>Ga0181524_10002362_pt1 | contig 19527 bp, 18 predicted proteins | sample PEATcosm2014_Bin_34_FD_119761 | JGI IMG/M metagenome (GOLD analysis project Ga0181524, IMG submission 119761) | Peatland microbial communities from MTU Mesocosm Facility, Houghton, MI, USA - PEATcosm2014_Bin05_60_metaG | ecosystem: Environmental > Terrestrial > Soil > Wetlands > Peat | place...
CTGAAGAGGAAGCTCTTGCGATACATCCGTCAGTACAACAAATCACCCAGGACCGTGAAGTGGAAATATGCCGATCCGTCGCGCCATATCAGTACACAATCAGTTGGTACAGGCCACTAGTACGCTGATCAGGACCTAAGACGCGAGGCAAGCTGGACGGTAAACCGCGCGCCAGCAGCTAAGGCTTTGCCGATAGTAAGGAAGGTCAGGGGCAGGTGTGCCGGACCTTCAGGGACAGGCGAGCATTCCTGTCCGTTCTTTGTCCTTCCGTCCAGTAGAAAGCGATTCCACTCACCACCTACACTGGGCATAGCGTGGGATCAAAGCCACGAAGTCACCCAGCGGGCTGGGGCGGATGCATGCGCCAGGCCTGTGTCGGTCAAGGCCGTGGACAGTGGCAGCAGTCCTCTCTCGAAGAGGCTTCAGCTTGGATTCGAATGCAGTAGATTTTGCGCAAGAGAATTGCCTATCATTTGAAGCGAGGCGAAAGACCCGACCATTACACTAAATCCAAAACTTCTGGGAAATTGACTTTTACTGATTTTGATCTAGCAAAGAACGGACGTCTGCACATGAAAAAGAACTCTAGAATTCATTTATTGCGTCGTCTTGGCAGCGGCACCGCCGGCAGGGTCTTCGCAATGGTTAGTTGCCAAGCCATGACAGAATTTGTTTCCGTCAGATGCTTTTGCGCGCTCGTTGGAATCCTCTTCTTGATTCTCTCGTCGCCATGCTCTGCACAAAGCATCTCTTCGCAATTCGTACGTGAAGTTCACACCAGCGTGCCAGGCGAAGGCTGTTCAGGTGCGTGCGAACTTACGATCAACGTGCCAAGTAGTCTTGCCGGTAATCTGCTGGTCGTCGATTTTTCGTGGAGCTATGGCGGCACGGCTCCCGCCGTCAGCAATATCTACTGCAACTCCGACACCACGCACGCGACCTGGACTTGGACGTTGGCAAAAAACGTGCTCGATACCGGCGACAGTACGGATTCATTCAAATATTTCACTGCGGGTGCCACTGCAGGCTGCAGTTCAGTCACGATTGTCGCCAGTGCCGTGTGGACGAATGCCGAAGCCGTTTACAAAGAGTATAGAGGCATTGCAGCTTCAAGCCCGATAGATGGCACGGCGGGGCAGGTCAATTCGGGCACTGGTCCCAATTTCAACCCCGGCCCGCTGACGACCACAACGAACGGAGACCTGATCGACCAATATTGTACCTTTGCCCCATTGCCCTTCGGAGCCCCAAATGCGACGAGCATTACCGGTTCCGGTGGATTTACCTTGATCGACGCGGATCTTATGTTCGGATACGCTTCGATGGCCCAAATTCAGACTTCTTCCGGAGCAGTAACGCCTTCGATAAACTTTGTCGGAGGGCCGTCCGGCGGCAACGGAATCTGCATCGCTGCTGCGTTCAAAACATCAGCCAGCACAGGCACCGCGCCTTCGGGGATTCAAATTATTTCGCAGGAGGACGCTTTCGGCAACACACCAACAACTTATATACAAATCCATGTCTTTAATCCTGGAGACACCTTGGTCATCGAGGGGTTGAGCACGCAGGCGACCGGGAATAACCAATGGTCCAGTATCAGCGACAGTCTTGGAAGCAGTTTCACAACCCACCAACTCGCAGACAGCGGCGGTGGTTATCCGGCTTGGGCTGTCGATTGTAGTGCACCGTCAGTAGGTGATGACAAAATTACGATCTCCGGAGCTTCCAGCTCGGGGAATGGCAACTATGTAGTTTTAGAGATTGCGGGGCTCAACAACTCGTCGCACACGGCCTGCTTTGATGCGACGGCGGGACTCAAAACGAATTGGGGCAACAATGCACCCTACTCGTCGGCACCGTCGATCACGCCGTCAACTGCGGGTGGCATCATACTGGCCGCAATAGAGGAAGGCATTGGACCGATCAGTGGCATAAGCAGCCCGAACGGTGCTATTTACGCTTATCCGAACTATACGGGGATTACCGATGCCTCGCAGATGACGGAAGGCGGCGGCTTTTCTTATTTGTTGAACACTTCGACAAACGCTAATTCGTGGACGTGGACAAGTCCAAACAGCACCGCTTGGAATGCGTCGGCAATTGCTCTTGTGGCAGGAAGCTCGCAGGGCGGACTCCCCTCTCCTCCGACGGCATTAAAAGCGACCGTGCAATAACTGCTGTTTGTGTTCGCCTCCCACTCGGCCTAGTAATTTGGGGGAGGATGGTTTCACCACATCGGAGGCGCAGCTAGAAACGTTGCTACGATTGACATGATCGCCTGCGCGCCTGACTAGGATTTCAACAAAGGCGGGGTTTACAAGCAGATCGATCTGCGGCACTAAGCAATGCGCTGTCGGGCTAAATGATCCGGGGTAAATGCGGATTCCGTGTCGCCGAAAAAGATTGCTTTTTCCGGCATTGGAAGGTACTTCATTGTACTCCCGTGGAACGCAGGCACAATAAGTTACGATTACTGCTATAGCGACTCTAAGGAGTGCAATTCGCTTGAACTCACATACAACAAATTGCGGCCTAATTCTGCCAAGTAGCGATGTACGATGATAGCAATTGGAGTAAATAACCCCTGATAGGTGAAAACAAGCAACAGGTGAACAGCCGCCAGACAGATTCCTAAGATGAGAGCAAAGAGAACCGAGAAACCGGCGCGCCGTGCGGAGACAACTGCGTATAGAAGCAGCACCGGAACAATAGAATGGCTGTAAAATATTGCTCATTAACAAAAGAGCAAAGGCGACTGAGATCGCGCTCAAAGTGCCTATCCGCCCTGTATTGGCACGATCGCACAAGGCTAACAGCATGGGCATCCACACGAAAGCAGCCAATTCTCCGACAGCCATCCTATCGTACAGAACCACTCCCCCCAGGTAGGGAAGCAACATGTACACTATCGCTGAAATTGTCGAAACCATCGGACTGCAGCGACGGCGAAACTAAGAATAGGCAGCAAGACCTGCGCCAGCGAACATTAGAAAACAGTACACTCCAAGTTCACGCGACTCTCGCGCATCAATTGGCGCGAACGAAAGAATGGGTCGAAGCAGTGCGGTCACAAAGTGGGGAAACGGGTATTGCACGAGAAAGATTGGGCTGCCATACCCTTTGTTAGCTTCTGCAAGCCAGCGCGGATAATGGTCTCCGCTCCAGAACTGCCGACTGAAATTGTACTGGTACGTTACATGGTCTAGCGCATCGCCGTTCGCTGGAACACCGGCGATTAAGAATCGAAGACACAGAACAGCGGCGGCTGCAATGATTAACAGCACAGCAGGGACTCGCGTAGTCATTCTGCCGCGAATAATTTCAGAGTCGCGCTTTTCCATCGGATGTTTTCTTTAGGGATAGCCATTTCGAGTCCCGAGGATTTCTCCATTGAATCACTTCTACTTGTCGTGACGCAGCTTCAGATGATGGGTCGATAATTTCAATTATCTTAACAACATTTCATCGGACATTTGGATATTCACGCCACTTCAGCATGTTGGATTCTCGGGGATGCATTGACCTGCACTGCATTTTGACCCGCTCATAAGTCAGCATTCCGAGGTTCTTGGACGTCCGTTTGGGCCCAAACTAACGTGATCGAGACGACCGACATGGGAGACACGGCGGTATGAATCTTCTCAAGATTATAAGCACGGTAAGCGACGATGTAATTTAGCGTGAGTCCGCTTCCAAAGAGTATGAGTGGATGACGCCCATCACCTTTTGCGTGGCGTCCCCGGTACCGTCAGTTTTCAGCCACGTTGAAAGTGTCTCGTCGAGCAAAAAAGAATACAATTGAGAGCACCAAGGCCCGAGAGGCAAGGCCAGCTAGGGCGAAACAAACCCCAATGATCGTGCTCGCAGCCGAGTTGAATTCGGCACCTGCGGAACTAGCGAAATGGTTCAAACGGATTGGGAATTTACCCGGTCAGTTACAAGACTAGTTTGCGGCAAAAGAATGCCTCGGCGTAGCCGCTGGGGGCCACACATTCCATTCCACGCAGGCGCATGAGGGCAAGAAATGTGTCTTTTCCAAACCACTGCTTGGACCGTTGGGTTTCAAACGCTTCCATGAGGTACCGAACTTTTTTCTCGTAGATCTCTTGATCCAGCGGCACGAATACGCTCGGCTGCCCCAAGTCTCCGTCATACTTCGGAATCTCGTATTCCAGAATCAGGTGATTCCTGAAAGTATTCCAGGTCAGCTCCGCAATCAGCCGGTGGTCTTGATGGGCATCCTTTCGGTAGTGCGTGAAAATCAGCTCAGGCGAGGTTGATTTTAATTCTTCGAAACAATCCTTAATTTGCGCCCCTTCAAACGGAAAGAAACTATCGCGAAAATTCTTGACGATAATATTTTTGTTTTTGGCCTGCCTTAGAAAGAGGGTGGCGCTGGCGCGTGCTTCTTGCTCGCGTTTGCTGCCGGCTCCGAAAACTACCCAGACGATGTCGATCTCTTGCTGGCTAGCGAGTAGGCGCAAAATGGTGCCGCCACAGCCGATTTCAATATCATCGGAATGTGCGCCCAAACAGAGGATTTTGAGGGGACCCGCGGCTTTTCGAGGAAGATCTAGAGCAAGCATGTGCGTTGGTTCGCTATCCCGCTGGCCTCAGCAATTTCCGCCCTTGTCATTGAGCTTCCATACCTCCCAAGGCGCGGTGCCGCCGGCGCAGAGGCCCTCGAGTTGCTGCTTGTCCTTGAAAGTGTCCATGCTGGCCCAGAAGCCATCGTAAGGGTAGCCGATCAATTGCTTCTCCGCAACCAATCTATGAAATGGCTCAATGACCAGCTCTTCTTTCGCGCGAATATAGTCGAAAATCTTCTTCTTGAAGATGAAATATCCACCATTGATCCGGACGTTTCCGTCGTTAATGGCGTGGATTTCTGAAACCAGGCTGCCATCACCCTGCTGCAGTGACACCAAGTGATAGCTTAGGTTCGGACGCACGCAGAGAAAGCTGGCGACCTTGTCCTGCTCGTGAAAGTGCTGAAGTTGCTGGGGCAGAGGCATGTCCGTCAGGCCATCGCTATAGTTCGCCAGGAATTCCTCCTCGCCTTCCAGGTACTTTTCCACAGCTTTCAGGCGCTGCCCGATATTGGAATTGATTCCCGTATCCGCGAAGGTGATTCGCCAATCATGGATATCGCTATTCAGCAAATCGACCTTTTTGCCGCCGCCAGAAAGGACAAAATCGTTGGAAGCACATTCGTTGTAATTTAGAAAGTAATTCTTGATAACTTCGGCTCGATGCCCGAGGCACAAAACAAAATCCTTATGCCCGAAGTGGGCGTAGTATTTCATGACATGCCAAAGAATTGGTCGGTAACCGATGGCCACCATAGGCTTGGGAATATCTTCCGCATCACGAATGCGTAGTCCCAGCCCGCCGCAGAAAAGAACAACTTTCATGTGGACTCCTTCGCTGTGTGCCTAGTTCTTAGACGCGCGACGCGACGACTTCTTCCAACCAGGTTTCACCGCGGAAATGCCGGTATTGCTCGGCACGCAACTGGTCCGCCAACCGGTCCGGGGGAAGCGTGACGTCACGGTAGGTTATGACTGCGTCTTTCGGTACGTCCTGCGTTAGCACGCAGCCCTCCACCAGACCCTCGGGGATGTACTGGTTGCGGCACATTTCGTCCGCATTTACCGCTTCCCCGTAAGTCATATACATACCGTAGTCGTCGAGAGTCTCCCCGGCCTTCAAATCACGCTTGGCTACAGCACAGACCTCGACTACTGGGCCGCCCAACGGTTTGGCAACAGAGTCGCGGAATAGGGCGACACGGGCAATAGCATTGGGCACGTCGAAGTGCACCAAGTGGTAGGGCGTAAAGAACGAGTACAGCGGACCATCGCCCATCTTATAAAGATTCAGATAGTGCTGCTGTTTAGGATCCGGATGTTCGGCGAGGACGTACAGTTTGGTCAAGGGTGTGCCCACAACGTAATCCACAATGCCGCCCAGCCTACGGACCTCCTCAATGTCGTAGATTCTGCCAATCTTCATCACATCGTCTTTGTATTCCACCCCTCTCGACATGCCACGGGAACGCACCAAAAATCCGGTGGCGTTGGCGACGATGGCCTGCTCAAAACTGATTTTGGAACCGTCGGCAAAACTCGTAACCATGGTGGGGTTTTGCCCCCATTTTTCGGCGAAGCCCTTTTGCGTCGTGGGATTTCGATAAGGGTCCTGAAGACCCTTCACGTTGCCGATGACGCGCGGAGTCAAGCCCAGCCCTTTTACCCACCGGTAAAGGTTAATCTGGAGTCCGGGCTCGTCCCCATCACACGCGGATAAGACCACTCCGTGTTTTTTAGCATAAAGCTGGAGAACGGGTCCAATGGTTGCGTCAATCTCTGCGTTCAGCAAGACTACGTCCTTCTTGTGTCGAAACGCCTCCAGGGCCACGCGGGCCCCAAATTCCACTGATCCCGTGACGTCCACAAGGACGTCGATCCCGGTGGAACGCGCCAGGAGGAACGCGTCGTCGGTGACGACAATCTTGCCCTCGCTGATGGCGAGCTCCGCCTCCTGCTGGCTTGATGGCGCGGCTACATCGGTGACGCTCACATATTGACAAAGATCGAAGGCACGCTGGACCCGGCGATTGAAAACACCCACAAGCCGCATTCCTGGCTTGGTGTGGACAATGTGGTTCGCCAAACCTTGAGACATAAAGCCGGCGCCCAGCAGTGCGACCCGGATGGGGCGCCCTTCCCTTTCCCGTACTTTCAAGGCGTCATCAACGATAATCATTGGAAGTTCCTCGGCGGAGCCTGAATCTACTTTACTATTTCAACTGGATGCGCGCTCATTCTCCGCTTGACTTCTTCTTCCTGCTCTTCGAGCCGCTTCCAGACCTGATCCTTATCCGAAATTACGCTCACTGGCAGTGGCCACTCCAGGCCCAGCCTGGGATCGTTGTACAGCAGTCCTCCCTCCGAACCGGGCGTGTAGAACTCGCCGACCTGATAGCTCGTTTCGGTGTCATCTCGAAGCACCTGGTAGCCGTGAGCGAAACGTTCGGGAACGTAGAGGGCGCGGCAGTTTTCCTCGGTTAATTCGACCGCTACGTGCTGGAGATACGTCGGGCTCTCTGGCCGCAAGTCGACAATGAGGTCGAGGATTGCGCCGCGAGTGCAGCGCACCAATTTCGTTTCGGCCGCGGGTGGGAATTGAAAATGCATGCCACGGAGCGTCCCTTTCTTGCGGTTATAGGCAACGTTGGCTTGAGCGATGATCGGCTTCAATCCGTGTGCATCAAACTCGTGCTGGCAGAAGACTCGGGCAAAGAATCCCCGGGAATCCTCACGGCGCTCAATGTCAATCACGAATGCACTCCGGAGTTTAGTCTCTGTAAAGATCATCGATGTGAATCTCCTCTTTTGATCTCGTAGTCTGGCTTTACCTCAGTCCGTGCGACAGCGCAAGCCTGTCCGCAGAGGGAGTTGTCCAGCGCAACGCAGCATCGAGTTGTCCGGCCTTTTGCAGGCGCTGAATAGTGTTGATGCGGAAATACCGGCCATTCTTCACATCCTCGGCGGTTAGTCCAGAGGTGCGATAAGAGTCATACAGTTCCTGCGCTCCCCTTCGCGCGGTCCATTGAGGTTGAAATTGTGGCAAAACGCGGAGAATCTTATCGCAATTGACGCGATAGCAGCGTTTGTCGGGTCCACCATCAGGAGCATATTCGATGCGGCAGCCAGGTACACTTTCCGCTACGATGGTAGCCAGTTCGCTGATGCGATAGTTTTCGCTCGTGCTTCCCACATTGAAAGTTGCGTTGTGGACAGCATTTCTTGGAGCATCCAAGACGCAAATTATGGCCTGGATGATGTCGCGAATATGTATGATCGGCCGCCAGGGTGTGCCGTCACTCTTGATGTAGATGCAGCCTGTGGTAAATGCTGCCGCGACAAAGTCATTTAGCACGAGATCCAACCGGAGGCGTGGGGAAGCACCGTACGCAGTTGCATTTCTCATATACGTCGGTGTGAAACGGTCGTCGGCCAATTTTGCAATGTCGCGCTCGACCAGGACCTTTGATTCTGCATAGGGAGTTACAGGATTCAGCGCAGCGGTCTCATCGAGAAACTCGTCGCCCGCCGAGCCATACGTGCTGCAAGAGGAGGAGAATACGAAGCGGCTTACGCCTGCCTGTTTGGCCAACTCGGCCAGACGAACGGACGCTTTGTGGTTGATGTCATAGGTGAGACTCGGATCCACATTGCTTAGCGGATCATTCGACAAGGCCGCCAAATGTATAATGGCGTGAAAACCCTCAAGGTCAGCAATCGTTACATTTCGGATGTCCTTGTGAATCTCAGGGATTTGCGGGGCCGGCGCGCCACAATCGCAACCCGCAAACAAGTTGGTATCCAAACCGACCGTGTCGTGCCCGGCAGCGGTCAACATCTGGCTCGCTACTGAGCCAATGTATCCTTGATGCCCCGTCAATAGCACTTTCATTTCGTGTGACTCCTAATGAGAACTGAAACAGAGAAGTGAATCAATCCTGGCGACAAGGTTCCGATATAATCCAAATAGGCCAGTTGGCAACTCCAGAGTTTTGGTGTCTACCCCCGCGTGCAGAGGGCGGGCAAGCTACCGCCATGAGGAGCGCAGAAGCATTCTCGGGTATTCTGCTCTCTACTTTGCAATCAGCCTACCAAAATCGAACTTGCCGGGGCCTATCCTGTGCCGGCCGGAAGTTCTATATGGATATGATACTTAAAGACTTGTCAAAAATTAACGGGCCTGGCACCGGCATCCAATTCCGTCTTTGGGGAATGTGTTTTATCCCCGGTGGGAAAAAGCCTTCCGTCGGTGGGCGCCAGGCTCTTTTGCGGTCAAGTCTGAATCGCCGATCCATACGTGGCCCCGTAATGGTCCCGAGAGCAGCAGCAAGGTCGCGAAAAAGACGACAAAATCAGATGCAATGCCGCCTGGGGATTGCTGATGAACGATTACGCGCGCTGGGCCGCACTGGGGGCATTCCCAGAAGGACTGATTGGTTGCAAGCCGCCTTGCTCAGCTGGCGGTTATGTGGGGAGAATATCAAAAATACGGTTGTACTGATCATCGAGCGCTAAGCGACAAGCCCGGGCCTTTCGGTTAAGTTGCTGTTTTAGACAGTTCGACTGTCCCTCGAGTGTCGTGAATTGGCGAATCAGTTTCTCCATATCGATCGATTCGATGTCTTGGCAGAACGCCGCAAACCCCGCTTCCTCCATCAGAGCATCTACTTTCTCGTGGTACGAAATCGCCAGTACCGGCTTGCCGAGCATCAGAGCTAACAGGACGTTGTGAAACCTGCTCGCGACGACCAGATCTGTTGCCGCGAGTTGCGATAATACCTCTTCGACAGAAGAGGCCGGCTCATCGATGATATTTCCATTCGTGCAACTGATCCCGCGTTCCTCGAGGAATGTTCTCAGGTCCTGTCTAGCACGCTGGTCATAGGCGACGTCGCCGATGAGCAACCGCACGGTGTATTTCCGTTCTAGCAACCAAGTCACAAAATTCCCGAGCTTAGACAAGTAATCACGATAGATAGTCTCATCCTCCGGTGAGACGCAGCGCCGGTTGAAGTAAGTCATCACGCCAACGCCAATGACCGCTTTAATTTGGGCGTGATCGGAACGCTGGGGGAGCCTGGCCGTCGGGTAACTAAATGCCAGGTCTGGATACACATGATCGCGGTCGCTCTCGAAGCCGATACTCTTCAAATAATCCTTCGAGAAGTTATCGCGATAGGATCGATAGTCGGCACATGCCAGCGCTGCTCTCACGAAGAGCCTGCTCAGTGAATGACGAAGCGGACCTGCACCAACACTAAGAAATATGACTTTGCACCGAGACAGTTTTGCAGCGACCGTCCACTTCAGTATTTCGTAGTGTAAGCCGAGTGGAGCAATGCCGAAGTCTCCGAGCATTCCTGTTCCAGTCATTACGAGCATGTCGACATTTTTAAGCCTGGCAATCGCCCTAAGCCATCGAAGCAACTCCATCGGAATGCTAACGAAAATTCTTCTTAGCAATCGCAGAACGCGATTATTGACCGGCGAGAGTGGCAGTTCTTTGATGAGTGAGCTAGAGATCTTATAATCCGATTGTGTAGCTTCTGGGCCCGGGCAAATGCAACTAATTTCCGCATCCGGAACATACGTTCGAATTTTGTGTAGGAGAGCTTGCAATGTGCACTCATTCCCCAAGTTTCCTACACCAAACGCACCGAAAAGAGCTATCTTCCGCGGCTTTCCTTTCCCACTTACCTGTGTTGGGCTGCGCATAGAATCCTGAATCGAGACTCAGCCTTGCTCCTCTTCCGTTTGAACTCTTGGTCGGACAACTCTGTAAGACATGTCACGTCTGGCTTGAGTCGAGGCTAAGTTCAGTGCTTTTCGTCAGCGAAGGCTTCCTCAATCCGCGAATGACATCCAGATAGAATGCTTTCTGTCCTCCAACAAACAACAACAGCCCAAAGAATGTGATCAGAAGCACACTAGTCTCCAGAACGAGTCTGAGCAAAGGCGCCAAGAAATGGCCACAGGCTATCTGTACTGCAAAGGCCAGCGCCCCAGCCAAAATGCCATAAGCCAGTGGCCGGGACAGGGCATGCAAAACATCCCAGAAGGAAACCGCAGTTCCGCGTACACACCAAGCGATAAAGGGAATGACCCAGAGGGCCATCACCGCCGAATAGGCGAAGGCGACTCCTTTGGGTCCATAAGGCAATCCCACCAGATAACCTGCAATGAGTGTGGGAGCAAAGACAAGCGCGATGTTCAAGCTTCGCCTCACCAATCCCAACGAGACCAGCAGCCATCCGAGAGGATTGATAAGAGCAAAGATCAAAATCGTCGGAGCCAGTAAGCGAAAAATAACGACGGCATCCATCCACTTTGGTCCTAAGATAACGGAGACAACATCGTTAGCAAAAACGGTGCAGGCAATCGTCAGAGGCAAGGTCATCGCAAGAACGAGAGAGTAACCCTTCAAGAAGTAACTTTTAAGCCGGCTGGGGTCGTCCTGAAGTCGGGACAACGCCGAAAATGCGACCTCGCCGACTGCTGAATTCAAATTCTCTGTCGGAATGTTGGTCAATTGGTAAGCCCTTCCGTAGATTCCGAGAACGTCAGTTCCCCAGAAGCGGCCAATTAAAACCTTGTCGGCGTTATAAGCGGAATAAGCGACGAGACTGTTCAAACTCACGATCCCGCCAAAGCGCATCATGGAACGAATCCCCGTCCGTCTCTGTGGCATGCCCGGTATCCAACCGGTGGTCAGCCAGGCACCTATAGTGGCGGTGAGCGGAAGACTCACAGTCATTGCTACCAGGGCCCAATATCCATACCCAGCTTTGGCCCCTATGATGGCAAGAGCGGTACCCACAAATAAGGAGAGGACTCCTATTATAGCCAAAGTGGTAAAGCGCATCTGGCGTTGGAGAAGCGCTGAGTGTTGCACGCCTGCTGCATTGAAGATGAATCCCGCTGCCAGAGCAGCCGTCACAGCAAAAAGCCGAGGCTCATGGTAGAAGGCAGCGATGAGTGGAGCCATTGCCACTGTCAGAAATCCGAGAAGTGTGCCCACCAACAAATTGATCCAGAATAAAGTTGAAATTTGCTCTTCCGTTACCGTCGCGCGCTGAATTGCGGCAGACGAAAGTCCGAAATCCCTGAGCAGAATCAGGACTCCAGTGAAGGCCGTGACCATACCCACTAATCCGAAGTCTTTCGGGCCCAGAAGCCGGGCTAATATCATCAGGGACCCGCCACGAATAAGGAAATTAGCTGCTTGAGCGAAGAGTCTTGCGAGACCACCGCGAATGGTCCGTTGTTTCAGGTCCTTCATCGCGTTCTAAGTGCCCTCTCGGACACGCCGACAAACCTTCAAAACCAAGTCCACTGGCCGCTCCTGTAACTTAAAATCTTTGCCAACAGCGTGGTTCTTGACGGACATTTCCATCTGCAAAGAGTGCGACAATTGAAAAATTAGCGAGGGCTGGATTTCTGCAAGATGATTGCGCTGCGGATCTTAAACCTTTTCCTCGCAGATAGCAGTTTCACTGTGCGGTCCCCGGACGCCTGTCGCAGAAGCTAAGCGGAAAGCGGCCGCGTATCGAATTTTCCAGTCCGGTCTTCTTTTGTTTAGGGGCTCGAGGCCGCCGTAAAGGAAGGGCCATTGGCCCCTCAAGCAAGAGTCCCCATCGTGGATCTCCTCAAGCAACTCGGTTACCGGTTCCCATCCGAGTTGCTGAGCAACTCTCTCCCGGACGTCCAAGTCGATTCCCGACACGAAAAGATATCCTTGAGGGCCGCCCAGTCGCGCAATATTTCGCAGGCATCGCTCCGCTTCGGGCTGCTCCATGTGGCACAAAAAATTGCTTGCGACCACGATATCTTGAGGATCCATTCTATTGAGAATTTCAGATTCCCGTACGTCTGTTACGTACCAGTTGATTCCCTCCTTGAGCCAATCTTTTATCGCAGCCGCATCCTCACGAGCGTCAAAAAGCTCGGCTTTTTCAGCCGGTGTCAGCCGCTCAAAAATTTCTGAATCAACTACCTCCGAACCTGTCGTGCCTACTCGCCAACGGCCCGCGGCCATGCAATCCTGAACGCCATTAAGAGCCATCCTCGCGTTTAGAGGATAAACGCCACGTCGTCCAAATTTTACTGCCTCGTCCGAAATATCTACCGCTTGCATTATCAACTTTAGGTCGGGCCGTGCAGTCCTTATCGTCCAGGCGATCGAATATACCTCTGCACCGGTGCTGCAACCTAGCACGGCGATTCTAACCGTATCACCGTTTTTCTTGCTGCTAACCAGACGTCGTATCAATTCCAACTCCGGCCGATTCCGGAGAAAGAACGTATTTAATGCCTGCGCCCGAACACCGTTTGTCCGAGCTAATGCGTGCAAAAACTGTCCATACCATTCGAATAGCCGAAGGCGAACCAGAGAAGGAGGAAGAATGTTCCACACCCGTTGGTTAACCCGCAGAAAGGCGTTCGTAAGCGATTTTCCAAATACCCGCAACTTGACGAGTCGTGTCCACAAAGAAGCATCATTGAGGGACCACGGAGCTTCTTCCCCGACGACGTCGCGGTTCCATCTGGTGAATTTATCTTTCCTGCGAAACCAGCTTTGTCGACAAAAAGCCAGCATCGTCATCCGGCCAGAATAGGAGTATTCGGCGCCAGAAGGAACCTCGACCAGGATGCCCGGACAAACGTCATGCTTATGACCTTCAATCGTAAACGAGCCGCTTCCGGCAAGCACATAGTAGGTCCGAGTAACACCTCTACAGATCATAAAAGTGTCATGTCCCGTTTCGGACTCAACATACAGAACTTCGAGATCCTTTTGCTTCATTGGGCCAAATGAATATCCGAAAAGACCCTTACCGCGAAACGAAACTGAATCTGGCAACGTATATAAGTAAGGCAAACTGTTCACTCCTTAACGTAGGATACAGGGCTGCAAAATGTCTTGTATGGGCAGGATGGTTGTGCTGGAACTATCAGTCGATTCAAGCGTAAGAGGACAGACGGCGTAATTAGGCATGATTGACCAACTCACAGGCAGCAACTTTCGCAGCTGGACTACGCGCTGTTAAGATGACGGCGAGATCTTTAGTGGGCTCGATGAGAATCATCGAGCCAGGTGCTCTTGAGAAGGAACTTCAGCAAGTTCGTACAAGAGCCTGCCTTCATCCTGAATTGCATACGCCAGCCGGGCCCTCTCCTTTTCGGGACCCGTGATCTCCCATTCGTTGTCCTTACGTACCAGCTTCATCTGACTTCTGGCTCTCCACCATTGATCTACGTCTCCGGGCAGGGCGGCCCAGATCTTTTCTCGATCAATCATCGTCCGTACATGCTCGAGCAGAGATGAGTAAACGTGACGCGCGCGCTCTTCGAGAAGATAATCCGGGTGAGTAAGAACGCTTATAAGTCCGTTTTTCCTTCCGATTAGAGCTGTCTGTTGTTTCCACAGATCAATTGAGTAGTCGTTTAATATGTGAAAGAGCGTATAGTCCTGCGATGTCGTCACAGGCAGCTCGAGGATTTTACCGAGAAAATAAGGCATCACGGTGCAACAGCCACCACGCATTGGGTCTAAATGCGCGACGTTCGGGACGGACATATCAAAGGAAAAATCGAAGGCATCGTACCAATCCTGGTTGCGGTACATTGATCCGGCGCGAAAACCGCGTGATTCGTACCGATGAATGTAGGCGTTGATGCGATCCGCCCGGCGCAAGAATTCCTGGTGCTCCAAATACAAGCGCCCATCATGATTCAAGTCATGCACATTGAATTCAAACCCGCGGCTTCGAATTTCACGGACATACTCATCCGGGACCTCGTAGCGCTTTTCCGGAATGACTTGAAACGATGCCTTGATTCCGTACGAGTCGTCCAGATCCATTAGGCGTGAAGTGAAATCGCGGCCCGCACGGGTTTCCACGTCGTGCGTCAAGATCAGGCAACTAGGCGCCCCCTCCGGCCAAAACCAGATGAACGGAACCCTTTTCGTGCCAGTGGCATCCATGAAAAGCCGTAGGTAGGTTTCGTGAAGCTTGTCCACAGTGAAATCCACAGGCCAAGCCGGAAACGGCAATTTCTTCCAATCCCGAAAGTACAGCTTTTGCAGCCGGCGGCGGATCGTAAACGGGAGGAAACCTCGGAAAAAGTAGTATAACCAGCGAGAGAAATCGCTTTCGAGGAACAGGGTGCCTTTGTCGAGTTTCTTCAGTTGATATCGTTCACGCCGGAGATTCTCCACCAGCTCAGTGAAGGCAAAGGGGAATTGAACTGTTTTGCCGTCGAGCTGAACGTGCTTCAAAGCATCAAATGCTCCGGAGTCTTTCAGATCCGTTGCGACGCCCGTGTGGCATTGGCCGTAGCAGAAATTACCGGGACCTAATTGAAAGAATCCAATATTCCCCGACACGCTATCGTTGGCTGTCATCGAAGAGGGGAATGAGTCTGTGGAAAGACGATAATAGTCCAGAAGAGTCTGATTCACGTTTGGTCCAGCTTCACCTTTCCACGACGCAGAGGTTATCTTCAAGCGAGGATACTATGGCTTCCACAGGTCATTTCTTGCTCGTGTTGCGCTCATTTCGTAGGAGACAACTCCCCGTACCGCGCGTGTAGGGTTCCCCTAAGCCTATGGAGAATCTCAACGTAACTCTATGCCACGCAGCTTTCTAACCGATATGTCGATAGACAAGACCTCCCAGGACCCTCAGCAAACCTTTGGGCATAACCGAAAAAGCGCGCTTCGCCGCCTTGAGTTTCCAGTGTTTGCCTGAACTTGAGGAAGGAGTGCCGGGAAATCTCCAATAGTTCAAACGCCCGGGCTGTGGGGCCCAATGATTCTTGAACGCCAGCAGGCCAGTGTTATCCTCCTCAGTCCGTCCTAAGTCAAAATTCACTGCGCCATTTGATTTCGCAGCTACAATGGCTTTCCACAAAAGCCAAGGTGTAGCCCCAAATCTATTGGATCGTGTATCGGAGCAGCCGTACTTATGGTAGACCGTTTCCTTGAACCGTAGGGTCAGAATTGCCGAGACTGGAATTCCATCCTTGTAGGCTAAACGAATCTCGAGTGCATCGCCTTGATACTTAATCAAGTTTTGAAACCAGGAGTACGGGCTGGGAGGCAAGCGGTGACGGCCACGCGTAGCCATGAACAAAACATAGAAGTCCTTTAACAGCCCTTCAGATCTTCCAATTTTTTCAACGAGACCAGCCCGATCGGCCCGGCAAATCCGGCGTTGAACGCAATCTTTGTCAAAGCCTCGAAACAATTCATCAAGATCTGGGCGCAGACTTAATACATGCAAAAAGTAGCTCGAGGCCACAGACAGATTGATCTTATCGTTCGGTCCTGCAAAATGATCGTTGGTCGGACGCAGTTCCAGATACTTCCATTGTTGGCGTTCCACGGCGGCTTGCAAGTAGCGGACCAAGAAGTCGAGCTCTTCTGTCGAGTCGTAGAGCGGCTCGCAATGATCTGAGAATGGCAGCGAGACGAGGCGACGCCCCGTGAGCCAGCTATTGACTCGACAGAATACCAGTCCATTTTTCAATTCACCCGTTGGCGGCGACGTCGTAAAGACTACAGGCTCATACCGATATGTACGCCGAAGCGCCTCGAGCCAGCCAACCGTATGAAAGACAGAAGACCTGGGGTGTCGCTCAACGAGCTCGGCCCACCTCGCATCTTTCGTCGGATCAATCTGATAAACGCTCATTCGCGCCCTGAACTCTCACGCCCCTGGCTTTTTTGAGGGATTTACTAATAACATGCAAGTGGAACCAACCATTCCGAGCTACCAATCTTAATGCCGCAGTAAGATTCCCGCTATAGGAATACCTAATCAGTGGGTGTCAACATCCTTAATTCACCGCATGATTTTGTGATCAGCACGCCACCTTCTCTTACAGGGAGCGCGAGTTTCTAGAACGAATAAGGCAGTCCGAAACTCAATGCGGCAACCAGGAACTGCTATGGCATCTTTGCAAGCGAAAAAGACAGAGGCCAAATTCTCAGCGGAAAGTACGCGTCAAGCACCGCAAAACAAGTCTAAACGATGTATGCGGTTGGCCCAGCAAGGTCAACCTCGAGTGCATGCGGCAAATCCCATTTGGCAGATCGTGGAGCTATATGCGGCATTGTAATCTCGGTGCTCGCGTTTTGGTTTTACTTCTAGCTAGAATGCACTTTTCACTATATTCTTCAGCTTGCCAATTGGGGCATTCAGAAAGCGACTTTTAGAAAAGTAGTTATCTCTGAATTCCGAAAGCACCCGCCTGGCAGCCACGGAAAGTTCGAAGCCCACTGACCGGCGCTCCATTTTAGGAGGGGCCTGCCGTTGGTACACTACTTGGCAATATTTTTCACTGCGCGCGTCAATTCGTTGCCTAAACACAAGGTGCTCACCCTCGGTCTCCCAAGTGATTGGCTTTCCTTCACAAAGTACATCGGAAACTTGATCATGTTGGCCTTTTCTCTTCCGAACTGTCCCCTCAGTGGGTTGTTCCGAAGAGTTCCCGATTAACAGCTCACTGCCGTACATCTCCACCTCCTCCATACCAGTGCCGGTGGCCCGCCTCCGGCAGGCCCTACGGATCACCTCCCCCAAAGGGCGCCAGTTTAGGGAACACCTCAGGGAGGCAAGATTGTCAATAAGCTCTATCAGCCCCGCACCTGCATCTTTGAAAAAGTCTTGGTGCGTCACGATCAAGCAGGGTTTACCTAGGAGAAGGTCAAAGGCAAAGTTCTCCAAGCCATGGGAAGGGTACCTCCGAGTGAAAATTGGAAAGCTGCCGTATGTCAATATAGCGACATCCCAAACATCTCTGATTCGGGTTCGCGCATTATTAGAATCCACGGGAACGATTTCCGTGTTAACCGCGGCGAGGAAACCGTTTTGTTTCAGAACATCAGGACAAGCGGAAGAAAAAACGCCCTGCGGGAAAACCATAATGGGGTCATGTTGAATACCTGTCCGTGCCTGATGATTTTGCATTCTGGATTGGGCCAGCCGAGCTGTGGAATGTAAGACCTTCGTAGATGTCGCTCCAAACTCGCCGGCGGTGTGATCGCACCCATGAATTGATATCGAGAAGTGTGTTGACTCATTTTTGAAGAAGTCGGCAGCGGCGGAAGAAGTACGGCGCCAGTTCCAGGGAATAAAGGCGATGTTCGTCGTAAAACCATGTTGTCGCATGAGATCGCGCAACTTCGCGAAATCACAAAATCCATACTGGGGTTTCAACAAGGGATCGTCGATTATCAAACAAGCACTAAGTTCCTGCGGATGCCAGGCAAGGGTGGGAAACATGAATCTGATAAACATCAGAAGTGGAACAGCAGAGCAAAAATGAGTTTTGACGTCATAATAGCCCTGCACTAGTGGCTGATCGATGTCCACCATATAGGAACTTGTGCAGAGGTAAACAGGGACACCCTCCTGTTCGAGCCGAAGGAAAACCGGCGCACCTCCTGCCAAAATGACAGGCACAAATTTTGTATTTCCGCCGGTCGGGGCATTAATGACAATCGCATCTTCGCGCTTCAAGATTGAAAATACCATTAGGCCAGCCATCGGTCCGGCTAGCTCGGCCATTTCAGCTGATACACAGAGTGAAGTTTTGCCTTCAGGCGCCTCTTTAAGGGACACATTTGTATCCCGGAACAGAAACTGCAGTGCGCTTATACAGCGACCTCGTTCGTCATCCGCATAGGCGTAAAACGCCGCCGGCAGCGCGGCTCCACGTAGCTCTCTTACCGCAGCCACGACAGCATGAATGGATCCAAAGGCAACGTAATCTTTAGTGCTACCCTCGATGTTCGCCAGTTGGCAGACTTCGACTTGCTTCCAGGGCACAGCGAAGAAGTCTAAAAAGCGGCCGAGGAGCACTTCGTTCGGTCCCGGACTACCCAAGTGCAAGATGATTGCTTGAGTTGGCAAAAATTTTTCCAGTAATCGAAACTCAGGCTTATACCTAGGTTAGGCAGACTTCCGTCCAACCACAAGCGAACGCATGGCGCGGCTAGGAGCCACAAGGTTAAGCACGGGGCCCGCCAGCCGGCAGCATAGGGTAAGAGCAAGCCCCGCCGAGTGTGGGACCCAGCAGAAGTTCTTTTTCTCCATGATCTCAAACCCTGCGGCTTCAAACGGCGAGGCATACTCCTCAAGCGACGGTAGATAGCACTCAGTGGGGTCTTCGACCGAGCCTTTTAGATGACTGCGAAATGCAGGAAACCGATTATTCATGTCAATCATGATGCTTACTCCTCCGGGTCGCAACAAGCGATAGATATCGGCGGCGCAGTCCTGCTCTTTTCCGAGCCGATGGCAATACCGGAAAGTGTTGACACCAATAATCAGGTCAAAGGAACCGATTAGGTTTTCGACTTGCCCGTCAAGTGCCCTCCCCAAATCTTCCACCAAACTTTCATTACAGGCGACTTGGAAACTCATCTTTCCTGCGAGGCCACGTGGTAGAGCGACTTTGGCCTCCTGCTCTGCGGAATTCACTAGGCGAGGGGAGAAATCTGTTCCAAATGCACGTTCAACCTGTACGCCTTTTTCCTCAAGAAGTGAAACCAATCCAACAATGTTCATCCCTCCACCGCACCCGAACTCTAATAGCCGCAGAGGCCGGTGCGGTGATGTCCGCAAGTAGGAATTCACGGCTTTGAGATACACTCTGGCATAGTCGTTGCGCAGCAAATAATTGATCCCGAAGCCTGCCGTTTTCGTGGTGTATTTACGAACAGCGTCCTCAGAAACATATTCGTCGAGAAACTTCTCGTAGACCTGCTTGGTGTCCTGCATTATGATCTCTCTCTTTCTTTGAGTTCTTTGGAAGTTGTCCCCGGTTTAGTTGATCGAAGCGGCTCTCGTAGGTCGACACTTTAAGCCACATCTTTGCCGATGATCAAGCGACTTGTTCTCTCCTAACCTCCTCTTGTTGAGATAAAGAC
>Ga0181524_10002363_pt1 | contig 19526 bp, 18 predicted proteins | sample PEATcosm2014_Bin_34_FD_119761 | JGI IMG/M metagenome (GOLD analysis project Ga0181524, IMG submission 119761) | Peatland microbial communities from MTU Mesocosm Facility, Houghton, MI, USA - PEATcosm2014_Bin05_60_metaG | ecosystem: Environmental > Terrestrial > Soil > Wetlands > Peat | place...
AATTGCGAATTCCATTTCCTGATTCACGAACAAATGAACGCGGTTGTGGATGTCAACCTGCTTTCGTGGCAGTGTCCACTGCATATTCTCATCCGTTCTCGGAATCAGCAGGAAAGGGGAAAAACCCGTGCTGAAGATAGCCGAAGGAGTGCGGCGCACTCATGACCCCGACGGGGCAGTCATTCTCGACATCCATCACGGCCAGATGTTCACCCTCAACCTCGTGGGTTCCAAGATCCTCGAAATGCTGGAGCGCGGTTGCCCGGAAACCCAGATGGTCGAGGAAATCAGCCACAAATTCCGGATCCGTCCCGACATTGTCGAACGCGACGTTCGTGAATTCCTGGAGTGCCTCGAAAAGCACCGGCTTGTCGAATCTCGCGCACCAAACAGCGCTGCATGAACGGGTACGAGAGGCTGATTTGAGCACACAACAACAAGACGACCGAGACACCTACCGGCTCATCATTACTCGCCGTAATGGCTCCGAACTGTTGTGTCTGCCCGATGGTCCGTACCACTCATTGCCTTCCGTTGACATCCCACGCTGGCAAAGAGTCGCGGAGCCAATCAGAAACGCAGTGAAAACGAATTTAAGCCTCGATGCCTATTCTCTTTTTACGTGCCCTTGCGAGACGCCAACAAGCGAGACACCCCGCACCCTTTTCCAGGCGATGGAATGCGTCCGTCCGGACGGCCCCATCCCACCAACAGCATTCTGGGTCCCCATCGCCTCGCTCATGATTGATTCCTTTCGGGATGCCCAGCATTTCCGTAGGATTTGCAACGCCCTCAGTGCTCCCTCCCACGACACTGAACCTGACAATGAAAGTCCGTTTGCCAAACCAGGATGGTTGCGCGAGTTGTGCAATTGGATCGCCCAGCAGATTGAACCCATGAAGTTCAGACTCACGGGCAATTTCCGGCAACTGAATGCGAGCTCTTCGTTCAGTCTGATGCGTTTCGAAACGACGGATGCTCCTTTCTGGTTCAAGGCTGTGGGAAAACCGAACACCCACGAATTTAGTGTTGTCTCCGTTCTTACGACGCTCTTCCCAGCATACCTGCCACGGATGGTTGCAACTCGCCCACAGTGGAACGCGTGGCTTATGAGGGAGGCCGAAGGTGCCTCGCCTGACGGTGATTCTAATTTCTCGATGTGGAAAACAATCTCGGCACGCTTGGGGGAATTACAAATTGCCTCAATTCAGGAAACACCCCGCCTTATCGCTGCGGGCTGCCGCGATCTAAGTGCGTCGTCCCTTTTCAATCGCGCAGATGAATTCTTCGCAGTCATGGCCGAACTCATGAAGCAGCAAACCAAAACGCCTCCGTCCATCCTGACCTCCACGGAACTTCTTCGCCTCAACGAGCAAATCAAAGACATTCTGTCGCATCTTGCCGCAAGCGGTATTCCGGACGCCCTGAATCATCTCGATTTTAATCCCGGAAATATTTTCGTATCCGGCGACTGCTGCACATTCATCGATTGGGCCGAGGCGGCCATTGGCCATCCGTTTCTTACCTTTCAGTACATGGTCGAACATCTGAAACGCCTCTGCCCGGACCACGCTAACCGACGCGAAGAACTTGCCTCGGGCTATTCCTCCCAGTGGGAGCACTTCGCTCCACCCTCCGCCGTCTCCCGATCACTCGCACTCGTCCCACTCGCCGCTGTTTTTGCCCATGCGGTTGCTACTGGCCCTTGGCGTGAGCCAGAGACACTCGCCAGCCCAAAAGCTGCAGGCTATTTCCGTAGCTTAGTTCGGCGAATGAAACGTGAAGCCGACATACTTGAGAACAGGAGTCTCGAATGCACGCCTGTTTGAACGCTCCGCCTTTCTCGGAACAGGAACCAGTGACTGATGTCCTGCATGGCGTCCCCGTGACAGACCCGTATCGTTGGCTCGAAAACCAAGAATCGCCGCACACGCGCGCCTGGATTAAAGAACAGACGCGCTATGCGCGGACCTATCTGGACGCTCTACCAGGACGCGAGCGCATCCGCGAACGAGTTCGGGCGTTCCTTGCCGTCGAAACCTATGACTCCCTGCAAAAACAGGGCAGCCGCTACTTTTTCCGCAAACGTCTTCCCAACCAGGAGCAACCTTGCATCTGCATGCGTGACGGAGCAGACGGCGAGGACCAAGTACTGATCGATCCCGCTGCAAGAGGAACTGGTAAGTTCACTGCCGTGAAGCCGCTTCGCGTTTCTCCGAACGGCAAATTGCTCCTATATGAGGTGAAGGAGGGCGGAGAAAGAACGGGGACATTTGAGTTGCTCGAAATCGAAACTCGAAAGCGTCTCTCCGATCGCCTCCCTCGAGGGTACCTGCGGGGATTCGCTTTCACCCCAAACGGTAGGGGGTTCTTCTACTCACAAGAAGTTTTGGACTCCGAGCGCCCAATGTATCGGGCCGCATACGAGCATCTTCTGGGGATGCCGTTTGACCAAGATCGCGAGATTTTCTATGCGGGCGAGGACGAAAGGATTCGATTAGGTCTACTTTCTGACGCCACGCGGCTCGCTTTTGTCGTCCACCGATTCCTTGAGAGAAAGCTCACCGACATCTACTTCAAGCCACTCGAAGAAACCGGCCCGCCAGAGCCGATCTTCCGCGGAATTGACTACGGTCTTAGCCTGAGTCTCCTGAACGACAAAATCTTGGCAATTACTGATCGAAACGCTCCAAACCGTCGCATCGTGGAAATCTATCTCAGGGCCAACGGGGAGCAAGAATGGGTCGACATAGTTCCCGAGACCGATGCTCCGATAACCAATTGGTCCGTTGTTGGCGACCGCATTCTTGTCTCCTACATGAAAAACATGACCCATCGGGTCTTCATCTTTGACTTCTCCGGACGAAAGCTCGGGGAAATACCGACAAGAAGCGAAGAAACCCTTCGGATTATTTCTGCTTGTCCAGAGAGCGAGGAATTGCTCCTTGAGACCGAATCCTTCACCGCACCCGTTAGCGTCTTCCGATACTTCGTGGAACGCAACGAGCGCATGTTGTGGGCGACCAAAAGCATCCCATTCGATTCCGCAAACTATGGCCATACCCAGATCCGGTACGCGTCCAAGGACGGCACGTCAATCCCGATGTTCCTTGTGGGCCGCCGCGACATTCTCGCGAAGGGCCACAATCCGACCATTATGACCTCTTATGGTGGCTACGGTGTTTCCATGACACCGCAATTCAGTGTCTTTGTCGCGTTTCTCATGGAACGCGGCTGCCTGTTCGCCCTGCCGAATATTCGCGGCGGATCGGAGTTCGGCGCCGAATGGCACGAAGCCGCCAAGAGGCGGAGTCGCCAGACAGCCTACGACGATTTTCTGTGTGCCGCAGAATGGCTTCTTAGCACGGGGCGAACCGCGCCAGGAAAACTCGCCATCTTTGGAGGCTCAAATTCTGGCCTGCTCGTTGGTGCAGCTCTTACACAAAGACCGTACCTGTTTCGTGCCGTGGTCTGCATCGCTCCCCTGTCCCTATATGCTCTGACCTGTCTGGTACCTGGAGTACAACCATGCCTGCAGCAGCAAGAGGCCTGGCCGCAAATGCGGTCGTGTATTGCCCGTCCGACATGAATTCACTCGCGAAGAAACCGTGCGTTTGAATCACAAGAGGGTAACGCTTGTCGAGGACGTAATCGGGTGGTTTCACAAGGCCACCCGTCCATTCATGCCCAGTCTTGTCCTTCCAGTGAAAGACCGACGTCTGACCCAGAGTCTTCTTTTGCAACTGAGGATTGGGGTTCCAGATCATCTTGCTCCGCCCAGCCCTTTGGTCCGTCGCCCATAATGCGGCTGGTGTGTTGAGGTCTTCTTTGATTTCGACCGATAAGCTCTCAGAAGCGTCCATCCCTGCCACAGCGTCATTGGACGCCTGAGGTGGTAGCTGTGCGCGCGTTGCCGAGATGCGCTGCCATACTCCCTTTTCGTATGAATATCGCTCGTCTGCCGAGTCCTTGCCAAACCTGAGGACGACCTCGTCTGCTGTCTCGCCAAAAGAAGCGCCAAACAATGCTGCGCTACTTTCGCTCTCAAAGGTGACACAACTGCTTGTGTTGGAGGCAAGGATAACCACTGCTGCCGAGCACGGGCGGAGCCGCTTTAGCCTCTCGGACCCATTCACATTATCCAAAGGCAAATAAGTGTTCGTCACCAGTAGTCTCTTTCCACTTGTGGACCAAATCGCCAAGTTCTTGCCACCATAACCGAGCGCCCACCCATGGGGTGATCCCAGAAGCGGAAACATTCTGCCGCCATTCAAATCGACGAGGGTATACTCCGTCGGCCGAGTCCAATTGGAATCCGCAGTTCCATTTGGATCTTTCGCGTCAAGTTTTGGGGAATCACGGCTTGGCGTATAAGATTCCCACGCCTTCGGGATTGAATTAACTGGCACCAAAGCAACGACAAAACGGCCATCTGGGGAGACGGACAGCGGGTTAAGACCCGGATACACGACTGGACTATTTGACAAATGGACTGGACGACCAGTAGAAGGGTCTCTTATGCAAAGGTTCTGGCCGTTCCGATATACCCAAAGCTCGCTGTATGGCGGATAGCGCTGTGCGCTTTTCCCAAAGAGAACGGAAATCAGGGGCGCTCCACTTATGTCGCGCGCGTCCGCATTGATCCGTTCGCCCACCTCAGGACTCTGACTGGACCTTGACGCTCGATAGACGATAGTGCCGCCGACAACGTCGAATTGGCTTACGTCCTGACCCTGGGGCGTAAGCGCACGGAATGAACCCGACCCAAAATCAGCCCTGCACAACTGCCGCTCCTTGTCCGAGTTCTGCCTTAAAAAGAGGAGCGACCTGGAGCCATCCGACCATTTCACATTCGAAATGATCGGTTCATAAGAGTTCACATAGTCCACCTTCGGAACAGCAGCCATTCTTGCGACGATTCTCGGTACGATGTGCCCCGTGACATCTTCATTTCGCAAGAATCTCTTGACCTCCTCCAACTTGAAAATTCGCAATGTCGATTCGATTTCGTCGCGGTCAATGATCCCTCGAGATGTCACTACTGCGAAGTATTTTCCGTCAGGAGAGAAGATCGGTTCACCGTATCTCTCGAACCTCGCCATCTCGATGGAATCTCTGACCGTGAAGTAGTCAAAAGATGCTTGGCCGGATGATCCTCGTGGTTCAGGTTTTGTTTGTGCCTCCAACGAGAGGTAAGGGACTAGCATGCAGAAGAACACAGCGAGAAACCCTCCTAATAAATGGGCATCTCTCTTCCCTATGCTCAACGCAACATACCTCCCCATATATTTTCGAGGGCTGCATACAAGACCCTGAGCCGTGGTGACATTCTGGGTGCCAAGTCATCCTCTAGATTATGTTCCCGAACTCAAAAAACGAGTTTGAGCGCGAGTTGCATGGAACGCGGACCGCCCTGTTGATATAAGGAACTTACCGTGGGGAGACTCTGGTTCAGCATCTTAGTTGCTTGTCCAAACGTGGCATCGCCCAACGTCGCGTCAATAAGGCCAAAATTTGGGTGATTCAAGACGTTGAATGCCTCCGCACGGAACTGAAGTGCGAGACGGTCGCCTAACGGAAATTCCCTTCTCACAGCGAGATTTAGTTGAACGGCTCCAAATCCGCGAACGAAATTTCTGGGAGCATTACCAAGGTCAGAGCCAACGGGAAGACTGAAGGCCGCAGGGTTGATTGCTCGCCCCCCAGGATACATTGAACCGTAGAGGTAAATTGGTTGTCCCTGAACAAGGTTGACATTTCCATAGAACTGACTGCCTGTCGCAGGATCGGTCAGAAAATTCCCGTTCAGAGTCACCGGAAAGCCTGTTCTGGCGATTAGACGACCATCAAGTCCCCAATGATTAAGCAGCGCTTGTGCACTCTTATTTCCGTTGAAAGCCGGCAAATCCCAAGTAACTCCACCTTGGAAATTGTGACGCAGATCAAAGTCGGAGTTCCCTCGGGTGGACGGATATGCTGCGTCGTTCGAGCCGAAATCTATGGAGTGTGACCAAGTGTAGGAAGCCAGAGCGCGCATGCCACGACTAACTGATCGCTGGAACTGGACCTGCAAGGCCTGATAATTTGAAGTGATACCACCTTGTACGACCTCCACACTGCCAAAATCCGGATTCAGCGATCCTAAAGCAAGCCTTTGAAGCTCAATAAGCCGCCTCCCACTTGAACCAACATACGAAATCGTGAGTGCCTGCAAGGTGCCCAGTGCCTGTTGGATGCTGGCATTCCACTCGAGCGCATATGGCAGTTGAAGGTGTGATGGAAATGCAATTATCGCCGCGCTCGTGTATGGAGGGCTCGTAGACGGGGAAAAATTGAGCAGCGTTGGTGTTACAGGAATTGGTACGCCAAATTTTATCGAAAGAGCGGAAAAACCAAAGTTATCAAAGCCAGTCGCTGCAAGCGTGTTATCACTGTCAAAGAAACCCCCCCCGCCAGTGCGCACCACTGTCTCCCATCCCGGTTTGGCGCGAGCTACCCAGGCGAGTCCTAAACGAGGCGCGAAGTTATACCATGATGTCTTCCACAAGGGTGTACCACGAGGTGCAACTGCCAGCGAACTCGGATTACTAAGGCTACCTAGCAAAGTGAACGCATCATTGCCATGCGCCTCCGTCGGTGGTGGGTCGAGCTCCCATCGAAGTCCGAATGACAGGTTAAGTCTCGGTGTAACTCGCCACTCATCTTGAGCAAAAATGGAAATTTCATCAAAAATCGGGGTGGCAGGGAGAGTCTTCTGAAGGACCAAGACGTTGGCATTGTTGTCTAGAACAGAGTTTCCCCCCACGAATACGGGCTCCACGAAGGGATTGGCTGGGATGAGTGGGGATTTAATCTTTCGGTAATCAATTCCAAATTTGAGTTGGTGGCGCCCCCAAGAAAGACCGAATGTATCCACTACGTTCCACTGGCGACCAACATTGCTTTCAATCTGAGCTGGCAGGCTTGACAGACCAAGTCCAGGAATCAGGATATCGAAGGCGAGGATCGGATTTGGAGAACCAGCCCCCATGGCCGCCGCCAGGTCGATCGGCGTTGCGCCGCCAAACGAGTCCAGAGTCGACCGGGAAGTCGAATTGGCCCTCGCATACAAAATCCGAAACTCATTGGTTCTATTGGAAAATTGACTTCCGGCACCCAGAGTATACGTCTGTGCATTCATGTGATTGTTCGTTACGGAGGATAGGGTCCGGCTTGCCACATAGCTCGGCGTATCAGCAAATCGGAAGAAAAGGGACAACCTTGGCCCAAAAGTCTGATCGAACCTGAGGTTCGTAGAATCAATTCGGCTTGGCAGCGAATAGGGCTGGATGAACTGCGCCAGGCTTGGAGCTGACGCCGTTCCGAAATCAGTACCGTTCTGCATCGGAAATGCATTCAGGATTGGCTGAAGCGCAGCAGGGGCCTGCTGTCTCATGAACGTATCGGGAACATACTGAATTGAGGCTGCCTGCGGCTGTTTCAGACGCAAGCCTTCATAAGAAACAAAAAAGAACGTCTTGTCTTTTCCGTTGTATACTCCTGGAATCCAGACTGGCCCGCCCAACGTCCCGCCGAAATCGTTTTGGCGAAGCGGCGTCTTCTTTTTTCCGAAGGAATCGTTAAACCAATCGTTTGCATCAAAGGCGTCGTTGCGGAGATAGTCGAAGGCCGTCCCATGCAACTGGTTGGTTCCCGAGCGTGTAACCAACGAAAACTGGCCCCCTGGGGACCGCCCATATTCTGCCGAATAGCTCGAGCTATTTATCCGAAACTCTTGCAAAGCGTCCACCGAGATGAGGCTCTGGGTTGTGCCGAGAGCAGTAGATGCCCCCAAGGAGCCGCTGGTGGCTGGCAGCGGTCCTCCAACGGGAAAGCCAGAGCTAATATTTCCTGTCACACCATCCACCGTGTAGTAGTTAGACTCTGTGCGCTGCCCATTCACACTGAAATCTCCGGTGACCCCTACGCCCTGCGAAGCAGCAGTTTGCGGACTCTGCGTAACGACTCCCGGAGTCAAGGAAATAAGATCCTGAAAACTGCGCCCGTTCAGCGGTATGTTCGCCACATACTTACTATCCACAACTGTACCTACTGCAGCCGATTCCGTGTTGATGAGCGGCACGCCACCTTCCACGGTCACTATCTCCGAGGCAGCTCCAATCGGTAACGTAAAATTGATCGCGAGCGCGTCCTCAACGTGAACGACGATGTCCGGCTTGATGATGGTCTTAAATCCGCTGTTTGAAACCTGGATGCGATATGTTCCCGGAGGAATATTCGCGACCACGTAGTACCCTTCGTTATTCGTTTTCCCAGGATATTGCACCGCTGTGGCGTCATTGACGATCAAGACGTCCGCACCAGCAATCACACCGCCCGAAGGATCGAGAACGATGCCGCTTACGGTGGCGTTCGCCGACTGCCCTGGGGCGGTGTTTATGAATAGAACCAATGTTATGAAATACAGAACAGTCAGTTTCACTCGCACGCGGCATCTCCTCGGAGCAAAGTGCATGCAATCACTCTCCCCGTTTTCGCAGGAGCAAGCGCAGATGTACCAACGTCGTTTCTTTTGAATGCAATAAAGGATTCACAAATCGCTGGCGGGCCTTCCTGCTATGGATGGTTTGGCTCGATCTTGAGGGAAGCAAACAGGAAGGGTTTCCCGCTTGGCTTTTGGCTTCCGCCGTTCGGTTCCACGGTCACGAAAACCGCTTCGATTTGATCGAGCTTCTTCGGGTCGTCGAATTTCAAGACCCACCGCTTTTTGGAAACGTTGTCTTCATAGAACACGCCTAGGTTCAAGGCCTGTGACTTATCGGGCCCACGTTGACCCCAGGCCTGAAACGTACTTGCGTTCTTGAAGCCCGGGTGGCGGTCTAGGTCGTACGCATAGAAAATCAGGGATTTCGATTTTGTGTAGAACACTCGTCCATAAGCCTTCTGCGTTGATGCGTCTTTCGCAACGTCAAACACCTCGGCCACATAAAGGTCCCGCGCTCCCATCAATTCCCGAATGTCTCGATCATGGGCGAGAAGTTCTTGCTGCTGGTCGATTGTCGAATCACGGTCTCTAAGCAATTGCGTGAGTTCCCCGACCTTAGCTTCCAGTGCCTTGGACCCGGCATCGTCCCGAGACCTCAGCGCTTGCAACGTATCTAGTTCCTTCTGCGTCTTTTGAAGCGATGCTTGCGCCGCATCCAGCTTCTGCGTTGCGGCTGCTTCATTTCCAGCGAACCGTTGTTTTTCCTCGTCGCTTGTCTTCGAGGCGCTTTCGAGTGCCGCTTTCGCGTCCTTTAATTTGGTTATTTCTGCCGACTGTTCTTCCACTTGGTGGCGCAGGCTGACGATCATTTTGTCTCGCTCCGCCATCTGCGCAATCAAAACCTCGCGATCATGCCCCGCATCGCTGATCTGTTGCTGGAGCCCAGCAGTCGGCTTTTCGATGACTGCCTGAGGGATTGGAGCATTCTCCGCCCCGCGTCGTATACCTGCCCGATAGGCATAGATTCCCAGCGTTGCGGCAAACAGAATCGCCGCCGCGAACGGAAGCCACACTGTATTCCAATGCTCGCTAAGAACCGGCTTCCCGTTTGGCTCAGATAGTTCCCCTACTCTTAGAATCTCCGGGTGAGAAGGCTCAGCCTTTGTAGCGTTCTTGTCTCTCGCGAGGCGCTTCCCGAAGGCGGCCTGTGCCGCCTCTACGGACCATGTTCCTACTTTAGGTGGGAGTACTCCCGATGCTTCCGCGGCAAAGAGAGGCGAGCTAATCTCAGCGGCTGCCTGAAACTCCTTCAGGGCTTCCCTGCATTGGGGGCAGCCGGCTAAATGCTCCTGCAGCTTTGTCTTTTCTTCCTCGGTTAGTTCGCCAGAGGTGGAAACGGCACACAACTCAAGAAATTCTTCATGCGCTCCCATGGCTGACCACACTTCTTCGTCTGGACTTCCTCCCCTATGTACCATACTGTTTAGCGATTCTGCAATTTACTTTCGCGCACCTGTTTACGCAGCTTTTCCAGTCCCCGGTAGTAGTGGTGCCGAACATTTCCCGGGGACTGCCCGAGCTTTTTGCCAATTTCTGCGAGCGTATAACCTTCGTAGAAATGCAGTCTCAGCGTTTCATGCTGCTCTGCTGTCAGCTCCCCCATCACCTTCTTCAGTCCTTCTCTTCCGAATAGTGCTTCAATTGAAGAATCGTATGCTGGAGTCGCCGCCCCTGCAAAACCGGGAACACAGCAATCTAGTTCTGAATTCTTATAGTGCCCGCGGGCATTTAGGTATCGCCATCGCGAGATGGCTCGCCGGTACGTCATCTGGACAATCCATGATCGCACCGTGCTCTTGGAAATGTCGTATACCCCGGCCTCGCGGTGAACGAAAAGGAAGAGTTCCTGAACGAGGTCATCTGCCTCTGCTTCATCTCGCAAGATCCGGATGGAAACACCCCGAACTAGCCCCGCGTACCGGCCAAAAAGCGAGGCGAGCGCATCGCTGTCACCTTGCTGAACACGAATCATGATCGATTCATCGGTTATTTCTGAAAATTCCTTCGTCTCTCCGGCAAGTTCAACAGCCTTCACACTCGGTTGCCCAAAAGGGGCAACGAGCGAGAGCCGCGTGGTGGCAGATGAACCCATGTCTCCTTACCCGTTCAACAGCTCGCACCAGGTCGGAACTAAGCGCTCAAGTCGATGTTGGCACTCTTTAGATGTGACATTTCGAAGGATATAACTCTATAGATGGTATTTTGCAAGCAAAATACACTTGATGGCTTGTGGTACTTGATTGGAATCCCCTTTATCGTTTGCTTTCATGGCAAGCGAAAACCATCGAGAACTTTTTGCGGAACGTCTACGAACCCTTCGTAACGCAGAAGGTTATTCCATTGAAGAAGCGAGTGGCCGAGGCGAGGTGTCGGCAAACTTCTGGGGCGCGGTCGAACGGAACGAGCAGGAGCCTTGCCTGGACATAATCATGGGCTTTGCCAAGGGACTCGGAATACCCGCTGCCGTCTTGTTCACATTCCATGAAGAAAGCGGCCAGGACGACACCCGAAAGAACCTCGACACGCTCTTGGATCTTTGCAATCCGAAGGAGGTTCAACTCCTCTATCAGATCGCAAGTTTGATCTTCAAGAGCAATAGGCAAAGCAATTCGTAGGCATTCTCTTCCTTTTCTCGCGCGTGACGACGGACGTATTGTACGCCCCAACTAACAACACGCGTTTGTTGGCAAACAGGTTCGATATCAACTCTATAGATGGTTGGTATCTCGAAAAAGCAATTCTGTTGATGGTGTTCTGTGCCCCGAGTACCCGCTATCGTTTGTGTTGGTGTCCAGTGACGCATCGAGAACTATTTGCGCAAAGGGTCAGAAAGCTCCGCAGAGCCGCCAAGCTGAGCCTCGAAAGAGCTGCCGAGCGGGGAAGCATTACGGGCAATTTTTGGGGCGACGTCGAACGATCAAAAAAGGTACCCAGTTTGGACACCATCGTTGCGATGGCGAAAGGGCTCGGCGTCTCCCCCAGCACACTTCTGCTTCTGGAACGCGAGGAAGATCCTCGTGAAATCCGAAAGCAAATCGATTCTCTCCTGGCGAAAGCGACTCCTCAACAAATCGAACTCCTCCACCGCATTATCAAAACAGTCGTCGAACCCTGAGCTTGTCTAGTCCCCTGGTCGCTGGCGAGCCGCGCGAGGCCGTAGCCAGGAACATTTCCAAACGCTGGCTCGTTATCGACAAGACTACCTTGTTCGACAACGACTCCTAATTTGTATGCTCGCCGCGTGCTAGGCTGTGCAGAGAATGAAATGACTTAGAACAGCGTTGGAGGGGTGTTTTTCAGTGCGCACCGAGCGTCCACGTGCCCGCCGTTATTCTTTCGTGGCCACCGTCGAGTTGACTGATCTGGAGTCAGAAGCCCACGTTCAGGAGCGAACCAGTGATCTAAGTCTGTATGGCTGCCGTGCGGAGGCACGGAAACCCTTCCCGACAGGAACAAAGGTGAGAATAAGGATTGCCCACAGGAGCACCAACTTCGTGGCTCTCGGAAGAGTCTCGTACGCCACAGCCGAGGGTGGAATTGGAATTGTCTTCACCCGAATTGAGCCGAACGATCAGCTAATTTTGGAGAAGTGGGTTGAGGAGTTGCGGTACCACTGAGAAGCCGCGTCCGCTCACCCAGATGTAGATTCCAACTGCTTTCCGAGATACTACCAAAAGGACTGCTTGCGAGTCTCGGGTGATTCGGACGCAATTTCTATTATCTGTTAACCTTCTCGCACGCCAAGTTGCCGGGAATTGGGTCTTCTTTTGCCGCAGCCGCTACACTCCCAATCAGGAGAGCGCATTGTGCTTACTTTTGAACGAATTCCTACGGTAATTCGCATTGCAGGACAAAGGACCGTTGTCGTGTGGTGGGACGGCAAGGTGAGTCAGGAACTTATTACGTTCGATGAAGCGGGATTCAAGCTGCTTTATAAATCGCTAGACAACAACAGCTTACAGAGCGATGTCACTCGAGCAAATATCAAGCAGTTCCTGAATGATTTCCTCGTCGCCAACAAATACGATTTTAATGAGCGAGGTCCGATTCACTTCGACGAGGCCAAGGTGAAGGCGTTGCTGGGGATAAAGTAAGGCGTCGATATGCACCCGACTGTCGCGTCTCGGGGCGGCGTCGAGCCAACTGCCAAGCAACGTCCGGCGCGGAAACTGAAGTATTGCGCTGAGTGTGCATCGGGCGTCCCTCGAACGAGACTGACGCGATCAAGAACCAAAGCGTTCAGGCAGTTCGCCGCTCTGTCTGAACGCCCTAGCCTCGGTCTCACTCAATTTGTGCGCCGTTGCCAGGGGCTTTGAATAGACTTTCCTTGTTTCCGAGCCGCAACTACACCTCGGATTCGTGCTTCCCTCGGAGCCGGGGTCCTTTGGTCCTTCAAATTCCTTACGACAGACTGGATTTTGGCAGATGTATCGATCAGTCTGGGGAGCGAGCAAATCCACATTTCCCTCCGGGGCTGGGGAAAGCAACCCAGGAGAGCTCCCATGGGATTCCCGCATATCCGCGGTCCCTTAGTTTGCGCTCAAGCCCGGTTACTCAACACGATACTTACACGTAGCATTACGCCAGTCAAGCTGTGTTGCTCTCTGAGATGGTCTCCCCGTATCAGCAGGCAGCACCCGCTGCATCTCCTGCTCAGGCCTGCACCCCGGCTCGTTGTTAATTCCCGCACGTCCAAGGCGTCCTTCCATTCCCTGACCTCTGAAACATGGGGACGTGCCACGCCTCAAATCGAACCGCTGGCAGCCTGGCGAAAAGTCCTAATGGAGTCCTCAAAGGCAATCGGTCCCTTTTCGATGAGATAGAAACCTGCTCTCCAGCTCCCCGCTTCCTCGCGTGGCATAATCTCTATCACGGTGCACGAAGGGGAATTATCTTCCCGCTCAGGGAATGACGGACCAGCGTAAATCGGGATTTCTTCGTGCAAGAGGGCCGCCAGGTCACGGAGCGGAATGACCCCGCGTAACATACCCATCCGGCCAGACGATCCGCCGCAGTAGAAAATTCTGACCATACCTACCCATCAAAACGCCCGGAAACGTAACAAATCAATGGACCTTCCGAGGTGGTCGAATAGCCCTAATGCTTAAGAGTAAACTAGGTTGACTGTCTCAATATGAAACGAGAGCCCTGCTACAATCCATCCACTGCTTTTCGTTAGGCGATGTCGGCGACTCCGGAGATCACGAACTGATCGGCAGGGCGCGCTAATCAGCACTGGGCTGGACACACGTCGGCGGACATGAATTTCGTCTGAGGCTCCTGAAGCATCGAGACTAGATCTTCGCAACGCAGTTCCGCCTTGACTCAACAAATTGGCGGCGCGTAGCATCCCTCAAGGGTAAAAGTACCAGAACGCTACCTTTCGGAGCCACAAACTCCGGGATGCGTTCTTGACAATCTCCCGCGGGATTGAGGCAAGAAGCTTGTGACATCAAACAAACAACCGCCGAGAGAACTTCGCTCGCGGCACCTTCAGGCGAGTTGGCTCAAAGGAAGCGCTTTTCTCACTTTTCTCGCCGCGATCATCCTCTTTGCCACCGTTCTTGTGGCCCGACTTAGCCACGCTCCACTGGCATCCTATTTTCTCATGGCCGCGTCAGGCGGGCTCTTTTTCGCAATTGCGCTCCTCGCTCGCTACTTGATCCTCCTGCGCAGGGACAATCAGAAGACGGCCAACACTCTCGATATTACTGGCCGTGAGTTCAAGTCTATTTTCCAGAATGCCCTCGACGGCATTTTGATTCTGGACGACCAAGGCACCTGCATCGAAGCCAATCCGGCAACATTCGCCATTCTTGGCGTGGACCGAGACTTCCTCATCGGACATTCGATTGCCGAGTTCCTCTCCAAACCTGAAGGCTTCGCCGACAAATGGGCTGTATTCTTGCAGAAAAAGTGTCAGTGTGGCCGTGCCGATCTCATCCGTTGCGATGGTTCGCCAATATTCGTCGATTACACAGCCGTCTCCGATTACATTCCCGGCCGCCATCTGATTATCCTGTGCGATGTCACGGAGCGTGTGAATGCGGAACGCGCCCTCCGAGAAAGCGAAAATCGCTTCCAGCTCATGGCCAACAGCATTCAAGAGGTCTATTGGATGCTAAAGGCGGACACAAAGGAAATTGTTTACGTCAGCGACGCATACGAAACCATCACGGGACACTCTCTCGCAGAAATCCGTGAGAATCCTTCTTCTTACAAGGAGTTGGTCCACCCTGAGGACCTTGTCCTCTTTCTCGCAAAGTTGGACGAGGCCGGCGTCACAGGGAAATTCGACGAGGAGTTTCGCATCGTACGGCCAGACGGAGTGTCGCGTTGGATCTGGAGTAAGGGCTCCCCGGCCCCGGTCTTCGACGCGGCTGGCGCCCCTTTATGGATTGTCGGCATCGCGCAGGATATCACCTCGCGCAAACATGCCGAGCAAGAAATCGCGAAACACTTAGCCGAAGCCGAAGCCGCAAGAGCGGAGGCCGACGCGCTCCGCAAAGCTACGCTGACCTTGACCCAGAACTTGAGGATGGATACTCTTCTCGACACTCTGCTCCAAACACTCCATACAATCGTTCCGTACGATTCGGCCTGCGTAATGCTAACGGACACAGATCATTCATTTCTCGTCGCGAGACAAATACCGCGAGAGACCACCCGAAAGAACGTGGTGACACTGGAAGTCAGTGACTATCACTTCTTACAGAAGGTTCTCTTCACGCGCGATAGCGTCCTTGTCGAGAACACTCGCAACGAATCTGAATGGCGGGATAGCCCCGCCTTTGGAGCCGCACGGTCTTGGATCTGCGTTCCACTGGTCGTGTCCGAACAGCTAGTCGGATTGCTTTCAGTCAGCAACAAGGAGGCGGAACACTTCACCCGTGAGCATTTGAAACTCGCCAAGTCCCTAGCACTTTCCGCTGCAGTCGCGATTCAGAATGCGCGCCTCTATGAACGCGCCGAAATCTACGCCTCCGAATTGGAACTCCAACTGAAGCTCCTGAAAGAAACCCAAGCAGCGCTGGAACAAACCCAGAGTCATTCGCGCGGCACCGGACAGTAGCGTGCCCGGCACCGGCTCCAACCTCGCGGGACCAGTCCACACTTCCCGGAACCTCATTCCTGGATAGTTTGCGGATTGCTAGGTCCGGGACTTGTTCTTGTTAGGGTTAGGAGAAGTCGAGGTACCATGACGCGGGTGATCGTGCATCATGTCTTTGAATTCGAATGGGTTGATGAGTTGTTGACCAATTGAGGATGAGGAGGCAGATCATTAAAATGCTTTTTTCCACCAACCTGAACAACTCGCCAATTTCGAGGGCCCGCTGCTGGGTATGGCTTCTTGGGGTTCTATTCCCGCTGATTTCACCTCGAGTCTACAGTCAAGATTTTCAGCCAGCAGGTGAGTTCAAATACAGTTTCCCGTCCGGGAAAGACATATTGGCCGGAGGCGACGACGCAATTAACTCGATAGGCGCTCAACTCACAATCGCTGGCTTTGAGAAACACAATGCTATGGACGGAATGGCGGGTGTGCGTTTTGTGAATAAGAACTATTTCGTGCCGATTGTGGGCGCACTGAATACTGTTAAGACAGCAGAGCTTACGTCTGACTCCGAATGGGCAAAGAAGGGTGCAGATGCAGCTCTCACTGCGTTAAATAATCTGAAGAGTGCAAGACATATCCAACTCGTCAGCCTGTTACTGGCCGGGGCTGGGCCTAGTCTTGCGGATCTCAACAAAACCTTTATCCAGTATTCTCGAGACCTGGAGCAAGCTGTTAATGCTGCCCAGGCAGTTCCCGGCCAGATCAACGCGTACGTCAAAAGTAATCATGCAGGTATTCAGCTATTAATGGCCGCATCCACACACCAGGGTGCCGCATATGGTAACGGCATGACTTGTAGCGATCTTGTGAAGCGAGCTGTCGGCGAATTGAGATTCATGTTGCCTGACTCCCCACCTGTTTGCACTGCATTTACAACGACCCAACCCTTCACCTGTCAACACTGGGTACCTGGTATCCCCACCACAAATTACTGGTTTGCGCACGGAATGGGACCATTTTTCAGATTGATCTATGGGGGGCCAGACGGGCTGCCGTTGAGCCAACTAGTCGAAGACTATATGTCTAACAGAATTGATCTCCCTATCGGGGCTTTGATTGTGGCGGAGGGTCACGCCGCGATTTTCGACGGATTTATCAAGGTTGGTAGCACTTATCAACTCATTACATTCGACGCAAACAATTCTGTTGGCTGGACAGTGTCATATGAAGGAACTCCCTCACTGGATGATCCCGACGACAAAATGCTTTCGTTTCCGGGACATCAAGTAGGCGAGCACGTGACAAAATTGCAATGGGGTTCTGATCATCGCGTCAAGGTTTATCAATTCATAGCAAGAGTAAAGTAGTGGTTCTCCGGATCCTGAGCCAATAAAGTATCCCGCACTCGCATAGCCCTTTAGACTTTCTACAGCACCGATAGTCGCTGGAGTCGGCAGTTCAAGTCCGTCTCAGGCCGCTCAGTCGCAGGACTCCCAGAGAGTCTGCGACGACTCTTGGATCGACCAACGAGTGTGGACAGAGAGTGGTATCCACCCGGCCCCATTGTTGCGTGCTTCCTCCCATTCTAGGTCTCGCGAACTTTTGAGAACAGGTTGCCGTCCAAAATCGATCCTCGACCAACCCCTACTTCGGTCACAGAACCGTCCTTAGCCATACGTTCACACTGCCACGTTTGACGCTGCTTACGCCCAACGTAAGAGCAGGAACGCTAACTGGTTGGTTCCTCTAGCATTTTCTTAAGTTGCGCATCACGGTTTGCCTCAGACTCATTGCGCCCTTCTGTCGAGCAAGTCCCATTAGCCGCAGCACGCAATTCCGGCCTTCCCGAACGCCAATTGGACGATTCGATCCACCTTCCATTTCCGCCACGCCTTTTCTCGGGCACAGCTTCGGGATAATTCCTGCGCCCGGCGTCTTCGCGTCTTCTGCTTTCCCGGTTCCTCGCCAAACTCTTCTCAAACGGCAAGAAAAAGTTTGGGTCCCTCCCAGAATGCAGCCGCTCGTCTTGGGAGCAGTATCCACTCGCCTTTGAGTGCCCCAAGAAAATGGGGCAGAAATGGAGAATTTTTCCTATGTATCTCAATCACGTCCAATTAATTGGCTTCCTCGGGAAAGACCCGGAGAAGCGCCAAGTGCGCGGCAACGGAGACACCTTCACGGTTCTCTCGGTCGCAACGCAACAGTCGTGGAAAGACGCAAACGATGAGTGGCAGTCGAAAACCGAGTGGCACCGTGTTGTCGCGTTCAACCGCCTCGCAACGGCACTCGCCGACACTCTCCACAAGGGCGACCACGTTCTTGTCGATGGGATGCTCGTCAGTTCGAAGTACGAGCGCGAGAACGGCAAGAGCAAGAAGGCCAAGGCTGCGAAGGTCACGTTCTGGAGCGTGCGCGCGAATTCCGTGCGGAGGCTCAGCCGTGCCGAGGCGGACCCGCCCTCGGCTCCGTCCGGTTCCGACGCCAGCGATGGCGCAGACACCGGCAATGCGCTGTACTAACCGGCGCTTCGCTGAAGGGCTCCCGACTAAGTCGGGAGCCCTTTTTTCGTGGTGTACGCATTTGCGGTCACAACGCAAAAAAGTAGCACAGCTAGCAAGTTGCTTCGCAGTATACGTCCCTCGCGCGGAGTTTCATTGGCGGCCCCGTGCCATCGCCGCGCGAACACCAGCACCGTCGAAACCAACCGAGAACTTGTCCCGCTCCCGGCCACGCCGTGCTGTGCCCTCGACCGGAGGAATCGCGTCATGGGCAAACACCGACATTGCACGTGCACCATCTGCGACATCGAAAAATGCCTCGGCCTCGAACTTGCATTCCCCGAGGCTCACCAGATATATCGCCAAATCGTTGCCGAAAAACCTCTCCTCGCTGGCTTTCCAACCGTCTTCCATTTGGTGGCCAGCATACACGGCTCCCGGAACACGAAAGACGGAGCCACTTTCTCCGACCTGATACTCACCCAACTTCTCTCCGGCCCTAGTGTCGGCATCCATTGGGAGTACCTCGAAAAGCTTTTGCTCCTTGTTTTCATACCGACAGCTCATGCCGCCGTGCGGCATGTTTCCTACCATTATCAATTCCTGGAGCGCGAAGATATTTCGCAAGTCGCCTTTACCACTCTTATCCAGTGCCTTCGGTCGAAGACTTGGCAGGCGCAGCACTCACACTTTGGCTTTGTCGTGGCGAGGAAACTGCGGAGAGGCCTCTTTCGATGGGCGTGCCGGGAATTCCAGTCCACGTCCCAGTTTGTTGCCCAGCGCATCGGCGACGGTTTCTCTTTTACGCAAACAGCGGAAGAATCCTTTGAGCGGCGTGCCATCTTGCGGCATTTCCTCAACTTATGTCAGCAAAGAGCCTACCTCACCCCCGATGAGATAAACCTGCTGATTGACCTGAAGCTGGAGGAAACCATTGATGCCGGAGTCTCCGGCCCCAAGGGCCGAACATCGAATCCCTTCCGACAGAGAGTGAAGCGCCTCATGACCAAGCTCCGGCGCTTAGCCCGAACACCAACCGGCAACCCCCGCCATAAAAGACGGTCCGGGGACTGAGGAGAACTCCATGCAGTCAACAGTGACACTGCTAATCCTCCCCTCAGAATGGGAATTGAAGAAAAATCAAGAATCTTTGTTTGGTCGCGACACATTTTCCGATCCCGTGGCTGATTAGGTATATGAGGGGGGAGTTCCCGACAAGATGGGGCTGGCGGCCATTATAAGTCTCAGCCGCCGATTCTTTCTTTAACCTGGACAACACCCGGACCCACACACCTCTGCTCCTGGAGCTAGCGCTCCTGGTGTCTCCGGACGATGCGAGCGCCTTTTGAGCACAAAGTCCTGTGGGTCCGGGAGCGGTTCTGGCTGAAGAGGGTCCTTGCGGGAACTCCCAAAATTCATCAGCAAA
>Ga0181524_10002373_pt1 | contig 19465 bp, 16 predicted proteins | sample PEATcosm2014_Bin_34_FD_119761 | JGI IMG/M metagenome (GOLD analysis project Ga0181524, IMG submission 119761) | Peatland microbial communities from MTU Mesocosm Facility, Houghton, MI, USA - PEATcosm2014_Bin05_60_metaG | ecosystem: Environmental > Terrestrial > Soil > Wetlands > Peat | place...
GAAAATAGCTGATAAACTCAGTCTCCTCGATGACCGCCAACTCGTGCTCCAGCCGGTCCATAACGACCTTGGCCCCCGCCGCTACGGGACCGGAAAGGGATGCGCAAGCTCGTGCCCCCGACTCTCCCGCTGCCTCACACCTCTCGACTGTGGACTGTGGACTGTGGACATCAGCCAGGGCCGGCAGCGCGCCAGACGTGTCCACGCTCTCGATGGTGAATCGCCGTCCTTCGGCGCGGGCGTGGATGCCGTAGCGGCCGCGCAATCCTTCGGCCACAAGGTGCCGCAAGTAGCCCTCGCGGGTGAAAGGCTCGGGCGGGTGGAAGACCGGGTAGTGGAACTTGCCGGATTCGATTTGGAGATTGCATTTTTCGGCGACCTCGAGCGTGTTGAGCACGGCTTGGGGCGTCTCGGCGAACCGCTCCTTCATCTCCTCGGCCGAGCGGAGGTAGAACTGGTGCTCGGCGTAGCGCATTCGCTTGGCATCACTCAGGAGGGTCTGCGTCCCGATGCAGATCAGGCAATCGTGGGCATGCGAGTGGGTTTTGTCGAGGTAGTGGACGTCGTTGGTCGTCACCAGTTTCAGGCCGAACTCTGACGCCAGGGCGATGAGTTGGCGATTGACCTTGGCCTGCTCGGGCAGGCCGTGGTTCTGGAGCTCGAGGTAAAAATTCTCCGCGCCCAGGGTTTGCTTGAACCAGTCGGTCGTCTCCCTGGCGCGGGACAATTGGTCCTTGAGAATCCACTCGGGGAGCTCGCTGGCCAGGCAGCCCGAGAGGGCGATAAGCCCTTCCTTGTGAGCGGCCAGCAGTTCTTTGTCGATGCGCGGTTTGTAGTAATACCCCTCCAGATGGGCGGCGGTGGCAAGCTGGATGAGGTTCTTGTAGCCGGCCTGGTCTTTGGCCAGAAGAACCAGGTGGTGATAAACGTCCCGGCCCCCGGAGGCAGTCTTCTTATCGAACCGGCTGCCGGGGGCGACATAGACCTCGCAGCCGATGATTGGCTTGATGCCCCTCTCCTGCGCCGCCTTGTAGAAATCCAGCGCCCCATAAAGCACCCCGTGGTCCGTGATCGCCAGGGCGGGAAACTTTAGCTCCTCCGCCCGCTCCACCAAACGGTCCAGACGGCATGCCCCATCGAGCAGGGAGTACTCGGTGTGCAGATGGAGATGAACAAAGTCCGCGCGCGACATGAACACAAGCTACTGCCGGTCGTCATGGCGGGGCAAGGAAGAGATATTCACCGGATCCTCGCCCGGTCAACCACCTCAAGCGGGCCCCCCACCGGGGAATCGTGAGAGCCACGTCAGCGGATCCGATCGAGTAGGAATGACTGAGCCGAAGACGAGCTTATCGCCGGTGAAGCCGTACAGCACGAAAAAAGGAAAAGCCCGAAGGTTTCTTCTGCGCAGCTCAACGACGACGATGGAGCCGACGTTCAAGCGGTGTCCTGCACTCGAAGGGGACGACTTGATAGCCTGCACGGCCTGATCAACCTCATTCCGGAACCGCGCGGCGAGGCCCTCTGAGACCCTGGCGTACTCGGCTTCGAACCGCCGGACATCCTTGGGGAATTCGGGGTGAAACAGCACCCTCATTTCAAGGCGGCGCGGTATTCTTGCTCGGTCAGGCCTTTGGCATGCCCTGTGACAACGTCCTCAATTCGGCGGATGCCCTCTGCGATCGCTTCGTTTAGGGATGTCGGTGCCAAGACGCTCTCCACAAGGCGCCGGGCCAAATCAAGCCGTTCTTCGGGCGGCAATTCGAGTGCGATGCGGGCCAAGTCTGCTGAAACCATGGCCAAAGCCTACGTCGTGGCTGGCGGAAGGCAAGCACTGAAATGGAGGCGAACGAGCATATCCCTACCCGCCACAAACACCCCCTTGTCCATCACGACGGGACTCACCTGGCCCGCACCTCTCGCAACGCCTTCTCGACAATAGCGCGGATCTCCCTGGGGGACTGGTTGCCAACCGGGGTTTGGGCCAGCAGAGCCGCGACCTCCTCGGGCGGAGGCGGTTTCACGGGCCGGATGAGCAGGCCGTCCTCGCCCAGATCAAACACATTCAAAGGTCCGCCGTGCTCCAGGCCCACCCGGCGGCACCATTCCAAGGGAAACACCGTCTGCCGCTTCCGGGTCAACGTCATCGTCGTCGTTTTCATGCGTAATATTCTACTACCTCATGAGCGTCTGGCAAGGCGGCAATGGAACTGAATCGCAGGACCGGAGTTTCGAGTGTCAAGGGAGCGTAGCGCGGCGTCTCGACCCTCGACCCTTGAATGTCCGATTACTTACTCCACTGGAACGACCCGCGCGGGATTGCCGACGGCGAGGTGACGGGGCGGCACGTCCCGGGTGACGACGGCGGCGGCGCCGATGACGGCGCGGTCGCCAATGGTAACACCTTTGAGGATGATGGCTCGGGCGCCCACGAAGACGCCCCGGCCGATCTTGACGGGCCGGGCATTGGCCTGGTGTTCGTCGGCCCAATCCCAGTCGCCAACCGGCCGGTGAAAGTCGTGGTCGAGGATCATAGCCCCTGCGCCCATGATGGTGCCCTGGCCGACCTCGATGGAGGCGCCGGCGCAGAGCACCGTGGCGCTGATTCCCACATTGGGTCCCAGGATGATCTGTGCCCCGGGGGCCATTGCCCGGAGCGCGGAGGGCTGAAAGCAGGCCAGTGGATTGGCCCGCACGGCGCTGGCGATGCGGACCCCGTCTCCCAGGACGATGCGGGACCCCTTGGTCATGCTGACCAGCGGCCGGCCCAGGAACACGCTCCGGCCCTCGAATTGCACCCCTTTCAACTGCGCCTCCCATCGCCAGAGAAACGAGGGCCAAAGGCGCACGCGGGCAAGAACCGCGCCGATGAACGTTGCCGGGGTATGCCGGGCGTCCGAAGTGTTCGGTCTCATTTCCGCAGCAGGTAAAACGAACTCCCGCGGAACCGGAAATTCTCCGCCAATGGCAACCGATGCGCGGCATCGACCATGGCCCTGGATTGTTGGGTGAGCAGGTTCATCGGCAAAAGGACCTCGAAGGCGCTGTTGAACATCAGGAAACACTCCAGGAAGTACTGCTCATTCCAGAAGCGTTTCCAATATACCAGCCAATCCAGGGGATATTCGTAAGGCGAATAAATATCGTGCAAATGGAGGACCGTTCCCGGAAGCAGGCGCGGGTAAATCCGAACGAATTCAAAGGCGACATCGCTGCCGAACTTATAGACGTGGGTGGAATCGACAAAAAGGAAGCGGCAGCCCTCTAGAAGCGCGTCGAACTCGACCGACTGCAAGGGCTGGTTGAGGATTCTCATGCGGACCCGCTCCGGGCACTGGAGGTCGGCGGCCCGCTTGTAAGGGTCGATCGAGACAAACTCGACGGGCCGGCCGGTTTCCTGGGTGTTCCGTTGCAGCGCCCACATCGCCACCCTGGTTGAAATTCCTTGCCCCACTTCAATGAGCTTCTCCGGTTTCAAGTCGCGAAGCATCATGTAAAGCCCGAGCGCATCGAACCCTTTGAAGTAAGGATTGTCCTCTCTAAAACCGTTGTTCCGGCAGGCCTCGGCGTACTCCGCTCCGAAGAGCCCAAGGAGGCGCAGCGCCCGCTGCTCGCACTCGGCCAAACGCCAATCGATTCCCGTGAGCGGGCGCGGGCCGGCAGGGTAGAGCCTGGCCACAGTCCGTGTGTTGGGCACGATCTCATAAAAATGGTCGCCCGTGATGTGGAATCCGAGCCGTTGAAACGGGCCGAACAGGAACCGCCTGGCCACGAATCTCTGAATGGCGTTCTTTTCGTGGAGGCCCTTGTAGAGCCGCTCCCTTAGGCGTAAACTCATTTGCAAAGCGACATGGTCCAGGATTTGAACGGCCCAGTATGGGCGTCATCAGACGATAGTGCAAAGCAATTTGCAGGGAGGGGCTATGCTCGCTGCAGCCATAGGCTCGTGCCAGGGTCCTCCCAGGACAAGGGAAAGCGGGAGCGGATAAGATCGGGCATGGAGTGATTGAGGTAGCTGTTAAAGAGCAGGATTTCAAAGCGGGGACTGAACATGAGGAAGGCCCGCAGCAAATAGGCCTCGTTCCAGAACATCCCTTTGAGAAGCCACTCCCTGGGGTACTCAAAGGGATAAAACATATCGTGGAAATGAACCACGACGCCCGGTTTCAACAACGGGAGGATCTCAAAGAAAATGAAGTTCACGTCGCTGCCGATTTTGCTCACATGAGAGGTGTCAATGAACAGGATATCGCCGTGCTGCAGGCTGGCAAACAGTTCCGGGGGGGCGTTCTGGATTATTTCCTGCTTCAGTTCAAAGCGGGACAGGTCTTCGGGCGGGACGAGAGCCAGGAGCGTGGCCGGATAGGGTTCGATGAAGGTCAGGCGCGTGTTGAGTTTGAGCGCCTCGCAAGTATCGAGGATGACGCAACTCGAGAAGCCGCACCCAACCTCGATCATCCGCGCCGGCTTCAGGTGCCGAATCATCGCGTGCAACGCGAAAGCATCCTGGAATGGGAAAGAACCGTTTGGGCGAAAGAACCTGGATTGGGGATTGTGGGTCCGCTCGAACGGCAGGTGGGAGTAGTACGTCTCGAAATCCTTTAATAACCGGGCCTGCTTTTCCGGGCGGAGATCGATTCCGGCCAAGGCGCCCGGCGCGGGCGCGAACAGGATTGACGCCCGTTTGGCCACGTCGGCCATGTCCGGCAATGGTGAATAGAAGTGGCCCGGGAGCACCCATTTGAAATAGGGCGCCCGCAGGACCCGATAGCACAAGTCGAGTTTCCTTGGCACCGCTCGAACCCAAACCGGGAGTTTTTTCAACGCGGCCAACATTTGCCCGGCCATTGTGCAGCCCGAGGCAATGGCGTCAAACCGAAAACGGCCGCGGTTGGCCCCCCGAAATGCATGAAATGGGTGCGGCAGCGGGCAAAGCGCCCAGGTTCAACGCGGTTGGGAAGGAGTCGGCATCACGCTGGGACGAGGGGAGGCGGCCGGGGTTGCCATCCGGTCCCAGAGTCCCTTTCCCAGCTTGCTGCCCTGCCGCTCGATGAACCGGTAGGACAGCCATGAGAGCAGGGCAAGGGCCATCGCGGTGGCGATGCCGGCCACCCAGGGCGGGGCAAGACGCCCAAACCACACGGGGAACCTCGAGAGCAAAGGCTGGTGCCATAGATAGACCGAATAGCTGATAAGCCCGACAAACGCCAGGCCGGTCAAAACAAAGTTCTCGCGAAACCGCGAGCGCACCATCAAGTCCAGGACGACGGCAGAGGCGGCTGCCGCCAGAGAGAAGCTGAAGATCATGAGCGGCTTGCACAGGGTGCTCAAGACGAAGGCAGGCACGAGAATCGCCAACCAAAGCGCGTGTTTCCTGAAAGCCGTTTGCTTTTGCAGGGCGCGCTCGGCAACGTAAGCGCCCAGCGTCCAATCGAACCAGGTCATTACCGGCCAACTGAAGGCGGGACTAATGACGTGCTCGGGCAAGCCCCAAAGGGCCACGGCGACCACACGCCCCGCCAGGCCCGCCGCCAAAGTAACCGCCAGGCACCGGCCCATGCCCCATCGCCGGCGCACCAGCAGCAGGACCGGAAATAGAAGATAAAGCTGGACCTCGGTGGCGATGCTCCAGAAGGAGGGGTTGAGTCCAAACAGGGAAGAAGGGTGAAAATTATGGATGAGCAGCACGTGGGCAAGCAATTGCTTCAGCCCGCCGGGAGCCGTTAAGTCCAGCCGTTCCATCGCGGCAAAGGCAACCATGGCCAGCAGGTAGGCAGGATAGATCCGCCAGAATCGCTGCCAAAAAAACTGGGCGTTGGAAAAGCGGGGCGAGCGCAGAAAGGAAGTATGGATGCAAAAACCGCTCAGGACGAAGAACAACGCCACGCCCGCCCACCCGAAGGAAACCGGATAGAAGAAGAGAATCTGGCGGCTCGGAGGGTTGTGAAAGTCCCGCCAATACCCGTTCCAGGGGACGTAGAACCCATACAGACGCCCGAAGGCATGGTAGAGCAGCACCGACAAGATGGCTATGCCCCGAAGGACATCGGCCCCAAAAAAGTACTTTTCGCTGTGTAACGAGGTGCGCATGGACCAAAGGGTCGTCTGAAACAGCGCACAGTCTATCCTGCCGGCGGAGGATGGCAATGAGGTTCCAATCATCGCGAAATGTGTCGCTATTTCGGGGTCGCCACACTAGGTTCGGGCGCTTGAAGTGGCTGACAAACCGCTAACCGTAGCCTGGATTTCCGACTTTCCGGTCGAATGGCTGCCGGACGTGCCCGAGGCCTTGCGCGCCTCGCCGCGGCGGCATCCGGCGACATGGCAGATGGTGCTGCTTTCCGAATTCGAGAAGGACCCGGCGTTGCGGGTGCATGTGATTCTCCTGCGCCGTGGTCTGGAGCGGGCGTTTCAATTCGAGCGGAACGGGACGGTTTTTCATGTCCTGAAGGCCCCTCCGTGGCTGCGGCTCGGCTCCTTGTTCTGGGCGGACACGCTGCTCATCGGCGGGGTCTGCCGACGGATAAAGCCGGACCTGGTCCATGCCTGGGGCATGGAGAAAGGGGCGCCCCTGGTGGCCCATCGGCTCGGGCGGCCTTATGTGATGACGGTGCAGGGCCTTCTGGGCTGGTATCGCGAGCGGGTGCCGATGGAGCGGTACGATCGGTTCCTCGAGTGGTTCGAGCCGCTCTGTCTGCGCCGCGCCCCCGTTGTGACCACTGAATCCAACTATGCCGTGGGCTATCTGAAGGCCCGCTATCCCCAGACCCGCATCCAGCAGGCGGAGCACGCTCCCAACCGCGCGTTTTTCGAGGTCCGCCGCCGGCCCCGGCTTCAGCCGATCCGGTTCATCTCGATCGGGACGCTTGGTTTTCGGAAAGGGACGGATTTGTTGTTCATGGCGCTGGATCGGCTCAGGCAGGAGACGGCTTTTACCCTGGAGATCATCAGCGGGCCCAACCTGGATTACCTGGCCACAGTCAGGCCGATGGTTTCTGCGGCCCTCTGGGAAAGGGTGGAGTTTAAGCAGCATCTCCTGCCGCACGAAGTGGCCCGGGAGTTGGAAACGGCCACGCTCATGCTCCTGCCCACGCGGGCGGATGTCAGTCCCAACGCAGTGAAGGAATGCGTCGTGGCGGGCGTGCCGGTCGTGGCCTCGAACACCGGCGGCGTGCCGGACTACGTCTTTCCCGACAGGAATGGGTTGCTGTTTGCACCGGGCGACCTCGAGGGATTCATGGCCGCACTCAGGACAGCGGTGCGGCATCCGTTGTTGGGCCGCGGGCAGGTGGACGGCGCCGCGCTGGCCCAAAGCCGCGAGTATCTCTCTCCGGCCCGCATGGCGCGCAATTTCCTGAGCGCCTACCGGATGGCGGGTTTCAAACGCCCACCGGTCTGCGCAGGCCCGGAGAGAGGCGGAACCGGTTGATGGCGGGCGCCGGTTCGGGCGCCTCGGCCTGTCGTTTGGCGACGCCCCCGTTGAGGCTGATGCTCAAGCCGACAAGGCCGGCGTAGGTAGCCAGGTCCACGTAGAGGGAACCAAATATCGTCATGAAGAAGATGAACTTGGCGATGTAGAAGGCAAACAGAAACGTGTTAATGTTCTTGAGGGCCGGGTCCCCATATTTGTAGTTGAGGTAGAACACGCGGCCGGCGGCGGCAACGAACCAGAAGAAGCTGATAACCCCGAGAATCCCAAAGGGGAGAATGACCGAGAGAAGGCCGTTGTGGTAGTCGCCCACGACCTCGCAACTTTCGGCGGAGGAGGTGGAGCGGAGGCTCATTCGGGCGATGTCCACATCTTTGGGGTCGAAGCTGTAGCCCTTGCCCAGGATGAGGTAGTGCGGGACGTCCGGGAGGACTTCCTGCCACATTCGGATGCGCCATTCGTTGGAGAATTGCGCGTCCGCCCTGACGGTGGGATCGATGTTGATCGCCGGCAAGAAAGCCAGGGAGCGCTGGATGGAGCGGGGCAGGCTTGGGGCAAAACCCATCAACATGGCCCCGCCCAGGACCGCCATAGTGATCGTGGCCGGGAGCACTCGGGTCCGATAAAGGCCCTCCAGGCAGAAGAGAGCGGCAGCCATCAGAAACAACTGAACCATCATGGAGCGGAATCCGCCCAAGGCGCCAATAAAGACGAAGAGCGCAAAGAGCAGAAATCGGAACGGCCGGTGCATGTCGAAGACGCCCCGAAGGTTGTAGCGGGCCAGCATGGTACAGAAGACGCCCATTCCCAGCATCGTCAAGCCGCCCGAGCGCAGGATGAGGCCCGTTGTGCTGACCGGGTCATTCCTCAGCGCCGAGATGTCTTCCACCGGGAAAAGGAGGAACAGGAAATTGAAGGCCGGGCTAATCATCCCGGCCAGGTTGCCGATGGCCAGGGTCGCATAGCCGAGGAAGAAAAGCGAGACGTAAAGGACGGCCCGTTCCGGAGGAATGCGTTTGCCAGTCAGGGCGAAGTAGCCCATAATCGCGGCCAGAAGCTGGAAATAGCGCCGCCCTCCGTGGACTTCGCTGCCAAAGGCACGGAGGCCAAAGCCGCCGGTCAGCCGGGCGGTGACCAACACGACCAACGCCAGGAAAATCAGGGATAAAGTTATCGAGGGCACCCAGAGAAATCTCTCGTCCCGGTTGAGCATGTGCAGGAGGATGGACATGAGCAAACTGAGGGCGGCCATGCCCATCCACAATTGGGGGCTGCCCGGCAGGAAAAAGATGACAGCCGTCGTGTTCCATGAGGCGATGAGCCACGCATGATGCCAGCGCAGGATCAGAGGGATCATCAGGATGAACAAGACGATCATGACGGCGGCAAACGTGGTGGGGTCCATCGGCGTTGCCAGCAGGTAGCCCAGGAACACCGCCAGGGGCAGGCAAAGCCCATAGACGAGCAACGACCGTAATAACGTGGAGGCGCTGGTCATGACATTGAACGATTATACAGATTTGCCACTTCGCACCCAGAATAGCACAGAATTCGCCCCTCGACGCAACCCTTTTTTTGGCGCACGGCGACCGATTGACCGATTTTTTCGAGCTTTCCAGCCGGTGACACCCCGTGAAATAACCGGGCTAAACGCGGCGTTCCGGTTGGCTGCGGAACGACGCGTTTAGGCGGCAGCGAAGAAATCCGTCCTGCGCCTTTTTTTTCCTGGGGTTTCTTTTTTTATTGCCCATCTCCGCCCACTGCTATAAACGGTCTGCGCATCTATGTCGCGTCTCCTGGGACATCACACCCTCGGTTCGGCATCCAGGAGGCTGGGCACCCTCCTGAGGCGCGCAGGCTTGGGCGCTGCGCTTTCGACCCTGCTGGCGTCGCTGGACGAAAAATACCTGAGATGCTTTGATCGGCGGTACGGGATTCAGACCAGCGGGATCATCCTGCTGCCCGGGACTTCCTTTGACCGCGCCAGGCTGCTGGACGCCACTCAGTACGGCCCGATCAACGGCTGGGGTTTCCGCAAGTTCCTCAGAGAATCCGGGTTTCCGCGGAACCTGCACTTTGTCGATGTGGGCTGCGGCCTGGGGCGAGCCTGCATCCTGGCGGCCGAATATGGTTTCGAGAAGGTCACGGGAGTCGATCTGGCCGCTGAATTCTGCGCGGCGGCCCGCCAGAACGCCGCCCGGTGCCGCCCCCCTTCGGGAAAGCTCTCTCCCATTGACATCGTCCAAATGGACGCCCTGGTCTTCTGCGGACAGACCGACGCCGACCTCTTCCTGATGTTCCGGCCCTTTTCGCGGAGTTTGACGCGGAGGGTCCTGGACACAATGGCGGTGCGCGCCCGCAGTCTGAACAAGGCAATGACGGTGGTCTTCACCGAGAGAATGCTCGTGCCCGATAGCTACGCGCCCGTATTTGCCGAAACCGGGGCGTTTCAAGCCGTCAGCCAGGCCGGATACTGGGGACAGGCCTTTTACGTGTTCCAGTGTGGAGTGTAACGAATGGCCAGATTTGAACGTGTCAGATTCGACGCTGCGGAGTGGGCAAGAGTTCTGGGCGCCGCTGCGGATAGAATCCCTCACCAAAGCCCTGCCTACCTCTGCTTCCTGGCTGAGGACCAGCACGGGGAGCCTATGATAGCGGCGTTGAAGGCCGGGGATGAGGTCTTGGGGTATTTCACCGGACTCATCGTCCGGAAGTTCGGGTTCAAAATATTGGGCAGCCCGTTTCGAGGCTGGTCCACGCCTTACATGGGGTTCAACCTGCGCCCGGACGTGGCGCGGCGGGTGGCCATCGAGGCGCTCTCCGATTATGCCTTTAAGGACCTGGGATGCATCCACGTGGAGGTGACTGATTCACATGTCTCGCTGGAAGACATCCAGGGCCTGGGCTTCGGCCACGAGGTCCACGCCACCATCATCAATGACCTCACCCTGAGCGAGGAGACCCTGTTCAACAACATGAACAGCTACCGCCGCCGGGACATCCGGCGCGCGGAGAAGCACGGCGTCGTCATCGAGGAGGCCCATGACATGGCGTTTGCCGACGAGTTCGCCGCTCAATTCAAGGACGTCTTTGCCAAGCAGGGAATGGTCCCGCACTTCGGCGCGGCGCGCGTGCGCGCGTTGATCAAGCATTTCGGGCCGACGGGCGGGCTGCTCCTGCTCCGGGCGCGGGCGCCGGGGGGAGAATGCATCGCCACCGGCGTTTACATCGGCCTGGAGCCTGCGGCCTTCTATTGGGCGGGCGCCAGTTGGCGCCAGCATCAACACCTCCATCCCAACGAGTTGCTCCAATGGTATGCCATGCGGCACTGGAAGGCCCGCGGCATGAAGTCCTACAACCTGGCCGGCACGATGGATTTCAAACGCAGGTTCGGCGGCGCTGAGTCCTCCACCCTGATGATCTTCAAATCCAAGTACCGCTTCCTCTCGCGCCTGCGCTCCCGGGCATTGCCCATCCACTGGGCCATCCTGCGCCTGAGGCGAAAACTCAAATCTGCCGCCGACAGCGCCCCAAGCCCCCCGCCGCGAGATGAAACCGGGTAGCCGGGGGTGGGGAGCGTGTGGAGCGTGGGGAGCGTGGGGAGCGTGTGGAGCGTGGAGCGTGTGGAGCGTGTGGAGCGTGTGGAGCGCGCGGAGCGTGTGGAGCGCGCGGAGCGTGTGCAGCGTGAAGCGTGAGGGCATCACAGCACTTGCCACGCTCCCACGCTCCCACGCTCCCACGCTCCCACGCTCTCACGCTCCCACGCTCCCACGCTCTCACGCTCCCACGCTCCCACGCTCCCACGCTCCCACGCTCTCACGCTCCCACGCTCCCACGCTCCCGCCGTTCCCGGAGCCGATGCCAGAGGGGGAGCAACCGGTTGAAGAGGTTGCTGAGCCACCCGCGCGAATGCATCTTGCGGCTGATGACTTTTCGCAGCCGAAACAGGAAAGACCTCCGGCCCTGGTAAACGCGGAAATCAAACCAGTCGTAGGCGCGCTGGATTTCGGCGCGGGGGAAAGTGGGCAGGTCCAGGGTGGCCAGAGACCGTTCCCAGGTGGTGGCCGCGTGATGTTTGAGCAGCCCCTGGCTCTCGCACATCGTGTAGAGGTCAGTGCCCGGGTAGGGATAAAAGATGCTCGTGTTGCACCGGTCGGGACAGACGCGGCGGTTAATCTCCACGGTCTCAAGGTGCTCCGCCGGGGTTTCGGTGGGAAGCCCGACCATGTTATACACATTGACTCTCATTCCGTGCTGGCGGGCCAGGTCCACGGCAGCCAGGAACTCCTGGTTGGTATAGGTCCGTCGCAGGATTTGCTGGCGGACCCGTTCGCTGCCTGATTCCAAGCCGATTTCGATGGTGCGGACATTGGCCCTGGCGAGGGCGCTGAAAAACCGGGCGTCCAGGCAAGAGCGGGTCACGCGCAAGTTGCAGGCCAGGCGCAACGGCTCCGGTAGAGACCGGTTGAACTGGGCGAGCTTGTCTGCGAGTTCATTGACCCAATCCAGGTCCACCGCAATCGTTTCTGATTGCAGATAAATCTCCCGGACCTCGGGATAAGACCGGCGCAGTTCGGCAACCTCGGCCACAACGTTTGCTGGGGAGCGAAAGCGAACGTAATGGCCCTCCGCCAGTTTGCACAGGGCATGATTGCTGCAATAGGCGCATCGAAAGGGGCATCCACGCGAGACCAGGAGGGTGTGCCGGGCCTTGCCGCCCGGGTAAACCCAAGGCTCCCACATCTGGCGGTCTGGAAAAGGCAACTGGTCGAGATCGGGCAGAAACGGGCGGGTCGGGTTGCTCTCCACCGAACCGGCCGGGGTCTTGATCCAGAGATTGGCAATCCCGTGTGGAGACCGGCCGGCCTGGAGCGCCTCAACCAACTCCGCCGCAGGATACTCCCCTTCGCCAACGCAGAGCGCGTCGAAAGAGTCGCCGATGGCCGCCTGCGGATCGAGCGACACGCAAGCCCCGCCAATCAGGAGGAATCTCTCCGGCCAGCGCGCCTTGATCCCCCGGGCGAGCTGGTGAATAAAGCCATACTGCGATGAAACCGAGGTAAAACAGACGAGCCGGGGATCGAATTCAGCCGTGATGGCCCCCAGCATGTCCGCGCTCTTGGACTCCCATTCGCTCGAAAGGACCACGCTGCGGATCGAATGTCCCCTGGCCCTCAGGACGGCCGCGATGTAAGAGATGCCGAGATGAATGTCCTGGAGTGACTCCAGCGGAGTGCGGGGCGACCTGCAGCTACGGGTCGAATAGACAAATAGGACATTCATGCGACTCACTGGGCGAGACAACTCGCCAGTTTGACGGTTCTGCTTATATGACGGCCTGGGCGGCGCGTCAAGAATGGAGCGCCGACGGAGCCGACGGAGCGGTCTTGACAACGCTGCATTGGCAGCCGCAAGTTGGGTCATGCCAGCGTCATGCTCTTGGTCCGAGGCTGATGGCCGCGTGCCATTTGAGCCGGCGGCTGCGCCCTCGGGCGGGGCTGGGCCTGAGGGGCCGCTCGAGTACTTCGGGAGGATGATTGACCGATGCTACGAATTTGCCGAGGCGGCCAGGGGCCAGGGCAGGCCGATTGTCGGCATCCTGTGCGAGTTCACCCCGCGCGAGGTCATCCTGGCCGCCGGGGCCGTGCCGGTCTGCCTGTGCGGCGGCTCGGCCGCAACCATTCCCGCAGCCGAACAGTATTTGCCCGCCAATCTCTGCCCCCTCATCAAATCCACCTTCGGCTACCACGTCAAAGGCTCGAATCCCTTCCTGAATTGGGCCGACCTGGTCGTGGGGGAAACGACCTGCGACGGCAAGAAGAAGATGTTCGAGCTCCTGGCGGCCGACAAGCCGATGTATGTCCTGGCGCTGCCGCAAAAGGCCGATGACGCCGACGGGTTCGAGCAATGGGCCGGTGAAGTCCGCAAACTCAAAGCCCACCTCGAGGAACGCTTCACAGTGAACATCACCGACGGCAAGCTCCGCGCCGCCATCGAGCTTATGAACCGCGAGCGCCGATGCCGCAGGGAATTGGCCGGCCTGATGGCCGCAGACCCGCCGCCCCTGACGGGGCGGCAATTGCTCGAGTTCAAAAGCATCATCTCCGGAATCGAGGCGGATCTCGGGCAATATGCCGCCGCCCTCGCCTGGTTCGGCGATGCCAGTCGGGGTGAGGCTGCGCAGCCCGGCGGCGCGAGGCCGGCGCGCAAAGTCCGCGTCCTGTTGACCGGCGTGCCGGTGGTCCACGGCGCGGAACGGGTGGTAGAACTCATCGAGAGTTGTGGCGCGGTGGTTGTTTGCCAGGAGAATTGCACCGGGCTCAAACCGATCCTCGAGGACGTGGACGGGCAGGAGCCGGACCCGATTTTGGCGATCGCCAGAAAGTATTACCACCTGCCCTGCTCGGTGATGATGGGCAACGACCGCCGCCTGGAAATGCTCCGTTCGCTGGCGGCCCGGTTCCGCCCCCATTGCGTGATCGAGTTGGTCTGGCAGGCTTGTCTGACTTATGACGTCGAGTCGTTCCGGGTGCGCCGCATGGTCGAAGAGGAGTTGCGGCTGCCTTACCTTAAACTCACCACGGATTATTCGCCTGCCGATTCAGCCCGCCTTTGCGCCCGCATCGCCGCCCTCGTTGAAACTGCCGCCTCAATCTCCGCCTCGTAGCCGCGCCTCGCGGCCAGGATGCCCGCGCCACGCTCATCGAAACCGTTGGCCTATGTCCGCCTCGTAGCCTTGCCGGAAGGCCGGGTATTTGAATGTGTAGCCCAGTTCGGCCTTGAGTTTGCGGTTGGAAACCCTCTTGTTGGTCAGGCCGCGCTTGCGCGGTGTCCCGGGCTCTTGGCGCGCCGCCGGCGGCAATGGGCGGCCCAGCGCGCCGGCGAGCCATTGGAAACAGCCAAGCTGCGTAACCGGTTCGTCATCCACCGCGTTATAGATTTCGCCGGGCCGGCCCTTCTCCAGGGCCGCGATGAGGGCGCCCACGACATCGTCCCGGTGGATCATGTTCAGGATGCGCCCGCCGCCGCCCTCGATCCGGGCCTCGCCGCTCAAAAACTGTTTGAGCCAGTAGCCGCGGCCCGGACCGTAAATGCCCGCCAGACGAATAATTAACGCGGGAAATGCCCTTTGCCGCGCCGCCTCGAGGAGGAGCCTCTCAGCCTCCACGAGTACCCGGGCCGTTTCCTCAAGCGGCTCGGTGGGGGCCGATTCATCGACCACCGAGCCATCGTTCTGGCCATAGACTGCGGTGCTGCTGGTATAAACCAACTTCCTGGGCGGCCGGGCGGCCAGCCATTCCAACAGGTTGCGCGTGCCTTGCACATAAACCGAGCGATACTCCTCCGGGCCGCCGCCGGAGGAGGAAACGCAGTTGACGACCCAATCGTAGCCCCCAGGCAACCCGGCCAGGTCCTCCGGCTTCGTGATGTCCCCGGCCAGGGGCTTGATGCCGGCCGAGTCCGGCGCCGCCGCGCCCCAGGCGGCGCGCCTCAGGCCAAAGACCTCATGTCCCATCGCCGCGAGGGCCGCCCCAACGGGCAGCCCCACGTAGCCGCAGCCGACAATCAACACGCGCATAAGCCAAGGTTAGCCTTGGGAAGCATCAATCGAAGTTGGGGTCGATTTGGAGAATTATCTCGGGGTGGGGGGCATTGTCTCGGTTCCAACGGCTCCGCACTTGCTGGTTTCGAATGTCGAACAGGTCTTTGAGCCTGGTTTTCTCCACGTGCCCGTCGCAGAACAACACCTGCCAGCGCCCTGCATGGCGTCTGCCGATCGCGTCCTGCCACCTCGCCAGAACTGGGTTGTTTGGCTGATTGGTCATGATTCCCACCGCAATCCAACCTGTCGCCGAGACCGGACCCCAGGCCTTATCCATGACCATTGTTGGACACGGAGGGGGGTAGCGACCCGGATCCAGGACCTCGGCATCCACATCGCCTATGGCCAGCATCGTCGCAGGAGCATACACGTCGCTCTGACGGGTCGGCAGCGACACTCTACCCCCGCTAACAAATTTTGGATCGCCTGCCAAACCAAGGGTTCTTCCGTCAAGACCTTGACCGCAACCCGCTGAATTATAACTGTAGCCGCCAAATTGGTACGGCCAGGCGATTTCGACACACGCGAGGCTGGGACAGCTCCAAATGCCCGTTCCCTTCCATCCCTCGACACCGCCAATCGACGGGTTGCCTTGAACGAACCAATCGGACACTACCCATCGATCGCTGGTATAGGGATACAGCAGTTCGTTCCAGGACATCGGATAATTAATTGGATCGGTGCCCGCGACGCCGGGAGGATAGAAGAGCGAAGGGTAGCCAATCGGGTATGCTCTGAAATCGCTTACATACGTGCCCATGGCGATGCCTAATTGGCGGAGGTTGCTCAAGCAGGTTGCCGATCTGGCCTGTTCCTTGGCCCGGTTCAAGGCCGGCAGAAGCAGGGCCGCCAGAATGCCGATGACCGCGATGACCACCAGCAACTCGATAAGGGTAAATGCTTGGATTCTCGCGGGCCTCGTTGCGGGTGGGAAGCCGTTGCCCGACTCAGTTCGTTGGCGAAGTTCGTTCATATCCCCAAAGTTGGTTGAAATGCCACTCCAGCAAGGCCGATGTTGGATTGACCCGCTTATAACAAATCTGCTTTTGACCGGCAAGTGTGCGTTCCGACGCACACCCTGGCGCCAGGTCCGGCCGGTCCATAGGCGCCACTTTCAGCAGGCGCCGGGGACGAAGCCCCTCCGGGGCGTCCTCGCCCATTCGGGCGCCGCGGCCTTTGCATTTCGCGTCATCATCCATGCGCGCCATCTGCCTACCTGTAACAAGAAGCAATGGCCGGCAGAGGTTACATTTTATTTCGAGGAGGTCGGCCATTGGCAGTGCCACGACTGAGGCACGACCTGCGGGGCGGACCTCCGATCCGGCGGATTTGTCCAGTTCGACAATGTTAGGTTTTCTCGGTGGCACGGAATGCGGCTGGGGCCGCCGGCAGGGCGAAGCTTTTGGAGTGCGTCCGGCTTGCCGGCGCTTTTGGACGGCTCGGCGCGCGCCAAAGCGGGAGCAAGCTCCCGCACTCCAAACGCTTCGCGCTGGCGCGCGTCATTCCGAGGAAACTCAACGTTGTCCAACCGGTCAGCCGAGGTGGTCATGAACATAGAGGACACGCGGCTTTCTCAGGTTCTAACAAAAGCCTTGATCGTGGCGCACTGAGCGCCTGCGCGGTGAGGGCGGATGGTGTAGGGCCCCACGGCAGCGGGGACGATGAACGTCTCGGCATAGTGAACCACGAAAGGCTCGAAGGCCCGGTCCGGACTTTCCACGATCGCTTGCCGGCCTTCGACCAGGTTCAGCACGTTGACCCCGCCGCGCGTGTCGTGGGGCGCCGCCTTGGTGAACCAGTGCCGCCGCGTCTCGATGAACTCGAGCTCATGCAGACCGGTCCGCTCTTCACGCCAGCCATCCCCGTGCGCAACGGGGCTGACGGTATTGACAAGGTTGCGCTGCGTCCATGCTGTGGTCCGCTCCCATTGTATGTTGGCCAAGCCGTGCTCGAGGTGGATGGGACGCGGCTTGCCGTCGAGCCCCAGCCGGCCCCAATCCCACATCTTGAAAGTGAATATGTACGGGGTTGCGCTGATTTCCAGGACCATGGAGTTCCTCCCGGAGCAGTGCGGCGTTCCGGCCGGAATGAGAAAATGGTCGTGCTTCCTGGCCGGCCACTGGTTGGCGTACTTCCCGGCTGCAAAGACCGCCCGGCCCCTTTGGGCCATCTCCAAGTCCTGGGCCATGGCCTCAGGCTCGATACCTTCTTTCAACCCCAAATAGACGGAGGCATCCGGACCCGCATCCAGCAGGTAATAGCTCTCATCCTGCGTGTAGTGCATGCCGAAGCGTTGCTGAATGTACCCCGTGAGGGGGTGGACCTGGAAGGAGAGATTGCCGCCGCCCATGGTGTCCAAAAAATCGAAGCGGATGGGAAACTCGTCGCCAAAGCGGGCGTGAACCCGCTCGCCCAGCAGCGGACGCGGCTGATCAAAGACCACGTCAATGGAGGGCAGCTCCAGACGCAGCTTGCCGAAGCCCAGCAGCAGGCTGTTCTCCTCGGGGACGCAGTCGAAGCACCAGCCGTAATTGATCGTCTCCGGGTCCAGGCTGCAGACCTGCTTCATCCATTGGCCGCCCCAGGGGGCCGGGTCAAAGAAGGGCGCCACCCGGAAGGGGCGTCGGGCCGCATCGCGCAATGCCCGCCTCACCGCCTGGCCCTCGGCCAGTATCGGCTGGCCTGCATGATGGGTGTCCAGGACGAAGTCCCACCTCGAGATGAGGGGACGTTTCCAGCGGTCGGCCACCCGCCAATCCACGAAGAATGCGCGCTTGTATTTGAAGGCCGCCGCCTGGGCGCGATTGTCCACGCCCAGGTTGCCGGCCTCCTTGCTCCGATGGCGCTTTTGGGCTTCCCAGCGCGCGAGATCGGCATAGACAAGAATATCTCCCTCGGCTATCAACCGTGCCCCGCACCCTGCCACCAGGATGAGGCCTTTCCCCAGGCGGCGGATCCGCTCCCGGAGCCGCCCCACCTTCGCCGGGTCGAAAAACTGCGGCAGCCTTAGGCCGCAGAGAAACCCGAAAACCGGGTCGTCGCCCCCCAGAAAGGGCGCGGCCAGGGCATCAATCTTCTCCGGCGAAAGCATTGCCTGCCTTGCATCGAGGGCCAGTTCCGGCGCAAGCCGCGCCCTCAACTTTCCCAGCACCTCAGACTCCCTCACCCCCGGATAACACTCGACCACCACCGTGAGCTTCTTGCGGTCCCGCTCCGCTATCGCCCTGCGCAGCCGCTCGGCGACCGCGTCCCACCCCTGAACACACGCCCCTTCCGCCCCATCCACGGCAATTGCCGGCGCTTTATCATAATTGCTCTTGTTCACGTCAAAGGTCCCGGCATCGGGCCTGATTCCGGCGCTGTGACGGTCCCGGAAGACTCTCACAACGCGACGCGGTTTTAGAGCCCCAAGCTCTCACGGCGGCGCTAATTTCTGGAATTCCGGTGTTTGGCGCACGGCATTGAAACTGGCATCCTTGCGCGCATGCTCCAGAAGGTTGCGGGCCTTGGGGTCGCGCTTGAGCCGCGCGGCGCTCAGCTCGAGGGCCTTCTTGAGGGTCGCCAGCGCATCGGCCGGTTTGCGGAGGTTGGCTTTGAGGGCCGCCAGGTCGTACCAGGCCTCGGGGTTCGAGGGGTCGAGTTTGACCAACCGGTCGAGGGCCGCCTCGAGCCCGGGCCAGTTCTGCATCTGGTTGAAGAGCGTCGCGATCTCCATGACCGCCTGGCGCTGGGCGTAAGGGCTGGTGACGATGCCGCTGAGGACCTGCACCGCGCGGTTGGTTTCCTGCATCGCGAAGTAAGTCCCCGCCAGGTCCATGGCAACCTGCAGGGCGGCGGGGTTTGTACGCACCTGGTCTTCCATGGCTCGGAGGTTCTTCCTGGCATCCTCGAAATGGGCCTGGCTGGCCTTGATGTTCTTGAGAGTCTCGAGCCAACCGGCCACCTGGCCGTTGTATGGATCAAGCACCAGGCAAGTCTGGACGACGAGGATGGCATCATCCACCCGTTGGAACTGCAAGAGCAATTGCGAATAGCGGATGACCGCTTCCGGGCTGTCGGGACAGAAGGCAAAGGCCTGCAAGAACGTGAAATCCGCTTCCCGGAGCAGGGCGTCCCGCTCGGCCGTCGTCTTGGGCTGATATTCACGAGGAATGGCCGGATTGAGCCGCCAGGCATAGACGCCCCCTATTGAACTGCGCAGCTTCGAGAAGGCCTTTTGCCCATCCCGGTCCCGCACGAACTTGAGGTCGCCCTTAAACCCGTTGAAGTTCCGCCTCACATAAGTCTTCTCGATCCAGTCGCTCACCTCTTTGACCGAAGTCCCGTAATCGATGAAGTCCCCTGTCATCCGCTTCGAGAACTCCTTCCAGAAAAGGTGGTCCCGGTTCAACACGTCCTGCGGCAACGACGGCAGCGGATTGCGGTTGATCTTC
>Ga0181524_10002377_pt1 | contig 19422 bp, 10 predicted proteins | sample PEATcosm2014_Bin_34_FD_119761 | JGI IMG/M metagenome (GOLD analysis project Ga0181524, IMG submission 119761) | Peatland microbial communities from MTU Mesocosm Facility, Houghton, MI, USA - PEATcosm2014_Bin05_60_metaG | ecosystem: Environmental > Terrestrial > Soil > Wetlands > Peat | place...
GCTTGGCCGCTGCGGTGCTAATCTTTTTCATTGCCGGTCTCCTTTATCTCTTGCGCTTCGAGCGCGTCGATAACTTGGGAGCGTACAGCATCCCGTCGGAGACCGGCCTTCTCATCCCATCTGGTTACATAAACTATCCAGACCTCTCTCATAGCCTGGGTTTCTCCTTGGATTGTTCTTGGTTTGCCCGCCCGGAATCGCATCCGAAGTTACGAGTCAAACCAAGAGTGCCCGAACGCCGGAGCAGTAGACAGCTAAGAACAGGGGCAGGCTCGGAGCCTGCCCCTTTGTCGCGATGTCCCCGCCTGCTCACCGTTTCCTGGCTGCGACACCTTGGGCCTTGATCTCCGCCGGGTGCGGCGTTTCGCCGTTGGATTATCGGCGAAAGCAGCCATCCTCCTTGGTTCGGGCTATCGCTGTTGCAACATTTGCTCTTGGGTTAATACAGGAGCGCCGTACGCGTCCGGATGCATATAGTGCCCGCGATCCTTCTCGGATTTCTTAACCTCCACGACCAGCGGATGCGTCTTGGCATAGGCGTCATGGCGTACCCCCGTAACCTGCCAGGAGACCTTCATGCCCGGGGCGCCACCCGCGATGCTGAATTGATGGTTGGCGATTTCCTCGGCGATGTGCAGGTTCGGGGCCGCGGTGCCGATCGCCGTAAGTTGATAGCGGAAGTCGGTGTTGAGGGCCTCAAACCACTTGGGCAGTGAGACCACCCCCTCGCCGCTGTTGTCCAGGATCGCGTTTCCGGTGTAGATATTCATCATTTCCGAAGACTCGACCGATGTATGGGAGAGGTACTTGTTCTTGGGATCGAGGGGGTGATCAATCCTGAAGTTCTTGACTGCGGCTGTAAGGGTGCCGCTCAGGGTGAGGTCACCGGCAAAATCGAAGATCGCCACCTGATTAGACAGATTCGTCTGCAAGATGACGTTATCGACAGCGTCGTCGTAGTACCATCCCCATTCTGGAAAAGCGGGGCTGTGGGCCCACATCATGCGGTTGCCGAAATTGCAGCAGTGGACGGCGTTCACCACGAGAGGAGGTTGTAGATTCGAAGTATCATCGTCGGTGAACTGTATCGTGCCGGTAACCGTCTGACCGGCGCCTGCGCTAAAGGCACCGCCCACGCCGAGGCCCCCGTCGAAAGTGCCATTACCGCTCGTGCCGAAGCTCCCTCCCACGCTCAAGCTTCCGGCGTAAGTACCGGAGCCACCAGAGAGTATCCCATATACGTCGAGGCTGCCGATGATGGTCTGGTTAGCCGTGAAGCTGTTGGCAGCAGCGAGCCGGGCAAAGGCGGTGGACGCGAAGCCGCCAAGAAGGCTGGAATTCAGGTTGGTTACCTGTGTCGTTGACGTAACGACCAGGGGCGAGGTCCCGGTGGCGATCGTCGAAACCAAACGCTTGGCCGTGAAGTTGCCGGTATTGCTGACAGACACTCCAGTTTCTGCCGGCACTGCGCCTCCAGGCGCGAATAGCAGGTTTAGTTTTCCGGACGGCGCTGCCGTGTTGTTTCCCACCGGCTCGGTCAGCCATTGGAAATGTTCAGCAATCGGCGTAGACAGCGTGCTGCTGAAAACCGAGGCCGCCAAATCCAGTGGCTGCGAGTTGAAGCCCTTCGCGGCGGTCGCTACTCCCGCGTTCGGCAGGCGCAGGATGCCTCGGATAAACGCGCCTCCGCTCACGTCCAACTTGCCGGCGGGGGCGGTGTTTCCAATCGCCACGTTACCCCCGGTTTGAAACAGCGTGGAGTTCCCCTGTGCGGTGCTGGTGGTCCAGATCGGAATGAAATTGGTCGTACCCGTGCCTGTGACCTGGGCGGGAGCTAATGGCACGCAGCCTAGAGCGAGCAGTACAGCACACAGCCAAACGTTGATGCGATTCACAGTCATACCTCCTCCTGATTTTTGGAAGTGATCCGGGTTATAGGCATTGGAGCCTGTAGAGCTCGAGCCTTTGCGCTTCATGTTTTCTTCCCTGTGGAGTAGTACATCTCTCGCCCTAACGAGCGGAGTGTTTCCGATTCGTTGCGGACAATGTTCTTCCGTTGCAGTTGTGGCCGAGGGCTTTAGGGAAACAAAGGGTGGATCTGGGAAAGTGTTCGAAAGCCTTCCCACTGGGGCTTTCGAAACTTGTTGGCGGATGTTACCACGGCGCGAACGGGCTGTCCACTTTCATGTCTGGAGGCTTCAGAGAATTGTTGGTCGGGAAATGTGCAAGGAAGTTGAAATCTTCTTCACTCCTGGGCCTCGCCCTGGAGGTGTGACGGCGGCTCAGGTGGCGTAACATCCCGATTGCGCTCACTGACTCCGCAGCCGGCGACCTCCCCGCCATCGAAGAGCTACTTCTCTTCCACGATCACCAGATCCCACGGCTTCAGCGTCAGTGATTGAGCGGGCACGACGGTGGCGCTGGTCAGAAGATCCTCGCCCGGCTTGTACGGATAACGGAAGGTCTGCGGGTCGCTCGAATAATTCATGTAGTAGTGAAGGACGCGGCCCTTGCGGTTGGTGCCGTGTTTCACCCGCACGGGCGCGGGCAGTTCCTGATCCGGCCCGGCCAGGCCTGTGGCGCGGATCTCCTCGAGCAGCACTTTCGCTTGCAGCGTATCCGAAAGTGCGGTGCCTTCGTAGGTGAGTGTTCCGCTGCCGAAGTGGTTGCGCGTAATCGCCGGATACTTTCCAAAGAATGGGTGCTCGTAATAGGCCAGCGCTTGCCCGCCTTCGAGGATCAGCATCTCCGCCCAGTCGGATACCTGGTTGTCCGCGCCGGCCTTGAACGGATCGCCCTTGAGCGCCAGCGGATGTGCCAGCGAAGAAAACTCCTGATAGCGGAAACCGGCTGCCTGGCGCAGCGGGCCCGGCGCCATGGTCCAGCGCACCGTGTCATATTCGTTGGTGAAGCCGCTCTTGAATGCCATCACCAGGTGGCCGCCGCCGCGGACGTACTCCACCAGCCGGTTCAGCAGGTCGTCGCTTGCCACATAAAGCGGCGGCACAACCATCAGCTTGTAATCAGAAAAATTCCTGCCCTCCGGGAAGATAAAATCCACGCCCACATTGTTGCGATAGAGAGCCGCGTACATCTGGTCGAGGATGGTGCGATAGTTCACCGTGTCGCTGAATTTCATGAACTCGATGCCGTAATAAGAATCGTTGCTGTAAAGGATGGCGACTTTATTCGAGCGCGCGAGATCAACGATCTCCGGCCCGATGCGCTGCAACTCGTGCGCGGTCCGGCTGGCTTCGGAATAAACCCGGTTCGGCTCCAGATCGTGCGCCAGCAGACCCTTCCAGTAAGTTTCCTGCCCGTTATGAATCGAATGCCAGTGCCAGTATTCCACCATGTTCGCGCCGGAAGAAAAGTGGGTGTAGGCGTCGAGCCGCAACTGCCCGTCGTAAGGCGGAAACTGCTCTTTGGAATCCCAGCCGATGGTCTCGGCGTTGGTTTCGGTCACCAGGTAGTTCGTCTTTTTCAATGAGCGCGTGTAATCCCCCTGCATGGAAGATCCCATGCCGTCGAACTGGTCCTGGGTGCCGTGATAGGGATTGACCGCCATCACGTCCATGCTGGCGGCGATGTCGTGCTCGTTGACTTCAGAGCGCGGAGGCCCGGCCAGGTCGTGGGTGATGAACTGGTCGGGCCGCTTGTATTGATTCACAATGCCCGCCTGCCAGGCCAGGAAGTCGGTCGTGATCCACTGCTGGTAGCGCTCCCACTCCAGCTTCCATCCCGGATTGATGATCCCCTCCTCGGGGGGGATCTCCGTCCAGTCGTTCAGGCGCTGGCCCCAGTAGTTCAGCAACCACACTTGGTTCAGTTCGTCCACCGTCTTGAACTTCTTCTGTAGATAGCTGACGAATCCCGCCTGCACATCGTGATTGGCGGCGCGTCCGGCGGAAGTTTCATTGTCAATCTGCCAGCCGATCACCGCCGGATTGTTCTTGTAATGCTCCAGCAGCTTGCGGATCACGCGCTCGCAGTAATAGCGGTAGGTCGGATTCATCAGGTCGGTATTCTGGCGGTAGCCGAGCGTAATCGTATGCCCGTCGAAGCGGGTGATGAAAATTTCCGGATGTTCCCTGTACATCCAGGCCGGAACCGAGTAGGTGGGCGTGCCCAGAATGACTTTGATGCCCGCTTTCTGCATGCGGTCGATCACGCGATCCATCCAGGCAAATTCGAAGCGGCCGTCTTCGGGCTCCCACAATCCCCAACTCGACTCGCCCATGCGCACCACGCTGAGCCCGGCCTGCTGCATGAGCTGCACATCCTGGTCGAGGCGCTCGTAAGGCATGTACTCGGTGTAGTAGGCGGCGCCGTAAAGAACGGTATCCATTTTGTTCGGAGCGAAGGCGGGTCCGTTCTGGGCATGGGATGCGACAGCAGTCGCCAGGAATAGCCGGAGAATGAAACAGCAGATGTATTTGTTCATGAGTTTTTCAATTCGCTTGACGCTCGATGCGGCAGGCTGGTGCGGCATTCGGAGATTTCCGTGGTTCCGTTTCGCGCGATTGTCCAATATGCGCACGGAAGACCGCACCCAGCCGCAATCTACTTGCCGCCGCACGTCGTTTGCATCGCTCCACGATCGATGTGGCCACATTGTGGCACGGTCACACCGAAGAAATCCCGGCCGCCGCTGTTTTCGATGATCTTTGCGGATGCGATCGCCGGAGAGCCTTGTCGCAAGCCGTATCCCGAAACCGTCTGCCGACCGTGGGCAGCATGTCCAGGGCTGAGCAGCAGCGGATTCGCCGTCAGCGCGTGCGCATCGTCGGCAGGCGCCACGCCATAGTAAACGTTGTAGTCGTAAACGTTGTTGGTGCTCTTGCCCGGCCCCGGCGCGCTCACGTAAGACCCATCCTCGTTTCCCTTCACTCCATAGCCAAATCGCGCCGTGCCTTCGACGTAGAAAATGTTGTTGTAGAAATACGTGTCGGAAGCCCAGCCCGTCCAATCCGTGTGCAGAACCACATCCACGTTCTCGCCTTTCCCGACGTAAATCGTGTTGTTGTAGATGAGCGTGTTCTTCACCGGTCCGGAGAGCTTGATCCCGCGATGATGATCGTTCTGGCTGACGTTGTAGCGCACGATCGTGCCGACGTTCCCCGCGCTGGTTTCCGGGCTCTGCGATCCTTCATTGCAGATCAGCAGAAATCCGCCGTCGTTGTCGTGGCTGTAGTTGTACTGGATGATCGTATTGCGGCTGTTCCAGTCGGAATCGAAGCCCTCGGCGTCGTGCTGTCCCTTCGTTCCGTGGACCTCGTTGAACTGAATGACGGTGTTGTCGGCGCTCCACGGCCAGATACCCACGTTGTAATCCTGCGAGCGCTGGCTGGCGCGGCTGACCACGTTGTATTCGACCAGCGCTCCGTCGGTGGCCACGTTCACGATTCCGTCGCCACCGATGTCGTCGAGCACGTTCTTGCGAATCACCACCCCCAGGCTGGGATACCACTTCGAGCGCACCCAATGCGTTGACCAGCCGAAAATCCCGCTGCGGTCCACGTGCGAAATCCAGTTGCCTTCGATGCGCAGATCCACGAACCGGCTGGGTTTGGAGTCGCCGATGGCGTGATAGCTGATGCCGCCGCTGGCTTTCTCTTCTTCGCTGCCGTTGACGTCCCGAATGTGCAGGCCTTCAAGGTACAGGTGGTGCAGGTCGCCGGAATTCTCGGCGATCAGATTCACGCCGCGGCGCACGCCGGGAGTAGAGCCGGTGTTGGTGATGGCCAGATTGCGAATCTCCCAGTACTCCTGATTCTTGAGCAGCACCGCGTCTTCGGCAAGGCCCGCGCCGTTGACGGCTGGCAGCACATCTCCGCCGTATTTGTCGATGATGATGGGATGCTCGGCCGTGCCCGATCCCTTCGGCCAGAGCTGGCCGGTCCAGGAGCTGCCGGACTTGAAGAGAATGTGGTCGCCGGGATGGAACGTGGTGGCGTTGACCTTGGCCAGGGTCTTCCAGGCGGCATCGGGGGAAGCTCCGGAGTTGGTATCGCTGCCGGAAACAGAATCGACGTAATAGTTCATCCCGCCGCCGAACGCGTTGTCCGGAGCGGCGTTGGACCCGACGGAGGCGGCGCCGCCCATCAGCAACAGACCAGCCAGCGGAACCGCGGCCAGCAGGCATCGGAAGAGGCGCAGGCGTGGGACTCGAACTCTCGCGGCGAGACTATCCATTTCGTGATTCGATCTGGCAGATGGCTAAAACCGGTGCAGCCCGCCAGAGTGCCTTCTTCGGCAGACGCAGGTTTTGAAAGGGCACGGCTTTCAGCCGTGCCGCAAGGGCAGTTCAATGAGACCGGCTTCAGCCGCTGAGGGACTACGCCCTCAGGGCCTGAAGGCCCTCTCTTTCACAGCTCCTCCCGGCGCGTCTGAAGCCGCGCCCTTTCAAACCCTAAAAGTCGAAGCGAACCGCAAATTGCCCCGTACGCGGATTATCCTGCACGCCGAAGATCTGACCGAAGTTCGCCGCGCCGATGCCGCTACTGCTGCCCCCGCAGCCCTCGATACTGTAATAGTGGCGGTTGAACAGGTTGTAGAACTCGGTGCGGAACGACAGTCTGTACTGCCCCTCCCCGCCCATTCGGAAGTTCTTCAGCAGGCTGGCATTCTCGTTGGCCTGTCCGGGACAACGCAGGGCCGAGGATTGGGGCGTCGGCGGAAGTACTCCCGTCGCCGGATTGCTGGCCACACTCGCCGGCATGTACTGATTTTCCGCGGGAATGGAGCCGCTATAGCCGGACGGCAATGGAACAAAATGCTTTGTGCCATTGGGACCTGCGTATCCCGTCAGATTGAACTGCGGGTAGAGGTTGCCCCAGATCGGCCAGTAGGGATTCGCCGCCCCGATCTCGAATGGTTGTCCGCTGTAGTAGTTCACGATCCCTGCCACGGTCCATCCACCAACAATGCCATTCACGACACGATTCTGACCGGCTAGCCACGGCTGTCCCTTGCCGAAGGGTAGCTCATAACTGACGAATCCCTTCACGATGTGGGTCAGGTCATACCCGGTGATGCCATGCGCCGCCTGTTGCATGTGGCTGAAATCCTGAATGGGAGTGTAGTAGCCGTTATATTCCTGCTGCGCAGAAAACGAATCGCCCTCCTGCCTCGACCAGGTATAGCTCAGGTCCATGGTCAGGCCGCGCCCGGTGCGCTTGACGATGTTCGCGACCATGGAATCGTAAAAGCTTTGGCCGAGTGGCAGACCGACATAATTGAGATTGGCATAGCCCCAGTAGTTCACTTCGGACTGGGCCATCTGCGGGAAAGGCGCGGCTGCCGCCAAAGCCGGACCACAATAGCCCGCATACGGATACGGGACGCCGTAACTGGCTGCGGCCGCCGCGTCGCAAACATAGTCCGCGTATGCGCCGACATAACCCTCCTTCTCATCCAGTTGCCAGAGACGCAGGAAAGTAGACGTAGGTCCTTCGTTCCAGGCCAGCGCGGTATCCGTCAATCGGTGGCCGCGGTTGCCTATATACGAAAGTTCGAATCTTGTATTCGGCGTCAGTTCCTGCTCGACACCGAAGTTGAAGGCTTCGCTGTATCCCAGGCGAAGAGCCCGGGGATCAACAGCGACTTCCGGAAATAAGGACGTGGGATCGGTGCTGGCATTCGCGGCCGTCAATACGCCCGGATAATTGGCCGTACCGCCGGGACCATCCCAACTGAAGTTTTGCGCCGTGTTCACTCCCAACTGCGGCGCGAATTCGTCGGGAACGCCGTTGAAGAAGCTCACTCCAACCGGATTAAAGATCAAACCGTAGGAGCCGCGGACAACGGTTTTAGGCAGCATCTGGTAAGCGAAACCGATGGACGGGCCGAAGTTCCTCGCATACTCGTTCTTTTCGAAGCTGTCACTCCCATTCTTAGCAAAGACCAGCGTGCCGGGAACGCCGTAAATCGGGCTGATCGCCGTCTCATCAAAATTGGCCCAGCGCCCGTATTTCTCATGGAAGCGTGTGTTGTAATTCCAGCGCAAACCCGCGCTCAAGGTCAGTTTGGGTGTGACTTTGTAACTGTCCTGGGCGAACAGCGCAATCTCCTTCTGCCGCCCGTACAGGTTATAAGCCACCGTTTTGCTCGCCTTATCCGACAGGCCCAGCATGTAGGAGGCAAACCCGAATCCATCGTAGGGGTAGCCCGGACCCGCAGTCTTCAGATAGGAGAAGTCAAAAGAGAGGGCTCCCTGGCCCGAGCGGCTGTTAATCTGGTGCGCCATGAAATCTCCACCGACGCTGATATTGTGCCGTCCCTTGGTCCAGGTGACCGTGTCGCCAGTTGCAGCGTTCACGCCAGAAAAGTTTCCCTGCCACGTATCGCCCAGGAATGTCTCGTTATGGCCGTATGCCGAGTTGTCCGTGAAGCTGATGATCGGAAACGTATTCGCGGTCGTGTTTCCAAATCCCAGTTGCTGGTTCCAGTTGCCGGGATCGGCAGGGGAACTGGCATTGAAATCGAAGTTGTAAGTGAAATTGAGGACATTCAGGACATTTGGGCTAAAGGTATGACTTTCACTGACCCGCCATTGCTGGTCGCGATAGATCTGATAGCGGCCATTGGAAAGCGGGCCGCCACTGGTGGTCCCTGCCTCCCATACGCCGCCGCCGTCATCCAGGGTGCGTGGCCGGTGGTTATAAATCCATGATCCCGAAAGGTGATCCTGTTCCCGCAGGTTGTGGTCCAGCTTCACTACCACCTGGTTCGGCGTCTGGCTGGGCGTGTTCTGAATCAGGCCTCGCGCGTTATTGTCGATGCCGCCGAATTGCGGGGCATAGTTCTGGTAGAAGGCATTAACCTTCTGCGCTTCTCGGCTGATCATGCCTTTGGGAATGATGTTGCCGGTGAACTGGCAGGGATTCCCGGTCGTACTGTACGAAGGGCACAAGCCATTCGCGTTATTCACCGAAGTGGGATCGTAGATCATATTCTCTTGTGCCGGGATATAGTTCCCCGACTCGTCGTAAACCATAGTCGGAGTCCCGCCGGGGCCGCACGGGGCGCCGGCACAAAGTGTGACCCCCAGCAATTGGCTGAAGTCACCTGTCAACATCTGGGCTGTGGGAACTGATGCGGAACCTCCGTTGAGCCGGAAGTCGATCTGCTGGTAGCGCTCGAACGCGCCGAAAAAGAATGTCTTGTTCTTGATAATCGGGCCGCCCAGGCTGAAGCCGTAATCCCAGGCTCGCTCCTGCGCCTTCTCTTCGTTGTAGTAGTCATTGGTCCAGGTATTGGCGTCGAGCAATTCGTTGACCCCGTAGAGGAAGCCGGAACCGTGCCATCTGTTCGTCCCCGACTTCAGGTTGAACGACATGACGCCGCCGCCCGTAATGGCGCTTTGTGCATCCAGTCCGCTGGTTTCCGCCTGCAGCTCTTGCACTGCTTCCATGGTCGGACCGGCTTCCATCGAATCGCCGCGGATGTTGGTCGTACCGGACGTTCCGTCAATGGTGTAGTCCTTCACGAACCACTGGCCGCCGTTCACCACGGCGCCGTATGGGGAACTGATCGGCGAATAGCCCGGCGTAATTGCGACCGCGAAATCCTCCACAAAGCGGCCGCCGCCGTAGATGCTCAGCGGCAGATCGGTGACCACCTGGCCGTTCATGTTCGTCCCTTCCGAGGGCCGCTCCAGGTCAAGCACGGGCGCATCGGTGGTTACGGTGACGGTTTGGGTGACCGCGCCGACTTTCAGGGCGGCGTCGATGCGGGCCACCGCGGTGGATTCCAGCGTTACGGTCGGACGGCGCAGGGTCTCGAATCCGTCTCTCTTGAATTCGACCGAATATTGTCCCGGGAAAAGGTTGGGGATGACGTAAATACCGTCCTGGTTCGAGACCGTCTTGGTGGGGACGTTCGTGCCGGTATTGGTAGCGGTCACGTCGACGCCGGGAACAATGGCGCCCGTAGCGTCGGTGACGGTCCCCGTGATGGTGGCTCGATTGGATTGGGCCGACAGTGCGGCGGTAAGGAAGAAGAACAAGGAAAACACGAGACAGAACTGCCTGAGGGTGATCGAAGGTTTCATAGGAGATACCCCTTGTGCCGCCCGGCGCCGGGCGGCAACCGATGTTGGTAAACGTTTACCACGGACCAAACAACAATCCCGACGGGACATTACCGTAGTCCAAATACCGGCAACATAACTACCCGCAAAGACCACTGTCAAGAAAAATACTCGGCCTGGGAGGCCCTGAAAGAACTGGCCGGCGCCGCGTACACGTTTGCAGGGAAACGGGTTAAGTCAGTACGTGACAGCGTAGACTTTCCCCTCCAGCCTCACTTCCTCCTCGGTCGAAGTGCACTCCACTTGCACCGGATCTCCGGCTTTGAGTGTCCCGTGACGAATCTCGCCCACCGCCCACGACAACCCGCTCCAGATCACCTTGTCGTAGTTAATCTCAACCGGCAGCGGCTTACCTGCCTGCCACGCCTTGATCACGAACACTTTGCCCATATTGGTGCCATTCGGGGGGCCACCTTTCCAGCTGCGCATTACGCTTCCGTCTTTCGCCGATCGCTGCTGCATGACAATCCGCAGGTCGCCCTTGCCCGGAGCCGTCACCTCGGCTCGAATCACATTCCCCTCGCCCGTGAACTTCGCCGCAACTTGCGTGATCGATTGCGGAATCCGCACATCCTCCTGCGCACCCAGATCGTACTTGGCACTGGCATACTTGCCGAATCCTACTAATGCCATCTGTCCCGGCCCGAGCTTAATGTGGTCGCCGCTGAGGATGGGCATGAATCCGGCATCGCGAAACAGGATCCGCCCGCCGGAAACGGCCGGTTGTTCCCGCGACAGGAGCGCCATCTGAATCTCCGCCACGCTCTGCGCGGGATTGACGACGGCGCAGACCACTCCATCGGAATCGAGCGAACCGAAGCCGTACGGCTGCACCTCGCCGGGAATCTCGCCGAAAGTTTTGCTGCGGCCCGTGGCCAGCAATCCCCGGTACAACGACTGCGTCTTGGCGAACCAGCGGGCATCGTCGTCGGTGAGAAACTCCAGGCTGCCATAGATGGTATTGACCCAGCCCCCGCGAGCCATCATCAGGATGAGTGCGCCTTTCCAGGCGTGTGTCTTGCGGTAATAAATCGTGCCCGTATTGCCCAGCATGAAGCCGGTCGAGTCAATGCGCTCCAGCGGAAGAAAACTCTGCTGGTAGCGGCGCACCATGTGGTCGCTGTAAATGTCGACCGACCGCCAGAAGTTCATCTCCGGCACGTCGGAGGGCCGGGGATCGCCGGAGTACATGGAGTCAAAGACTTCCAGCCAGCGCAGGTCAACGACGTTATGAAACGGGAAAGGGCCGGCCGTGGATTCGACGTCGCCGCCGAAGCCGTTGAAGGCCACCAGCACCACGTCGGGATTCTGCTGGCGGAATTTTCCGAGAGCGTCGCGGAAAGCCTCTTCATTGCGCGCCCTGATCTCGGCCGGGCTCTTCGTCCTGGCCGTCTCCGGCGTGGCCGCGCCGAAATCCACGAAATCAAATTTGTAGATCCGGATGCCGCGGTCGTACCAGTACTGGAGCGTTTCCATGAAATTGGGCAGAAATCCGCCCTCGGAAAACGACATCGCGCCCTTGTTCTCGTTCAGAGAATCCCGCCATTGGGGCGCGGCATTGATCTTGACCAGCGTATTGGTGCTGAACCAGAGACCGGGCAGAATGCCGTTTTCGCGGCATTTACGAATCCATGCGTCGGGCCCGTTGGGCCAACTCGGCTTGCGCCAGGTGCGGTAGCCGCCGTCGGGGTCGAACCAGAAGGCGTCGATGGTGTAGTAATCGATGCGCACGCCCAGCCGCCGCAACCGCAGAATCTCATCCAACTCTTTCATCGCCAGTTGCTCGGTCAGCAGGACGTTGTCGGAAAGTTCGTCGTATGCCGACCAGTTGTTGTAGACAAAGATCGGATCGCGCGCCAGCGGCTCACCCAGGCCAGGCAAAGGATTGCCCGGGCCGACTTTTGGCGGTTCGTTCTGGGCCGCGGAGTTGCTGATGAGAACGGCGGCGAGTGATGCTGCCGCCAGCCAAGCACAAACCATCGCCGCTATCCGCCGAACCACTGCCTGTGTCGCACCTTGTTTCATGGTTCCTCTCCTACCTTGTCCGTGTGGGGACAGCCGCCCTCGGCTGTCCGGCGGAGCGAAGCTCCGCAGTTGTGAGTCTTCCCCGACAAGCTAGCGCCTGCCTGCAAAATGATGCAAGGGGAATCCTAGAGCGATTCCGCAGTTGCTGCGTCCGTGTGGGGACAGCCGCCCTCGGCTGTCCGGCGGAGCGAAGCTCCGCAGTGCGGATACATCTTCTCTGGACCTGCTGTAGCTGTGCCCGGGAATAACCGTGAAAGAGGGACCATCAGAACTATGCTAAGCGAGTGAGAAGACGAAGTCTCGCGCCGATTCGAGCCAGCGTCTAGGCGTGCGCGCTGGCCACCATCAGCGCCTGGGGCAGCGTTTCCACCACCGGCAATTCCAGCGTGACGCGCCCGCCGTGCGGCGTGACGTTTTCGATTCTGAGATCGCCCCCGCGGCGCTTGGCGATTCCGTAGCAGACGCTCAGCCCCAGGCCCGTGCCTTTGCCCACAGGCTTGGTGGTGTAGAAAGGATCGAGCGACCGGCTGAGATTGGAGAATCCCGGGCCCGTATCTTCCACCTGGACCACGGCGCGAGCCCCCGCCTGGTAGGCGCGAATCCTGATCTGCCGGCTCTCCGCGACCTCCTGCAGCGCGTCGCAGGAATTGTTGAACAGGTTCAGCAGGACTTGTTTGATTTCATCTTCGTTGATGGCCAGCAGCGGCAGGTCGGGCGACACATCCACTTCCACGCTGACCTTCGACTTGCGCGTGTAGTACTCACAGAGAGTCACGACTTCCAGTACGACCGGAGCCAGCCGCGCCACGCTGATATCGCGTGAGCTTTGCCGCGAAAAGCGCAGCAGGTTGTCGGTAATGCGCTTCATGCGGCGGGTCTCGTTCAGCAGCCGCTTGAGCTGATCCTGAGTGCGCGCCGAAGTGATGGCATCGCTCATCAATTCGCCGAAGCCCATGATCGCGGTGAGCGGATTGTTGAGTTCATGGGCCACGCCCGCGACCAGTTGACCCATCGCCGCCAGTTTTTCGGACCATACCAGCTGGGTGTGCAGCGATTTCAATTCCACCGCGACGGCCAGATCGGCGGCCAGCGACTCGATGTGGGCAAGTTCCTCTGCCGCGATCACGCTCACCTCGCACGCTGCGGTCAAAGTGATGCTTCCCAGGCACGTTCCCGCTGCCGAGTTCAGCAGCATCAGCAGTTGCGTTGCGCTCTCCCGGCAGGCACTGGGCTTTCCTGCTGTTTCACATCCGGCGAGGGCCATGGAACCCGCCCCGTTCGACGGCTGAGCGTCCGAGGCCACGACGAACGACATCTTGCCGATCCGCCGCCCGCGGGAACAAAGACCCCGAATGTGGCTGGCCGTCCACTCCGGCGTTCGCTCCTCGAGCATCCGCAAACATTCCGGCGACAGCCCGCTCGAGCCGGCGATCCGCAGCATTCCCTCCGGGCCCTCGATCAGGATCACGGCCGCGCGGAAGCTGCTTACCTCCGTGATGGCCGCGGCAACGTCCGGGCAAATTGCATCCGGCGCCGCGCCGCTCAGCAGGCGCGAGGTGATTGCCGAAAAGCGCTCCAGTTGCCGGTTGAGCGCTTCCGCCTGGCGCTGCATGCCCGCGATCGCCTCCGATTTGTCTTCCACCACGGCCAGAATCATCCCCAGGGCGACAAACAGCTTGGGAGTCTCCCACAGCGCGCCCGGCAGGCTCATGTGCGGGGCATAGCGAGCGATCAACCAGAGCGAGGGAAACACAGCTCCCCAGCAGGAGAATCCGCCGGAGATCGTCAGGACAGCGGGCGAGGCATTCCAATAATGCCGGCAGATGAAGACGCCCGGCAGGGCAAACCCGATCCCCAGCAGCACGACCGTCCCTTCATGAAACGAACCGTGCAGCGCCGCCTGCATCGCCCACGCGCCGGCGAGCGAGCAGAACAACGTGACCGCGGCCAGATACAACGAGAACCCGCGCTTGACCCAGAAAGAAAAACCGGCAGCGGCGCCGAAACACCCAGCCAGGCACAAAACGTACGGCCAGCGCCAGCGCACATCGTAGGCATTCAGCACGGCATAAGTCACGGAAGGCACGGCCAGCGCCATGAGCAGCAGAGTCCGGCGTGCGCGCTCCTCGACCACCGCCGAGACCGAAACCAGAAACACGATCGCGGCCGCCTGCAGCGCCCCGCCATCAATGGCCAGCAGAAACGGATCGGCAGGACCGGCGCCGGGCTCGAGCAACTGCGCCGCGAAGTGGATGAAAACCAGCGTCCAGCCCACCGCCCACAGCGTCAGGCGGGCGCACCGCGTGTGCCGCTTCAGGCAGGCAAAGATCATCACCAGCGCGCACACCGTCAAGAACGTCGGAATTTTTTGGAGTGCCCCCATCAGGTTACCGTTGGGGGAAGGACGGTTTCAAAAGTAACCCGCACCAATTTCCCAGTCAACGCCAGAAGGTGCCATAGAGATAGCACAAGAGTTTTCCTGCCGCGACGCCGCGTTGCGCCGATCGGCCCCTCGGCCTTTGACGGCTTCTTAGCGTTCTCGCTGGTAGATGCGGTCTCGACAGCTTGAAGTCCAAAGCAAGTCAATAAGCGCAATCGCCTGTTCGCAACAGTTATGGGCAAAAGGTAAGCGACAAGGCGGGATGCTTGCCCGCCTTGCCGTCCCAGACTATCTGTCTGCCGTCGTCTGTATAAGAGGACGCGGCGGCAGCTTTTTCGTTGGCATGTGCGATTGCTGGTTCGTCGCTCCGGCAGCATGGGCGCGCGCCAGCATCCGCTTATGCCCGTCGAGGTCGTGGGTGTGGTCGGCGAAACGGACCTTCTCGTAGTTTTTTCGCACCGCGGTGATGCGGTAGTCGAAGCTCACGCTGGAAGTGCCGCCGCCGAGTTCTCGCACTTCAAACGAAGTCGGCGTCTTGTGTGTCACAAACAGTCCCTTGCAGTCGCCGTTCGGGACGGGAAAGACCTTGTAGTCCATCTCCGTGTTAACGGTCTGGATGAAGTCCGCATCGAGTGTGACGATGGCAACGCCGCTTGCGAGCTGCGCCGAGCCGAAGTCTTCGAACCAGTTCTGGGGCGACTCAATGGCTGACATCGCCACCGTGCGCCTGCCGCCATCGATGGGAACGACGGCGTTCTTGGCACCGCTGCAGTTAAGGTCCCCGCCGCTGTCAACATAGCAGTAGTTGCCTCCCGCGCCTTCTGCGACGAAAGGGTTAGAGGAGCTATTGTTAGCTGACGCATAAAGGGCGTCCAAGCCGCTGGAGGAGTTGTTTTGGAAGAATCCGGCAATCCCGTCATCCGCCGTGCCGAGGACTCCCCGAGTACCAGTCGTGTTGCCACCGTCGCCCCAGACGGCGACGCCAGAACCGGCAAAGCCGCCTCCGGTGGTGCTTTGAAACCCATTCTGCCCGTAGACGCCGACGGCAGTCGTGCTGGCGGCATAGCCGTCGACCCCAATCCCATTTCCGCTAAGCGCATTAGCTTGGCCGAAGACGCCAGCGCCAGCGCCGCTCATGGTCGTGCCTTCAACGCCCGCCGTGCTTCCCGTGATCGCGGTGGCGGCGCCGAGAATCGTGGTTGCGGTGGTTGAGGAACTACTGGCGGTCAGCGTGGCCGCCGTGATCGTGCCGGCAATGAAGTTGCCGGAGGCGTCGCGCTTGACGATGGCGTTTGCGGTATCCGCATTGGTGGGTGCGACTTTCCAGGCGAAATTCAGCGTGCCTGAACCCGTCACCGGCGAGCCGCTCACGGTGAAGTCCGTCGCTGGCGCGGCCAGCCCCACGCTCTTCACCGTGCCCCGTCCCGTGCCTGGGAAGGTCTGCCCCGTGGCGAAGGTGAAGACACCCTTGTTGCTCAATTTCAGCCCCGTCTCGCTGGGGGCGGTCGCGCCGAGGCCGTAGAGCAGGTTCAGCGTGCCCGATGGGGCGGTCGTGTCGTTCGCCGCTGGCTCAGCTTGCCACTGGAACGCTTGGTTCACCGCCGTGCTGGTCGTGCTGCTGAACGACGAAGCGACGAAGTCGAGCGGCCGCGAATCGGTGCCCGCCGTCTTGGTAGCCGCTGCCGTGGCCGGCAGATTCAGTTTGCCGCCCACATTCAGTGTCGTGGCTGCGGTCTGCGTCAGAATCGAGTTCTGAATATTTGTCGCCGTGGAGAACAGAGGAATCGCATTCACGGTTCCGCCGGTTGTGGTCACATCGCTAGTGGTTGCCGGAGAAACGCTCTCCCCAGCCGCGCTCGCGGCCGCGCTGCTCGCCGTAGCCGAGCCAATGGTCGGCGGTGCGGCCAGCACAAAGGCTGAGGGCGGAAGTCCACCGATGGTTTCCGCATCGCCCGCTTTTAAGGCATACGGCGCGCTGACCAGCAGCACCCGCGGCTGCTCGGCCTGCCCCGAGACTTGCACTCCCACCCAGCGCGCCTGCTCGGAAGTGAACAAATCCGCCGGCAGCCCGTCGGGCTTGGTCGCGCCCAGCAGAACCGTGTAGTGGCCGTTGCTGTCGGCGGTGACGTTCTGCGTCTCCACCCAGAGTGGAGCGCCGCCGATTTGCTCGGAGTAGAGTCCAAACGTAACTCCGACCACGCCGGTCGGCGGGCTGCCGTTGAGATCCTTGACTGTGCCGCCGAAGCGGACGAGTCGAGGCAGGGCTGATGCAGTTTGAGCGGTCTGGGCAACGGTCAGTGGAGTCAGCGAAAAAACCAACGACAAGAATCCAATTACTACGCAACCGACGCGGAGCTTCATGGGAATTTCTCCTTCAGGGAATCCAACTTTGGTCCAGACGGGGCCGAATGCTTTCAGTAAAAAGCCGGAAGGAAATTAGGAAGTTAGGGTTCCGGGCAAGGGAGAAAAGACAGGTAGGCCCAAAACGTGAACGCAATTATCTTCATCGGTCGTTGCCCTGTCAATGTGCATGGAATTGCAGTCGTAAAGCGGGGTTGGCGGGCCAGCTCAAAAGGATAGTTTACATAATATCCTGATAGCGCTCATTGACCGGACTGTTGCGGCTCAACACCCTTGCTGGCATAGCAGGAGCAATGAGACCATGATGCCCATCATGGTAAAACACCTGGTGCTTTGGATCGTCGGGATAGTGGCGCTGTTTCTGCTCGTCAGGGTACTCAGAAAATCAACCTAGCCCAGTATCCAAGCGGCAGAATGGCGACAGTCAACCGGTGAAACGTCCCGTTTACACTCATCGACCCCTGACCGTGGATTTTGAGCGCAATGGCCGTTTACGCCGACTAACCCGCTGGTAGAGCACTAATTCAGTTCCCTCACCCAAATGTTCCGGAAGCTGATGGGCGGACTCGGATCGTCGTGGGCCTGCAGTTTGATGGGTGCGCGGTCGAACTTCTTGTAGAAGGGCTGGCCGATGTAGAGGGTTTCGCCCTTCAACTCGAAGTGATTGTCGACCAGCACGCCGTTAAGGAAGACGGTAGCGTAAGCGGGACTCTTGAGTGAGCCGTCGGCATTAAACACGGGAGCGGTCCACACCACGTCGTAGGCTTGCCACTCTCCGGGCTTGCGCATCGGGTTCGCGAACGGAATGCTCTGCTTGTAAAGGCTGCCGGCCATGCCGTTGACGTAGGTCTTGTTGTTGTAAGAGTCGAGGACCTGCAACTCATATCCGGCGTCTTCGGGGCCGGTCGAGGCCAGGAACAATCCACTGTTGCCGCGCAGCTGGCCTGAGCCGCTGATGTTCGCGGGAATCCTCCACTCCATATGGAACTGATAATTCCTGAAGGTGCGCTTGGTCTCAATATTGCCAGCGGCTTTACTTACTGTGACCACACCGTTGGCGACGATCCATTTCGCCGGGGCAGAGCGGTCCTGCGCCGACACCCACTCGTCCAGATTCTTGCCGTCGAACAGGATGATTGCGTCAGAGGGAGGTGCTCCGCAGGTAGCGCCTGGCCTTACCACCTTCGGCTCCGGATGCCAGACTTCGGTGTCTTCCGGTTTGGCTGTGGACTGTTGGGCGTAGAGAGAGACGGCCATGGCGACGAGAATCAAGAACGCGTAGAACTTCCAGATTTGTGTGCGCATGATGTCCAAGAGCATACACCTTAAGAGTTGAATCCGGGGCCGTGGAGCGATTGCGTCGCTGTGTAGCAGCGGGCGTGCTCGCGGTGATTGGTTAACGTTCAGACGCCGACTAAAGAAAAGGCGTTCACGCGCATAGTCAACTGTTGAAACATCCCGATTTCACTCATTGACCTGGCTGTGCTCCGCAAAGGACGTTGAGTCTCGTAATGATGAGCAGAGCGTTTCCGGCTAACGCTGGAGCTGCTGGGCTTGGCCGGATCGATCATTCGATGGATCGTGCCCAACTGGGGTCGGCGCAAGTACGCTCTTAAGGAGTAGCAGGAGTGCCAGCAAAAGCGGCACCCAGAGCGGCGACAGCATGATCAGTAAACCCAAACGCAAGCAGCGCTCGTTGAAATCGGGCGATTCGTGGTAATGCCACGTCTGGTGCGTGGTAGCCGCGGGTGGCAACCCCGGAGGCCATAGGAGCGGTTCGCTGTTCCAGTGCTGCCGATGCTTGCCGATTCGGAGGGTGTACTTCTCGCCGTGGGGCGTCTCAACGCACCGGCGAACTTCGACGGTTTCACCACAATTCCAACAAGTCTCTTTCTTCCCGGTCATTTCGATAGTTGCGCCACAGGAACAGTCGAAAAGGAATGGTTGATATTGCAGGCGGGAAGGGGGCGGCGAACTCGCTGTTCGGCCCAAAAACTTGGCAACGCGTTCGACATCGAGGTTCGATGTCATTACCGTCTCCAACCTTTGGCCATATAGCATACTCCCGATCTAGCCCAACTGTCGGGAAATCGCGTTTACACTCATCGACCCCGGACGGGGGTTTTGAGCGTTATCGTCAACAGTTGAGAACGTAGCGGTATGATTGTGACGCAGTCTGAGGTCCGCCGCCTTCGATTTCAGTATCGCGGCATATGAACATGTTTCTGGCTTCGATGAGTCCGCGGATTCTGCTATTCGCGGCCTGCCTGTCGTGCCTTCAACTCTGCTGCCTTGCACAAGACGTGCAAGCGCGGGCCGAGGCAATGCTTCAGCGCGCCCGCCAGCTATCTGACATCCGGTCGCCAAGTGCACCCGCTTTCCGCCTGAAGGCGACTTTTTCCTTCGTCGGCGACGACCTCGCAACCGTACAGGGAACGTATACCGAGATCCGAGTCTCCCAGTCGCAGTGGCGCCGCGAAATAGTGGTCGGCGATTTGCGGCAGGTTGACATCGGCGGCGTGGGCAAGCACTGGATCCTACATCCCGACGGATTTCCCTCGCA
>Ga0181524_10002379_pt1 | contig 19415 bp, 15 predicted proteins | sample PEATcosm2014_Bin_34_FD_119761 | JGI IMG/M metagenome (GOLD analysis project Ga0181524, IMG submission 119761) | Peatland microbial communities from MTU Mesocosm Facility, Houghton, MI, USA - PEATcosm2014_Bin05_60_metaG | ecosystem: Environmental > Terrestrial > Soil > Wetlands > Peat | place...
GTTTTGGATGGATTTCTGCGTATCCTTCATCTTGCTGTCCAAGTCGCTTGTCTGTAAGTGCTGAGCTATTCGCTCATCTGCCCGTTTGCTCTTTCGCTGCTGTCCAATTCCCGGTTACCACACCAGCGGTATGGGTAACTGCTCGCCGAGTTTCCGCGCTGCCGGCGGTCCCTCGAGCGGATTGTTCAGCCACGCCCACAAGTCCCGGAAGATGAACAGTTGCTGGCGCAGCAGCGCGGCCAGATTGGAAAGCGACCAGCCGAAGCTCGATTTCATTGGCAGGTACTTCAGGATCAGCATGACGATCCGCGCCCCGTCCCGACCCATCCGCCCTATCCCGACAAATCCTTCAAATACCAGCCGTGATCATCAACCAAAAGTTATGGTCCGAAGTTATAAGTCATAACTCCGGACCATAACTTCATATCGCCTCTTCAAACGCTCACCTCGCCGCGCACAACCCCAGAATCGCCTCGCCAAATCTCTCCACCTTGGCCGGCCCGATTCCATCGATTCCCAGCAGTTCCTTCGCATTTCCCGGCCGCGCCTCCGCCAGCGCCGCAACCGTCCGGTCGTGCAGCACCACGTACGCCGGAACCCGCAGCCGTTTAGCCTCCGCCGCCCGCCACTCCCTGATCCGCCCCGCCACAGCCTCACCCTCCGCGGTCAGCCGCACCGGCTCGGCCGCCTCCAAAGCCTTGCCACCAGCGCCCGTCGCCGGCCCAATCTTTGCCGTCGCCTTTCCTTTTTTCGCCCGTGCAGGCGCCGGCGCTCGTCCCCCAAACTCCTCCACAATTCCGTCGCTGATCAGCAGTTCCACCGGGGTCCCCAGCGATTTGTCTTCGTCGCTGGGGTGGTTGACCGGGGTCCCCAGCGACAGGTCTTCGTCGCTAGGGTGGTTGATTGCCGTCCCCGCCCGCAGTTCCCGCCCCGCCTCTGTCAGCTTCACCTTGCGGTATCGCCGCACTTCCCCATTCTTCTCGTACTCGGCCCCTTCAATCTCGATCAGCCCCGCCTGCACCATCGCCCCCAGCAGCCCGTCGAACTCGTTCCGGCTCAGCCTGCCTGCCGGATCAAGGCTCCGTTGCAGCGTTCCCGCCGCCTTGTAGGCCACCCCCCGCAGCTCTTCCACAATCCTTTGCGCCAGTTCCCGCTCCGCCGCCGTCGCCCGCCGGAACAGCCGCAGCACCGCCCCCGCCGGATCGCACACATCGCACACCCCGCACCGCCGGCTGGCATCCGCCACGTCCCCAAAATGCCGCACCAGCGCCGCCATCCGGCACTCATTCTGCTCCGTAAACCGCAGCACCTTCTCAAACTGCTCCGCCCGGTACTGCGCCTGCACCGCATACGTCTTCTTCCATCCCGTGCCGCCCACCGTCACGTCGCCGCCAAAGTCCATCCGCGCCCCGCCGTGGATCTCCAGTTTCTCCAGCGCCTTGTCAAACTCCTCTTCGCCCAGCCGCGACCCCGCCCGCAGCCCCTCCACCGCCTGCGGCTCTGTCCGCAGCGCCTTGAACACCTCGTTCAAGTGGTCCACCGGCGGATAATCCCGATTCAAAAAAAAGCCATGTGTCCTCTGGTCCGCATAGCTGTGCATCAGGTAGGTCCGGCTCATCCCGCCGTCCCGCCCCGCCCGCCCAATCTCCTGGTAATAGCCCTCCAGCGTCCCCGGCAGCCCCGCATGGATCACCGTCCGTATATTCGCCTTGTCGATCCCCATTCCAAACGCGATCGTCGCCACCACCACCTCCAACTCGCCCGCCTGGAACGCCGTCTGCACCCGCTCCCGCGTCTCCGCATCCAGCCCTGCATGGTACGCCGCCGCCGCAATCCTCCGCCCCAAACCCGCTCGCCCTGCACTCCCACCCCCCGAAAGGGTGAGCGACAGCTCCTCCGCCAGCCTCTCTGCGTTCTTCCGCGAAGTCGCATACACAATCGCCGGCCGCCGCCCCGGTTCAGCCAGCAAACCGCAAATCGCCCCCGCCCGCTCCGGCACCGGGACCTCTACCACCTCAATCGCCAGGTTCTCCCGCCTGAACCCATGAATGAACCGTGTCGGCTTCACCATCCCCAGCTGGGCAACAATGTCCGCCTGCACGCTCGGCGTCGCCGTAGCCGTCATCGCCAGCACCGGCGCCCTGTCGCCCTCGCCCCGCAGGCCCGGCAGGTGCTGCCCCAGCATCCGGTAATCCGGCCTGAAGTCGTGCCCCCACTCGGAGATGCAATGCGCCTCATTGTCTACAGCGCAACGAAATCAAGCAGATAGAGCTAAGTTTAGCATTTCTTATGCATTTCAAACTGGCACAAGCAAGAGATTCAGGACAAATGGGAGATCCGTTTAGCATTCCTTATGCAAAATGAATGATCGTCCGTTTGCATAAGAATTGCAAAACGGACGATCGGGGCTTACTTCCGGGCGTGCTTGGCAATGATGCGATCAGCCACCGCGCGGGGAGCGCGCATGGAGCAATAAGGCCGCCTGTGCAGGTTTGCCGGACGGTCGATCACAATGACGCCGGGCTCGTCCCGCATCCACTCACGGATGGTCGTGGTCGAGAATCCCGTTTCGAGGGCGAGCTGCTTGACGGTGACGCCGCGCTGAGCTGGAGGGACCAGCTCCAGCTTTGCCTGCTTCTTCACGGCCGGTTTCGGCGGGGGTTTCGGCCCAGGCTTCAAGGCAGGGCGAGGGAGCGGCTGCCGAACCGTAACGGCGAAAGGGTTCCGGGATGGATCCCGGCTGCCACGCGTGACCTCCGGCGTGTTCTCTATGAGCCACGCGATATACTCTCCGTCCTCTTGCTGCTTGGCGGCTTGGAGATCAGTCTTGGTCACTCGGCTTCCTCGGCGGCTAGCGCCTGTGGATATTGTAGCAGGCGAGAACATCCGACGATGCCGTGATGGGGCAACCTGGCGACAGGTCACATTCACTCCACCAATCCGCGTAGTAGTAGTAGCAGGAGGAATGCAAACGTTGAAGTTGCCATCGCGGCGCATGACGACCAACAACCCGCACGGGTGCGGGTATCTTCATTGCTGAATCCCAATTGCTCTATTTGCCGATGACGGGGCTGTGAATTGCTTTGAATGCCCATCTAGACATTCGGGCTCATTGGATGTCTATTATTCTAAATGGCTTATATCTTTATCCCCATGTGCCGCAACAGCACCCTAGTAGAATACTCGCTAAGCATTTCGGCGGTGGCAGATCGGGTGGAATATCCTCGTGGAGTCTTCCTCAATCTGACTCCGGAGCAATACTCCATCTTGAGACACTGAGCTGGCAGTCGAGTTGCTGCACCTTAACCTCATGGCTCAAATCCCGTTTGGAGCCTTTTGTCACGCATCTGTTGACATACTGCGGTGAGACTGTGACCACTGATTCGCCCCATCAGTGTTTGGTAGGCTGTCAGTTGCGGGTTTTCTATGGGTTGGATCAAGTCGCACCGAGTTCTGTGTGCCGGATGTGTGCTCGGTCAGCCCGCCTGCCCGTAGAAACAATGTTGAGCCAGCGAGCCGGCAATAGGAAAGTTATTAAATTCCAGCAAGTAGGCCAAGATCAGTTGCCAAACGCAATAGTGGCCGACATTTGAGGCTTACCCGATTTCTTCTGGAGTCAGTTACGATGGATACCTATGGATTTCGTTGTTATTGACGTGGAGACCGCCAACCCAAATCCTCGGAGCATCTGCCAGATCGGTATTGCAACTTACCAGAATGGAAACCTCTCAGAGCTCTGGGGCTCGCTGATCAATCCTGAAGATTCCTTTTCGGCCCTGAACATTGCGATTCACGGAATCTGGCCAGGGCATGTGCTCGATGCTCCCAATTGGGCTGGTATTCAGCGCGAATTGCGGCCGCGCTTGGAGCAGCGGACCCTGGCCAGTCACACCTACTTCGACTTCCGTGCAATCACGGGTGCGAATGAACGATATGGACTTCCTGCAATTCCGCGGACCGATTGGGTGGACACCTGTAAGGTAGCTCGTGCGGCATGGCCTTCTCTCTCAAGCCACAGACTTCCCCATTTGGCGCGTGTTTTCGGAATTTCTTATCAGGCTCACAATGCGGCTGAAGATGCTCGATGTGCGGGGGAGATTCTGCTGCTTGCTGTCCAAACTACCGGTCTTGCACTGAAGGATCTGTTGCGGGCGGACAACCAGTCCATCTCAAACTGGTTTCTGAGACTCCCACATTGAGGAACTGGCTCTTGGTTAGTGCTGGCCATCAATCTCGAAAGTGCTGCGGGTCATCCCGCGAATATGCACGTGCGGGGAAACCTCGTCAAGGTCAATTCTGCCAAGGGCTCGCCAGGGTCTATCCCCGCACCTGCGTGGATACCCCCAGGACAGGACCGAAGCTATAGCCCTTGCCGGGTCTATCCCCGCACCTGCGGGGAAACCCAAGTCGTCGCCGGCAAGATCATCGCCGGAAAGGGTCTATCCCCGCACCTGCGGGGAAACCACCTCCCCGAGAATCTCACGGGCTTGTCTTTGGGGTCTATCCCCGCACCTGCGGGGAAACCGGGGTGGGGCAGTTGCGCGATTCTCTCCAGCCGGGTCTATCCCCGCACGTGCGGGGAAACCACCACCCTGGTAAGCCCGGAAGCCTCGGTGCAGGGTCTATCCCCGCACGTGCGGGGAAACCGAGCCCGAAGCCGCCGCGGCTGCCGGGGAGCAGGGTCTATCCCCGCACGTGCGGGGGAACCTCTTGAGCGGGCCCGTGAAGACGATGCAACTGGGGTCTATCCCCGCACGTGCGGGGGAACCGCCGCCCCCAAACCAAGAACGGCGGCCCAAAAGGGTCTATCCCCGCACGTGCGGGGGAACCCAATGGGTGAAGGCGCTATGGCCAGACCACAAGGGTCTATCCCCGCACGTGCGGGGGAACCCTCATCCGAGACTTGAGACTCGGCAAAGGCGCGGGTCTATCCCCGCACGTGCGGGGGAACCCAAATGACGGAATTGGCAATGGCCATGCGGAAGGGTCTATCCCCGCACGTGCGGGGGAACCTCCGAAGAAAGTATCCAAGCCTTCAACTTCTGGGGTCTATCCCCGCACGTGCGGGGGAACCAGGCATTCAAGCGGGTGAACGTGTCCGTGTACGGGTCTATCCCCGCACGTGCGGGGGAACCGCGTGAGGCACCTTGCGTTCCGATTCCTCGAAGGGTCTATCCCCGCACGTGCGGGGGAACCTGTTCGATGTCCATTGCGCGATTGCGCGAAATGGGTCTATCCCCGCACGTGCGGGGGAACCCCGTATGGATCATGTGGCGAGCTATCACGCGGGGGTCTATCCCCGCACGTGCGGGGGAACCAGGCATACCCGTGCGCCGTGGCCGATGAAAAGGGGTCTATCCCCGCACGTGCGGGGGAACCCATCCGTCGAGCCATTGCAGAGCACGCCGTACGGGTCTATCCCCGCACGTGCGGGGGAACCGGCCAAATGAACGGCACGGGCGCCGGTGACACGGGTCTATCCCCGCACGTGCGGGGGAACCGAAATTGAATCTGTGGTACATGCACGACTGTAGGGTCTATCCCCGCACGTGCGGGGGAACCGAGTACCTATAAAAGCATACTCAACAGGGTATGGGTCTATCCCCGCACGTGCGGGGGAACCCAAACATCACGCATCTGCGAGCTGATGTAGTCGGGTCTATCCCCGCACGTGCGGGGGAACCTGAGCGTACTGCACAGCCTCATTCCCTTCCGTGGGTCTATCCCCGCACGTGCGGGGGAACCGGAATTCCTGGGCGGCGTGCTCATCCTGGCCGGGGTCTATCCCCGCACGTGCGGGGGAACCAGCGCACCACCACCTTTTGGAATCGCAAGAAAAGGTCTATCCCCGCACGTGCGGGGGAACCCAGTGGCGCCTTCCGTCACCCACGATGCGGTTCGGTCTATCCCCGCACGTGCGGGGGAACCCAGGAGGGCGTTTCTTTGGGCGGGGCGGGCAGGGGTCTATCCCCGCACGTGCGGGGGAACCACATGCTACAGGCCTGGGCCAGCTCTACCGTAGGGTCTATCCCCGCACGTGCGGGGGAACCTCATCGAGGGCGCGAAGGTCCTCCGCCACCAGGGGTCTATCCCCGCACGTGCGGGGGAACCCTGGCCCTGGCGCAGCCGGCCGCGCCCATCAAGGGTCTATCCCCGCACGTGCGGGGGAACCAGGTGCCGTGGGGCGGCCACAAATATCTAGCGGGGTCTATCCCCGCACGTGCGGGGGAACCCGATACCTGGTCCGGCGGTCCCGACCAGGCTAGGGTCTATCCCCGCACGTGCGGGGGAACCTCCCCGGCTACTGTGGCGGAACGTTCTGTCACGGGTCTATCCCCGCACGTGCGGGGGAACCCCTGCTTTCAACGCGTGCTCAACCGCTTTGTCGGGTCTATCCCCGCACGTGCGGGGGAACCCCGTGAGGGCCTGGACCTGCCCGAATGGTCAGAGGGTCTATCCCCGCACGTGCGGGGGAACCCGGAGCGATGTTCTTCGGCCCGGAGCGCTTGAGGGTCTATCCCCGCACGTGCGGGGGAACCCACGCGATAGTCATGCAGATCGTGCAAAGCTGGGGTCTATCCCCGCACGTGCGGGGGAACCCCATTGCTATCCTCCACGGCCGCCCGATGCCAGGGTCTATCCCCGCACGTGCGGGGGAACCCATCAACTGAACCTTTACCGCCAACGGAGAATGGGTCTATCCCCGCACGTGCGGGGGAACCTGCCTCTAACCTGTATTCACTATCCCACCACTGGGTCTATCCCCGCACGTGCGGGGGAACCGGCGATCCGCTGAGTCCCGCTTGCTTCCCTACGGGTCTATCCCCGCACGTGCGGGGGAACCTATCTTAGATCGGCGGGGGCCTGGCTGTGGATGGGTCTATCCCCGCACGTGCGGGGGAACCATGGTGATGGCCACAATCGCGCAGGATCACATGGGTCTATCCCCGCACGTGCGGGGGAACCGGCATGGGAGCTAACCTATTACCGGCCACGGAGGGTCTATCCCCGCACGTGCGGGGGAACCTCATCCTGTGGAAAATCGCGGCCGTATTGGAAGGGTCTATCCCCGCACGTGCGGGGGAACCCCACGTCGCAGCTTTCCGGAACGGATATTCAGGGGGTCTATCCCCGCACGTGCGGGGGAACCCTCGACACCTCCACTTCCACTACATCAAAACTGGGTCTATCCCCGCACGTGCGGGGGAACCCTTGCCGGCGAACTTGTCGGCGCGTCTGGTGAAGGTCTATCCCCGCACGTGCGGGGGAACCCCGAGCCATGCATCGTAAACCGGCTCCAGCACGGGTCTATCCCCGCACGTGCGGGGGAACCTGCATGCGGCAGTGAAGGCTGCCTGCTCTGCCGGGTCTATCCCCGCACGTGCGGGGGAACCTTTCAAAGACTTTAAGATATCTTTCCTCTCTGGGGTCTATCCCCGCACGTGCGGGGGAACCCGGCAGACGTGTGTAGCGCCCAAACTTCGGTAGGGTCTATCCCCGCACGTGCGGGGGAACCAGACACCTCTGGGTTGGGTAGGGGGTGGGGTGGGGTCTATCCCCGCACGTGCGGGGGAACCTTGTTTTTAAGTGCTGTCCACAGCGGGTAGGGGGGTCTATCCCCGCACGTGCGGGGGAACCAGAGGCCGGCAAGGGCGCCCGCGCCCGGTACCGGGTCTATCCCCGCACGTGCGGGGGAACCTCGTACTCCTTCTTCTTCTCGCGCGTCTTCGCGGGTCTATCCCCGCACGTGCGGGGGAACCCGCGTGAATCATCGGAGGAGTCCAGGCCATTAGGGTCTATCCCCGCACGTGCGGGGGAACCTCGGTCAACTGCGCGACCGCCGTCTCCTCCTGGGGTCTATCCCCGCACGTGCGGGGGAACCCCAATCCAGCAAGTCCGCAGCCAGGAAAGCTCGGGTCTATCCCCGCACGTGCGGGGGAACCGTGATCGATGCCGTGACAGGTGTGCCCAGCAGGGGTCTATCCCCGCACGTGCGGGGGAACCCGGAGCGATGTTCTTCGGCCCGGAGCGTCCGAGGGTCTATCCCCGCACGTGCGGGGGAACCTCGGATGGAACCTGCCCCATGTGCGACGAAGCGGGTCTATCCCCGCACGTGCGGGGGAACCATAGCCACCCGCACGGCGCCTTCCGTCGCCGGGGGTCTATCCCCGCACGTGCGGGGGAACCGGCACCACGATGTTCCAGGACTTCTTCGAGACGGGTCTATCCCCGCACGTGCGGGGGAACCCTCTGCTACCTCGAAGAAATTGCGGTGGAATCGGGTCTATCCCCGCACGTGCGGGGGAACCTGCCGACCTTGGCCGAGTGTGAGACGCGGATCGGGTCTATCCCCGCACGTGCGGGGGAACCAAAAGAGTGTTAGGGTGATAGACGCACTATACGGGTCTATCCCCGCACGTGCGGGGGAACCGCCGCTGATCTCGCGTGCGGTCGCTTGGCGTTGGGTCTATCCCCGCACGTGCGGGGGAACCCTGCGGGGCCGGCGAGCGTGGTTACCTGTCGCGGGTCTATCCCCGCACGTGCGGGGGAACCTGTCGGCGCGTCCTGGGGCTTCGGGTGGGGCTGGGTCTATCCCCGCACGTGCGGGGGAACCCATGCTTGGGAAGTCTAATTGTGATGTGCTCGGGGTCTATCCCCGCACGTGCGGGGGAACCGGTTCCAACTCTGCCAACGGCGGCGATTTTCCGGGTCTATCCCCGCACGTGCGGGGGAACCCTGGGCGAGCCGGTAGCCAATCATCCATGACAGGGTCTATCCCCGCACGTGCGGGGGAACCCTCGTGTGGCTGGCAATTCATCATCACTGGAGGGGTCTATCCCCGCACGTGCGGGGGAACCCCATATTTGCGCCGTAAACTTTCACACCGTTACGGTCTATCCCCGCACGTGCGGGGGAACCGTGACCACCGCGGTGGTACCACCGCTCGATCCGGGTCTATCCCCGCACGTGCGGGGGAACCGTTACGGCCCCAGGCCGGCTAGGCAAATCGTAGGGTCTATCCCCGCACGTGCGGGGGAACCGGGCGCCGTGATCTGAATGCTGCGCAGAGTCAGGGTCTATCCCCGCACGTGCGGGGGAACCTGATCCGGGAGGATGGTGCCAATCGGCCGCCAGGGTCTATCCCCGCACGTGCGGGGGAACCTCTCGAGCCGGCGCCTCTCGTCTGGATTCACGGGGTCTATCCCCGCACGTGCGGGGGAACCCCAGCCGCCCTGGTCCTTCACGCGCTGCGTCAGGGTCTATCCCCGCACGTGCGGGGGAACCTCGCACGCTAGCCTCGATCCGGCTGGCGAGCGGGGTCTATCCCCGCACGTGCGGGGGAACCCTGTATCCACTTTGATCCCTGAAAACGACGTGGGGTCTATCCCCGCACGTGCGGGGGAACCAACGTCAACGCGGCGGCCACGGAAACGGCGCAGGGTCTATCCCCGCACGTGCGGGGGAACCCAAACGGCGCCATGGCAGGCATGGCTGGCGTCGGGTCTATCCCCGCACGTGCGGGGGAACCGTGTTGGTACCCAGGCGCGTCTGATAACTGAGGGGTCTATCCCCGCACGTGCGGGGGAACCCCTCCAGAACCGTCATGATCTTCACGAGGCCAGGGTCTATCCCCGCACGTGCGGGGGAACCCCGCAGCCCGGGAAGTTCCGCGAAAGGAAGTGGGGTCTATCCCCGCACGTGCGGGGGAACCCCTGCATTGTAACGCGTTGGAGAATATGCAAGTTGTCAAAGAGCTGGTGGTATTGGCTTCGGTTGTTCGTTTTCGGGAAGGGGGCGACGGACGAGCAGCATCGCATCATGGGCGACGATGCTCTTCGGCGGTTCTCCCAGGGTTGACAAGCCAAGGCCTCCGCTGGCGCCGGTGTCGGCCCAGGTCATAAGAATGCTGCCTTTGAGGAGTTCGTAGTACCAGTCGGAAAGGACGTCCCATATCCGGGTCCGCACCCCAGCACTCATGCGGGGATGAGCGTAGACCCCTGGAGCAAGCTCAAGCATGGTCGATCCGAGAAAGCCCCGGTAGCGAGACTCGACGTCGCGGGTGATCACCACGACCATGGGCATCAGGCAGGTGGCTCCTTGTCGGCTTCAGACTCGGGGGCGAGGTGAAGCAGGGTTTTGATTTTGTCGATCATGGATGGGATAACGGCGCGTTGTCGAAGGATCTTGGCAGCGCGCCGGCGGACGAGCCGTTCAAGCGGCTCTTTGGCTTTGAGCGATTCCTGCACCGCGCCGAAGGCGATTTCGAGGGTGACATCGTGGCGATAAAGGTCTGCGATGTCGAGAACGAATGCCTGTCCTGAATCCTCATGGATGAAGCCCAACTGCGGGATGGCGCCAAGTGAGGCGACAGCGACAGTAGCGGCCGCCGACATGGCGGTGGCCGCGTGATTCATTGCCTGGTTGGGAGCATCGCTCGCGTCAGGGTTTTCCCGGTCGTAGAAGCGGCCGTTCCAGGGAACGCCGAAGCGTTGAGCCGCGAGCTGATAACTCCGCTTGATGCGGGCGCCCTCCTGGCCGCGCAGAACTTCAATGTCGCGGGTGAGTACGAATTCGCCAAAGCGTATGGCATACATGGAGCGGGCAACTTCCATGCGGGTTTTAGGATCGGCCCAGAGGGTAACCTGGGAGCGGGCGGCAGCGGAACTGTCTGGCAACAGCGGTGGTGCGGTGTAGAAGCGTACGGCTCCCTCGCCAACGGCTGCCAGCGCACAGCCATGGCGGGCGAGCAGGCGGAGAGCGTCATGGGTGACGCTCGATCCTGGCCCGAGAAGGATAATTGAAACGGCCTGGTGGGGAATCTGGTAGTTGCCGGGATCGAGATCCCCGCCGCCGGCAGTGATGAAGCGCAAGCACCCGTCTTCGACTTCGAGTCGACCGCGATCAAGCCACACCAGACCGTGACGGTCGGCGTGGGGAATGCGCGCTTTTTCGAGACCAAGGCGTCCGGCCAACATTAGAGACTCCGAGGCGGGCGCAAGAGCAACATGCCGTAGCCGTATGCTTTGTGGCGGCCGACACCCTGGGAAAGCAGATCTTGGAAGCCAGCCGGATCGTCAACGATGAGATCGCCCTGCAAAACTGCATCGGGGCCGTCAGGGGAGTAACTCTTGCGGGCCGCGCGCAGGCGCTGGAAGCGGGTGAGGCGGACACCCGGTTGGAGAGTTGCCGCGCCTTTGAGCCTCAGGGCAAGCCAATCCGTATAAACAGCCTCGCGGGAGCGTCCAGCCTTGAGCATGGTCGCTTCCGCAGCTTCGCCGGTGGGGAAGTTGCGCAGCGCCTCGATAAGGAAGGCATCGACCTCAGCGCCTTTCGGGAAGGTGCCGTCTGCGGCAGTCAGCGGCTTGAGGAGACGGCAGACCGGGCGCACACGGATTTCAAAGCCGAGGCGGCGGCCGCTGCGCCACTGTTCAGGCATGACCTTGGCCCCAAGTTGGGTTAAATCGCAGATGGTAGATGTTTCTGGCAGCGCATAAGAGTTTGCTGCTTCGCGAAGGGCGGCTGCGTCGAGCCGGCTGTATGCATAAACCTGGGACTGCTTCCCGCCGGGAGCGACAAACTGCCGGAATGGCTGTAGGACGGCTGGACCAAATGTTTCTGCGAGCAGATGGTGGATGGCACGTCCCTCATCGAAGCCGGCATCGCGCTCTTGGCCCTTGGGACCCCGCCGAAGGGTAAAACCATAGTTTCGCTGGGCGGCCCAGCGGCCCAACTGCGGAAGCGAAATGGGAAAGCAAATGAGATGCAATGCGCTCATGCGGGCACTCCCTCGGCCTCGACGGTGCCTTCCACAACCAGGCGTGTTCCACCGTGGAGGCCGGTCTTCCAGTTGCGGAGGTCCGGCAAAGCGACGATGCGATGGACTTGGCGGCCCTCGGTCGGACCCTCTGTTTGGGGCCACAAAGCACGCAGCGGATGGAGCGGCTTGTCAATGGCTGGAATGCTTCGCAGGGCCTCGTAGGCTGAAGGTGCGTGGACCGAGCCGACACGCAGCGGGCACGATGGCAAACAAGGCTTGCGGCCTATGAAGAGCGGCCTGGCGGGGCGGTCGAGGGCCGCGGCGATAGCGTCGAGATCCGGAGAGTCAGCGGCAGGATCAAGGCGCAGAACCACGGTCACGCAGGCATCGGCATGGTAGTCGCGCTGGCGGCGATGCGGCGCCATGTAACTGGCCCCGGCTCGCCCCTCTGGCGTTCCGTAGGTCGTCCAGCCGCGGTCAGTCTTTTCAAGCCGTGCATTCTGCATATCGGTCAGAATGCCGGTGGGGTTCTCGCGGTCACGCCGCGCGGCAAAGACCAGCCGGTCCTGGAGAGCCTGGTGTGCCTGCCATTCGGTTCGCCACCAGCCCAAGGCATTGGCAAGCAAGCCGGTAAGCATGGATGCCGCGGGGAAATCCCGGGTGATGCCGACCTGGTCGATTGCCACGCCTCCAAAGGCAAGCAGAGGCGCCTCCATGCGCAGGACAAGCCAGCGTTGATCCGCGCTCATTGCGCTTCTCCCGCGCGGTCCCGTGCCCATACGGCCAGTTCGGCAAGCGAGCCCTTCTCCGCGCCATCCAGAGAAACATCAGACAGTGAAAGGTACCGGCGCAACTCCCCGGTGGCGTAGACTTCATCGAGTTGTTTCAAATGCTTGACCAGAGCGTCCACTGCCTGGTCCAGATCCGGCTCTACGGGCTTGCGGAAGGCACCTGCCAAGCTTCTCGGCTGACGGTCGCCGGCTTCCACCAACATGAAGCTGGCGCGATCATAGGGCGCGGTGGAACCGAGCTTGGCGCCGGGAGAAACCTCAGCGATGAGGTAGAGGAGGTTATGGACGATGCTGGCGGCGAGTTGGCGGTCGCCGCTACAGTTGGAGACCAAGCCGGGAAGATCGATGACGACATAGCCATAATAGAGGCCAGAGGTCAACTCGGTTTCCTGAATTGTATCGGCTCCGCTCTCGTCGTCCTCCTCCTTGAGATCGTCGACCGCGGTAAAGTAGTCACTCTCGGTTTCCGCCGCATGCACCGTAAAGGCGTGGGCCACATGCACGGGAGCCTCAATGTTGGCGGCTGTATCCGATGTGACCATGCGGCCGAAGAGCGCGGCCGCGAGCCCACCGGGCAACGCAGTGCTTTCGCGAAAAACCTTGATGTTTTCTTTAAAGGCCGCAGCCCACTTTGAGGCGGCTTCCTTTGCCGCCTTGGGATCGCCTGCGGAGTCCTGCGCCAACGCTTCTGCCTGCTTTGTCAGCCAGCCAAGCTCCGGAGCGCCCAGCAACAGGGTTTGGCGGCTTTGCTTGCCTTTGTCCGCTCTGTCGCCGTAGACCGCCTTTTGAAACTCCGGTTCCAGCGCTCGAAGCACGTCTTCCGGATACTTATCCCGCAGGGGATCGAAAACCTTCTTGGTGACCAACTCCCGGGAGCGCGTTGAATCGACGGCGCCCGCTAGAATTGAGAGCGCATGCGGATCGTTGACTGCCTTGCGCCAATGACGCTTGAGGCACTGGGAAGAGATGCGCGTGCGCAGGACACCGCCATAGGGCAGGCGCTTGGAAAGGCCGCTGTCGTCACGATTCAGCAGGGCGGCCGTGTAGGAGTGGAGGGTGTGGATTTGGAGAAAGCGGACGGCTGTCATTCGGCGGTTCCTTCCTTGGTTGCTTTGCGGTCAGCAGGGTCGAGCCTGCGATAGTAGTCACGAGCCAGATTCTGGAGCGGGAGCGAATCGTCAGTTTGCAGGAGCAAACGCGCAATATCAGTGCAGTTGATGCCAACCTCCGGAGCGCGGGTCCGAGCCAGCATACGGGCAATCCGCGCAAGAGCTTCTCCGCGCTGCGCAGCAGGGGTGGCAAGCAGGCGCGCGAAACGTGTTTCCGAGAGCGCGGGACGAGGATTTTGGGGGTCCGATGGCCACGCCTGATCGCCGCCATCACAAAACACTCGACCAAGCTTACGGAAGCGATCATGCAAACGCACTGCAGGACTCAAGCGCGACTTGGGAGTAAGAATGGCAAGAATGCCGACAACCTGCATCCATTGTTTTGTCTGGCTCTCACGAAATCCCAACTCAGCAGCAAGGTGCCAGAAGATGGGAGTGCCGATACCGTCAGGTTCCATGCGCCGCAACTCGGCAAGTGGGCCAGGGTCAAGCCCGAGCAGCCGCTGCGAAACGGCCTCAATGGTTTCGTCAAGCGACAGCATTGCTGTCCTCCTCAGTTGTAGATGATGGGAAGAGTTCCGGGAAGTCGTTGCGGACCTTGCCGTGGAACCGACTGCGCGCCCTTGCCTCCGCGCGCGGCCGATAGAGGCTCGGGCACGGAATGCCGGGGAGTGAGGCTTCAAAGATTACGTCGGCACGCTTGTATAGCGCGTGGGCAAAGCGCTGCGCTTCGGACTTGAGCGCTTCCCTGCCCTCCTCTTGCGCCTGATAGCGCGCCCAAAGGTGATCGAAGAAGATTTCGTCGGCGGCACGGTCAAAGCCAGAGCTTGCTACAGCACAGTAGGCATAGTGCTCTTTGCGGATTGAGTCGGACTTGCCTCCAGCGGCGGCCAGCGCAAGCGCCGTACGCAAGGCTTTGTCGAACTTGTCAATCTCCCCAATTTGTACCTTGGCCAGTTCATGCAACTCTTTGCGCTTGTTGCCAAGAGTTAGTGCACGCGAGATCCGCCCGCCAATCGGGAGAATACGGGATTTGAAACCTTCAGTCTTGCTGTTCCCACGAGATAAAGCTTCTGCAACCAGCGCCATTGTCTCTTCGGGAGGTTCATCCGCGGATGGCTTTGCCAAGAGCGGCATCTCCCAGTCACCCGAGAAAAGAATTTTCACCAGTATGGAATAGTCAAAGCTACCCCCGGCCAGAGTGAAGCTTTTCCCCTCGGTCACATGTACGGGAGCCCATGGATCTCCGATTGCCCCATTAAACTGTTTGGCCGAGATCCGTGCTGAAGCCGAGGTGCCGGATTGGGCAGAAATCTGTCCGTTCTCGTCCTTAAGGCGAACACGCCTGCAGACCTCGATGAACCATAAGTCCAGATCCCCAAGGTCAAGCTGCTTCCCTTCTTCCCAGGGAGCCGTCCAGGTCAATCCAAGGCCGCCTGTTCGTGGGAATCCGTGAAACGCTTGCTCGTTCCATTGAGTTTCACGAGTGGCCAACAACACTGTGACGTCGCGGCACAACCATGGCCCAGGGCGCAAGAGGTTCATCTTGGTCTGGTGCCCTGGCAATGGAGCAAGGCCGAACATCGACCGCGACGACGATCCGCCGTTCATACGTGCGATTCCGTAATTTCCGGCCCCGCCATATCCTTCGCCCGTTTGCAAAGACATCAATGCCAGGACCCAATCTTGTGCTTCTGCCTTGCGCGCCACATCCTGTTTCAGATCGTGATTGCGGGAAGTGATGAGAAGATCGAGCGCATCTGGCGTCGAAATCTGCGTTTTGAGGGTGACCGCGGCCGGGACAGGCGGCTGCAGAAACGCCGGTTTGCTCCAATCCTCCACCACAAGGCGCCACGGTTCATCTTCGGGGAATTTCGGAGTGAGTCCCCGCAGAGCCTGTGCCCATTCCGGCTCTGTCTGCGGGAGTTGGCTGGACCCAGCCCGGTGCAGGGCAAGCGCGCCCAACTGCACGAGAAACATGTGCCATGCGGGAGCCTGATGCGGCCGCAAAGCGGGAAAGCTATCAACTTCATCCCGCGCAAGGCAAGCCAGAAGACCGGGAAGGTTTACCCAACCAGCTGGAGAAGCTTGAAGCAACGGCTGTACCAAAAGGTTCCAGTTCGCCTGGCTCATTTGCGCACCTTCATCAGCCCACTTCTGTCGTAAGAGAACATTTTACTCCCGACCGTAAAGGAGAGCCCAAGATCCGAGACCTCAGGAGTCACATGCGTAACTGTATCGAGACCTTTTGACCAATGTTCCGGCAAGGTGACCTCCTGAATCTTCTCGCCTAATGGACTTCTTACAGGCTCGACGAACATCACTCGCGCACCTTCCCCGCCCAGCCGGGATCGGATTCGCTCCTCATCCGTTGGAAATTGAACCTCATCGAATGGAGTCTTGAACGGAAGCAGGACGTTCCTGGCTAGACCCCGGTTTGCAATCTCTGCTCCGATCACCCGATTCGAGTAGTCGGTCCACTCCTGACCCAACTCATAGTGCAATGCTTCGATTCGTTCTGGATGCGTTGCGCTTTCCACAAGCATACGGTTCATGGCAGGCAGATTCCAGACGGGAAAATCCTCTATGAGCCTTCGAGTCAGTTCCACCATGGATAGATCGCGATAGATGCCTTCGTAGATGCCCTTGTTGTTCCATGCGCCAAGGCCATTTTCAAAGTCTGGCTTGAGGAGCGCGGCAAGGCCCTTTTCGGGGGCGAGCACGGTGCAGGACGGAATCTGAAAACCCGATGGCCGAGAGAGCGCCGCATGGCGATGCAGCCGCCCGATTCGTTGCAACAGAACATCGACGGGGCAGAGATCGGCAAGGAGGTAATCGGCGTCAATGTCCAAACTCTGTTCGAGCGTCTGCGTTCCGATGACAAGAACTCCGCCATCCTTTCGGAGCTTGGGCGAAAGAGCTTGCTCTACTGCTCGGTCGAGCAGCCGGCGGTCTTCTGGCGCAAAGCGACCATGGTGCAGAGCAGGGCCGTCGTGTACGGTTAACAGGAATTGCTCCCCGCCGGCTTGTCGCACTGCTTGCCAGGTTGCCACTGCCGCTTCGACAGTGTTTCTGACAACCAGAACGCGTGCGCCACGCCGGACCGCATCTGAAGCCAAATTGGCGCAAGGCTCGGCGGCCATGGTATTGAGCAAGGTCATGGCGACATGCTTTGACGGGGAGCCGAAATCGGTAGTTGCCGGCGCAGCTTGCTTGCCGCACCACAATGCTGGATAGGCGGTTTGCACAGCGTCCCCGTAGGACGGTTGTGCGGCCTGAAGCCACTTGGAACGCGCGCGTGAGCCTAGTGTCGCCGACATCAGCATGGCATGACCGCCGCGATCCAGGTGCATCCTGAGGAGGTGTCCCTGCACCTCAGCCATGTAGCTGTCACTGGCATGCACCTCGTCGATAACCAAGAGGCTGCGCGAGAGCGCTGCTGAACGAAGATGGGCATGTTTGACGCGGAGCGCACCGAGCATGGCCTGATCAACCGTGCCGACCGCAATTGTTGCTGCCAGAAAGCGCTTGGAACTCTCTGCCGCCCATCGCGCGGCAAGCTTCTCCTCAGCTTTGCCGTCGTCATCATCCCAGTGGACCTGCCAGCGAGGGAGCGCCACGCCTTCAGCTTCACCAGCTTTCAAGTATCCAGGAACCGCGAGAATTGCCTCCGGGGCCTGCGCTCCGAACAAATGTTGAAGCATCCGGTTGATACGGCTATGCAATTGCACCGCGGCGGCACGTGTGGGCAAGGCAAAGTAGAGACTATCTACGAACCCTGCTTCAAAGAGCCGGGCAAAGCGCCAAAATGCCGCCTCTGTCTTGCCTGACCCGGTTTCGGCTTCCAAGATCAGGAGTTGCTCCTCCAAAGGAGATGAGCCTACAAGCTGCTGCTGTGTGTTGGGAGCGGCAAAACCGGTGGCCTGGTGAAAGCCCGCCCTACCTGCCAGGTTTTCTCTTAAATCAGTAATGTCAAGACCAATCGCGGAAACCGCACGTCGGGCTTGCTCGCGAGCCCGATTCATGTAACCAGGATCGAGATCCCGCACGAAAGGAAAGAATCTTCGGTCTGAGCCAAGCCAGTCTGCAAGCGCAACCATGCCGGCGAAAAAATGGGCGAATTGCGGTCTTGATGGGAGCAGTTCTGATTCGTGCAGGAATGCCTCAGGAAACCAGCGGCGAAGCGTGGTGCCGATCTCAGTGGAAGCTGAAACAGGATCGTACGTGAAGTCGGGGGTCTTCACCGGCTCCCAGGACTTGGCTGCGGTAAGGTCGTAGTCGATCGGGCGGCCATGGTGCGCAAGCACTGCGAAGAGGAGCCCAATATCCTGCTCCAAACCCCATTTGCCCATTTCAGCCTTACAAAGAGAGAGGGAAATGGTTTCGAGATTGGATTCCAGAAAGATCGCGGCACCTTCCCGCACATGTCCATGGCGAGGTCCGCGCCATGCACTCTCTGGCCATCCTTTGGCCTGGAAGCCGGGGTGCAGCTTCCCCGCATCATGAAAGAAGGCAAGAACCGCAAGGCGGGCAAGAGTAACAGAGGCAAGCACACCACCCGCTGCTCTTTCCATACGATTGTGGAAGACGGGCAAGGAAGAAATCACCTCGAAGCAGGCAGCTACATCCGCGCAGTGATGAGCGAGGTGGTGCCACACTCCTTCACTGCGTTCTGTCTTTGCCCACGGCGCACGGTTGTATTCCATCCTTCGACTCCCGCTTAGCGAGGACCAAGAGCAGTATAGTTGAATGATTGCACCGCAGGGCCTACCTTTCCAGGTTCGCCAGCAGACGATTGGCCGACCCAGGAGCACCTCAGATGGCGGGTGCCGGCGCGGCTCTCCGGCTTCGCGCTTCACGGAATGAATCGCGAATGGTTTTGTTGTGGCATTTCCGTGTTCTGGTCTCCGGGCCGCCAAGGGAAACGCGCATGACCCACGTGCGGGTTCCGCGTGAAATGAGTCGCGCTGCTTTCGGACCATAAGCCACTTCCTGCCAGAAACCAGGCACACAAGCCGCACACTCGCGAGGCGGAGTTCAAGCTTTATTGAAATCTTGACAGGGTGCCACTGATCAGGAAGTCTCAGTGGTCAGAGCCAACCCAATCCTCCCTACCTCTTGGTCTGCTTATCGAGGGCAAGATCCATAGCATTGTCTCTGACCCATGAGTCGGTGAAGGCGTAATAGGCCCAGAAGGCGAGCCATGTACCGAACCAGGCCACCGAGGTCAACTCGTGGATGGCCGCCTCCGATGGCCTGCAGCGATGGATAATCTGTTCAACCGGCATGTCCGGCGGAGCGGGGTATTTGGGGAACTTTCCGCCCAGCTCAGTGAGCGCTATTTGCCGCCGTGCATCGGCGACGATCTGCTCGCCATATGGCCCTTCAATCTGCTCAGCCGCCAGCCAGTCGCAGATCATCCTGCATCCTTGGCGAGAAGCCTGTGTGCGCTCAAACTCGCGAGCCTCGCGGTGCATGCTGAAGCGGCGTATCCCCGCCGCCTTGGACCGGCGGACAAGTTCGTTGGTGCTGGTCTTGTTCTTGCGGGCGAGGAATCGGTCCGCAGGTGGAGCCTGGAGGGCCGCAAGCAGATGGCGGAGCAGTGATTCGCTGCAGTTCAGGGCCTTCGCAAGTTCGCGAAGGCTGGTGCCGGTCCGGTGGATAGCGAAGACGGCACTGGCCCGATCAAGATCGTGGAGGGTGTGCCACTGCGATTGCAGGTCGGCGACGGCGGAAGAGGTGGTTGACATAGGTGAA
>Ga0181524_10002380_pt1 | contig 19402 bp, 19 predicted proteins | sample PEATcosm2014_Bin_34_FD_119761 | JGI IMG/M metagenome (GOLD analysis project Ga0181524, IMG submission 119761) | Peatland microbial communities from MTU Mesocosm Facility, Houghton, MI, USA - PEATcosm2014_Bin05_60_metaG | ecosystem: Environmental > Terrestrial > Soil > Wetlands > Peat | place...
GGTCGAGCAGACCGGCTGCAAGATCGATATCGAGGACGACGGCACGGTGTTGATCGCGTCGGCCGACGGGGTCGCGATGGAAAAAGCGATCAGCATGATCCAGGCGATCATCGCCGAGCCCGAAGTCGGCAAAATCTATCACGGCACGGTGCGCAAGATCGTCGAGTTCGGCGCGTTCGTCGAGATAATGCCCGGGACCGACGGCCTGCTCCACATCTCGCAGATTTCCAACGAGCGCATCCGCCGCGTCGAGGACGTGCTGCACGAGGGCGACGAGATCAACGTCAAGGTGCTCGACGTCGATCGCAGCGGCAAGATTCGGCTCTCGATGCGCGAGGCCGAGCAGGAACCAGACAAGGGCAAGTAACCAGCGAATGATTCAAAAGAGCGTCATCGGAAACGGCGTCCGGATTCTGACCGAGGCGATGCCGCAGGTGGTGTCGTCGTCGATTGGAATTTGGGTTGAGAACGGCTCGCGCTACGAGGAGCCGGCCGAAAACGGCACCTCGCATTTCATCGAGCATCTGCTCTTCAAGGGCACCAAAAAGCGCACCGCCGCGCAAATCGCCGAGGCCTTCGACGCCGTCGGCGGCGTGCTCAACGCCTTCACCGGCAAGGAGTACACCTGCTACTACGCCAAGGTGCTGGGCAAGGACCTCGAGATGGCGACCGAGGTGCTCGCGGACATTTTTCTCGACTCGGTCTTCGATCCCGCGGAAATAGAGCGCGAGCGCCAGGTGGTGTTGCAGGAAATCTCGCAGGCCGAGGACACTCCCGACGATTTCATCCATGACCTGTTCACCGAAAATTTCTGGAAGGGGCATCCGCTCGCGTTGCCGATTTTCGGCTCGGCCGAGACAGTAAATAAGATAGACCGCGAACAGCTGACCTCGTTCATGGCGGCGCGCTACCGCTCCAGCCGCGTTTTTATCGCCGCCGCCGGCCAGGTCGAGCACGAGCGTCTGACCGCGAAATGCGCAGGGCTGTTCGGCGGCGTCGCCGGCGATGGCAAGGTCGAGAAATTCTCGCCGCCGATCGACCGGCCGCTGGTGCTGAACCGCGAAAAGAAGCTCGAGCAGGCGCACATCTGCATCGGCGGCCCGGGCATCAGCCAGTCGCATCGGCTCCGCTACGCAGCCTACGTGCTCAACACCGCACTCGGCGGCGGGATGTCGTCGCGGCTGTTCCAGGAAGTGCGCGAGAAGCGCGGCCGCGTTTACAGCATCTACTCGTTCATCTCATCGTTCATCGATTCGGGCTACTTTGGCGTCTATGCCGGCACCAATCCGGAGTGGGTCGATGAAGTGCTCGAAGTCACCGTCGCCGAGCTGCGCAAGGTCGAGCGCGACGGCCTTAAGCCGGCCGAGCTGGCGCGGGCCAAGAGCCAGCTTCAGGGCAACATGCTGCTCGGGATGGAATCGACCGACAGCAGGATGAACCGGCTCGCGCGCAACGAGATTTACTTCCGCCGCGACGTGTCGCTCGACGAATTATCGGTGGGAATCGAGGCCGTCACCAACGACAACATCGTCGAGTTGGCGTCGTCATGGTTCCAGCCGAAAAAGCTCGCGATGGTCCTGCTGGGCGATCTGAAGGGCCGCAAAATCGGCCCCGACGTCTTCGCCCCGCTTGGGTAGTTCCGATTCTTACCGGCCCCCGTTTCCTCCTCCGTGACCGGTCCCCCTTCCCAAGAGCAGGAGATTCGTTTCTTGTGATCAATAAGACGCTCGCCCACGCAAGCAGCAAATACAAGGTTCCAATGATCTAATGAAATATCTCCTTTCGCCCTGGCATTTGATCCGATGGTTCTGGCCACGCACACCACAAGAGGCTTGGAATATTCTGCTGGTGATATTCACGGGCGTTCTCGCGTTGTTCACCTACCAGCTTTCGCACTCCGATGCAGCTTTTCTGGACCTGAATATTGAGGGCATCCACGTTGACGACGACGGATTTCTCTATCTGCCAATTGAGAATGACGGAAGGCGGCCAACCGGAAATGACGTGTTGATTGAAACCCTGCAAGCGGTAAAAGCAACGGACGATTCGACCCTTGAATGTCACACAGTAAAATTTCTTCTGCCCGCCATACCACCTGGGAAAGCCCCATGGATTGTTAGAGATGTTGTCTTTTACTGGGGACTTCATAAGGAGGCTGTTAAGACCGGGAAGCAAACAGTTTTTTCGATGGGGGAGGTCGTTTACTGGAATGGCGTCAATCTTTTCTTCAACAAAACGCATTACCCGTGGTGTGTGCATACCATTTCTTTGAAGCACGATACCGAAATTGGTGCGGCTGCATGTTCTGAGCACGAGATCTTTCTTCTTCGACAACTCACACCCGCCGTATGCAAAGCACTGATACAACACCCGCCGGTAGGGGGCGGCGTTCTTGGCGAGGGCCAGAAAGATCGGAAAGCTGGCATCCGGCCCCAGATTTCTTTGAACGGGCATCGCGAAAATTGATCCCAGACGGACGGGAGGGGGTTAGGTTAGCCTCCCATCGATTACCTTTCTTCGCGTCGTCCACGTTTGTGTCATCCCGAGCGGAGTCCGCGAAGTCGAGGGACCCCGGATAGCGATCACAGCAATACGACCGCGCCAGTGGCAACGAAAGACTGAATTCGCAATATTGTCTTTGCGATGCGACTGACGGTGAAAATTCAACGGCTGCGCAAAAGCGCGCTGCCGATTCCCGCCTACCATAGCGAGCACGCCGCCGGGATCGACCTGATGGCCGAAATCGGCGCGCCGATCGCCAGGTGATGATGCCGCCACCACGAAGCGATATGCGTTAGCCTCGCCTGGACGCCGACTGGCGTGCAATCCTACCGGCACATGATGGTCGAGAAACGCCCGCGCGATAGCTCCCCGCTGACGCGAAAAATGCTGGCCTACAGATCGCTGCGCGGCAGCGCTTCATCCGACCATCTCGATTTGGTGCGAGGAGCTGCCGCACTCGCGGTGATGCTCGGTCATCTGCGCAATCTGTTTTTCGTGGATTTTCACGAAATCACGGGCAACTCCAACGTGCTGATCAAGATTGTGTATTTCGCTACGGGCTTCGGCCATGAAGCGGTAATGATCTTCTTCGTGCTGAGCGGATTCCTGGTTGGTGGGGCCGTGCTGCGCGGGCGGACGGACGGGCAATGGAGTTGGGGCCTATATGCCACGAATCGGCTCACTCGTCTTTGGATTGTGCTGATTCCAGCCTTGTTGCTTGGCGCGACCTGGGACCACATCGGGATACACGTCTTCGGAACTTCGGGAATTTACGGCGGACTTGCGCACAGCAACGTAGTCGGATTCGCGGTGCGGCCGCGGCTCTCCGCAAGCGTCATGCTCGGCAACGCGCTCTTTCTACAAGAGATCATCACCCCGACGTTTGGCACAAATGGACCGCTGTGGAGCTTGAGTTTTGAATTTTGGTACTATGTTCTTTTCCCCCTCATCGTACTGGCCTTTCCGCCGGGTAAGTTCGGTTGGTCCACAATTCTGTACGCGACCGGCGCAATCGTGGTTGCGGTTTTCATCGGCCAGTCGATAAGCCTTTATTTCCTGATTTGGCTCCTCGGCGCTGCGATAAATCTTGCGCCAGAACCGTCAGGCCGGCGCGCGAAGCTCTGGATCGTGACGGCGACCGCAGCGCTGCTGGCGGTCCTGGCTGTGCTCAAATTCAAACCTGGCATCGCGCAATATCCCGATTTCGTTGTCGGAGTCGCCTCGGCCGCTTTGATCTTCGCGCTGTTGCGCAGCCGCGGTCGAAGCACGTTGGGGCTCTATTCCCGAACGGCGCGCAGGCTGGCCGGCTTTTCCTATACCCTGTATGTCGTGCATCTCCCGGCGCTGGCATTTATCAGCGCGTGGCTCGTACAGCGGCGATGGCAACCCGACGCGGGCCATCTTGCAGGGGGAGCAGTCCTCGGCATCGGCACCCTCGCATACGCATTCGCGGTCGCTCAACTTACCGAGTACCGGACGGGCGCACTCAGATCCCGTGTGACTGCTGCTATAGGCCTGCACAGTTGATCTCGACGGCGCGCCGCGCGGAGATCGCCTTGCAGCCCGGCTTCGATTCTGGTACTCGCGATGCGTCAAATCGGCGCGCCGATCGAGATGGCGTGACCATTTGGCGGACCAGACGAAGATCGCGAAACAACCATGGGCACTACGCAATCAAACACCATCCTTTCGATCAGCTTGTTCGTAGTTGTCGTCCTGCTGACATGGGGGTTGCTATTTGTCAGAGACAGAGTAGTTCCAGCGATACCTTCGGCGTGGTCGTCCACACGCTATCTGGACATTCAACTGAAATACCAATTTCTCACATTGGTTCTGATCGCCATATTCCTGTTGCTATGTCGTTGGTTAAAACCGGATGAGTTTGTCACCTATTTCCGCATCGGGAACATTGACGCGCCAACTAACGCCAACCCATTGCTCGGCATCAAAGCCGGGGAGTCGTGGCGCGTAATCGGCGGGCGCTTCGCGGTCATTATCACGTCAGTTACTGCGGCAATAATCTACTTTCAGAAGTTCAAAGGTAACGCGGTGTCTATCAGCCCGATTTTGTTTTGGACGCCGATCCTTGCTGCCAGCAATGCTTTCGTAGAAGAAGCGCTGGTTCGTTTTGGCGTGGTTGTCTCGCTCAGCGGTCTAATGAGACCCAACCGCATCGCTGTCGCGTCTGGCATAGTTTTCGGGACGGTGCACTACTTCGGCACGCCCGGTGGATCTGTCGGTGTCATTGTAGCGGGACTGCTTGGCTGGTTGCTCGCGCGCTCGGTTTTGGAAACCAAAGGTCTATTTTTGGCTTGGTTCATTCACTTTCTGCAGGATCTGGTAATCATGGGCGTATTGCTATTGATATGATTTCTGCAATCGACTTGGCTGTGCCGCATATGAACCCAGCCTGAGCGACAGTAATTTGCCGGATGACAGCGAAGCGAGCGCGGACGGCGAGGCATCGAGCCGATCGCGAACTGAGAGTGCATCCGCGTCGGAGCGCTTGCTAATGCGCGGCCGATTAGCCATACGAGATTGCAACTATGCCACCGACTGTGAAAATTGCGCGGCTGCGCAAAAACCCGCTGCCGATTCCCGCCTACCATAGCGAGCATGCCGCCGGGATCGATCTGATGGCCGAAATCGGCGCGCCGATCGAGATGGCGCCGCGCGAGCGTCGCGCCGTTCCTACCGGCATCGCGGTCGAGATTCCGGTCGGCTACGAAGGGCAGGTGCGTCCGCGCAGCGGCCGCGCGCTGAAGGAAGGGCTCGCGCTCATCAACTCGCCCGGAACTATCGACGCCGACTATCGCGGAGAAGTTAAAGTATTACTTGTGAATTTGGGCGAGCAGCCGATCCTGATTAAACCCGGCGATCGAATCGCCCAACTCGTCATCGCGCCCGTCATTCGCGCCGACATCGTCGAGGTCGATGAACTGGCGCCGAGCGCGCGCGGCCCCGGCGGCTTCGGCCACACCGGCCGCTGAACGCAGCCGCCGCACCCCTCGATTGCGCGGGCGATCCCACGTAATTTAGTTTCATCAGCACGGATTGAAAGAGTGAAAGACAAACCTGCCGAGACCGACGCGGCATTGACCGCGGTGACGCCGATCGACGGCCGCTACCGCGCGCGCACGCGCCCCTTGGAAGCTTACTTCAGCGAGTTCGCGCTGATTCGCTACCGCGTTCGGGTCGAGATCGAATGGTACCTGTCGCTGGCCGGCCATCGGGCGATCAGCGCGCTTAAGCCGATCCCAGCCGCGACTGCGAAAAAGCTCCGCGCCGTTTACGAGGACTTCGCGCTCGACGATGCGCGCCGCGTCAAGCAACTCGAGGCGACCACCAATCACGACGTCAAGGCGGTCGAGTACTTTGTCAAGGAAAAAGTCGCCGCGATCGATCCTGCGCTGCCGATCGAGATGGTGCATTTCGCCTGCACCTCCGAGGACATCAACAACCTCGCCTACGCGCTCATCCTGAAGGAGTTCGTCGAGCGCGACCTGATGGCGCGGCTGGAGGCGGCGAACGCGCCGATCATCAAGCTGGCGCATCGCTACAAATCCCTTCCGATGCTCGCGCGCACCCACGGCCAGGAAGCGTCGCCGACGACGGTCGGCAAGGAGATGGCGATATTTGCGACGCGCGTGGCGCGTCAGCTCTCGCAGCTTCGCCGCCAGGAATTTCTCGGCAAGTTCAACGGCGCGGTCGGTAACTTCAACGCGCATCACTTCGCCCATCCCGAGGTTGACTGGATCGCGCACTCGCGCAATTTCGTCGAGCGGCTCGGCCTGACCTGGAATCCGATGACCACGCAGATCGAAAGCCACGATTTTATTGCCGAGCTGTTCGGCATCATGATGCGAATCGACACGATCCTGCTTGGCTTCTGCCGCGACATGTGGAGCTACATCTCGATCGGTTACTTCGCGCAGGAAGCCGTCGCGGGGGAGACCGGCTCCTCGGTGATGCCGCACAAGGTTAATCCGATCGACTTCGAGAACTGCGAGGGCAACCTTGGAATCGCGAGCGCGCTGTTCGATCACCTGGCGGCCAAGCTGCCGGTCTCGCGCTGGCAGCGCGATCTCACCGACAGCACGGCGATACGATCGATGGGCACGGCTTTCGGCCATCTGGTCGTCGCGCTGGAGTCGCTGGAGCGCGGTCTGGCGCGGGTCGAGGTCAACGAGCGGAGAATCGCCGAGGACTTGGAGGCCGAGCAGGCGTGGGAGGTCGTCACCGAAGCGATTCAGACTCTCATGCGCCGCCACGGGCTGCCGAAACCATACGAGACGCTCAAGGAACTGACGCGCGGCCGGCGGATCGATCGGCGCGTGATCGAAGAATTCATCGCGACGATCCCGCTGAATGACCGCGCGCGGCGCGCGCTCAGCGAGTTGAATCCGGCGAGCTACGTCGGCCTGGCGGCGAAACTGGTCGAGCGATTCGCGCCGCCCGCAAAAGCCGCGGACGCCGCTCTGGCGAAAAAAGCACGGGCGCCCAAGCCGTGAGCTCCGCTATCCACACGCACGCGCTTTACAATGTGCATAAGCGCGGAGCTTTGTGGACAATCGGCGCACGGTTTCGTTGTCCCAAGGCGACCGGTCGGTAAGATGATTAGGTAAAGATAAACCCAGTTGCCGGGATGGAGAACGCATCGTGGAAACGGCTGCGCAAAAACTCGAAATGTTTTACGAGGGCAAGGCGAAGAAACTCTACTCCACGCCCGACCCCGACCTCGTCATCACCTACTTCAAGGACGACGCGACCGCGTTCGACGGCGCCAAACGCGCCACCATCGCGGACAAGGGCGTGGTGAACAACCGGATGTCGGAGGTGTTCTTCCGGCTGCTCGAAAGCAATGGCGTGAAGACCCACTTCGTCCGCCGGTTGAACGATCGCGAGATGCTGTGCAAGCGCCTGCACATCATCCCGGTCGAAACCGTCGTGCGCAATCTCGTCGCGGGCTCGATGGCAAAGCGGCTCGGCCGCGAAGAAGGCGAACCGCTCCCGCATCCGATCGTCGAGTACTACTACAAATCAGACGCGCTCCACGATCCGATGATCCTCGGCGAGCACGCGATCGCGTTCGGATGGGCCACCGCGGCAGAGCTTAACCAAATCGACGCGATGGCGCTGAAGATCAACTGCATACTGAGCAAATTTCTGGACGAGCGCGGCGTGCTCCTGGTGGATTTCAAGCTCGAGTTCGGACGCTATCACGGCGAAATTATCCTCGGCGACGAAATCTGTCCCGACACCTGCCGTTTCTGGGACAAAGCCACGCGCCAGAAACTCGACAAGGATCGCTTCCGCCGCGACCTGGGCGGCGTGGAGGAGGCTTATCACGAGATGCTGCGGCGGGTGGAGAGCTGAGCTGCGGCGGCGGCGCGCAGTATTTGTCGATTGGCGAAGTTTTCGGCAGAAAGCATGCTTCTTTGTTGGGGTTTTAACGAAAACGTTTCACGTGAAACGTTTTTAGTTCAGGAGAACGAAATGCGAATCGCCCGCGAGGACTTGAGTTGCAAGTAAGAGTGTTCGTGACGCCCCGCAAGGGCATCCTCGACCCGCAGGGCCGCGCGGTTGAAAGTTCGCTGCAAAGTCTCGGCTTCAAAAACGTCTCGGGCGTCAAGGTCGGCAAATATATCCTGCTCGAAGTCCAGGCGCGCACCGCGTCGGAGGCGCGCGACGAAGCAAAGAAGATGTGCGAGGCACTGCTCGCCAACCCCGTGATCGAGGACTACCGCTTCGAGGTGGACGGCGAATGAAGTGGGGCGTCGTGCGCTTCCCCGGCTCGCTGGACGACGGCGACTCGCTGTATGCGATTGCGGAGGTGATGGGCCAGGACGCGCGAATGCTCTGGCACAAGGACGAGTCGCTGGGCGGGGTCGAATGCGTGCTGCTGCCGGGCGGGTTCAGCTACGGCGACTATCTGCGCACGGGAGCAATCGCGCGGTTTTCGCCGATCATGAAGAGCGTGGCGAAGTTCGCCGCCGACGGCGGGCTGGTGCTCGGCATCTGCAACGGCTTTCAGATTCTGTGCGAGGCGCATCTGCTGCCCGGCGCGCTCACCCGCAACCGCTCGCTCTCCTTCATCTGCGAGCGGGTGTGGCTGCGCGTCGAGAACGCCAGCACGCCGTTTACGCGCGCGGCGAAGCAGGGCGAACTGCTGCGGCTTCCGATCAAGCATGGCGAAGGACTCTACGTCGCGCCCGAAGATGAACTCCGCCAGATGGAGGAACGCGGGCAGGTCATTCTGCGCTACGTCGATGCCGGCGGGCGCGAGAGCGACGACGCCAATCCCAACGGCTCGATGCGCGCGATCGCGGGGGTCGCCAACGAGCGCTTCAACGTCTTCGGCCTGATGCCGCATCCGGAGCATGCAGTGGAACCGATGCTCGGCGGCGTGGACGGTCTGAAGATATTTCAGTCGATAGCAGGGGGCGCGCGATGAGCGAGCGCCCCGTTCCCATCCCGGGCGAGCCCAGGGTCGATCCCGAGCAGGCCCGCGCGCACGGACTCGCGCCCGACGAGTATCGCAAGATCGAACAGCTCCTCGGCCGCACCCCGACTTACACCGAGCTCGGCGTGTTCTCCGTGATGTGGTCGGAGCACTGCTCGTACAAATCGTCGCGCCGTCATCTGAAGAAGCTGCCGTCGAAGAGCGAACTGGTGGTGCAGGGGCCGGGCGAGAACGCCGGCGCGATCGACGTCGGCGACGGATGGGCCGCGGTATTCAAAATCGAAAGCCACAACCATCCCTCGTTCGTCGAGCCGTACCAGGGCGCGGCGACCGGAGTCGGCGGAATCCTGCGCGATATTTTCACGATGGGCGCGCGGCCGGTGGCGAGCATGAACTCGCTCAAGTTCGGCTCCTTCGAGCATCCCCGCACCCGCTACCTGCTTGGCGGCGTGGTCGGCGGAATCGGAGGATACGGCAACTGTGTGGGCGTGCCGACGGTCGCGGGCGAAGTGATGTTCGACGCGGCGTACAACGCCAACATCCTGGTCAACGCGTTCTGCCTCGGCCTGGTCCGCAAGGGCGAGATGATGAGCGCGAAGGCGCGCGGCCCGGGCAATCCGGTGCTTTACGTCGGCTCTGCAACCGGACGCGACGGAATTCACGGAGCGTCGATGGCGTCGGCGGAGTTCGACAAGCAAAGCGAGGCCAAGCGCCCGGCGGTGCAAGTCGGAGATCCGTTCACCGAGAAATTATTGATCGAGGCGTGCCTGGAAGCAGGCAGGACCGGTGCGATCGTCGCAATCCAGGACATGGGCGCGGCGGGACTCACCTCGTCGTCGAGCGAGATGGCGTCGCATGGCGGACTCGGGATCGAACTCGACCTCGACCAGGTCCCGCTGCGCGAGGCGGGATTGACCCCTTACGAAATTCTGCTCTCCGAATCACAGGAGCGGATGCTGATCGTCGCCGAGCGCGGGCGCGAGGCGGAATTGCAGGCGGTCTTCGAGAAGTGGGACCTGCACGCGGTTGTGATCGGCCGCCTGACCGGCGACCAGCGATGGCGCACGCGATGGCGCGGGGAGGTGGTGGCGGATATTCCAATCGGCGCGCTGGCCGACGACGCGCCGCTGTACGATCGTCCCGCGGCGGCGCCCAAGATTCAGCCGCCGGCCAAATCTCCCGTCACCCAAAAACATCCCGAGCCGGCCAAAGCGCTGCGCGCGTTGCTCGACAGTCCTAACATCGCGTCGAAGAAGTGGGTCTATCGCCAATACGACTCGATCGTGCAGAGCAACACGGTGATTGGGCCGGGCAGCGACGCCGCGGTGTTGCGAATCAAGAATTCGCGGCGCGCGATCGCGCTCAAAGTCGATTCCAATCCTCGCGCGTGCGCTCTCGATCCGTATCTCGGCGCGGTGGCGACCGTCTGCGAAGCGGCGCGCAATGTCGCATGCGCGGGCGCGCGCCCGGTCGGAATCACCAATTGCCTGAACTACGGCAACCCGGAGCGGCCCGAGGTGATGTGGCAATTCATTCGGGGCGTCGAGGGGCTGCGCGACGCGTCGATCGCGTTCGGCGCGCCAGTGGTCAGCGGCAACGTGAGCTTTTACAACGAGACCGAAGGCCACCCGATTCCGCCGACTCCGACGATTGCGGTGCTGGGCGTGATGGCGGACGTCTCCCGGCACGTCACCCAGTTCTTCAAGGCTCCCGGCGACGCGATCGCGCTGGTGCGCACGGCAGCGCCGTCGCTTGCGGCGAGCGAGTACGCGGCGATCTTCGCAATCGACGGCGGGCAGCTCGGCGCGATCGACCTGGCGCGCGAAGCAGCACTGGTCCAGGCGCTGGTTGAAGGCGCGGAACAGGGGCTGATAAGATCGGCTCACGACGCCGCCGAGGGCGGCCTGGCGGTGGCTTTGGCCGAAGCCTGTTTCAATCCGCGCGCGATTCTGGGAGCCGAAGTCGCTCTTGGGCGCGCTGGAAACGCCGGCGCCGTTGATTTTTTTGGCGAGGGCGCATCGACCGTGGTGCTGTCGATCGCCGAGCGCGACCGAGGCCGCGTCGAGAGTTTGTTTGCGGGGCGAGGATTGGAATTTGCGCTAATCGGGCGCGTAACCGCCGATCCCCGGCTCAAGATTGCTGCGCCGGCCGGTCTCGATGAGGACGTTGCCGAACTGCGGAGAATTTACGAAGACGCGATTCCACGGAGGCTCAGAGGCGGTGACTGAAACGCACTCGGTCGTGGCAGTTGAAGAATCGAACCTTGACGTCTTCCACGAGGAATGCGGAGTATTCGGCGTCTATCGCCATCCCGAGGCCGCCAACCTCGCGTACCTCGGTCTCTACGCGCAGCAGCATCGCGGGCAGGAGTCGGCGGGAATCGTATCATCCAACGGCAAGTCGCTGATCGCGCATCGCGGGATGGGACTGGTCGCCGACGTCTTCAACACCGCGATCATCGCGAAACTCGAAGGCACCAGCGCGATCGGGCATAACCGCTACTCGACCACCGGCTCGACCACCATCGGCAACTGCCAGCCGCTGGTGGTGCAGTATGCCCGCGGCGGACTGGCGGTCGCGCACAACGGCAACCTGGTCAACTTCCACGAACTGCGCACACGCCTGGAGTCGACCGGATCGATCTTCCAGTCGTCGTCCGACAGCGAGGTGATGATTCATCTGATCGCCGCTTCGCACGCGCCCACGCTGCCCGATCGGGTTGCGGAGGCTCTGGCGCAAGTGCGCGGCGCGTACTCGCTGGTCGTGCTGACGGAGGACTCGATGCTCGCGGTGCGCGATCCGCAGGGCTTCCGTCCGCTGGTGCTGGGCAGTCTCAACGGCGCGACGATCGTGGCCTCCGAAACCTGCGCGCTCGACCTGGTGCGCGCCGAATATATTCGCGAGATCGCTCCCGGCGAGATGATCGTCGTCGACGACAGCGGCTTGCGCTCGCTCAGTCCGTTCGCGCATACGCCGGCCAAGCGATGCATTTTCGAGTACGTCTATTTCTCGCGGCCCGACAGCCAGGTTTACGGCCGCAACGTGTACCAGGTCCGCAAGCAGCAGGGCCGCGCGCTTGCGCGCGAAGCTCCGGTGGTGGCGGACATCGTGGTGCCGGTGCCCGATTCGGGCACTCCGGCCGCGCTTGGTTTCGCCGAAGAATCGGGAATCCCGTTCGAGATGGGCCTGGTGCGCAGCCACTACGTCGGGCGCACCTTCATCGAGCCGCGCGCGTCGATTCGCCATTTCGGCGTGAAGATCAAGTTCAACCCGGTGGCCGAATTGCTGCGCGGCAAGCGAATCGTGCTGATCGAAGACTCGCTGGTGCGCGGCACCACGCTCAGGAAAGTGATCCCGATGCTGCGCCAGGCGGGTGCGCGCGAGGTTCACATGCGCATCGCGGCGCCGCCCACCACCCACTCGTGTTTTTACGGTATCGACACGCCCACCCGCGAGGAGCTGCTGGCGTCTGCGCATTCGGTCGAGGAGATCCGCCGCTTCATCACCGCCGACTCGCTCGCCTATCTAAGCCGCGACGGGCTCTACTCGTTCAACGACGGCGTCCGTGACGGATTTTGCGACGCGTGCTTTACCGGGAATTATCCGGTCGAGATTCCGCGCGACACCGGACCCGCGCAGCTGCATCTGTTTCTCGCAAATGAAGACGGGCTGAAGGCCGAACGCCGCTAGCAGGCAGGCTGCCGCGAAAACCAGGCCGCCGAGAAAATTCTTGAGCGCGCGATCGGGTTTGAATCATGGCGGCGAATCCCAAAGCACCCGGCGACACCATCAGCGTCGAACGGCCGGCCAGCCGCGAACAGTTGGATGAGTTCGCGCGCCTTCCATTTCAAGTTTACGGCGCGCGCGACGCCTGGTGGCCGCCCGACGTGCGCCACGAGATCGATCTGCTGTCACGCCGCAGCCTGCCCTCGGCGTTCGTCGATGTTACGCCCTTTTGCGCGCGGCGCGCGGGCAGCGTCGTCGCGCGCGTCAGCGCGGTTGTCAATCGCCGCTACATCGAGCATTGGAACGAGCAACTCGGCAATTTGATTCACTTCGAGGCGCTCGACGGCGAGGACGCCGCCGTCGGCGCGATGCTCGGCGAGGCGATGCAATCGCTCCGCCAACGCGGTATGCACGCCGTTCGCAGCGGCTTCGCGGCGTTTCTCGATTATCCCTACGCGATCGACAACTACGACTCGTTGCCGTCGTTTCTGCTGCGCGGAAACCCTCCCGCATACCATCGTTACTTCAAGGATGCCGGCTTCGTCACCGAAAAAGGGCAGGTCGATTACACCGCGCCGCTCACGCCCGAAATCCTGGCGCGCTATCGCCGGATCGCCGGCGCGGCTGCGATGGCTGGCGTCACGATCCAGAGTTGGCGCGAGTTCGGGTTTCTGGCCGCGATCGACGCCTGGACCGACGTGACCAACTCGGCGTTCGAGCGGCATTGGGGATGGAATCCCGTGACCCGGGCGGAAATGCGTCCGATACTCACCTCGATGTGGGAAACTCCGGTCGCCGATCTCTCGATGCTTGCAACAATCGGCGGCGAGTGCGTCGGCGCCGTTTTCTCGGTGCCTGATTTTAGTACCACGCTTGCCCGTGTGCGCCGGGGCGTCCGGCTCCAGCCCGAGCGCGGCGGCGGCACCCGGGGCGCGCTGATAAATATCGGAGTCGTCGCGCGCGCCCGTGGACGCGGCGTGGCGATCGCGATGGCGGCGCGATCGTTCCTCGCGATGGCGGATCGCGGGATGCGCTTTGCCGGCTACACCCTGGTCCTCGACGACAACTGGGCTTCGCGCCGCACGGCGGCGAGCCTGGGCGCCCACGTCACCGGCAACTTCGTCACCTACCGCCGCGATCTATAGCGTTCCCGGCTCGCGGGGTTTTGGATGCGGCGCGAGCCAAGCTTCCTTGACAAGCTTCCGCCGGCGGGCGTTTACTCGTTCGTCAACCCCGGAACGGAACGCTGCCGCCAGCTCGCGGTCGAGTTAAAGTGATACTTTAGATATGAAAAAGCCGAACGAACTCCGCGTCCCGTCCCGGATGGCAGTTGTCGCAGCCTTTTTCGCAATGACCCTCTCGATTGCGCCGGCTCATGCACAAGTCAAACCCGGCGACGTCATCACGCCAAAGAATGCGGCGCAGGTTCGCACGCTGGTAAGCCCGGGCACCTACGTCGCAGTCGCCAAGGGGATGCAGATGAGCATCGTGGCGCCGAGCCGCATCGATTGGCCGCCGCCTTACCAGGACGCGACCGAAAAGTACTCGAGCCAGGTGCGCCTGGCCCCGGACCATCGCGACCTGCTCGGTTACGTCGCCGGGCAGCCGTTCCCCATCCTCGATCCCAACGATCCCTACGTCGCGGCCAAGATCATGTGGAACCAGTACTTCAAGCCGATCACGACCGACGACTTCGATTTGCGCTATTTCGAATGCCAGATAGCGAGGCAAAATCCCGGCGCGCAACAGCAGTTGATGCTGATGACCGAAACCGGGCATCTGGCGGGCTACTCCGATATCGGACGCACCGAGGTCGAGCCGATGCCGGCCGACCCGGATTTCAAGGCCAGCGGCATCTGGGAGCGCTGGGGAGCGTATCCCACGCTGGCGCCGGCCGAAGATCGCGGCAGCGGCGGCATCCGCTATCGCTACTGGGATGCGAACCACGGCGACGACGCGTGGGCATTCCTGGCAGGAACGCGACGCGTGCGCCGGGTGAACGAAGTGATCATGAGTTCCTCGCCGGGACTCTCGACCTGGGACGCCGATCACGCCGGCGGATTTGGAGCCAAGCCGCAGGAGTACAACTTCAAGTACCTGGGCGATCGGACGATGCTCGCGTGCGCGCACGCAAGGAACTCGCCCGCGCATCCATGCGCCACCGACGGCGGCGCCACCTCATGCCCCGACGATTGGGAAATGCGCCGTCTCTATTTGGTCGAAGTCACGCCGCGTCCGGAAAGAATCCAGGGCATCCTGCAGTCGAAGACGATCGTGTACGTGGACGGCGAGGGATGGTTCAATCCGTACGTGGACAGCTACGATCGCAAGGGCGAGTTGTGGAAGGCGCAGATTTACCTTTTCACCTACCGCGATCGCCCGGTGCCCGATGCCAGGATTGCGGTCTATCCGTTCAAGCGTCAATTCAATATCGCGGCCTCCAGCATCGACCTGCAATCCGGCGTCTCGACGACTTGCTACCTGCCCGGATCGGACACGCCTGAGCGCGAATGCTGGTACATCAACATGGGCGCGGTAGACAAGGACTTCTTCACCACCCAGGCGCTAACCAAAGCCGGCCACTAGCAGGGTGCAGGGGTGACCCCTGCACCCAGTATTAAGGCCGCGCTCCGTTGTCGCGCGCGGCCACTGCCAACGGCTTAATCCTGCGCTGCCGTCGCCACGGCCAGGGGTCATCCCTGCCTATTTGATTGCGAGCGCGTTGGGCGGCGAGCCTACTCCACCCGGCACGTTGAGCGGCGCCGAGGTCAGGAAAAAATCGTAGCGCCCGTCTGCCGCGCAATCTTTCGCGAGCTCCTCCAGATTCCACATCTCGCCTATCGGCATCCCGAAGAACGACAGCATGTGGAAATGGAGGACCTCCAGTTCCTCGCCCGCGGGTTTTGGCAACGCCTCCAGCGCCGGCGAATCCGACGCGACCGCCGCCAGATGGTTGTCCCATATCCATCGCGCCGTGCGTTCGCTGCCCTCGATTCCCGGCACCACCGTCTCTCTCGCCAGCTCCGCCTTAATCTCCGCGCTCGCCGACAGGTAGAACTTCGTCCATCCGATCCGAATCAGCAGGATGTCCCCGGCGCGGAGCGCGACGCCTTCTTCTTCGAGCGTGGCCTGCACGTCGGCGAGCGGAATCGACTTGGCCTTGGTGAAATCGATCGACTTGCCGACCCGATCGTAATACCGCGCCACGTCGGCCAGCACTCCGCGCCCGGCGATTCCGCGCCGCGCCAGGTTGTCGATCCCGAGCCGCATCCCGCCGCGCCCGGTCATCTGGTTGTCGGGAATTCCGTTGTATGCCCCGTACACCGGATGCTTCACGTGGGCGAGCGCGTCCCATTGCGACGACGATTGCGGATAGAAGTTGTCCAGGTAGTCGTCGAGCGCAAATTCGGCGCCCGGGAAAGTCTTGACGGTGTGCTTATGCTTGCCGCGCGTGAACAGCGGCGGGTCGGGGATATTTATCGGGAGATTCAACGCGAAGACTTTGCCCGAGCGAATCGACGATACCGCCGCAATCACGCGCTCGGGCGTCAGCAGGTTGATCGTTCCGACTTCGTCGTCGTCGCCGAACACTCCCCATGCCGCGCCCGCCGGCGCTCCTGCGCGTATCGGCAGGTCGTCGTAGGCGGGGATCTTCGGCGCGGGTACCACGGCTGTCGCGGCCGCGGGCGCGCGCTTGGCGCCTTTCGATACCGCTTTCTTTGCCTGGGCCGCTTTGGGCGCGACTATCCGGGCCTTCCGCGGCGTTTTCTTTATTTTCTTTTTTTTCCTGGCCACTGGACGGATCCTCCTGAATTGCTCGATCGCGACCGCATCTTCTCTTAACAGACCGCCCGCCAATGGCAAGCGTTGACTTTCTGCCCAACCCGGGCCCCGGTCCACGAGGCTCAAATAACTGCACCGCGGCCTTGAGAGCGAATCCGCGCGATGGTAATCTACAGGATTGCTCCTTGCTCCAACTTGGGGCTGAAATCCGTAAGGAGGATGTGCAGCGCGTGAGGCGCTACGAAACCATTTTTATTCTCCGTCCTGATTCGGGCGACCCCCAAATCAAGGAAACCATCAAACGCTACGAGGGTATCATCGCCGCCGGCGCCGGCGAGATGATCGAAACCGAAGAGTGGGGAGCGCGGGAGCTCGCCTACAAGATCAAGGGTGAGCGCCGCGGCTTCTACGTCCGTCTCGACTATGTTTCGCCCGGCCCCGTGATGAACGAGGTCGAGCGCAATTTGCGGATCTCCGATATCGTGCTGCGCTACCTGTCGGTGCTGGTTGACGACGACGCCGATGTAGCCAAGGCGCGCGAGGAACTCGAAGCGCGCAACCGCCGTATCGCCGAGGCCAAGGCCGCCCAGGAAGCGCGCACTGCCGCCCTGATGGCCATGCGCGAGGAGCGGGCTGAGGAAGCCCCTGACGCTCCCGAGGAAATAATGGAAGCGGCGGCCGAGGAAATCGCCGGGCCCGAAGGTGACAGGGAACCGGATTGAGCTCGAAGGCCGGCTGCTCGAGCAGCCCGAAGTCCGCGTTACGCCGGCCGGCACGCCCGTGCTCCGCTTCACCGTCGATTGCGGCGCGCCTGGCGAGGAACTGAGACTCGGGATCGTGATGACCGGGGAATCTGCGCTGGCGGCAAAACCGCTGCTGGAGCCGGGTCGCGAGGTTAAGGTGATTGGCAGGTTGATCGGACTGAGAAGAGCGTTGAAAGGTGGATCAGACACGCCCCGGCCTGGCGATGCATTAGAAGTCGTCGCTGCATCGATCGAGCGCCATGACTCGTGAGACGCAAGCTTCGCATTTATGAAGACAAGTAAACTTTCGTCAAGGAAATGTTACCAGGGAATCTAAATGGCTGACGAGGAAAGATCTGAAAGAGGCGGCGAAGGACGCGGACGCTACGGCGCGCCGCGCCCCGAGGGTGAACGCGGCGAGGGCCGTGGCGGTGAGGGTCGCGGCGGCGAGGGCCGCGGGGGCGGGATGCGCCGGCGGCCGGGTGGACGGCGCAAGGTATGCCGCTTTTGCGCCGACAAGACGCTCAAGGTCGATTACAAGGACGTGCGCACGCTCGGCAGTTTTATCTCCGAGGGCGGCAAGATAGTCCCCGCCCGGACCTCGGGCAATTGCGCCAAGCATCAGCGCCAACTTGCGGTGGCGATCAAGCGTGCTCGCGTGCTCGCGCTGCTGCCATTCTCGACGCTCGGAGTCTAGGTCGGCTTAATCCAGTGACGCGCAAGGCTGTTATAGGGATGGTTCGCGCATCCGCGTTGGCGGGGGCGTTCTTCCTCGCTGGCGGCGCGATACCGATGATCGGCGGGATTCTGATGATGCTCGCGCCTGCGCCAATCATGGTCTATGCGGTCGGGCATCCCAGCCCCAACTTCCGCGCGACTATCGCGATCCTGCTCGCGGCCGCATTCGTAGCGATCCTGGCGGGACCGTTCGCCGGTCTCGCCTACCTGGTGTCGTTCGGGCTTGGCACGGGGATCGTATGCTACATGCTCGAGCGGCGCTCGTCCTTCGAGATGATCACCGCGGTTGGCGCGGGCGCGATGGTTGCGGCTTCGGTCGTGGCGGCGCTGGTGGTAATGGGCGGCGCCGACGCGCTGATCAAGACCGTCCACGACGAACTCGCACAAGGGATGGCGCGCGGGCAGGAGTTTTACAAGCTTCTCGGGACTCAATCCACGGTTCCGGCCGATACGCAGGCCAGCATTATTTCTTTTACCATGCGCCTGTCGCCGGCGTTCGCGCTGATTGTCGCTGCAAGTTCGATCCTGCTCAACCTGCGCGTATTTTGGCGATGGACCGGGCCGCAACGGCTGACGTACAGCTTGTTCGGCGATCTTTCGCGATGGGCGGCGAAGGAATGGCTGGTGTGGCTGTTGCTGGCGAGCGGGTTCGCGCTGTTTATTCCGGTCGCGGCGATAAGCGATATCGCGCTCAACGGCTTCGTCTGTATTGCGGCGGTGTATTTTTGCCAGGGACTGGCGATTGTCGGGTTTTATTTTCAGACGCTCTCGGTTCCATCGATCGTGCGCGGCATAATTTATTTTGTGGTGTTCGCGCAGCCGGTGGTGGCTGCGCTCGTGTGTATCGCGGGCGTCTTCGATATGTGGATCGACTTCCGGCGGCTCAAGCCCCCCAGCCCGGAAGCGAACAACCTGGGCGATTTCTTCTAGGAGCGGGGACGGAAACGAGGCGGTTAAGACGATGAACGTGCAAATCATACTCAACGAGGATCTTCCCAACCTGGGAAGAACCGGCGACGTGGTCAAGGTCCGCGCCGGCTACGCGCGCAACTATCTATTGCCGCGCAAGCTCGCGGTCGAGGCGGATCAAAAAAATCTCCGCGCCTTCGAGCATCAGAAGCGGACCGCCGCGCGCCGGCGCGAGATCAAGCGCAACGACGCGCTCTCGATCAAGGCTAGGATCGAAGCGCTCGCGCTCACGCTCACCGCGCGCGCCGGCGAGGAGGGCAAGCTCTTCGGCTCGGTTACCAACATCGATCTCGAGCGCGCGCTGCGCGAGAACGGTCTCAATATCGAGCGGCGCAAAATTCACCTGCCCGAGCCGATCAAGCAGCTCGGAGAATTCACGGTGCCGGTCAAGCTCGATTCCGAGGTTGAAGCCAGCTTGAAGATTACCGTCGCGGCGCAAGCCGAATGAGGACTTGCCCGATATGATCAAACTCTACGA
>Ga0181524_10002381_pt1 | contig 19399 bp, 18 predicted proteins | sample PEATcosm2014_Bin_34_FD_119761 | JGI IMG/M metagenome (GOLD analysis project Ga0181524, IMG submission 119761) | Peatland microbial communities from MTU Mesocosm Facility, Houghton, MI, USA - PEATcosm2014_Bin05_60_metaG | ecosystem: Environmental > Terrestrial > Soil > Wetlands > Peat | place...
CGAGAAGACCGAGACGATCTTCTGTTTGGTCGAGGCGCCGTCCCCGGAGGCCGCGGCTCGGGTCCACAAGGAAGCCCATGGTCTCGTCGCCGACGAGATCCACGAAGTCCACCAGGGCTGAGTCGGTTCTCGCGACGGCCCCTCACCAGGGTCCGGCAAAGTACCCCTCTTCCAACAGCCGCGCTGTGTAGGGTGGCGTCGGCAAGGTCCGAGCTTCTGGCAGACCGGACCTCATAGGATTCGCACCCCGGGGGGAATGGGCACGGGGGTCCGGGATCGGGGTACGTGCCCTGACGACGTCGCTGCCGGCTAGAGGGTGAACGGCCGGCCGTTCTCCGGGAGCACGACGTCGGCGATCCCCTCGAGGGCGTCGCGCAGCGGCTCCCGGTGGTCCCCGTGCATGAGGACGACGGTCTTCGCCCGGCTCTCCTTGGCGATCCGCACGAGCTCCGAGTGGCCCGCGTGGGCGGAGAAGTCGAACCGCCCGACCTCGCATGACGGTCGGATCGTCACATCGTCGATCGTCACCGTCCCCTGCTCGAGGAGCTGGCGGCCGTTCGACCCCTCGACCTGGAAGCCGGTCAGGAGGATCGACGATTTCGGGTCCTTGTACCGCTCGCCGAGATAGTACAGGACCGGGCCGCCGTCGAGCATCCCGCCGGTCGTGACGATCACCTCCGCCTCCCGGAGCGCGCGCTTGCGGTCCCCGGGGTGCTCGACGACGTGGACCGCGTCGAGCGCCCGCCGGAACCGGGCCGAGTCGGCGAGGTACTCCGGTGCCGCCCGGTAGATCTCGTTCACGGCGCGGGCCATCCCGTCGAGGTACGTCTCAAACCCGGCGTGGGCGAGGGTCATCACCACTTCCTGGGCGCGTCCGACGGCGAACGCCGGGACGATCGCCACGCCGCCCCGTTCCACGGTCTCCGCGACCTTGTCGCGGAACCGTCGCTCGGTCTCGCGCCGGTCGGGATGCTCGCGCCCGGCGTAGGTCGACTCCATCACGAGGACATCGCACTCGACCGGCTCGGCGCCCCGGACGAGGTGGGTCGGGATCGTCTGCAGGTCGCCCGTGAACAGCACGTCCTTCTCGCCCCGGTACAGGAGCATCGTCGCCCCGGGGATGTGGCCCGCGGGCGTGAACTCCACCTCGATCCCCTGGTGGCGGAACGTCCCGTGCCGGTCGACGGCAGTGAACCGCTCGTGGAGCGCCCGGATGTCCCCCGGGGTGTACGGGGGAAGGTATCCCTCCAGGCGGGCGACCTTGAGCGCGTCCTTCGTAAGGAGGTCGGCGACCGCGATCGTCACCGGCGTGGCGATCAGGCGGGCCTTCGGCAGACGGCTGAGCACCGGGGTCATGCCCGAGTGGTCGAGGTGCGCGTGGGAGAGGAGGACGAGGTCGACGTTCGTGGGCGGGGGCCGGGGATACGTCGGGGGGTCGTCCGGCGTCAGGCCGTAGTCGAACAGGAGCGTCCGGCCCTGGTCCCGGACGACCAGCCCGAGCGACCCGACCTCCGACGCCCCGCCGAGGAAGCGCAGTTCCATCGGGCGGCCGAGCGGCGTCCGCGGATAACGTCAGCTTCCCCGCGGGCGGGACCGGCCGCGGCAAAGCCATCATTACCCCGCCCCGGGTCCCGGTCGGCGTGACCGGCGGCGCGCGCTCCGAGCTCGAGATCCTGTTCCGGATCGGCCTCGCGGTCCAGCGGACCGTCCGGGACGCCGCCGGCTCGCCCCACCGGGCCGACGTCGTCGCGATGGGGGCGGGCGGCACCCCGACCGAGGAGCTCGACCGCCTCGCCGAACGGGAGGTGCTCCGGACGCTGGAGGCGGAGGGGGTCGACTGGAACGTCGTCTCCGAGGAGATCGGGCGCGTCGACCGCGGCGGGGCGCGTACCCTCGTCGTCGACCCGATCGACGGAACGTCGAACGCCCTCCGCCAGCTCCCGTTCTCGACGGTCTCCCTCGCCCTCGGCGCCCGGGACCTCGACGGGATCGACATCGGGCTCGTGCGGGACCTCGACCGGGGGACGACCTACTGGGCGGAGCGCGGGGGCGGGGCGTTCCGCGACGGGCGGCGGATCCGGACCCGGCCGCGGCGGCCGAAGGGGGAGATCGTCTTCCTCAACCTCGGCCACCGGGCGAGCGAGCGCGCGACCCGGCTCGCCGGCGCGGTGCGACGCGTCCGGTCGCTCGGCTGCGCGTCCCTCGAGATCATGATGGTCGCCCAGGGGTCGGCCGACGCCTACCTCTTCGAGAACGCCCTGCCGTCCCTCAACCTCCGAGCGACCGACATCGCGGGCGCGTACCGCATCCTCCTCGAGGCGGGGGGCGGGGGGTCGACGGCCGACGGTCGGCCGCTGGGCCCGCTCCCCCTCGGCCTCGACGAGCGGACGAGCGTCTTCGCCTGGGGGGACGCCGAGCTGGGCCGCGCCTTCGCGGCCGGGGGGTTCCCGTGAGGATCGGCCTGACGACGCACCCGACGAAGCCCCATGCCCAGGCCCTCGCCCGCCGCGCGCTCGAAGTGATCGGAGACCGTGCCGAGGTCGTCCTGAGCGAGACGGCCCGCGCGGTCGACGACCGGCGCCCCCACGCCCCGCTCGACCAGATGTCGACGGACGTGCTGATCGCGATCGGCGGGGACGGCACCTTCCTCTACACCCTCCGGCGCTCGTCGGTCCCGCTGCTGCCGATCAACGCGGGTACGATCGGCGTGCTCGCCGAGGTCGACGCCCGGAGGCCGGGCGAGTTCGAGGCGGCGATCGACCGGCTCCTCGACGGCCGGTACACCCTCGAGGAGCGGATGAAGCTCGCCGGCCAGGCGGGGCCAACGCCGCTGCCCGACGTCGTCAACGAGTACGTCGTCCACTCCGCCCCGGTCGGCACGATGGGCACGTTCGAGATCTCGTTCGACCACCGGGTCGTCGGCCGGATCCGCGCCGACGGGCTGATCATCGCCACCCCCACCGGGTCGACCGCCTACTCGCTCAGCTCCTTCGGGCCGATCGTCGACCCGGCGGTCGAGGGGCTCGTCCTGACGGCGATCGCCCCGTTCCGGGCGGAGGCCCGGTCGCTCCTCGTCGACCCCCTCGCCACCATCCACATCCGCCCGGTCGAGGGCGACGGCGGCGCGGTCGTGCTGGTCGACGGGCAGGACCAGTATCCGCTCCCCGAGGGGATGGCGGTGACGATCTACCGGTCCCCGCGGCGCGCCACGCTGGTCCGCTTCGGCGTCCGCTTCCTCGAGAGGCTCCGCGGCAAGCGGATCCTTCCCTGGAGCGAGGAGTTCGCCGACAAGGGGGGTTCGGTTGCCGATCTTCCGCCCGCAACGTAAGCGCCCCGAGGGATCGCCCCGGCTCGGGGAGACCCCGACCGCGATCCTGCGACGGGTGCTCGACAGCGTCCTCGCGAGCGGCGCCTCCTCGTACCCGAACGAGTTCGGCGGGGTGCTCCGGGCCGACCCCCCCGGGGTCATCGGGGAGCTGCTCCTGCTCCCGGGGACCACCGCGGGACGCCGCCACGCGAACTTCCAGTTCTACATGCTGCCGGCCGACCTCACGATCGTCGGGACGGTCCACTCCCACCCGTCGGGGGCGCTCCACCCGTCCGATGCCGACCTCCGGCTGTTCCGCAGCTGGGGCCGCCGCCACCTGATCGTCGGGGCTCCGTTCGGGCCCGGGGCCTGGCGGGCGTACGACGGGAACGGCGAGGAGACGCACCTGCGCGTGATCGGCCCGACGCAGCCCCTGTTCTCGGAGCCGGGGACCCCCGATCCCCGCCCGCGCCCGACGCGCCGCGCCGACCCGCGGGGCCCGCTTCCCGACGACGAGAGGTAGGCCCGGTCGCCTACTCGCGCACGGGGATCGTCGGGACCGGCAGCCGGTCCGGCGCCCGGTTCGGGTCGACGATCGCGCGGGCCGGGCGGGCGGACGGGCTGAGCAGCCCGTGCATCTTGGCGATCACCTCGAGGAACGCGATGAACCCCCGGAACGACCCGCGGTAGAGGCTCGTGTGCGCCCCTTCCCAGTCGAAGAAGTCCGAGAGCATCCGCTTCGACTGGCGGATCCCGTGGGTCAGCGCCCGCTTGAGGAGCTCCTCCTGGAGGGGAGAGAGCCGGTCCCGGCGGAACCAGTCCTTCGACTTCAGGTGGCCGAGCGGGACGAAGAACATCGGCACGAGGAGCGCCTTGAAGTCCCACAGGTCGTCGATCAGGTCGATCGTCCGGGCGACGTCCTCCTCGGTCTCCTGCGGGAGCCCGACGATGAACGTGCACGCCGGGTAGACGTGGTTGTCGTTCATCAGCCCGGCCGATTGGACGACGAGCTCGGGCCACTGGGATGCCTTGAACGGGGCGACCTTGCCCGGCATCGCGGCCGTGATCATCCGGGGCGAGCCCGTCTCGACGCCGACCTCGACGCCCCACCAGTCCTGCTTCTCGTCGATCAGGACCTCGGCGCACTTCGAGAGGAGCTTCGGCTTGGTCATCAGCGTCGCGATCGCGACGTGGCTCCAGCCGACCTGCTGGTAGTACTGCTTGGCGAGCTTGAGGAGCGGGATCAGCTTCTCCTCGTGCGGCATCACGTTCGGGCTGCCGTAGAACATGACGTCGTCCGAGTGGAGGATTCCCTTGCGGACGCCGATGGCGGCGTTGATCTTGAGCTCCTCCTCGATCTTGGAGAGCGGGTACCACCGCGTCGGGCGGGTGGTGACCGAGCAGAACGAGCAGCCGCGGCAGCAGCCCCGACCGATCTCGACGAGGCCGTTGACGCTCGGGTACTTGATCGAGCTGATCTGCTCGACCTTCGGCGACTCCTTGGGGGTCAGCACCACGTGGGGCGGGAGGAACTCGTCGTGGAGCGCCTTCGAGACGATCTCCCGGACGAAGACGTCGCTCTCCCCCTCCACGACCGTGTCGATCCCGCCGATCGAGTCCACGAACTCCTGGATCCAGGGAAGCTTGGCCCGGGTCGCGGGAGCGAGCTGCCAGGCGCACGGCCCTCCCGCGATGATCTTGAGCCCCCGCTTGCGGGCCTCGACCACCGCCCGCTGGGTCAGCATCCGCTTGAAGTTGACGCAGTTGAGGGTCTCCTTCTTCATCACGCCGCCGAACGTCGAGCTCGGCGGGTTGAGACCGAAGTAGTCGTGCCCCGAGATCAGGAGGACCTTCGCCTCCCCCGGCATGTACTTGGAGAGGTGGTCCGGGTGGACGATCCGGGCGTCGAAGCCCCCGTCGATCAGGGACGCCTCGATCTTCCGCATGCCGTACGGCGCCTGACGAGGGTAGCCGTGGTCGTCCACCGGCATCTGGGGGTAGAACAACCGCTGGTAGACCGCCTCCGGGAAGATGTAGGCCGGGGTGGTCGTGCCGAACCCCAGGAACTCCTTCCCGTGGTGGTTGCTCATCATCGTCCGGTCGCACGTGATGACGACTTCAGGCATTCGTTGAACCCTCCTCGGAGGTCCGGGGATGCCCCTAGACGACCAAGCCCCCCTTCTTAGCGGTTGTCATGCCGCCGAAGCGACATCCACGCCCCGGAGGGGCTCGGTCACTCGAACTCGGAGTCGTCATCGTCCCGGGGCAGGACGCCGTCGATCGAGTCGCCCCCGTCCTCGGTCATCTCCGCGCCCCCCTCCCCCTCGCGGAAGGCGGGGTCGCGCTGGAGCATGTGGATCCGGACGCAGTCCCGGTGCGCCGGGTTGCCGTTCCAGGAGCTCGTTTCCGCCGGGTTGTCGAGGGGCTCCTTGCAGAGCGTGCAGATCTCGGGCGGGGGGCTGATCCACGCGATCCGTCGGGGGGGTACGTCCATCGGCCTAGCCAACCGGGAACCCCCCCGGGTTCGTCTATCTTTCGGCCGGGGGCCGGCGACGACCAGCCCGGCCGGTTCGCCCGCCGGACGTCGGACCCGGCGTGCCCTATGGAGAGTCCCCGCACGAGCGTCGCGTCGCGCGGTCCGGGCACCACGGGCGGTCCATCCGCCCCGGTCGGAAACCGGTTGCGGGGCGCGCGCTTTATCCCGGGCCGCGGATACGGTGCGGAGAATGACGCCGGCCAAGCACCCGAGCCCGCCCCCGATCGTACCCGCCGGCTTCCGGGTCGCGCGGGATTTCCCGGCCGGTCGCCATCCCCTCCTCGCGGTCTTTCCCGGGCTCGACCAGCTCCCTCCCGCGGTCCGCCTCGAGGCGGACCCGGAGCGTCGCGCCCGGCTGTTCGACGCGACGTGCGTCGAGGTCGTCGACGAGGACCTGTGGATGTACGTCGCCCCCTGGGTGGCCCCGGAGGGGATGCGCCGCCGGTGGCGGCCCGTCACGACGCCGGGCCGCGACTGCATCGTCATCGGCCAGGGGCACCTGCGCGAGAGCCCCGACATCGTCCTGTTCATGGACGTCTTCCACGAGCTCTGCCACGTCGTCCAGCGCCGGGACGGCGCCAACCTCTGGGAGCCCGGGGTCAGCTACGTGGAGCGGTGGACCGAGATCGAGGCGTACCGGTTCGTCATCCGCGAGGCCCGGGACCTCGGGGTGAGCGACGAGTTCCTGCGGGAGTACCTGAAGGTCGAGTGGATCTCCGACAGCGAGCACAAGGCGCTCCTCGGCCAGGTCGGCGTCGCGCTCCATTAGGCTCCGCGGGAGCGGTTCTCCGCGCCACCGGGCGGACGGCGAGTGCCGGACGAACCGATGCTTTATCCCCCTGCCACCGGCTTTGAACGAGCCGCCGGGGCGGGAGGTCCTTGTCCGTCGACATCAAGGCCCGGACGGTCCTCCGGCCGTCGTCGAGCGACCTCTGGTTCCTGTCGTACCTGCCGCTCGCGATCTCCGACGGGATCGCGACCCCGCTCATCCCGCTCCTCGCGCTGCAGCACTTCGGCGCGAGCGCGTTCATCGTCACGGTCATCATCGCCGCGAGCGCGATGAGCCAGGTGCCCTTCACGATCGTCTGGGGCAACCTCTCCGACCGCGTGGCCCATCGGAAGTACTTCCTCGTCGGTTCGTTCCTCGCCACCGGCGTCAGCATCCTCGGCATCGCGCTCGCCCGCGACATACGGACGTTCTTCCTGCTCAACGTCGTGGAGGGGCTCGCCTCGGCCGCGAGCGCGCCGATCGGCACGATGCTCCTCCTGGAGACCCGACACAAGCGCTGGTGGCCGCAGGACATCGGGCTGTTCGGGCTGATCTCCGGGCTCGGGACGACCGTCGGCCTCGGGCTCGGGTTCGTCTGGCTGTTCGTGCTCGGTCACGCCGGCTCGGCGATCGATACGATGACCGGCCTGCTCCTCCTCTCCGGGGCCCTCGCGCTCCTGTCGGCCGCGGTCGCCTGGATCTGGATCGAGGAGCCGACGACCCGGGTCGAGCGTCGGAGCACCAACGACCTGCTCCACCTCCGCACCGGCCTCGCCGAGCGGGCGCGGAACTTCCGATCCCGCGTCGCCGGCGTGATCGACCTGACCCGGTCGAGCGACGAGCGCCTGCCGGGCCGGGAGTACCTGTTCCTGCTCGCCCTCCTCGTGATGAGCGTCGGGTTCGACATCTTCTACGGTCCGTTCCCGGTCTTCCTGTACTCCGTGCTCGGGCACAACGCGCACGCCCGCGACGCGGGGGTCTTCATCGTCTACCTGGGGGCCGCGGCCGCCTCGACGGCCCTCTTCTTCCACTCGGGGAAAGCCGTCGACAACCACTCGCCGAAGTCGGTGTTCCTAGAGTCGCTCGGCGCCCGGGTCGCGCTGATGGTCCTCTTCCTCTGGGGGCCGATCTACGTGCTGTTCGGGCTCGGAAGCCCGGCGCTGCTCGCGTGGCTGACGATCCTCAACGGGCTCCTCGGCGTCACCTGGGCGTTCATCAGCACCGCGAGCACGCTGTTCCTCGTCCGGCTGGTCGGCCGGTCGGCTCGCGGCCGCGCGCTCGGTCTGTACAACGCCATCGCCGGCGCGGGCGGCCTGCTCGGCACCCTGCTCGGGGGCTGGCTCTACACCGCCCACGGGGTGCACTACACGTACTCGGTCGCGGCCCTCACGGTCCTCGCCGGGGCGGCGCTGCTCCTGCCGATCCCGTACCACCTGTTCCAGATCCCGCACTCGGCCTCCCGACGCTACCACCGCCTGCGCGGCACGCGGGCCACCGTTCCCCGGCCGCCCGTCCCGCCGTGGCGATGAGCCCCGTCAGCCGAGCATCTGCCAGGTCAGGGTCCGGATGACGTAGCCGAACGCAAGGTACGCGAGGAACGCCTCGAGCTCCGGCGGATACTCCTGGATCGTGCACGACCGGAAGCCCAGCCGACCGACCCCGACCGGCGTCTCCCCGTTCACGACCACGAACCGGCCGGTGAGGCGTTCGTTGATCGTGTACCGGACCCCTCCGTACTCGATCGTCATCGGCCCGAACGTCGTCGACTGGGTGCGCCACGCCTCGTCCCCGACCCGGATCCGGATCTCGTCGGCCTTGGCACGGTAGGAGATCGTCGAGTCGACGACGTCGGGCGCCGCGGCCCGGTAGAGGTGGTACTCGGTCGAGAAGAGGGCGGCGATGCGTCGGCCGATCCCGGCCTGCTCGGACTGCACCGGCCGGCCGACCCAACGGTCGTTCCCCACCTGAAGGTCGATGACGTTCTTCAGGATCCGGGCGGTCGCCTCGATCATCGCCGCTCGAGAGAGGCCCGGCCCAGACGTAATAATGACGCCTCCGCTCGCACCCCCGTGGACCGACCCTTCCCGATCCCCCCGGCTTCCGAGCGGGCGATCGGGATCGAGTTCTACCTCTCCCGGACCCCGGGGGTCCCCGGCCGGTCGAAGGCATCGGACGAGGACTTCCGGGTCCGCGAGATCTCGACGTACCCCCGGCCCGATCCGGTCGGGGCGTACACCGTCCTGCGGGTCGAGAGCCGGGGCTGGGAGCAGCACGAGCTCGCCGCGGCGATCGCGCGCCGCCTCGGGCTTCCCTCGCGCTCGGTCCAGTGGTCCGGGACGAAGGACCGCCGGGCCGTCGCCGAGCGGCTGCTCTCCTACCGCGGGGCCCCGCCGGCCGCCGGGCTCGACCTCCCCGGGGTCGTGCTGCTCGAGGCGTACCGGGCCCGCGACGGCCTCGTCCTCGGCCACCACTACGGCAACTCCTTCGAGATCCGGATCACCGGCCTCGGGGCCCCGCCCGCCGAGTCGGTCCGGGCGTACCGGGCGACCGAGGCCGAGCTCCGTGCGGCCGGGGGGTTTCCGAACTTCTTCGGGCCGCAGCGGTTCGGCGAGGTGCGGCCCGTGACCCACGCGGTCGGCCGCGCGATCGTCCGCGCCGACGTCGACGGGGCGGTCGACCTCTACCTGACGGCCCGGCCGACCGGCGGGTCGACGGGGACCGGGGACGCCGCGCGGGCGGAGTACGCGACGCACCGGGACGCGGGCCGCGCGCTGCGGGAGTTCCCCCCCGAGTACCGCTTCGAGCGCGCGCTGCTCGAGCGTCTGGCCGGGGGAGATTCCGCGGCCCGTGCGTTGCGCGCGCTGCCCCACGAGCTCCGGCGGCTGTTCGTCCACGCCTACCAGGCGTACCTGTTCAACCGGTGGCTCGGCCTGCGGCGGGCGGCCGGCCTCTCGCTCGACCGGCCGGAGGCGGGGGACTCGATCCTCCGGCTCGGCCGCGACGGGACCGTCCGCAGCCAGGACGGCATCGAGGTCGGCGAGGACAACGCGACCGAATGCGCCGACCTCGTCCGGCGGGGGGGCGCGCTCCTCGCGGGACCGCTCGTCGGCTCGGAGACCCACGTGCCGAAGGGTCGCGGAGGGGAGCTCCTCGCCGGCCTGCTCGCGGAGGAAGGGGTGGAGCCCGGGATGTTCGTCCTCCCGGCCGCCCCCGAGCTCGCGAGCCGCGGAGCGTGGCGGCCGGTCCTCCTCCCGGTGCCGCCCCTCGGGGTCTCGGAGGAGGCGGACGCCGTCCTGTTCCGGTTCTCGCTGCCGAAGGGCGCCTACGCCACCATCCTGCTCCGGGAGTTCCTGAAGAACGGCGCTTCGTGACGGGGCCGTGTCCCCCGAAGACCTCTGCAGACGAGCCTACTAATACCCGGGAGCCGGCTCGCACGCTCGCACTCCGCTATGGTGACCGGTAGCCCGCGGCCGTTCGTCGTTCCGTTCCGGTCGGCGACGCCGGCGTCGGGAAGCCTCGCGGGCCTCCTGCCCCGGATTCCCACCGGCGTCCCGGATTTCGACTACCTGACCGGCGGTCTGCCGGCCGGATCGGTCGTCCTGCTCCTCGGAGAGGCGGGCGCGGGCCACCAGGAGTTCGCGCTCACCTCGGCGGTCCACCTGATGCTCTACTACGACGAACCCGACCTCCACCAGTTCTATCTCGGCAACGCGAAGGGACCGTTCGTCTACCCGGAAGGGGTGGCGGTCGTCAGCATCAGCCGCTCGAAGGAGCAGGTGATCGGCGAGGTCCGCGAGTCGTTCCACGGGTTCTACCCGGAGGTCCTCGTGCGCCACCTCGTCTTCCACGACCTGTCGGCCACCTACTTCCGGGACTCGGTCGTGCCGACGGCGTGGTCCTCGGTGCCCGGGCCGCTCCTCGGCCGGGCTCCGGGATCGGAGGCCTCGTCCCCCGACGGGCCGATCCGGGCGCTCGCGAACGCCCTCGACGAGTGCGGCGCGAGGAACGTCGTGATCGTCGACTCGCTGACGGACCTCCTCGTCCGGGGCGGGATCGAGCCGAACGACCTGTTGACGCTCCTCAAGGGGCTGCGCCGCCGCGCGAAGGAGTGGAACGGGCTCGTCTACCTTCTCCTCTCCGAGGGGGTCGCGCCCGACGCCACCGAGCAGGCCGTGATGGACTCGGTCGACGGCGTGCTCCACTTCCGATGGACGGCGAGCCCGAACCACTCGCACCGGAACCGGGCGATGCTGATCGAGAAGTTCATGTCGGTGCTCTCGCGGCTCCCGTCGGAGCACCACGGGACGTTCGTCATCCGGATCAACGCGTTGAACGGGCTGGTGACCACACAGTATGAGCGCGTCTGAGGCAGGGCCGCGGAAGCTGTCGACCGGGGTCGCCGGGCTCGACGAGATGCTCGGGGGCGGGTTCCCGGCGGGCCACGTCGTCCTCGTGACCGGGCTCCCCGGTACCGGGAAGACCTGCCTGTGCCTCCAGTTCCTCCTCGAGGGGGCCCGGCACGGCGAGAAGGGCGTCTTCCTCTCGCTCGAGGAGGACCTCCCGCAGCTCCTCGAGAGCGCCCGGCAGTTCAACTGGCCGGTCGATGCGGCCGTCCAGAAGGGGCTCCTCAAGGTCGTCCGCCTCGACCCCCGCGAGACCCGCCAGAGCCTCCACCGCGTCCAGGGGGAGCTCGGCAAGGAGCTCACTGCGCTCGGCGCGCAGCGGATCGTGGTCGACTCGGTCTCCCTCCTGAACATGCTGAGCGACGACGAACCGAGCCGCCGCGAGACGCTGTTCGCCCTCGCCGGGGCGTGCCGCGCCACCGGCGCCACCACCGTCCTGACGGCGGAGGCCGACCCGCGCCACCCCGAGGTCAGCCGGGACGGGCTGTCCGAGTACGTCGCGGACGGGGTCGTCGTCCTGGGGTACTCCTCCGGGAAGGACGGTCACCGCGTCGGGCTCTCGCTGCGCATCCTCAAGATGCGGCGGACGGCGCACGCCCGCACGGTGCAGCCGTACGTCATCGGGCCGTCCGGCCTCGTCGTGGACGCCAAGGCCGTCGACTTCGGCGCCGGCTGAGCGGGCCGTCCCGCGGGACGCCGGCGGGGCCGAGCCGACGGGAAGGAGATGACCGACCGAGGCGCCCCCGACCACGGGCCGCTCTGGCCCGACCCCCCGGCGCCCGTCCGCGGGGGCTCGCCAACGCGCTGGGTAGTGTACGTCGACCTCGATGCCTACTACGTGGCCTGCGAGCTGCGCGACCGCCCGGACCTAGTCGGCAAGCCGGTCATCGTCGGTCCCCCGCCGTCGGACCGGCCGTCGCGGGGCGTCGTGCTCTCCGCGAGCTACGAGGCCCGGGCGTTCGGCGTCCACAGCGCGCTCCCCGCCCGGACCGCGGCGACCCTCTGCCCGGCCGCCGTGTGGATCGCTCCCGACTTCCCCAAGTACGAGCGGGTGAGCCGGGAGGTCCGCGCGCTCCTCGAACGCCACTCCTCCGACGTCGTCCCCCTCAGCATCGACGAGGCGGCCGTCGGCCTCGACGCCCCGGCGCCCGAGGCGGCGCGCGCGGTCGCCGAACGGATCCAGCACGACCTCCGGGCGACGCTCGGGCTTCCCGCATCGCTCGGGGTCGCCACGACCCGGCTCGTCGCCAAGATCGCCACCGACCGGGCGAAGCCCGGCCGCATCGTCGTCGTCCCTCCTGGCGATGTGGCATCGTTCGTCGCTCCCCTCCCCGTACGCGCCATCCCCGGCGTCGGACCGAAGACGGAGGCGATCCTGAAGGCGCACGGCGTCTCGTCGATCGCCGACCTCGCCCGCCACCGACCGGTGGAGGTCGGGCAGTGGATCGGCGCCTTCGGCCGGGAGCTGGTGGCGCTGGCCCGCGGGGAGCCCCGGGAGGAGCCGGCGGTCGCCGGTGGTCCACGGTCGCGGTCGACCGACCACACGTTCGACGTCGATGTGGATCGCTGGCAGGAGATCGAGCGGACGGTCGGGTTCCTCGCCGCCGACCTGAGCGCCTCGCTCGAGCGCGAGGGGATCCGGTACGGGGCGGTCGGGGTCGCTTTCCGGTGGGCGGACTTCACCCGGAGCCAGAGGGTCCGGTCGCTCGCGGCCGCCCGCGAGGGGGTCGCGCCGCTGGCCCAGCGGGCGCTGCGCCTCGCGCGGGAGCTCTGGGACGCCGAGCAGGCCGGCCGCCAACGGCCGGTGCGCACCGTCTCGGTCCGCACGGAGCGGCTGACCGGGCGGACCCAGCGCCAGGCCTCCCTGGACGACTTCGCCGGCACCCCCCCTCTCCGGGGTTAATACCGCGGTCCTCCTCGGCCGACGGGGGCTCCTGGCATGACGGTCCCGGTCGATCCCGCGCCCGCGCTCTCGAAAGCGGTCGCCGAGCTCCTACGGACCGACGAACACATCGGCCTCGCTCTGCCGGCGTACTCCGGCCGCTCGCTTCCCAACCTCGCCGCGACCGTCGCACGGGCCGTCGGGGCCGACGACGCCGGCGCGCCCCCGCTCGCTCCGCCGCTCGCCGGCGACCTCGACCCGTTCTCCGGTCGCCGGCCGGAAGGGCCGGTCGTCGTGTTCCTCGCCGACGGTTTCGGCTGGTTCCCGTTCGAGCGGTGGACGCAGGGTCGGCGCAGCCCGTCCGCGGCGCGGTGGGGCCGGCTCGGCCGGCCGATGACGACGGTCTTCCCGACGACGACCGTTTCCGCGCTCGTGAGCCTCTCGACGGCGACCTGCCCCTCCCAGCACGGGATCGTCGGGTACCGGCAGTTCCTGCCGCGCTTCGGGGTCGTCGCCGACATGCTGAGGATGTCCCCGGTCGGGGTCGCGCCGCCGGAGACGCTGGTGGGGGTCGACTGGAGCCCGTCGCTCGTCTCGGGGGCGCCGTCGATCTTCCGCCGCGGCGTCCCGGGAGGGATCGCCGTCTCTCGCGAGAAGTTCGAGGGAACGGGGTTCACCCGGATCCTCTACGACGGCGCGCAGTACGTGCCGTACGCGACGGCGTCGGACCTCGCGCACCACCTCGCGGACCTGATCGACCGCCCGACGCCTCCGCCGGTGATCTACGCCTACTGGGACGAGCTCGACACGGTGCATCACCGGCGCGGTCCGTCGGACCGACTGTTCGCCTTCGAGGCCGACCGCCTCGCCCACCTCCTCGCGTACGTCGCCGAGCAGGTCGCCCCGGCGAGGGCCCGGGCGACGACGGTCGTCGTGACCGCCGACCACGGGCAGGTTCCGACCGACCCGGCCCGGCAGCTGCGCATCGACCGGTTGCCCGACGTCACGGCCGAGATGGCGCGACCGCTCGCGGGGGACCGGCGCGCGGGGTACTTCGCGGCGCACCCGGGACGCGCGGAGGCGCTCCGGGCCGCGCTCGAGCCGCACCTGTTGCCGGGAAGCCGCGTCCTGCCGATGGACGAGGCGCTCCGGTCGGGCCTCTTCGGGCCGCCCCCGTACCACCCCGAGATCGACGCGCGCCTCGGCGACTTCCTCGTCCTCGTGCCGGTCCCCGGCGGCTTCGTTTCACTGCCCCCCGGCGGAAGGCCGTCGACCCGCGGGGATCTCCTCGGCGGCCACGGGGGCCTCGCCCCGGAGGAGCTCGTCGTGCCGCTCGTATGCGGGTCGCTCGCCGAGTTCGGCCACGGGCCCGGGGATCCCCCCGGGGCCCGGGGATAACCGTAAAGGTTCGCGGGAGGTCGAAATCGCCGTGGCCGAGCTCCGCGAGCCGATCGTCTCCCTCCTGGGTCACGTGGACCACGGCAAGACGACCCTTCTCGACCGGATCGCCGGGAGCGTGCGGGCGGCGAAGGAGGCCGGCGGGATCACCCAGCACATCGGGGCGATCGAGGTGCCGGGGGCCGCGGTCCGCCGCCTGTGCGAAGGGGTCCTGAGGATCGACCAGCTGGTCGTTCCCGGCCTGCTGTTCGTCGACACCCCCGGGCACCGGTCGTTCGAGACGATGCGGCGGCGCGGGGGGGCCCTCGCCGACCTCGCGATCCTGGTCGTCGACGCGCGGGAAGGGGTGATGCCCCAAACGCGCGAGTCGATCAACATCCTGCGGCGCGAGAAGACGCCGTTCGCGGTCGCCCTCACGAAGATCGACCTCCTCGCAGGCTGGCGGAAGGTCCTCGGGCCCGTGCGCCTGGCCGACCACATCGCGCGCTGCGGCGAGGAGTTCTCGCGGACGCTCGACGCCCGCGTGTACGCCGTCGCCGAGGAGGTCGTCGGCCTCGGGTTCAGCGCCGACCGGTACGACCGGGTGAGCGACTTCACCCGGAACCTCGGGATCGTCCCGGTCTCGGCGAAGAGCGGGGTCGGCGTCGCCGAGCTGATCGCGCTCCTGGTCGGCCTTTCGCAGCGGTTCCTCCAGGAGGAGCTCGAGCTCGTCACCGAGGGAGGAGAGGCGACGATCCTCGAGCGGGGCGACCAGAAGGGGGTCGGGCCCGTCGGCAACATCATCGTCTACCGCGGCGGCCTCAAGGTCGGGGACGAGATCGTCGTCACCGGCCGGAGCGGGCCCTTCCCCACGAAGATCCGGGGGATCTACCGGCCGAAGCCGGGGAAGGGCGGCCGGCCGTCGGCCCAGGTCCGGCTCGAGTCGCTGGACGAGGTCCGCGCGGCCGCCGGGGTGTACCTCGCGGCCCCGCGGATCGAGGAGGCGATGCCCGGCGGCCTCCTGAAGGTCGTCCACAGCCCCGCGGAGGCGGAGGAGGTCCAGGCCGAGCTCGCCCGCGAGACGACCCCCGTGGCCGACCTCGCGGAGAGCGGCGTCGCGATCACCGCCGACACGCTGGGGGGCGTCGAGGCCCTCGCGTTCGAGTGCCGCGAGCGCGGGATCCCGGTCCACGAGGCCGGGGTCGGCCCGGTCTCCCGCCCGACCGTCATGCGGATCGCGGCCGTCCGGGACCCGACCCACCGGGCGGTCCTGGCGTTCAACGTGCCGATCCTGCCCGACGCCACCGGCGCGGGGGAGCCCGAGGCGGTCCGGATCTTCCGGGCGGACGTGATGTACCGCGCGATCGAGGAGTACCTGGCATGGAGGACGGAGCGCGAGCGCCAGCTCCAGGCGGAGCGCCGTCACGGCATCGTCCACCCGGTGAAGATCGAGGTCCTCCCCGGGTTCATCTTCCGCATGTCGAAGCCCGCGATCGTCGGGGTCCGCGTCGTCGGCGGCACGCTCCGTCCCGGCGTGCGGTTGATGCATCCGGACGGCAGCGAGGTCGGCCAGCTGAAGAGCCTCCAGCGGGAGAGCGAGTCGATCCCGGAGGCCGAGGAGTCGGCCGAGGTCGCCGCCTCGATCGACGGAGGCGTCGTCGGCCGGAACCTCGCGGAAGGGGACATCCTCCTGGTCGTGATCCCCGAGTCGTCGGCCCGGGCGCTGAAGGACCAGACGCTGACCCCCCGCGAGCGCGAGATCCTGGACGAGGTGCTGCGGTTGCGGCGGTCGACCCACCCGTTCTGGGGCCAGTAGCGTCCCGGTTCAGCCCGGCGGGCGGAACCGGTCGCCGGGCGGCGGAGCGGACCCTTCCTCGGACGTCACGATCGGCTCGCCCGAAGGATCCTCGGGAGCCGGTGTCTGGAAGACACCGGACGGAAGGAAGACCCCGAGGTAGGCCGCGGTGACGCCCAGGCCGACGAGGAGGACCCCGCCCGCGACCGACCACGCGAGCGGCACCGCCGGAAGGCGGGGGTCGGGGTCGAGGTACGACTCGATGAACTCGGCAAAGAAGGTCACCGCCGACTTCCCGACGTTGTTCACGAGCACGCAGTAGCCCGAGGCCGGGGGTCCCGACGCCGTCCAGTGCCCGCTCGTGTTGCCCGTCCAGTTCGCGAGGGGGGCGCCCTCGATGCACAGGCTGGTTATGTTGGGACTGATGAAGCAGGGCGACGCCGCGTACCAATAGACCTCGGTCGCCTGCGAGGAATTCCACACGAACGTCACGGCGGCGGTGCCGGCCGGGGCGGCAGGGATCGGGTGCATCTGCGAGTCCCCGGGCCCGAGGGGGACCTGCCAGCTCCGGTCGGTCTGCGAGTGGTCCGCGGAACCGAACGGCATCGCCACGGCGACGATGACGCCCGCGCCCACGATGGCCATGGCGGCCCCGACCGCCAGGAGTCCCGTCCGCACCGGGGAGTCCCAACCACGTCACTCCACATATCCTTCCGGTCCGGCTCCGAAACTCCGTAGGGCCCCTTCCGGCCGCTGGACGCACCTTAATATCCCATGCCGACCACCCGAGGGACGTGGCCGAGACCGGGACTCCGGCCCCAACGCCCGGGCCTCCGCAGTCCGCCCCCTGCCCGATGTGCCGCAGCACGCACCGGATCGTCGATCCGATCCGGGCGGAGACGCACTGCGCGGAGTGCGGCCTGGTGTTCGAGGACGGGTCGATCCTCGCCAGCCCTCCCCCGCCGCCCTCCGCGGCGACGTCGGACGGGAGCGGTCGGGGGATCGGCCCGTTCGTCCGCCCGGGCGGGGCGAAGCGGACGCTCGGCAGCACGCTCTCCCTCTCGCGGGATGGCCAGGGCCGACGCCTGGGCTGGAGACGCCGCTACGAGTTCCAGCACCTCCGACGGGTGATGCAGCGGCAGACCGCGCGGGCGGCCGAGGGCCCCCTCGAGCGGTCGCCCGCCCGCGCCGAGATCCTCCAGGCGACCCACCACCTCGGGATCCCCGACATCGTGGGAACCGAGGCGGAGCGGGTCTTCGTGGAAGCGAAGCTCCAGGGGATCTTCCGCGGCCGCAGCCTGTCGGCGTGCGTCGGGGCCGCGGTGTACGCGGCGTGCCGACGGTTCAGCGTCCCCCGGACCCTCGGAGAGGTGACGACCGCCGTGGGAGGGCGCCGGGCGGAGGTCGGACGGACGTTCAAGATGATCCAGCGGAACGGCGTGGTCGTCGTTCCGGGCGTCGGGACGAAGGCGTTCCTGACGCGGTACGCCCAGGACCTCGCCCTCTCCCCCCGGGTGCGGTCGACCGTTGAATCGATGCTCGACATGACGCGGGACGACGCGGAGCTCTCGGGCCTGAGCCCGCACGGGCTGGTCGCCGCCCTGATCTACCTCGCGGCCGAGCGCAACGGCGAGCACCGGTCGCGCGCCCAGGTCGCCCGGGTGAGCGCGGTCACGGAGGTAACGCTCCGCTCGACGTGCCGCCTGGTCGAGAAGGTCTGGGCGGACGCGGTGCCCGCCCCCGGGAAGGCGCGGACGCCTATTTCGTAAGGTAGTAGCCGGCGGCCTTCTCGCGGACCTTCCGCCGGGCCCAGCCCTTCGCTTGGAGCTCCTGGAGGGCGTTCATCACCATCGTCTTCGGGAGCTTCACCGACTGAGTGACCCGCTCGGCGGTCCCCATCTTTTCCTCGGAGATCATCGCCAGATCCTTCATCGCCTTGTAGACCTTGACCGCGTTAGCCGAGACCTCGTCCTCGATCGCCATCGCCCACCCGGGGCGGTCGATTCGGCGGGGCTCATAATGACTGCGGCGAGGGTCCGGGAGCACCGACCCGGCTCCGCGAGGCCGCCCGTGGGCGGAACCGGCGACCCGACCGGCCGACGGACCGGACCACGACCTCCCCCCCGGCGATCACCCGACCGCCCCGCGATGGTCTCCGCCCGGGGACCCCTCGGGTCGGCCCCGGGCCCTACGGACGAGGTGTGGCTCTCCCGCAGCCGGGGCGCCGCCCGGGGTTCGGTTTCCGCCGGTCCAGGGGCCACGGCGTACGCGTTCGGTGCGTCCGCGGGGTTAATACCGGGGGCGCGCGTGCCCGAGCGACGCCCACTGTGACGACCGACCCGCTGGCGGTTCCGATCGACATCGCCTCGCTCGCCGGGTTCTCGTACGCGTGCCGTCCCGGCTGCGGCCTCTGCTGCTATGCCGAGCCCCTAGTCGCGCCGGCCGAGAGGCCGGGGCTGGTCCGCATCGTTCCCGAAGCGGAGCTCGTGTCCCGGGGCCGGCACGAGTTCCTCCGGTCGCGCCCCGACGGCGGGGCGTGCCAACTGCTCGAAGGGAACCGGTGCCGCGCCCATCCGGTCCGACCGTCGATGTGTCGGGAGTTCCCGCTGACCGTCCACATCGGGACCCGGCTGCAGGCCACGGTCGTGCTCACCTGCCCGGGGGTCGACCTCTCGCCCCTCCCCGGGTACCGCGGGCCCGAAGGGGCGCGACCGCCGCGCGGTTTCGAAACGGAGCTCCTCGCGCTCCGGGGCCGGATCGACCGAACGGTCCGGGCCCGGATCGACCAGAGCGGGAGAGGCCGGCGACGCATCGCCCGGGCGCTCGCGGCCGGAGGGCGCTGGGAGGAGGAGTCGGAGGTCCGGCATCGCCTGCGCGAACGGATCCCCGTGCCTTCGGCGGACGATTTCCCGGCCGAGGATCCCCCGTCGCGCGAGGACGGCCTGGCCCATCTCCCGCTCGTCTTCGATGACCGTGCCGGCCCGGTCGCCTTCGCCCGCGGGGCCGGGGGGTGGGAGCTGCTCGAACTTCGCCCCACCGGTGGCGTCGAACGGTCGTTGGGCACGGCACCGCCGCCCGAGGGCCCTCCCGCGCTCTCGGACGAAGCCGCCGGAACGCTCGCCGGCTACCTGCGGTACTGGCTCGAGCGGGACGCTCTGTTCGGCACGGTCCATCTCGCGATGCTCGAGGAGCCGGAGGGTTCGGTCACCGACTGCGCCGCCGCGGAGCTGCGAAGGATCGCGGCGCTGACCGTCTCCCGCGCCCACGTTCTCGCGGCGGTACGTCGCGGGGCCGTGGACCGGCTCTCGGGGGACGACCTGCGTGACGGGA
>Ga0181524_10002386_pt1 | contig 19372 bp, 16 predicted proteins | sample PEATcosm2014_Bin_34_FD_119761 | JGI IMG/M metagenome (GOLD analysis project Ga0181524, IMG submission 119761) | Peatland microbial communities from MTU Mesocosm Facility, Houghton, MI, USA - PEATcosm2014_Bin05_60_metaG | ecosystem: Environmental > Terrestrial > Soil > Wetlands > Peat | place...
ATCCCGTTTACCGCTGCGTTGGCGCGCAGCACTTGAACCACGGCCATCTCATCCTTGAAGTAACTCATAGATTGCGGCAGTAGCGAATGGGTGATGAAGCCCCAGAGGAACAACACGACCCCGCCCACAATAGTCGCCGTCACCAGATATTTCGCGTTCATTGCACTTCCCTTCCCTTACCTGAAACTCCAAATTGTTCAGCTTGCCTCGCTTGATGTTCGCACGAAGGATAACACAGAAAAGACCATCCCTGAATTCCGGGCCCGAACCTTAACAGCGCGCTGAAAGGCCCCTCGGAATGTCATTCTGAGCGTGGCTAGCCGAAAGCGGCGATCCGTGATGTCAGGACGTCGGCGCGAGGCTGGCCCAATCGAATCGTTGAAAGCAAAGGGCCTACGCTACGACGTTCGCGAGTTTTCGATCTGAACGAGCCCTTCGAGGCCGAGGTCCCTCAGCGCGTGGCGTGGTGACTTTGTACCAGGGTTCCATTACGAATTTCCTCTTAACGCTGGAGGCGGCAGAAGCTTACGGACATGCTTGCGAATTCGCCGGGCCATAGCCACCGCGCGACGAGCCTCGTCAACTGTCACGGGCTCGTAATCACCGGGGTAGCGGGTAACCGTCGCATACGACGCCAGCCTCCGCTGCTCCGCCGCCGTAAAATCGATTGCGGCTTCCGGGGCAGAAGCAGGATAAGCTGCCCGATGTCGTGGGTTTTTGGAAAATCGATGCCCTCCCAAGAGAGAAGGGCTTTGAGATACTTCTCTGCACACTGCTGAGCATGAAAGGCGCCCGCCTCGGCCGGTCCTTCTTCACCCGCCTGGAGTACGAGAACGGCTGTCTTCAGGTCGATCTCCGCCTTTTGGACCCATCCCCGAACCACAGAAACCAATCGCTCAACGGCGGGCATAGACCAACCTCCCCTCACGCACAGCCGGCCGCTCGATCGTACCCACGATCTCCTTCCGCCATTCGAAGTCTTCAGGCGTGGTAACGACGATGTCTTTGGGCACCGGGATGTCGTTCACCGCAGCGCCGATCTCCACCGCCTTCTCACGCCTCGACCCCTCGACTGGCATCACAACCAGCAGGTCCACGTCGCTATCCGGCCCCGCGTCGCCGCGCGCCGCCGAGCCGAAAAGAATGATCCGCTCCGGATCAAAGCGATCCACAATCCGCAGCACCATTTGCTCGATGACGCGTTCAAGCCGGTTTTTACGCATGCTCTATTCTCAGGCTTCGCCTCTCACTCCGCACTCCCCGTAGCATAGCATCGCGCAGGCGCTTTTCCTCACCTTACTTTTGGATAAAGGGCGGAGAGGGCGTTGGCGGGGCGGAGGAAATCCGGGCTGCGCCGCGTGTAGTAACCTTCCCCGACGGCCCCCCAGGGCTACCCGGCGATCTGGAACTCCATCTTCTGTGGCATCACTCGCCAAAAAGTTGGGGAAACCCTTCGAGTACCGATGGCGGCGGCTCACTTCGCCAGCTTCCGCCCAGCGGCCGCTGTTGATCCCGCCAGGTGGGGGATGCTGTGTTTGTCAACTCGAATGGCCGTGCCAGGTTCCATCCATCCCATGTCTTGGCTGTATCAAAGGGTTGCGAAAGGTGCGGCTGTATCTATTCGATTCTTCATGGCAGCCGCCGGCGTGTTTTAGCCGTGCCAAAGAATGTATTTTGGCACAGTGGTCATGAGGCTCGACAAAGAACGGAGCTGGTCAAGGCGCAGTGGCTGAAGAGCAATGACAACCCATCACTGGCCGCTCACACGCACCCCCGAGGATGGCACCTGACCATGTGTAGGAGGTCACAGCTCGATTGCCTTTAAGACTGCGCGATCAACATCACCGTAAAAGGTCACGTCCAGCTTTTCAACGGTCTCCTCAGGAAGAGCAGCAAATTGCGCTTTGTTTGAGATTGGCACCATGGCGCGGATTGCCCCGTTTTCCAGCGCCACCTGGAGAGGTTCGGTGATTGAAGGCACTCCTCTTAGATTGCCCTGAATCGTCAAATCCCCCATCACAACAGTACCCGCCTGAACCCGGCGATTCTGTATCGCCGACATCATTGCCACGTAGAATGCCACACCGCACGCACACTCGACGCGCGCTCCAGAAAGGTCCACGGCCTCGGCACAGATATCTTTCTGTGCCAAGACCGGTGTGAGACCGAGTTTGTCTTTAACCATTTGGAGGTAGGTCACAGCCCTGCTGAGGGACTCCTTGAGCCCCTTTTCCAGGCCAGATGGAGTCCGTATTTTCCCCGTGCCGGCTGTGAGAGATACCTCAAGCCTGAATAGGCCGACTTTACCCTCCACATCGGCAGCCACAGCGTAGACCGACCCCGGTGGCAGCGGATCTTGCGATATTGCGCCCTTACCACCCTGCTCCGGGACAGCGACGCTCCGCTCAGTTCCGTCTTCCTGGTCGATGTAAGAGAAACTCGTTTTGTAGAATTCGAACGAACCACGTTTTTTGAGCTGTTCCTTCACCCTGCGCCGTGCTTCAAGTGCCAGTTCTAAATACCCCAGCAAGTCTTCCTTAGTGTATTCACCATCCGGATGCATGAGCTTCAAGAAGGCACTTACGGTCTTTTTTGCAGCGGTGGCATCGCGTCCCTCAACGTGGGAACCAAAGCGGTAGTAACGGTCTACAGCATCGAACCGATTATCTTTCCTTAAATTCCGGAATGCCTCGGCGAGGTAATCCGTCACGAAGCCGTAATGCGACGTCAGGATATCCTTGGAGTTTTTCGGAGCCTCCCAGCCCGGCATGTAGAAATGCAGGCGGTCGATCATGGCTAAATCGAATTCCTTTGGAAGCGGTTGGAAGAGATCGGTCGCAGGACCCTGCACAAGCGTCTCCACCGGCTGGTTCAGATTACCGACAAAGGCCAGAGAGGCGTCCGCATGGACTTGAGTTACGCCGCGGCTAAATCGCCCGTTTGCCATGTAGTCTTTCATGATTTGGATGGTATCCGGATCGTTCACCTTCATCCCACCTACTTCGTCGAATGCCACAACATCCCAGTGACCGACGAGCCCGACCTGCCGGCGCGCGTTGTTGTAGAACAAGTTCGCGCTACTCGCCTTTCCACCGGAGATCAGGATGCAGTAAGGTGACATCTCACTGAAGGCGTACGACTTCCCTGTCCCACGCGGGCCCAGCTCGATGTAGTTGTAGTTCTTCTCAACGAAGGGAAGGAAACGAGAGAGCAGCAAAAGCTTCAAGCGTTTATCGAAGCGCGCCGGCTCGAGTCCGGAACTGCGCAGCAACAGGTCAATCCATTCGTCAGTGGTGAACCCCTTACGGCCGGCGCAGTATTCCTCAAAATCGAAACGCGCTAGTTCAATCGGTTTCAGCTCCGAAATGTGAAAGGGGCTTCCCCTGCCACCATCCTCATTGGGCCGGTATTCGACGTCAACAATCGCCCAGATCCCGCCCTCCAGGAGGCGCTCAAATCGCCGGTGAAATTCATCCGGAATGTGGATCCTCGCATAGCTGAAGTTGTCCATCGAGGCCCAATATTTCATCTCGCTGGGTAGGAAGCGTACCTCGACCCGGTCGATAAAACGGTGCCTGCCGTGCTGTTCTACAAGAGACTGTGCCTTATTGGACTCGTCGTGCCGGAAGTAGTTGGTCCTGAGCGTTTCCTTGACTGCCTCGATGCCGATTCGAATCTCGACCGGCACAGCACTTCATCGGCCTGTCGGCGAGCGCGAAGCCGGGAGGCCGCGGCAAGAATCGTGGTGCAGTTGGGCGCTGCAAAGACACGGGCGACTTCTTCGAATGCCTTCTCCCCGTCGTACCAAACCACCACGCGCTTCTCTTCGAGAAGGTCCGTCAGTCGTTTCCTGAGGTATGCCGTTAGGCTCACTCCACATCTCCTCGTTGGTGTTCAGCTTCCTGAGCCGTCGTCTTGGAAGTAGCCTGTGCCGCTTGGGGGGCCGGCTCGAACAAAGCAAGATAAGGCGCGTAGCGAAAGCGGCGATTGCGCTGAAAACCCGTCATCTCGTCGAGCAAACCCAGCTTCACGAATCGTTTGACCACCTTGTCTGCGGTTACGAAGGCGCAGCTCAAATGCTCTTCGACCATCCGGACCGTGACGATGGGTTGCTCAAACAAGTATTCAAGGAAGAGCAGGTCGTAGGGCGTAGCCGCCAGATCCTCTCGCGAGGACCCCGCAAATGCTCTCAGGCGGCGTGACCTGAGCGAGTCGGACGCCGCAGTCCTCGGCTTTTCTCGTGCCAGCTTCTCGCTGAGCACACGCCGATGCTCCTCCCTTAGCCGAAGAATGTTTCGCGCCGTCTCAGTAGCCTCTTGGCTGACCTCAAAGACGCCGCGCACAAAGAATTTTAACCATCCTTCCCAGTCGCCGTCGGTGCGAATGGCCATCAAACGGTTGTAATACTCGGCGCGGCGCTCTTTCAGATAGTGGCTCAAATAGAGCAGGGGCCGTCCCAGCGCTTGTTTCTGGCAGAGAAGAAATGTGATAAGGAGTCGTCCTACCCTGCCATTGCCATCGAGAAACGGGTGGATGGTCTCGAACTGCGCGTGCACCAGCCCGCATTGCAGGAGCAGCGGAAACGAGTGATCGTGGAGAAATTTCTCGGCGTTGTCGAGCGCCTGCTGCATTTCATGGACGGGAGGAGGCACGAAGGTGGCGTCCGCAAGCGTGCACCCTGCCGGGCCAATCCAGTTCTGGCTGGCGCGAAATTCACCTGGAGTGCGATTCGAGCCACGAACCCCTTCGAGCAATTTGCCATGGATTTCGCGGATCAGTCTCAGACTGAGGGGAAGGGTCTTCAGACGTTCCAGACCGTAATTCATGGCACGCACGTAGTTGACAACTTCCTGGACATCCTTCGGGAATTCCCGGCCCTTGGAGTCGATCTCAAATTGGAGGACATCCTCAAGGGTGCTGTGTGTGCCCTCGATCTGCGAGCTCAACACCGCCTCCTGGCGCACGTACATCGAAACGAAGAGGTCGGGATTCGGAAGAACGGTAGCGACGCCGTCCAATCGTCCCAGGGCCCGGTCCGCTTCCGACAGGTCCCGGCTCAATTCTGCGTCGATATTGACGGCTGGTTCAGGCGGTAATGGGGCAGGGATAAAGGCCGCATAACCGGTTGCTTGTTTTACGTAATGTCCCGCTCGCATAATATGTAGACCAAGTGTGTGCGCTTATTTCGCCGGCCAAAATACGGCAGGCGCTTCCTTCATCCTTATTTTACAATACAGCCATATCGCAAAACAAGCCTCAGGAGAGGGTCGCCATGTTTCACCAAACAAAACAAGGAGCCGAGGTGCAATCCTTGCTCGTTGCCCTCCCACCTCGCAATCAAAGATCACCCCCGTGAAACGCAATACCCTTGCGAGATCGTCCGGCCACCATCCGCAGCGCACCCGAATGGCTTGGCGGGTTCCATCCATCTCGTGTCTTGGCTGGATCAGAGGGTTGGGAGAGGTGTGGCTGAATGTATTTGGGTCTTCATAGCAGCCGCCGGCTTGTTTTGCCTGCGCCAAAGGATGTACTTTGATACACCCTGCCCAAACCCTTGGCGAGACGTGCGACAAGAGCTTCCCAACCCGTCAGACCTTACTTGAGGGCAATCACACTCTGTTCGACCGGTTTCGCACCAAGATCAATGAGGTGGGCATTCAAATCGCTGTCCGGGGTATAGACAGCCTTCCCCCACCCAAGGACTTCACGGCAGAACTGTTCGGTTTTTCCTGTGGGGCGGGCGTGTGCCACGAAGATCGCATCTGCGACCGCTGCAACGAACAGGTTTCGGTAAACCGCCATTTGAGCCGTGGCGCGGTGCTGTTGAGCTTTGAATGGCGACAGGAAAAGCACTCGCCCCTGGGCTATTGCGGCCTTGAGCTCAGCGCGCATTCGAATTCCTTCCAGGCCTCGGGCTGGGCAAACGATTATCCGCCCCGTTCCTCGAAGGAGGATATTGAGGCATTCGCGTTCGACGGGGGAATGGAACCCCCCGACAACAGTCACGCCCTTGTTCCTTAGTTCATGGCAGAAATCATGCGTGGCCAGGATAAGCTTTCCGGGACATCGGACGGAGCAAAAGAGGGCGAGCTTCTTGCTTTGGAGGACTTCGAGATTGCCCAGGGCCGTGATGCAGTCCAGGAGAGGATGGTGTTTTCGAAGCGCGTCTAGACCAGAGAAGGAATCAAGCCCTAGCCGGGTTACTTCCGTCATTTTCGCTCCGTCACCGGCCTGGCAGCTTCTGTTTGGCGAGCCAGGCGCGGTCTGCATCGGAGATTTCCCAGATCCCGCGAGGGGAATCGCCGGTCATTCCCGCGAAAGCGGGAATCCAGTCCGTGGACAGCGCATTTCCGAAGGTTTGCGGAGTGGATTCCCGCTTTCGCGGGAATGACTGCGGCCTAGAGCGCCCGTGTCCCGCAAATGACACCACTGCTCAAGGCCTGCTTGAGTTTGGTCCCAGAGTTAAGTACTATACGTACGCAGGTTTGCGCGGGAGTTCTTCAGGTCGTCCGCAAGGGCGGCAGCTCCAAGTGAGTGGGATCCTGAAGCCCGGAACCTGCGCTTCACTTGTAAGCATCCCTCACCCAGGCAAACTCCTCACCCGTCTTCAGCATGTTATCCACTTCTCTCGGCCAGAATTTCAACCCATAACCTAGGTGCTGTCCCTGCCGGTGGTAGACGACCGGCTTCAACATGCGGGCGTAACGGTCTTCGGTGAAACCGTGACGGGAGGGCTGGACCGCGCGAGGCTAGTGCCGACGGACCACGCCGAGCGTGGGCGCCTTGCGCTAGGGCTGACGAAAGCGCGGGTCGATGTTTGCCGGGTAGGCAGGGTGCGAGCCTACGTGAGTACGTCGCTGTACGTCGAGTAATCGACAGTCAGCTCTTCTCCTTGTTTGATGTTCGTGAGAGCCTCAAAGTCATAGCCCTCGACGCACCGAACGTTTGGTCGGTCTGACTCGTTCAAATACCACGACATCGTCAACCGATTGAAGTTGCGGGGACACCCGAAGCGGCCCTCTTTCAAGACCGAAAAATCCTCATAGAGCCTTCTCACTTCTTTCGGCAGTCGCTTAACTTTACCTTGCTCTACCCACACCATCTCGTCCACGTCATCGAAGAACAGCCTTGTTCCTTTGCGGATCTTTCTTATTGCGAAGACGCCCACCCCGTGATGTTTAGAGGGTCGCAGCCGTGTTAGAACCCGTTGATGCGGTAGTTTCGCCTTATCCTCTTTCCACCTGTATTCGACGACTCGGCTCAGGTGCTCCAGGTCGGGGAAAACTGTCGTTTCGTCGATGCCGTTGGTGTCTAGGGACCTTTTGACCCGCCCTATCTCGAAACTCGGAATGACGATCTTGGCTAGCCCCACGTAGCGGCTGGTTTTTGCCGCTGTGAGCAGGCCAACCGGATCACTCCCGTGGACTGTGAACATGGAGCGCTGAGCGCCTATCCTCTTGTCAAAATGGCCCGGCAAGACGGCAATCGGCAGCGAGCGGAGCGCGCCCAGTCGCCCAAAACGCTTGGGTAGCCAAGCGTCTTCCTTCTTGGGACCGGGAATTAGAACGTCTCCAACTGGGTCCACCGAATCCTTCCCGATGACCATCACATTAAGCCACCAAGGATCGAGCGCCCACACGGCCGCGTCGTGACGACCACGGTTGTCTCTGACCGCAAAATAGAGCCCGAGTAACGCACCGTCCGTCCAATCCAGCAGCCTAGTCGGTGTGCCGTAGTGTTGCATCAAGAAATACCACTGCCACTCATTCGCAGGCGTCGCATCGGAGAAGGCTGGTGCATGAGTGATGAACTCTTCCCGTATCTCACGCTCGGTCCTCTGGTCAATCGGAGGCTTTCTGTAGAAACTGGGCACTAAGTCCCAATCAGCATTCTCCTGCCCCCGAAACCACGGCGTAATCGCCATGTCGGACTTCCCCATCCATTCGTCGCGAAGTCCAGAGGCAAATTTGGTGAACTCTTCAACGCTTTTCACGATTATTGGCGGTATGGGCATATCCACCTTCCGAGCGAAGTGCGGGTTTAGACCATCAATTGTTGGTCCGTCGAACACGTGCGATTTCATTATCGCGAGAGTAAGCTTGCAAAATCAGCTCTCGTTCCGGCCAATCCGGTATGTAGGTGTGCATGAAGCTCTTAAAGAACCTGGCGCAGTTCGGCTGCGAAATCAGGCGGCCCGTGCCCACCCTCTGGCAAGGTAGGCCAATTCCTTACCCAACACCTGCGGGTTGTGGCAGACGTGGAACATCCACTTGCCGAGTTGCCCCCAGTTATTCAGAGCGGAGACCCAGCGTTTAGCCGCGTTGTGCTTGGCCTTGATTTCATCGTCTTCGTAGCCCTTGATTTCCAGAATGAGCGTCACTCCGGGGGCGAGTCGCACCAGAAAATCCGGCTCGTAGTTGTGATCCACGCCCTGATACTCGTAAGGGATGAACAGCCCAAGATGGTCATTCCGGGCGTAAATCATTTCAGTCTGCTCAATTCTGAATGCGGCGCTGGTTTCCCAAGTGGCTGTGTCCGCGACGACCTGATTGATATGGCTTCGCCCGGTCATAAAGCATGGTCGAACCGTCTTGAAATTCACGTCGGCGGTTGTCCCAATGGGCTTGTAGCGGTTCAGTACCGGCATCAAAGGCAGCTCGCCTTCCGTGTCGTCGGGCATGATCTGATCCCTTAACCGTTCGACCATCCTCCTGACGTACTTTTGCAAGCCCAGTTCGCACGGATCGCAACCCTGAAAATCAACCTTGCGAGTAGTGTAATCATCTACGAAGCGGTAAATCTGCGGGAAGAGTTGATGGCGTGATTGCAGACGCAGCACTCTGCGCTTTGCGTCCGATCCGTTCGGCTGTCCCCCCAGAAGTTCTTCCAGGACCAATCGAGCGATCTGAAACTTGATTGCCTGCATGTGGGTCTGCTTGTAGTAAGCCTCGCGGGTTTGCTCGACGAACTCAAACGCGGCGGTCTGTTGCGAGGGATAGCCTTCCTTGTATCCAACTGTAGCCATGAGGAAAGTTGCGGTCGGCTCGCGGTTTGGTTCCAGTATCAGGGCCTCCATCCCATCAACGTCGCAACGAATCAGGTTTTTCTTCAGAGCGAAGACGTATCCTTCGACAACCGGAAAGCGGATTGCCATAGATGCACGTTCCGGCAACGCCCGAACATGGTTTTTGGGTTTGTCATCGGGTTCGGACTTCTTCACGGGACGCCCCTTGAAGGGAATCACAGAAAACGGAATCCCGTAAACGTCCGCGTATTCCTCCGTCAGCAATCCTGTCGCTGGATCAGGGGTGTAATCAATCCGGCGAAGACCACGCCCAACGACCTGTTCGCAGAGAAGTTGGCTTCCAAACGCCCGGATGCCCAGGATGTCGGTCACGTTATTGGCGTCCCATCCCTCATTCAGCATTGCCACCGAAACCACGCACCGAACATGCTCGCCCGGTTGTCCCGGCTTCCCAACCGTTGACACAACGCGCCGGAGTTCCTGTGCCACGTCGCTTCTCCGCTTGTTGGGGTCTTCGCTTTCGGCTTCAGCAAGCAACTTCGTATCAATTCGGATGGTCCGCTTCGCGCCGGGCGTGTTGGAAAAGTATTGCGGGTAGACAGCCCCCTCTCCGTAGACTGTCCGCGTCTTGGGTTTCTTTGATTTGACCGGTTTCCCCCTGTTCTCAGGTTCGCCCTCCCCATTTTCCTCTGCCAACACTTCCTCGACTTCTTCTTGGCTGACGACTTCCTCCTCGGTTTCCCCGCTGATCTTGCGATAGAACACCTCGGCAATATCCGTGTTGTCGCAAACAACTATAAGGGCAGGCGGGATTTGCTCCTGACCGGGTTTCGCGTCCCTGATTTGGATGAACCGCTCCAGCCATTGCCCGGCTATCTGTAACAGCGCTCCTTCCGCCTCTCGATACACCACCTCCGGTTTCGGTCTTCCCCCCGGAAGAAACTCTGCCGGCTCCAGTGTCTCCTTGATCTTTTCCCAGAGCTTGAAGTATTTGGGATCAGGCCGCCCCGTGGTATCGAGCACCGGCAGGCGCGGAATCTTCACGATTCCACTTTCGATGGCATCCACCAAGCCAAAATCGCTTATCAGCCACGGGAAGGGCCTTCCCTCCGGGTAACCGCTCCCCTTGATGTAGAAGGGAGTAGCGGAAAGATCCACACAGAACAAGATTCCCGGTTTGTGCCCGGCCGGATTGGCGTTGTTGATTCGCTCCAACCCATCAACCCATACCGTTGCTTCCGAGGCTTCCTCCTCCAGCTTTCTTCTTTCCTCTGCACTCAGACCCTCGAGGCCCGGCGTTGCGGCTGGCCGCCAGCAATGATGCCCTTCATCATTCAAAACCATGATCGGCAGGTGATCGTAGAGGTCACCCAAGACGCGACGCGCGAGCGTCTCCGGCGTCTCCGGCCCTTTGTTGACCACGGCATAGGTCTTGTCGCCTTCCTTGTGTTCGGATTCCTCGTTGAAGCGATGCCAGTTCTCAACCAACACCTTTCCCCTCTGAAGGTGGGGCCGATACTTGACGGGAACCAAATCGAAATCAGCGTAGTAATTTCCGGAATGATCCGGCTGGATTACCTGGAGCCGCTCTTTCACGATCGTGTTTGGGCAGCAAACCAGAACCGCATCGGGGAACTCTTTGCTCTGGGAATTCTCCCCTCGATTGCAGAATGCCCAAGCAATCAGCATCGCCATCAGAACTGTTTTCCCGGAGCCGGTCGCCATCTTGCACCCCAACCGACGTAGGGGTAGGGCTGAATCGTCAGCCGACTTGTCGATAAGAGTTGGGAAGAAGTCAGTTGGGGCAGTAGCAAATGGAGGCCGCTCACCTTTCAGGAGTTGAGCCAAATCTAGGTCGGTCAAACTGAAGTTTTGGAAGCCAGTCCGGGAGGTCTTACCGGGAATCCGAATTTCCGCCAAGTAGATCACCGTCTCCGCTGCCTCGCGCTGGCAGAAGAAAAGCTTGCGATAACGGTCCGGGCGTGCCCAGTACCGCAGAAGTTCGCGTGTTACCGTCGATCCACCGCGATAGTCAGCCTTCCGCCAACGGCGGACATCCTCGCGCAGAAGATTGACCATTTGTAGATCATCCCGCTCTTCTTCGGTGAAGAGCCGGGCCTGCGCCGTGCCGACTTTCTCCGTCTTATACCAGTACCCAGCGGGCCGCCGATAACCTCCGTGGCTCGCCTCGCCCGTGTCCTTGTCGTAAAGCCAATGATCGTTCGGCTCTTCATAAGGATTGCAGATGATCGGCTTTTCAACCGGCTGGATGGGGAGTTGTTCAGGCATCCGCTTCCTTCTTGTAGCGGCGGTCTATGACCGCCGTCTTGATTTTCAACCTTTTCGGCGGTCATAGACCGCCGCTACAATACTGTTAAATGATGTATCTCGCCCTGATAGGGCCAATCCTCCCAACGCTTAACCAAACCCGCTCGGACTGGATTCTCCCGCACGTAGAGCCATTTTTGCTCATACGATTCTTCGGACCTCATGACATGATCGAAAAAATCTTTCTCCCAGTGCGGGGATAAAATGTTCATCCGTCTCAGGGTTTTCGATAAGGCATTTTTCCAAGATTTCATCCACTTGGAAAGCGTTGGTGATTTCGGCGTAAAAGCGACGAAGAAATGTGTATGGTCCGGCATGAGTACATAGCGGCCCACAAAGACGTTGTACCCTTCAGCGCGATCAGCAAATGTCTTGAATGAATCGTGAATTTCCTTGTTGGCCAGTATCGAACGCCGGGGCTCGGTGCATACGGTGAGATAGTAGACCGGGCAATCAGTGAACAACCATTTCAGTCGCTGCAGCCGAGGCTTAAACTCTCTTTTCATCTTCTTGTAGCGGCGGTCTACGACCGCCGTGTTCGTTGTGCGTAGGCACCTGTAGCGGCGGTCTATGACCGCCGTTATTGATCTTCCACCATTTCGGCGGTCATAGACCGCCGCTACAACTTGTGTACCTGCATGACCTCGTTTCCACGAGGGTCAATCACCTTCACGGCCACGCACTTGTACTTCCCTGCTGGAAAGGGCAGTGATACCGTTCCGCTCAGCGCCTCGAATCGTTCAGGATCGACCACATTTTCAAGGGCCTTGCTGAGCTTTCCCCAAGCGGTGCGGTCTGGAAAAAATGCTTGCGTGATGCAAAAGGTTCGGCCATCGTAGTCACCATCCACAAACCACGCCGCAACCTTGTCCGCTCCCGTCGAAGTTATGCTGTTGTCCACAGGGTTGTAAATGTCTACGCCTTCCATGGTTACAATGTACTGGCCTTCACGGTCGGGGCCATCCACTCGCGTGCGAGGCTGCCCAAACACCGTGAACAACTGGCTGCCCGGCTGTTCCTTCAGCAGTCCGTTCATGCCGGGGTTTACGTCCGGGCGGATGTGCGCCGCATGAATGCGGAGCCTTGGCCGCTGGGCCTCTTCGATTACCGCCTGTGCCGGGCCGTCGAAACTGAATCCCGCAATCACCAGATCGTCATACCCCATGCGGTTGGCGGAACGAATCACATCCTCAACCATCTTGGCAGTAACCGGCCCATATTGTGGCCCAAACGCCACGCAGACGGTCGCTTTCCCCTCTGGGTCCGCGTCCCCCTGTAGCGGCGGTCTATGACCGCCGTTTTTCTCTTTTGCTCCATTCCCTTCCGGAACCCACCGACCCTCGGCCTGCAATCCAGGCTCAGCCACCCGCAATTGCTCAAGCCGCGTAAACCGCATCTGCTTGTTGTCCGGGAAGCGGACGCCATCCATGCGAAGCAAGCGAATCATCTGCTCCAAGTAAGCTTCAACGTTCTTGGCTTCCAAGTCGGTTCTCGATTCGACCTCACGAACCGCGAAGGTGCCCTCCAATTCTTCCGGCTCACCTCCAAACTTGCCTTCGCCCACATCAACCAACTCCACGTCCCCCAGCGTCATTTCCGGGGGCTGTACAGCTTCGACGGTAAACGGCCCACTGACGCGGAGCATGCCCTTGGCAACTTCAGGTTGGTCGACCAATTCCTCCTGTTCGGCATTGGCGGCAATGCAGGCGTTCACCTCATCCATCTTGGCCCGCCATGCCTCGCGGTATTCCGTCACCGCATCCGCCAGTCCCTTGGGATATTCCGGGTCGGTGTCGAATGGCACCTGCCAATGTTCCCACCCGCCCTGTAGCGGCGGTCTATGACCGCCGTCTTGGTCTTGTTTCGGCACGTGTATCGCCGCTCCATCGCCGCCGGAATCCGTTCGGCGGTCATAGACCGCCGCTACAACAGGCAACTGCCATCTCCGTCGGTCCGCGTCTGTGATCGCTTTCCGGCCTTCGGCCTTCTGCTTTTCCATCAACTTCACCGCGAGAATTCGCCGTGTCGCCTCAGGCACTCGCGCCAGGGCAGCGTTACAGGCAGCCAGCCTTTCTTCAAGAATGGGTATGTGCTTGGCGAAGATGGGATCAAGGTTCGTGTTCTGAGCAATACTCTTGAGCGTGACGTGGGGAACAGTTTTGCATTGAAAGGTCACTGGTCCTTCGATTTGGCCTGTAGGATCGCTGAGCCAAGCTCCGCTCGGATTTCGTGCCTGATCCTCAGCGGTAAGCGGTCTTAACTGACAGTAGTCGAATTTGGCTGTGAGGAGTCTTTGGCGAGCGATTGCGATGGCAACCCGGCTTGTGTCAATTGTGATCCAGCGACGCCCCCACTGCTCGGCAACGAACGCCGTGGTGCCACTTCCACACGTCGGATCAAGTATGAGGTCACCTGGGTCACTCGCCATCAAGAGGCAACGCTGCACCACCTTCGTAGTTGTCTGAACCACATATACCTTGTTTTGCTCCGCCGTGCCCATCGTGTCGGACCAAAGATTTCCGACGGATACGGCAGGGAAGTCATCAAAGTGGATTTTGTAATTCGCGAAGTCGCGGGTGCCGAGAATTCGCCCCGCCAATATTAGACGGTTCATTCCCTTATAATTCGTCTTCCACCCCCCCTTGCGGAGTTGCACTGGTTTGCCTTCGAATTCAAAGTCGAATGTAGTGGATTCGCTCGCAGTCTGCGATGTTAGCGGGCCGCCAAGGAAAATGTGGGCGCCGGGAGGGAGCGCCTCTGGAGAAGCTACCTCCTCCGGGGTTATCGGATGGATACTTCCGTCCGGGAACTCTACACGGGAGTATCGTTCCCCAACCCCTTCAGACAAATCTTTGTCCGTATACAGCGGATTGTATTTGGCTTTAGATCTATCCTTGCAGTACCACAGAACGTAGTCTGAGACATTGTCGATCAGTTCCTCACCCATTCCTCCCGTCTTTTTGACAGTTATCACCGAAACGAAGTTTGTCGCCCCGAACACCTCGTCGAGTAAGTTTCGGACGCGGTGAAGATTTTCGTCACTGATCTGTACGAATATACTGCCTTCATCGGAGAGAAGCTCCTTTGTGATAGTCAACCTCTCCCGAAGGTAGCTTAGATAGGAATGCACCCCGAGGTGCCACGTATCGCGGTAAGCTTTTACCATTTCCGCTTCGCGCGTGAGGTCTTGCTCCTTGTCCTTCACCTCGCGTTTGCCGATCAATGGCTGGAAATTACTGGCGAACTTGATCCCGTAAGGTGGGTCGAGGTAGATTGCCTGGACCTTGCCCGCCAAGTCCTCGCGCCGTGCGAGTGACGACATTACTTGCAGGCTGTCGCCCAGAATCAGGCGGTTCGTCCAGTCAATGTCGTGCCGGTAGAATTGCACGGCTTCGTGGTAAGCCTGTTCGGGGTCGGCAAAGAGCGAGCGTTCTACATCCTGTCGCGCCGCCACTTTCAGAATCGCCTTGGCGCTGATCCGCTCGTGAATTTGCAGGACAACCGGATCAACTTCGAACTGCCTCGTCTCGCGCTTCCCGGCCCACTCCAGCCACGGTTCCTGGTTCCGCAATGCCCCAGCCAGCGTCTTGGCTTCGTCTTCGTTCAACGCCCTCTGCCGCGCTGTCGCAAGCAACTCAGGCAACTGATCTGGTTTTCCGGTGGGATCGAATTGAAGCTTAGGCGGGCGTCGGGGACTGTAGAAGTATTCGATTTTGGGCAGAAGGGGAACGACCCCCTCCGCCGCAATCTTCGCCGGGGGAATGTTCTTCCGCTTCGTGGCTTCGTACCTGTAGTCCTTCACGCCCGCCAGCGGCCCATTCCCGTCTTTAGCCTTGTCGTTTTTTGGCCTCGCCTTGTTCCCGTTCCTGGCGCCTTTTCGTCCTGCCATGATTCAACTCCCGATTCCTCCATCCCACCTGCGGGGGCGTTGACGCGCATCTTGAGAGTGAGCGCCTGGCGTAGTTCTTCGTCCGGTAGCCTCTGCATTCCCACTAGCAACCTGCAGCAGTTTCCTTCGCCACCATTCCATCGTTCGACCAAGCAATCAAGTTGCTTCCAGCCGCGGAGATTGAAGTAGCCCACGCAAAAGTCAGCGTGGTCCGCTACTTTCAAGGTCTCCTGGAGTGCGGGCAGAAGCCGCTGTTCGATATTGTCAAAGATACGGGGCATTGCGTCGCTTTCCCTCTTAACGCCTTGCGTCCCGCCAGGCACGTCTATAGAGCCATGCGAGTTACAAATCTAGCTTGTGGGATTTTACTCTTTCACCAACCACATTACTAGTACCTGGAATTCGATGCGGTCTTCCGCGTGTCGCCGACACTGCCCCTGGTCGAGATCAGCAAGCACGTCCGAACGGCGTGCACCAAATGAAATCGCTTGATACGGCTGAAGCCTGGCGACGCGGAGATTAGTCTGGCAATAGTTTAGGAGCCCTGTTTTCCCGACCTTTTGATACAAAGTAATGATTCGAACAACGGAGCCCGCAAGCCTCGGGAAGGGGTGGCAAACGCGAAGGCTAGGGCGAACGCCGAAGCAGCGCATGACCAATAACGGGGCCAGCTACACGGTCCTCCCACTCGTCACCAACCGCCGCCGCTGGTAGCCACTCCTCAATCAGCAACCGCGCTCGCTTGATGGATTGCCCCCGGAACCCGTCGATGGCTTTGGCCGATAGTCGCGACGGTCAAGGCAGTCGTCATACGTAACGCGGTCCACCTTGATCCAATCTGTCTTTTCAATTCCTCTTCGATTTCTCGTCGTCGGACTGAACGGGAAAGCAGATGCGACCTTGATCCACCTGTTTTGCTCACGAGCGATGGCGCGAATTTCGTCCGCCACTTCTGAAAGATCCTGGTCCTGGCTGAAGATCAAGGCGACATCGAACTCCTGGCGATGAGCCAAGCGGATGATATCCAGGGCGATGCGTACATCAATTCCCTTCTCTTCTCCAGCCAAAAATGTGTGCTTGGTCCCGTCCGGTAAATTGACAACCCTGTTCCGATAGCGTAAGGACCGTGCAAAGAGGTGGACGCCCTGACGCCCCATAACAGCGAGCTTCGCAGACCAGAAGCCATGCCAGAACGGATCATCATTTGGGTCGGGGATGCCAGTGTAAAAACGCGTTTGGGACAATGCCCATCCCTGCGCTTGGGATACTGCCATCGCGAGGGCGGACACATCATAACTGGGATAGGGATATCCGAAGGACTCGCGTGCTGCGTGGAATAGATTCTGCCCGTCGATGAAAGCTATGGCGCGTTTGACGGCTGGCTCAGGGGGCATCCGCACACCCTAAAATAAATAACCCCGCCCGAGGCCTTACGGCATATCGAACGGGGAGCAATTTCCATACAAGTCTACTATATGAGGTCCAGAAGTCAAGCGCTTTCATTTTACAGTCTCGACAGGGATTCGGCCACCCATTCCTTCACGAGCACAGGCAACCTCTCCAACACTTCCGAACCAAAGAGCACCTCGTCAACATATCCCATGTGTAACATGTCCACTATGCGACAGAGATAGGACCGGCCCATGTTCCACCAGGTGTTGTAATCATCCACGATCAGGTAGTGCTTGACCTGAATGTTCTCGTGTTCTCGGAGCTCCTCTAGCTCCATTCCATCGAGCAACGTTTCGTAGACGCCGTCGGCAACCCGGCTCCCAAAGGTTGTCGTATAGTAGTACTCCTTGATTTCCCATACCGCGATTGGATTAATGGTGCTGGGAAACGCGCCATCCACGCGACGAGAAAGCGTGCGCAGGGGTGTGCCCTGAAAAGTAATGGCGGTCAGCTCTCTGGGGTCATAATCGCATGGGAGCCCTTGGGAGTTTGCCTCGATGACTATATTGATGATGCAGGTGAAAAAGGCTTTACCCTTTTTCTTTCCCCTTTGTTTGTCAAGCGGTAGGGGACACCGCGGCCGCAGTCTGGCACGCAGATCCTTGAATGTATTCCTCGCTTTGGAGGCATCCATCAGGTTGGTCCGTACAACCTCGTTGAGGGCTTCGGCGCGGTATTCAAAATAGGAGGCTATATTCCCCCCAAGTTCGGTCGCTTTCCCGCTGTTGTCAACTACGTGCGAGCCCGCTAGCCCCAGCTCGTTCAGTGCGGAGCTCATCTCGGGCAGTCCAGGAACCCTGATTCGCCCGGTGCCCCTCTCCGTGTAACCCATGTGCTGCCTAATGCTCTGGACGTTCGCCCAAAAAAGCTTTGGCCGGTTTAGAAACCTTGGGTCGGGCTTCATGGGATGATTGGTCAAACCTCCCAACAAATTCCGCCAACGGGATTCCCACCGCCGTGCATATATCGCGGAGTTCCAAAAGATCGAGCCGCCTCTCCTCGCTTTCATATTTACTGACAAAGGACTGTGACTGTTTCAGCTTTCGAGCTAAATCGACTTGCTTCAGGCCTGCTTCATTGCGGACCCTACGGAGCAGAGCCCGCAGTCGGCGTTGTTCCGGAGTGCCAGTGAATCTAGACATTTTCTCCGTACACTTTAGGGGACCTTGATTCGTATTCCAAAACAGAATATGCTTCTCGTGTGTTAGAATTGAACCTTTGGCCAAGGCTCAACAGCAGATCCTCTTCATCTCTTGCAACCGGCATCCGCCGGCCGCCGGACAGCTTCTCAAGTGGATAGGCAATAAACACCGCTCCGCGCAAGAAATTGTCTCCTATTTCCCGGAACACCTGAAAACCTATCGGGAACCGTTCCTCGGCAGCGGGGCTGTCCTGGGCACGCTATCCCCGGAAAGTGCAGTGGCATCCGACAGTTTCAAACCCCTCGTTGAGATTTGGCACGTGCTGCAGGACGATCCCGAGGCCCTGAAGAGGTCCTACGAGGAGCGCTGGCGCGGCATGATGGCGGGAAACAAGGTTGAGGAGTACGAGAAGATAAAAGCAAGGTACAACGCTCGCCCGAATGGCGCAGACCTCCTGTTTTTGAGCCGTTCGTGCTATGGCGGAGTCGTGCGCTTTCGCCAAGCTGACGGCTATATGTCTACGCCCTGCGGCGTGCATAAGCCAATCCCTCCCGCGTCGTTCGCAGCCCGGGTTGACGAGTGGCATCAACGAACGGCAGGCACTCTCTTTCTCCACGAGGAGTACGAGGCATCCATGGTGAGAGCGGTTCGGGGTGACTTGATTTATTGCGATCCCCCTTGCTCATTCACGCAGTCAATTCTCTATGGCGCCCAGTCATTCGACCTAATCCATCTCTTCGAGGTAATCCGGGATTGCAAGAAGCGCGGAGTCTATGTTGCGTTGAGCATTGACGGTACCAAACGCTCAGGGGACCTGGTTTGTAATATCCCGATGCCTGCCGGCCTTTTCGATCGGGAGGTTTTTATCGAGTGTGGGCGTTCAATGCTCAAACGTTTTCAGATGGACGGCAAGTCTCTTGAAGGCGAAGTAGTCCACGACCGACTGCTGCTGACGTATTGACGGCGATGGCCGAGGCCCGCGGCAAGCTCGTTGCACACGTCAGCCGGAAAGGACTCGTAGGCGGACCTCTTTAGTAAGCCTGCAACATTTCGCGCCCGCCATCTCCCGCCGCTTCGGCCCACTGTTGCTTACCCATGGCGTCCCTTCCTTTATGACCGCCACGTCCTGGGGACTGTGGCCTACCTTACGCTTATCCTGGCGACACCCCAACGCGCTTTGGCCTGAGATCACGAAGGCCATCACGTCACAGTGATTCTGGCAGAGCATTACATGCGCCTGGCGACCGCAACTCGCATGCGGGAACTGCTCGCCCCCGAGAGCCCTGAAGAGGCGTCGTTCTGGCCTGACGACTAGCGGCAAGTGCTCTTCAATGATTCAATGACCCAATGAATCAACGAGTCAACTGAAGAGGTCCTGGGCTACGCGTGTGAACATATTGTCTCTTGACAGCACCTCGCTCCTGTGGTAGCCTACTCATGTGAAAAGCCCCAGTTGCGATGTAGGGCCGCCCCTTGGGGCGGCCAGGCCGGGGCAAGCCCCGGCCCTACGTCGCTAATCCAACACCCCGTCCCAGG
>Ga0181524_10002388_pt1 | contig 19347 bp, 13 predicted proteins | sample PEATcosm2014_Bin_34_FD_119761 | JGI IMG/M metagenome (GOLD analysis project Ga0181524, IMG submission 119761) | Peatland microbial communities from MTU Mesocosm Facility, Houghton, MI, USA - PEATcosm2014_Bin05_60_metaG | ecosystem: Environmental > Terrestrial > Soil > Wetlands > Peat | place...
CTTCATCAGGCGGGTGGGGGCGTTGCGCAGGTGGAGCGGTACGGGCTCCTGGCGGGTGTGCTCGATCTCCTGCTGCACGGCGCCGTAGGCGGTGTAGACGGAGTTCGACTTGGGGGCCAGGGACAGGTAGACGACCGCTTCGGCCAGGGCCAGGTCGCCTTCGGGCGAGCCGAGAAAGTCGATTGCCTCCTTGGCCGAAAGAGTCAGATTCAGGGCTTCGGGAGCGGCCAGGCCGATGTCTTCGACGGCCATGCGGACGACGCGGCGGGCGAGATAAAGCGGGTCTTCGCCGGCGGCGAACATGCGCGCCAGCCAGTAGAGCGCGGCGTCTGGATCGCTGTTGCGAACGCTTTTGTGCAAGGCGGAGATCAGGTTGTAGTGCTCCTCGCCGGACTTGTCGTACATGAGGACGCGCTGCTGGACGGCTTCGACTGCGATGGCTTTGTCGATGTGGTTGCGGGCTTTGGGGGCTACGGAAGACGGCTGACTTGCCGGCAATATCCGCGAAGAGCTTACTTCAGGGGCTAAAGCCCAGCCCGATCCTTTGTCAATTCCGGCACGACTGAAGTCATGCCCTGATACAGTGCGCTCTGTGGAATTGGGCCCTGACAGATTGCCTTCTTTGGAATCGGGCTTTTGCGCAGCCGGTTCCATGGCCAGTTGGGCGGCAACTTCGAGGGTGTTGTAGGCCGAGCGACAGTCGCCGCTCGAGTAACTGGCGATCAACTGGAGCGCATCGTCGTCGGCGGTGAGGTCGAGCGCGCCGAGACCGCGCTCGCGGTCTTCGAGGGCGCGGCGCAGGAGCGCGGCGATAAGGTCTTCGCTGAGCGGTTCGAGCACATAGACGCGGCAGCGGGAGAGCAGCGCGGAGATGATTTCGAAGGAGGGATTCTCAGTGGTGGCGCCGATGAGGCGGATGGTTCCGCGCTCGACGTAGGGCAGGAAGGCATCCTGCTGGGCCTTGTTGAAGCGATGGATTTCATCGACGAAGAGGATGGTGCGGGAGTGCAGTTCGGCGGCGTGGGCGGCGGCGGCCATCACCTGCTTGATCTCCTTGATGCCGCTCATGACGGCGGAAAACTCAATGAAGTTGGCGCGGGTGGTCTCGGCGATGATCTTGGCGAGGGTGGTTTTTCCGACGCCGGGCGGACCCCAGAGGATCATGGAACCGGTGTTGGTGGAGTCGGGGCCGTCGCGCTCGATCTGGACGCGCAGGGGCTTGCCGGGGCCGAGCAGGTGCTCCTGGCCGCTCAACTCGTCCAGGCTGCGCGGCCTCATGCGTTCGGCGAGGGGCGCGGTGCGCAGTGGGCCCCTGGGGCCTTCGGGCTCGCCGTCGAAGAGACTCATTGCCAACCTCCTTATGAACCGGGGCGGGATGATTGGTGGGTATTCAGTCAGAAGCAGCAAGTTAGCCCCCGCTTCGCGGGGATAGCGAGTTAGCGAGTTAGCGGTTTTGCGCAATGGACCTGGGGTGCATTGCCAGCCCGCTGCCGCGACGCTTCGTAGAGCAGCACGCTAGCGGCGACAGCGGCGTTCAGGCTTTCCACCGGGCCGGGGCAGGGAATGGTGATGGCGGCGCCGGCTTGGGCAGCCAGATCGTGGGGCACGCCGTTGCCTTCATTGCCGATGAGAAAGGCTACCGGGTTGGCCAGTTGAGCGCGGTGAGCGGGTTCGGCGCCGTGGATGGCGGTGGTGAAGACGGTGACGCCGGATTCTCTGAGGCGCGTAAAGCAGTCTTCGGCGGTGACGGCGAGCAGCGGAACCCGGAAGACGCTGCCGGCAGAGGCGCGCACGGCTTTGGGGTTCCAGGCGCTGACGGTTCCGGGCAGGGTGAGGACGCCAGTGGCGCCGAAGGCCTCGGCGGAGCGCAGAATGGCGCCGAGATTGCCGGGGTCCTGGAGGCCGGCGAGGACCAGGAGCAGGGGAGCGGTTTGCCGATGGCTTTCAAGGATGTGGGCCCAGGTCCAATCGGGCGGCTCGACCAGGGCAGCGATGGGCTGTGGGGTTTCAGTGGCCAGGGCTGAGTGAAGCAGACTGCCGGGCAGGAGCAGAATCTCAGTTTGCGGGGGAATGGGCAGGGATTCGAGAAGGCGTTCGGCGCCCTCGGCCACAAAGACGCAGGCAATACGCAGACCGGCGCGCATTGCTTCTTCGAGCAGGTTCAGCCCCTCGATTCCGGCCAGGGCACGGGTGTCGCGGCCGGATGCGCGGAAGGGGTGGGCCAGCGCACGGCGGAGCTGCTTGAGGCGGGAATTCTGCTTACTCTGTACAATGCGAAGAGGCATCAGCGGAAAACCTTAGAACGCTAAGCCGATTCTAAGCCGTTCCGACCGAAGTGGGGCAGGCCAGTGGAGCAGCCCAACTTGCCCGCCGCGGCGGGCTGTGATAGTTTCCGTCTTTACGGCGTCTTCAATTATGGCGTCTGCAATTCCGGCGTTTTCACAGAGGGGGCGCCGAAGTGAACGGCAACTGTGAATACGGTCCAAGGAACTGAGGTAAGCCTTCTTGTCGGCGGAGATCTTGCGCGTCCATCCCGATGAACCCCAACCGGACCGGATCGACTACATCGTTTCCTGTCTGCGCAAAGGCGATGTCGTTGCCCTGCCGACCGACACCTTCTATGGGCTGGCTGTAGACCCGGTGAACCTGCATGCGGTGGAGCGGATTTACCAGATCAAGACGCGGCAGAAGCACAAGCCGCTGTCGTTGCTGATTGCTTCGGTTTCCCAGGCCTACGAGCTGGCGCGCGACACCGACATGCTGTTGGACAAGCTGGCGGAGCGGTTCTGGCCGGGGCCGCTGACCATCATCGTTCGCGCCGGGACCAAGCTGCCACTGCGTTCGACGGCGAATACCGGCAACGTGGCGCTGCGGGTGCCGGACGCGGCGATTCCGCGGGCGGTTGTGGAGCGATTCGGACTGCCCATTACGGCGACCTCGGCCAATTTGCAGGGAGCGGCGGAGTGTGCGTACGCAGCCTGCGTCCGAGACCAGATCGGCGACCGGATTCCGCTGATCATCGACGGGGGTCCGACGGGGCACGCGCAGCCAACCACCATTGTGGATTTGTCGCTGGGTCCGGGGCGCTGGGAGATTTTGCGCGAGGGGGCCATCCCGACGCACGAGATCGTGATGGTTTTGCAGCGGTAACAGACGCTGGGAACGGGAATTGGGGAATAGGGAATAGGGAATTAGGGAACAGGGAATAGGGAGTAGGGAACAGGGAATAGGGAACGGGGAACGGTGAACAGGGACCCGCCATCAATCTGTCCGCACGCAGATCGTTGGCCGCGAAGAAACCGATCTCCGACCGCTGATTCCAGACCCCTGAAACGGAAGGCGCGCATGAAGCGCATGGCCAAGCCGAAACGTCGCCGATTTGCTCTCCGGGCGGTGCTGGTCCTGCTGCTGGCGCTGGCAGTGGCGGTTGTGGGCTGGTGCCGCTGGGTCTATGTGCAGATTGAGAGCTATGCCGACCAGGACCAGGCCGCGGTTTCGGACGCTATCGGCGTGTTTGGCGCGGCGGAGTACGACGGGCGGCCTTCGCCGGTGTACCGCGCGCGGCTGGACCACGCTCTGGCCCTCTATCATCGCGGCATTGCGCCGCTGATGATCACCCTGGGGGGAAACGGAGGGGACCAGTACAACGAAGGGGCCGTCGGCCGCGAATACCTGATGGGGATGGGCGTTCCGGAAGAAGCCATCATCGCGGAGACCGAGAGCCGGAATACGGAGGAGTCGGCTCGCCGCATCGCCGTGATTGCTCGCGCCAACGGGTTGCGGCGGCTGGTGATTGTCAGCGACGGCACGCATCTGTTCAGGATTCATGAGATCTGCGCAGCGGACGGACTGGACGTGCTCACTTCACCGCGGCCGCGCGTGGCTGTCGAGGGCGGTTCGCAGGAATTCGAGCGCATTGAGCACGAGATTCTTAGCTACACGCTGTGGCGGCTGCATCTGTACTGAAAAAGGCAGCAAGTTAGCAAGTTAGCCGCCGCTACGCGGCGTTAGCGAGTTAGTGGGTTCTGTGGGGCGCTATTGCACTCCGGGGTGGGGGAGAATTGCGAGCAGCGCCAGGGCGAAGGCTGCGGCGGAGGCGGTGGAGAGGAAGTTCACCGCGTCGTTGTTGAGCCAGCCGCGGCGCTCCAGGGTTGCACCCAGAAGGCTGTCGAAGAGCAGGCCGAAGACGGCGGCGGCGCAACTGATCCAGAACATGGGAAGATCGCCACGCAACGCCAGGGTTCCGATGGCGGAGACAATTCCCGCCGCAAGCACGCCGGCCAGGGTGCCGACAAGGCTGATGGCGCCGTCTGTGCCGGGGTCGACCTGGCGCAGGGTGGTGATCATGCGCGGACGGCCGCCGAGGACCTGGCCTATTTCGGAGGAAACCGTGTCGGCCGCGGCCTCAGCCAGGGCGGCAAGGCCAACGGCAAAGAGGGGCATGGGCACGAGGGTGGGGCGCGTGAACCAGTGGGAATCGGCGAGCCAGGACTGCACCAGTTGATCGGAGACGAGCGCGGCCACGCCCAAATTGGCCGCCACCTGGGAAGCGGACCGGCCGTGGCGCTCCTCCGCCGTGCCCAACCGCTCCTTTTTTTTGCGGCCGAGGCGGGTGGCGACGTAGGCGAGCAGGGAGACCGCCAGAACCGGCAGCAGGGCTGTGTTCCAGGGTCGATAGGGGAAAATGACCGTGGAAAACATGAGGCTGGCGGCGATGGCGGCACCGGTTGCGGCTCCTGCCGGGGTGGCGGCGCGCAGTTTGAGGACCACCAGGGCGAACAGCACGCTGAGACCCACCGTCCAGATGGCCACCGGCCAGGAATTCACGGCCCACCAGTGGGTTTGGAGGATCACGCCGGCGGCCGCAAAGGGCAGGACGACGAGCAGCACCAGTTTCGATTGCCAGACCAGCTTGATTTGAGCCACGCTTCATCGTACCGTCTGGGATCTGGGCGGGGAAGCTGCGCACCTGATTTCCACGGGCGGCTCCGGTGAAGCGGTTTACACTCGATAGCGCAGCGTTTTCAGTACGCTCAAGACACCCATGGAGCTCTCGATGCAAAGGTTTCTATCCGTTGTTGCAGTTTTTGCCGGACTCGTACTTTCCGGTGTTTCCGTGCAAGCGCAATCGCCGAGCCAGCGGCTGGAACTCGACCGCAAGGGCGAGACGATCGTTCTGGAGCCGTATGCCGCGAACATATTGCGCGTGACGCTCAGCTTGAAGCGCGAGCCGGCGCTGGCCGGGCCTGGTTACGGTCTTGTGGCTGCGCCTGCGGCTGACGGATGGAGCGCAAGCCAGACCGCGCAGGCCGATGTGTACCAATCGGGGCGGATTGTGGCCACTGTGGACAAGGATTTGCCTCCCGCCCATCCGCCGCTTCAGTCTGAGATCGACATCGGCAAGTACTTCAACGGCTCGGCTCCCGGCGCCCACATTATCCTGCGCACTCCGGAAGGGAAGAAGCTGTTGGAAATGACCGGTTGGTCGCAGTCGGTGCCCAACCACAAAGACGGCACGGCGGATGTGGCCAGGGACCGGCGCGCGACGGACGCGGAGTTTTACGTGGTGGGCGCTACGTTTGCGTCGCCCGACGACGAGCATTACTACGGACTGGGCCAGAACCACGAGGGATTTCTGGACCATCGCGGGCATCCGGTCCGTTGCTGGGCAGATTACGACGCTCCGGCCGCTCCCAGCTTCTGTGTGCCGTTCCTGATGACCAACAAGGGCTACGGGCTGGTGTGGGACAACCCTTCGAAGACTACCATCGAACCCGGCTTCAACGAGCAAACTCGCTGGACCTCCGAGGTGGGCGACCGGGTCTCGTTCTTCGTGATCGCGGGCGCTACGGCGGACGAGATCTACGCCGGGTACAAGCTGCTGACCGGGCCCACACACATGCTGCCCAAGGCCGCTTATGGGTACATCCAGTGCAAGCAGCGCTACGCAAGCCAGAAGGAAGTGCTGGACGTGGCGCAAGGCTACCGCGACCGCCATCTGCCGGCCGACGTGATGGTGGTGGACTGGTTCTACTACACGAAGATGGGCCAGATGGATATGGACCCCAGATTTTGGCCCGATCCCGTGGCCATGAACAAGCAGCTCCACGCGATGGGCTTTGAGACCATGATCAGCGTGTGGCCGCGGTTTGTGCCCGAGGACCGCTACTACGCAGAGCTACGCGAAAAGGGTTGGCTGATCCATCTGGCTGACGGCACACCCATCGACGGGTTGCCTTACGACCGGGCGGGGTCGGACATCGACACCACCAATCCCGAGGCGGCCGCGTGGTATTGGAAGACCATTCACGAAAATATCCTGAGCCTGGGATTCGACTCCCTGTGGGCCGACGAAACCGAGCCCGACCTGCCTCCCAATGGCGCTTACTTCCACATCGGTCCCGGCACGCAGTTCTTCAACGTCTACCCGTTGTTTCACACGGCGGCGCTCTATGACGGATTTCGCAAGGACGAGCCGAACAAGCGTGCGCTCATCCTGTCGCGCGACGCCTATCTGGGTGCGCAGCGGAACGGCGCCATCTTCTGGTCCTCTGACATCTATCCCACCTGGGACACATACAAGAGGCAGATTCCCACCGGCCTGGACTTCGCTGCCTCCGGGTTGACTTACTGGTCCAACGATACCGGCGGCTGGCAGTATTTGCCTGAGGAGCATCATCCAGCCCACCCGCCCTTGCTCGATCCCTCAGATGCGCGCGCCAATGTGGGCGGCTACGACGACTACCCAGAGCTTTATACGCGGTGGTTCCAATACGCCACATTCCTGCCGATCATGAGAGCCCACGGCAGCCGGGTCGCCAACGAGGTCTGGTCCTACGGCAAACAGGCGGAGCCGATCCTGGAAAAGTATCTGCGGCTGCGCTACCAGTTGATGCCCTACATCTATTCGCTCGGGTACCAGACCTGGCTAACCGGCGCTCCATTCATGCGCGCGCTGCCGCTGGATTTCCCTGACGATGCGAAGGTGGCCGACCTGCGCGATGAGTACATGTTCGGTCCGGCCTTTCTGGTGGCGCCGGTTACGGAGCAGGGCGCGACCAGCCGGGAGGTTTATCTGCCGGCTGGGACCGACTGGTACAACTACTGGACGAATGAGCGGGTAAAGGGTGGACAGACGATCACTGTTCAGGCGCCCATCGACACCATTCCACTGTTTGTTCGGGCAGGTTCGATCATTCCATTGGGAGCGCCGGTGGAGAGCACGCACCAGGCGCAGGCGATCGAGCGGGTGCGGGTTTACCCCGGCGCGGACGCGAATTTCACGCTCTTTTCCGACGACGGAAAGACCTATGCCTACGAGAAAGGCGCGGGCTCCATCACCCGGCTGCACTGGAACGAAGCCAAACGGCAGCTGAGCCACGAGGGCGACGCGGCCTGGAGCGGGCCGGACAGCGCCGTGGTTGAAGTCGCCGGACCTTGATTGGGACTTTGATGGGGCATTGAATCCCGCGGAGCGTTTGGAAGGCGGATGGCCGCGGCAAGAGCGGGCTTGTGCGGCTTGCTTGGGCCGATACCCTTCCAGGCTCCGGAGGCGTCTAATTCCCGGCTGCCTGATTTACAATCACGAAGTAAGCAGGAAAGAACTGAATGAGGCTTTTTCCCATGAATTCAGGCCAGACGCGCGCGCGGTTGGTTCAGGCGGGCGCGGTGATTGCGGCCGTTGCCTTGATTGCCGGCTGCGGTTCCGCCTACCGGGCAGTGGTCACGCCCATAACCCCCAGCGGACCACCCGCGCAGCCGTCTTCGTATGCGGTAGTGGTTTCGGCGCCATCGCCCTCGACGCCCGGCATAGCCACGATCATCGACTACTCCGGCGATGCGGTGTTGGCGATTGCGCCCATCGGCCCCGGTCCGGGCACCTTTACGATCGACGCGACCGGTTCCAACGGCTACACCGTCAACAGCGACGGCACCCTGAGCAATTTCCCAATTTCGAGCAGTCTGCAGGCCAAGCAGGTGACCTATACCACGCTGGCCTCAACGGCACAGCCTGTGAACATGTTCTCGCCATCGGCCGGACTCTACGCGGCCGATCTGAATGGGAATAATGCGGACGTTTTCAACGGGCTTCCCGAGGCTTTCAAGCTGGCCATTCCGGTGGCGCCGACGCCGGTGATGATCGTGGGACCGAGCGTTATTGGCCAGCGCGACTACGCGATCAGCCAGGGCAACAGCCTGGGCGGGAACGTCTCCAGCGGCGTGGAGTGCAACATCTCGCCGACGACGGGTCCGGCCGGCGAGGCGGACGCGATCGAGGTCTCCAGCCTTACGGTTTCGGCGCAGATTCCGTTGGGCAAGTGCCCGGTCTTCGCGGTGCAGAGCTCGGATAAGGCGCGGTTGTTCGTGTTGAACCGGGGAGACGACACCATAACGGTCATCAACAGCCAGAACAACACGCTGGACTCGTGCACGCCGTTCGTCAACCAGAACGGTCAGACGGTAACGTGCCACCCCAGCCTGCCGCTGTCTCTCAGCGCCGTGAAAGCTACGGGGATCACGCCGCCCAACGGAACCAGCGGCATGACCAATACAGCCGGTCCGGTCTATGCGGAGTACAACGCAGCGACCAGCCAACTGGTGGTAGCCGATTATGACGGCGGAACGATCAGCGTGATCGATGTGAGCATGGATGAATACGGGAACGACAGCTCGACCTTCGGCACCACGTTTACGATTCCGGTGGGCAACAATCCGGCGAGCGTGACAGTGCTGGCCGACGGCAGCCGCGCGTATACGGCCAATCAGACGGACGAAACCGCGACCATCGTAACGCTGAGCAGCCACACGGTGGAGAAGACGCTGCCAGTCACCGGCCACCCGCGCACGGTCGTCTCCACGCAGAATTCGAGTTATGGCAAGGTGTACGTGGCCGCGCCCGACAGCCCGTACCTGACCATCCTGCGCACCGATCTGGATATTGTGGACACCACGATCCTGGTGGAGGGAAACGTTGTGGATGTGCGCGTGACCACGCAGACGGGGACGAGCGGAAACAACAACACCGTGAGCCGCGTGCCCGGTTACGGGCAGCCTTGCTACCTGCCGCCCACGCCGTCCAACCCGACACCCGCACCCACGGGCACACAGACACTGTTGCAAGCCTGCGAGACGTTGCCGTAGGGCAATTCGGTGATCGGTCGATAGGGAAACAGCCCAGGAATCATTCCTTGCAGCAGGAATGGCCCCTGGGCTTTTTGTGGCTGCGGCTCGCGCTCATGACGAGGACGCGTTCCAGAACTGTTCACAGAGAACGCCAGGCCGGCGGCCGAAATGCCTTCCCGAAGTGATCCATGACACAGACGCAGCCGGCACGCATCGCCAAGGATGGACCGGATAGATTCCGGCTGGAATCGACAAGGCCCGTTGCCAGGGGGCTTTTCGCCGGGCGGAGTCCATTTGGGGTGGTTGGCGATGCGATCGAATAGTAAAGCCGGCCGTTTGACGCGGCGAAGATTCGTGGCCGCGGGGGCCATGGGAGGGGTGGCTGTTGCCATCGGCTGCACCGCGCACAAGCGAGGAAACTGGGACTTCCTGGGCGATGATGAGGCCCGGACGCTGGGGGCGATCTGCGATCAGATTGTGCCCGCGGATGACTTCCCCAGCGCTACGCAAGCGGGAGTTCTGACCTACATCGATCGACAACTGGTCCGGCACTACCGGCGCCATCAGGACGTTTACCGGGAGGGGCTCGTACAGGCTCACGCGATGAGCATGAAGCGTTTCGGACAGGAACTGGCCGCGCTTTCCCGGCAGCAGCAGCTTGAGGTGGTGAGCGCGATGGAGCGTGAGGAGAGCAGGTTTTTTGAGATGGTGCGCAGGCACACGCTGGAGGGTTACTACGGCTCGCCGCGTCATGGGGGCAATCGCGACGGCGTGAGCTGGCGGATGCTGGGGCTGGCTGAACCGCCGCTGCTGGGGCGGGCGCAGTATGACCTGCGGAAGGGATCGGGCGAATGAAGCGAGTGAACGCGGTGGTGGTGGGAGCCGGCGCCGCGGGCGGCATTGTGGCCAAGGAACTGTCGACGGCGGGGCTGAGCGTTGTGCTTCTGGAGCGGGGCAAATGGTACACCTCAAACGATTGCCGCAAGGACGATCTGCGCAATCAGCGCACGACGGTGCTGGGCAATGCGTTTGGGCCGGAGGATGAGGGCAATCCGCGGGTGTGGGTCGATCCAAAGGGCGAACTTCACACCGCATGGCCCAGCGAGGGGAGTTATCAGAACGATGCGGCCTGCGTGGGTGGAGGCACACTAAGCTACGGAGCGCAGGCCTGGCGCTATATGCCCCAGGACTTCAGGATGCGCTCGACCTATGGCGCGCCGGCGGGGAGCTCGCTGGAAGACTGGCCGATCTCCTACGACGATCTGGAACCGTTCTACGAGAAGGCCGAATACGAGATCGGCATCTCGGGCGACTACTCGGGCACGCCGTTTCATGGTCCGCGGCGGCGGCCGTTGCCCATGCCGCCGTTGCCGCCGGGGCGCGAGTTTGAAATCCTGGAGCCGGCCGCCAAGCGGCTGGGATTGCATCCGTTTCACATTCCCATGGCGCGGAACAGCGTGCCCTACAACGGGCGCGGCCCGTGCATGCGCTGCAGGTGGTGCGTTGGATTTGCCTGCGAAGTGGATGCCAAGAACGGATCGCAGAACACCGTGATTCCCATCGCGCTCAACACGGGGAATTGCGAGTTGCGCACCGAGTGCATGGTGAAGGAAATCCTGACCGACGACCGGGGACGGGCGCGCGGCGTTTCCTACTTCGACAGCAAAGGACACTTGCAGGAGCAGCTTTCCGACCTGGTGGTGGTTTCAGGATGCGCCACGGAGACTGCGCGGCTGCTGCTGAATTCGAAGAGCAAGCTGTTTCCGGAGGGCCTGGGGAATCGCTTCGACCAGGTGGGCCGGAATCTGCAAGGCCACCACTACACAGGTGCGATCGGCTATTTCGACTTCGAAACGTATGACGATGTGGGGCCGGGGGCGACCATTGCCATCAGCGATTACAACCACGGGACTCCGGGACTGTGCGGCGGCGGAATGCTGGCCAATGAGTTCATCCGGCTGCCGATTCACTCGGTCGACCGGCTTCCAGCCAACACGCCTCGCTGGGGGCCTGGGCACAAGCAGGCCATGCGCGACTGGCACCGCCGGACCATCGTCATCATGGGGCCAACCCAGCAGATTCCCACCGCGGAGGGCCGGGTCACGGTCGATCCAACCGTCAGAGATAAATGGCGGCTGCCGGTGGTGCGCATTTCCGGCAACGTGCATCCGGACACCTTTGAGATTGGAGCGGTGCAGGCCCGGCGCGCGGAGGCGTGGCTCAAAGAGGCCGGGGCGGTCAGCACCACTCTGATGGCGGGCAAGCCGCAGGTCGTTTCGGCCGGCCAGCACCAGGCAGGCACCTGCCGCATGGGAGACGATCCGAAAGGCTCGGTTGTGAACCGGCACTGCCAGATTCACGACGTCGACAATGTGTTTGTGATCGATTCCAGCGTGCATGTGACCAACGGAGGGTTCAATCCCGCGTTGACGATCATGGCGGTGGCCTATTTTGCGTCCGATGCGCTGGTCCGCAACTGGAAGGGAACGGGATTCCGGTCATGAAGCGACTCCTGAGGTTTGCGGCGATCGCTGTTGGTTCATTAGCTCTGCTGGCGGTGGGGGGCATCTGGGGCGCGTCTGCCTATTACACATCGCAACTGGGCAAGGGTTGCGCCAACTGCCACGAGATGGGCGAGTATTTCAGCGTGGTGCACGGCGCACCGCACCGGAACGTGGGCTGCATGGATTGCCATGAGGCGAGCCTGGGCACCAAGCTGCGCCATATCCGGGTGCATCTCTTCGGCAGAATGCCGGAAGCGATCCGATTGCGCGATGTGGACGTGCTGGAGATGGTGCCAACCTGCCAGAAGTGCCACCAGCAGGAATATGCCAAATGGCATGCCGGCCCGCACAGCGCCACTTACAGCCAGATCTTTACTAATCCGGCGCAAAACTCCCGCCAACACCTGATGGAAGATTGCCTGCGCTGCCACGGCATGCACTTCGACGGTTCCGTGCGCGACCTGGTCCAGCCGCAGAACACGCAGGGGCCCTGGCATCTGCTGCGCAAGGGCCTTGCCGATCAGCCAACCATCCCCTGCGAGGCGTGCCACCAGGTGCATCGCGAGGGCCCGCTCGAAGTCAGGCCTCAGGGACGCTTCTCGGTTGCGGGACAGCCGGTGCACGATTCGCTGGCCTACTTCGACCGTCGCGAGCGCATTCACTTTGCCGCAACCGCACTCACGCTTCCCACGCTGCACGATGGCGCCCGCCTGGTGACGATAAGCGCCGATCCGCGGGCTGCCATCTGCTACCAGTGCCACGCCCCCCGGCAGCCCGAGGCAGGCACGCTTGCCGCTGCCAATGCGTGGGGGCCGCAGGTGGGCTCGGGAGACGATCGCACGCCGATGGGCGTGCACGAGGGAATGAGCTGCTTCTCCTGCCACAGCGGGCACAATCAGAATGCGCGGGCATCGTGCAAGACGTGCCATCCGCAGATGTCTCATTGCGGGATCGACGTAGAGAAGATGGATACGACCTTTGCCAGCGCCAAGAGCCCGCACAATATCCATTGGGTCAAGTGCACGGATTGCCATCAACATGGCATTCCGAAGAAGAAGACGGCTGCGCCGGTGAAGGCGCCGTTGGTGCAATCTCCGGGCAGGAATGGGTGATGCCGGGAATCCGCTGAATAGCAAATGAGAATGCGGCGTGTTTCCGCGCTGACGAGGGAGAGCCTTATACATTTGAGGCAGGAGAACGCGCGGAGATGACGACGGGTGCGGCGAAAATGCGCGTGGATCTTCTGCTGGTGGAGCGGGGCCTGGTTGCCAGCCGCGAAAGGGCGCGTGCGCTGATCCTGGCGGGCCGGGTGCTGGTGCGGGAACAGAAGGTGGATAAGCCGGGGACGACGGTTCAGGAGGATTCGCCCATCCGGCTGCTGGGTGAGGACCAGCCTTACGTGAGCCGGGGCGGGCTCAAGCTGGCGGCGGCGCTGGAGCACTGGCGGATCGCGGTGAGTGGGAGGGCCTGCCTGGACGTGGGGGCCTCGACGGGGGGATTTACCGACTGCCTGCTGCAGCATGGGGCCGCGCACGTGACCGCCGTCGACACCGGATTCGGGCAGATTGCCATGAAGCTGCGCAACGACGCGCGGGTGCGGCTGATGGAGCGCACCAATGCACGGTTTCTTGAGCCTGGCGCTCTGGCCGCCGAGGAGGGAAGTCCGGAGCTGACGCTGCTGGCGATCGATGTGTCGTTCATCTCGGCCACGCTGCTGCTGGAGCCGGTGATGGCCGCAGCTCCTGGCCTTGTGGAAGCGGTGATCCTGGTGAAGCCGCAATTTGAAGCGGGGCGCGGGCACGTGGGCAAGGGAGGGATCGTGCGCGATCCGGAGGCGCACAAGCTGGCGGTAGATAGAGTGGCCGATTGCGTGCGGGCGCTGGGGTGGGAGGTGGTGGAGACGATTCCATCGCCGATTACCGGGGCGGAGGGCAACCGGGAGTTTCTGCTGTATGGGCGGCGGGCGGGATTTTAAGAGCGGGCCGGGCTCGACTGCGCGCCCCTATCCGGTACACTGGGACCGCATGGTTCGCGTCGCGATTGTTTGCAAACCGCAGAAGGAAGAGCTCGGCCGGCTGCTGCCGGAGTTGATCGGGTGGCTGCGCGAGCGTGGGTATGAGCCGCTGCTGGACCTGGAGGGCAGCCAGTACACGACGGCGGCTGGGGCGGTGGACCGGGCAGAAATGCCCGCTTTGGCGCCGGGGCTGGTGATCGTCCTGGGCGGCGACGGCACACTGCTGTCGGTGGCGCGCATATTTGCCGCAACGGGCACGCCCATTCTCAGCGTGAATCTTGGATTCCTGGGTTTTTTGACCGAGGTTCGCCTGGCCGACCTGTATGCGACGCTGGAGGGCTGGTGCAACGATTGCTACGGCCTGGATGAGCGCTCCATGCTGCACGCCGCACTGCGGCGCGAGGGCGCAGAGCTCTCCAGTTATGAGGCGCTGAACGAAGTGGTGGTTTCAAAGGGCGACATCGCGCGCATGGGCGAGTTTGCCGTGGAGCTGGACGGAAAGAAAGTGGCCCGCTTCCGCGCCGACGGGGTGATTGTTTCCACACCGACCGGGTCCACGGCCTATACGCTGGCCGCCAACGGTCCCATCCTGACGCCGGACGTGGACGCGATGGTGGTTACGCCCATCTGCCCGCATCTGCTCACTCTGCGGCCCATCGTGGTGCGCGGCGACGCATTACTCACGGTGCGGGTTGAGGGCGTTCCCAGCACTGCGCTGTTGACCGTGGATGGGCAGCTTGCCGTGGAACTGCATTGGGGCGATGAGGTTCGCTGCCAGCGCTCCAGCCACACGGTGAAGCTGGTCCGGCTGAGCGAGGGCAGCTTCTTTGAGGCGCTGCGCAGCAAGCTGAGCTGGGGCGAGCGGTAGAGGCCGGTGCGGGAAACGCAAACGAGGGCGGCGGGATTTGGGGCAATTCAGCTTTTGCCCGCTGGAAAGTCCGATCCAAATCTCCATCCCAGGCTCCAATTCCATCCTTTTCATTGCGCCGGCGCGAGGGAGACGATGTGCGGATCGGCATAGAGCTGGCGCAGGGCCTCGTCGTGGGCGGTTGAGTCTGCCGGTGAAGAGGTAGGCGGCGCGATCTGGAACCACGCCCAGGCGGCGTGGTCAGCGAAGCCGGCCGGAGGCGGAAGAGCGCCGGTGAGCTCAACGCCGATGGGTTTGCCGACTGCAAACTGGGCCAGGAATGCGTCGGCGCGGAAGGACGGATTGGCATCGTGCAGGCTGATCTCAAGCGCGTCGGCGTAGAGCAGGCCGGGGAAAAAGTCGCTGAATGGTCCCGGATCGCCCGAACTGAAGCTGGGCGCGGCGGCTTGCCACACCCAGAGAAGATTGTGCAAACCGTCGTGGTTCACCCGGCGGTCGAACGTCATGCGATAGAGCGCAGCCGAGCCGTGAATGCCTTTGCGGCCGGCCCACCAGAAGCTCTTTCCGTTGGACTCAGGATAAGGATTCCAGAGGACGGCGATTCCCGCTTTCTGAAGTTCGCGGAGGGTTTCCGCGGCCACGTCGACCTGGGCGGACCAGCGCGTGTTGAGGGCGCTGCCGGAGGTGAGCAACTCATTCCACTCGAAGTCGGACAGTTGACCGTGGGCGCCGGCCGGAGCATCGTCCGTGGGCCGGGATGGACGCCAACTGAGGCTCACCACGGCACGGTTCTGGTGGGCGCTTATGGCCTGCTTCACAATAGCTTGGCGCAGCTCCGCAAGGGTCGATGCGGGTTGCGCGCTCCCCGACAGCGGGCTTGCAGATTCCGTGCCTGGGAGTTCCGTGGCGTAGATGGCGGGCTGTTTTGCGGTTGCCTGGACGACTGTGGCGGTTGCGGCGCCGGGGGACGCGGGGTCGTTTTCCTGTCCACTGAGCACGGCCTGGCCAGGCGCGGCAAGCAGACGGGTGAGCAGGGCCCTGGTCTCAGGTGTTGCGCCGGGGCTCACGGGGTCGGCCGCGGGTGCTCCGCCGGTGCGGCCGGCCGTGGCCTTGCGCATGGCTTCCATCGGGGCGGCGAGCCGCGGGTCGTCGCGATTCAGCGCGCGGGGGGAGTGGTAAATGGCATTGGCCTGGTCAAGGGTGTTTGCGGAATGGATCCATTCGCTCCAGGTCATGAAGTAGGTCCAGCGGGGCTGCCGGTCGAGGACTTCGAGGCTGGGCAGTGCGCCCACTTCGGCCAGCGCAACGGGCTTGCCGGCGGCCAGGGCGATCATGCTGTCGTAGTATTCCTGCTTGAACTCGCCGTAGATGTCGATGGTGACTATGTCGGCAAACTGCGGGCCGGGGAAATAGTCGGCGACCGGACCGGCGCTGCCGCCGGGGGCGTTCACATTCCACACCCAGACCAGGTTGTCGAGATGATGGACGTTGACGAAGCGGTCGTAGATCTGGCGGTAGAGGGCGGCTGAACCATCCTTGCCGGGACGGCCGCCCCACCAGAACCAGTTGCCGTTCATCTCGTGGTAGGCGCGGAAGAGCACCGGCACATGGGTATCGCGCAGTTGGCGCAGATAGCCGGCGATGACATCCACCTGCGCGCACCAGCGGTTATAGAGCGGGGTGCCGGGGGTGAGGAGTTGCTGCCACTCGTAATCGGTAAGATGGCCCTGGACGCTGTCGCGGAAGGTGACGGGCTCGTCGTCGGTGGGGCGGACGGCGTGCCAGGTGAGGGCGATCACGGCGCCGTTGCGGTACTGGCGCTCGACCTCCTCGATCATGGCCGGTCGGGAGAGCACAGAGTCCTTGTCGTCGCCTGCGGAGAAGCCGAAGTCCTGCCCGAAGAGGCCGGGGTATTTGGCCGTGAGGTCGTAGGCGAGGTCGGTCCAGCGGGAGGCGTCGTTGGGATAGTTATGTTGGCCGGTGATGAAGGCCTGGCCGGAGATGGAATCGAGATAGGCGAGCAAGGCGCGCGCCTCAGGGCTGGCATGGGGGTTTACCGGCTCCGCAGCCGCCTGCGCCCAACCAGCGCATCCCAAAGCAACCGCCAGAATTACTGCCGCTATTCGCACCACCCGCTTCAAGTTCGTTCGCATCTTGAGGGCCTGCCCTTTCGCGGTGCGAATTATAGCTGATGAGGTTGTCGCTGCAAGATTGGAGAGAAAACGCCCGGGCGAGCCCGTCTATCCCGCTTTATCCGTCAATTCTGCCCAGCGGGCGTAGAGGGCGTCGTTCTCACGCTGCGCCGCGTCGAGTTCGAGCAGCGCTTCCTGGAGGGCGGGGGCGTTGGTGGCGATTTCGGGGTGCTCGACGCGGGCGCGGGCGGCGGCCAGACGGGCGTCGGACTGCTCGACGCGCTGCTCGATGGCTGCGAACTCGCGGGCTTCGAGGTAGGAGAGCTTCTTCTTGGCGGAGTTAGCGGAGTTAGCGGGGCTAGCGTTGTTGGCGGAGTTAGCCGGGGTGTGCTGGGCGGGGCCGGAACTGTCGCCGAGGCGGGCCGTCTTTCGCTCGCTGAGACCGCTCTTCTCCGCCTCGTCCTGCTGTTCGAGCCAATCTTCCCACTGCGCATAGTCGGCAAAACGGCCGGTGTGGCCGCGGCCGTCGAGACCCAGGACGGTGGAAGAGACTCGGTTGAGCAGGTAGCGGTCGTGGGTGACCAGAACCAGCGCGCCGGGAAAGTCGAGGAGGTTCTCTTCGAGGATTTCGAGGGTGGGAATGTCGAGATCGTTGGTGGGCTCGTCAAGCAGGAGAACGTCGGCGGGTTCGAGCATGAGCCTGGCGATCAGCACCCGGGCCCGCTCGCCGCCGGAGAGGTTGCGGACCGGCTGGTTGAGCTGCTCGCCGGTAAACAGGAAGCGGGCGGCCCAACTGGCGACGTGCGCGGTGCGTCCTTGGTAGATAACGCTATCGCCGTCGGGGGCAAGGGCGCGGCGGAGGGTGAGGTTCTCGTCCAGCTCGCGCATCTGGCTTAAGTAGACAAAGGACAAGACTTTTGCGCGGCGGATGTCGCCTTGGGAGGGCTCAATTTCGCCGCGTAGCAAACGCAGCAGCGTAGTTTTGCCGCTGCCGTTGGGTCCGACGAGGCCGACTTTCATGCCGGCGGTGAGGATGAAGTTGAGTCCGGAGAAGAGGCGGCGGGCCGGTTGGGGTTTGCCGGGCTCGTGGGGTTCGTGTTGCGGGGGCGTTTCGCTGCCGGGAAAGTCGCAGGGGACATCGCAGGCCACATTGTGGAATTCGACCAGGCGCTTGGACTTGCGCTGGCTGGCATCGAAGTCGATTCCGACCGTGTTGACGGCGGTGCGGCTGTCCATGGCGGCCAACTGGCCGATCAGGTCGTTGGCGGTGCCGATGCGGGCTTTGGACTTGGTGGTGCGGGCTTTGGGTCCGCGGCGGAGCCATTCGATTTCGGTCCTGACGCGGTTGCGGAGGCTCTCCTGCTGGCGGTTCTGCGATTCGAGCCAGGCCTGCTTTTCTTCCAAAAAGTGGCTGAAGTTGCCCTTCACGCGGAGCAGGCCGCCGGCAAAGACGCGATTCAGCTCGACGATCTGGCTGGAGGTGGATTCGAGGAAGTAGCGGTCGTGGCTGACGGTGACGGCGGCAAAGGAGGACGTGCGCAGCAGCTCTTCGAGCCACTCGATGCCGGCAAGGTCGAGGTGGTTGGTGGGCTCGTCGAGGAGCATGACTTCAGGCTCGATGACCATGGCTTCGGTGATGGCCAGGCGCTTGCTCCAGCCGCCGGAGAGAGCGGCGGCTTCGGCGTTGAGATCGGCAAAGCCGGCGCGGCCCCCCAACTCTCGTATCAGGCCTTCGCGCAGGCGGCCCTCGCTATCGGCTTCGTTAACATGGGCGGCGGCAAGGGCCTGCTCCAGAACCTGGCGGATGGTGAGGCCGGGGGCAAAACGCGAGTCCTGGGGCACGTAGGCGGCGCGGGCGCGCTTGCGGACGGCGAGTTCCCCGGAGTCCGGCTCAACCTGGCCGGCCAGGATCGCCAGCAGCGTGGACTTTCCCGCGCCGTTGGGACCGATGAGGCCGATGCGGTCGCCGTCCTCGACGGTGAGGGAGATGTTGCGAAACAGGGGTTCGGCGCCGAATTGCTTGGTGATGGACTGCGCGTTGAGGATCGGGGGCATCTCCCTCAAGACTACCGTGTCTTGTGAACGCGGGGCGAAACGGGCGGTGGAGGAAGAAGGGGATTAGGGATTAGGGACTAGGGACTAGGGACTAGGGACTGGAGAACAGAGATCGGCATTTTCAGCTACGTGTATAGGCCGACAAAAAAGGGAATTCTGGCGGGTTATAGGGCGACGGATTAGAGGAGGAAGGTCTGTTGTTTAAAAAAGTGGATGTGTGAGCTTAGATATCTTTGCGAAGTGTGTGGACCGGGCCGGACCAAAACGTTTGAAAACGGCTCGAAAACGATCGATTGGGAGGCGTTTTTGGCCGTTTTTTGCGTAAAATTAGGGCCCTTGTGTCTACCTTTGGAACTAGCTGCCAGCTTCCGGCTGCCGGCTAATCCACGGGCGAACTGCGGTGGCTTTGCCCGGGGGCAGGGAACAGGGATCAGGAGGGAATGGACGATGCGGGAGAAAGAACGAAGGCTGGCGCGGAGAAGGCTGGATGTCGAGCTGCGGTCCTATCGGCGCGCGGGAATGGCGAAAAATCCGACCAACGAACTGTTGCGGGCGGTGCGGCAGGTGCTGCGGGTTCCGGTGGCGGAGATCGCGCAGAAGATGGGGGTGAACCGTTCGGCGGTGTTCGAGCTGGAGGGCAGGGAGCCGAAA
>Ga0181524_10002390_pt1 | contig 19346 bp, 19 predicted proteins | sample PEATcosm2014_Bin_34_FD_119761 | JGI IMG/M metagenome (GOLD analysis project Ga0181524, IMG submission 119761) | Peatland microbial communities from MTU Mesocosm Facility, Houghton, MI, USA - PEATcosm2014_Bin05_60_metaG | ecosystem: Environmental > Terrestrial > Soil > Wetlands > Peat | place...
ATCCCGAGATCCCCTGGCTCTACAATTTCAAGATCGATTTCCGCTTTAAATAATCGGCAAGGCAGGTCAAATCCGAAATCTGTCAAATTATCTGCCCCTTAAAAATCGCTGCCAACGGGGTTGCGGCCCGGTGGCCGGAAACCCAGCCACCTATGATCCCCCGTTGGCCTCAACCCCGTTGGGGTTGGGGGGGGCCTGCACCACCGGGACCCAGGGTTGTCCCGTTGGTCCAACCCTGGGCTTTGTTACACAACCGCTTTGCGGTTGAAGCCGCGCACGCCACTTTGGGCTGGAAGTCCAGCCTACTCTCGGACAGTCTGGCAATTACCGAAAGGCATTGGCCTTTGTCCAGAAACTCCGGGCCTCACGGTTGCGGATGCGCCGGGCCAGGCAGCGGCGCGAGGGGAAGAGGCCTTACGGCTACACCCCGGAGGAAGCGAAGATCGTGGAGTCCGTCCTCGACCATCGGAAGGCCGGGAAGTCCTACGGGGCCATCGCGGGCCAATTAGAAGCCGGTGGGGTGAAACCTCGCACGGGCCAGAAGTGGCACCCGACACAAGCCCAGCGTATCCTCGCCCGTGCGAAAGAAAGCAAAGCCTGATTTATGAAACCTGCCACAAATGCCAGCGGGAAAGTCCCCGCTTAGGAAAACGACGTGAGCGATTACCGCCAGGAAATCCGAGACCGTTCAAACGCGCTTCTCGCCTACTTCAACCCGAAGGAGGGGCCGGATGGAAAGACCCATGACCGCTCGGGCCGGGTGGTAGGCAGCGGAGATCAACGGGCACGGTTCATCCGCGACAAATATTACGTCAAGCCCCGGGTCGGATCGCGGGCAGTGGCTTATCGCACCAACTGATACGGGATGACTTCAAATCCACTCGTGCTCAAACTCGCGGCGAGTTCATCAATTTCGCGATTAACCGCTTGGTCGAGCCAAAACTCGATGTCGGGCATGATGACCACGAGAATAATCCTTCTGTCAACCGGCTCGTCATAGGACAACAGCTGCTTGCGAGCATACTCGACATCAATGGTGAACTTGCGTTCGAATCCGTCGGGCAAAGGCTCGCCCAACTTAAAGCATTCCGATGGCCATTTCTTGCGCCTCTCATTGGCTTTCTTTGAGGTATTAATCGTCTTTACTTCCAAAAGGGCTGAGGAGGTCTGGGATTTCCCCAAAAGCTCAGGAGTTTTCTTCGCCTTCTTGTCGCTACGTTCAATAAACGTGATGCGGGTATAACCGTTCTTGGTAAGCCACTCATAGCCGAATGCTTCGTACAGAAGATTAAAAAGCGGAGTCCAATCACGCCCTTTCGGGGCGACAAAACGCAGACATTCGTTCATCACGTGCTGCCAAGCAGCCTCATCTAATAGTTGCAGGGCTTTCTCTAATGGTCCGAACGACATTCGGGTCTCGCTCGGCCAGTGCGCGAGATGCCCTGCAAAAACATTGGTGAAGTAGTTGGTCGGGTGAGACCGATCACTCGACTCGTACAGCGCGTAAAGGCGCGGAAACTCACTTCGCCACATGGAATCCAATGTTGTTTCGCATGCCAGCTAGGGTTTCGCAACCAAGTACTGCTTGGCAATTTCGCGCATCGCAGAGAGTTGGCTCCCCACCCACGAGAAAATGTCCCTTCGGTGTGGTGTATCGCTTGCGGCCTGCTCCTTATCATAGTTTTTGTAAACCGCGACCCGGCTTGACCTAGACCCATCCAGACGTTCCCAGCTCACGGTCTCTCCTCCCAGCTTCTTCTCGATTTCTGCTCGATTGCCAAAAAGCGTGTCGAACATCTGCTTGTCTGAATCATCCGGGCACCAGATTTCAACCCGAATCCGCGAACCTAAGGCCATAGAGACATTTACGTTAACACCGGCCCTTCCAACCGAAGAGGAAACCCACGACTCCTTTGTGGCTCTCCTGCCCTGTGCCCATGGATGGCCGTTTGCCGAAAGAAAAGCGAACAGGTCCTCCCAGAATTTGCGACGAAATTCAAAACGCGGTGCGTTCTCAACTTCCACCGTCTCGCGAAGCCGTCTTTCAAATTCACTTGGCGCGGCCTCGAGTTGGAAGCGAACAGCCGGTTTGGAATCATCAACCACAATGACTTCCGGGCGGACAAGGAAAAACGAAATCTTCTCGGTCATGTTACGATTTAGCCACTTGACCGCCGAACGATGGTCGTCACCAACTTCTGGAGCCACCCAAATGACAATGGCGGCTTCAAGCCCGGCGGCATAGGTAATCAGTTGCCCAAGGTGCTTGTGGTCGGTGGCATCAAGTTGGCTTTCTACAATTACGACAGCATCGCTCCCCCCAACTCGGCCAAAAATGTCCAATTCGTAAGAACCGACTCGCTTTTCAGTCTGTTCGACTTCAATGGTAATTCCAATCAGGCTGGAAAGATGTTCGATGTTCTCCGCGAGCCAAGGAGTGAAGTCCCTTTCCTCATTCTTCCAGATTTCTTTAACGCTCTTTGTTTGGATGCTACCGAGTTCGACTTTCGCCATAGCGGGTCCTTTCATGTTGGTTCTGGCACAGGCATGCTCGAAATGATAGGGGATTCCCAGTTGCACCGCCACTGTTTTCTCCAAAAGTGAGGCCTTGCCCTCGGTCACGTTTCGGCCTAACCTCCCGCACCATGAAATTGCCACTGATCTTCGTTGTGCTTTTGGCGAGCCTCACGGCTTCTTTTGGAGCCGATGAGAATTACCCGACATTGGCCCTCGGCAGCCCAGCCCCGGATTTCAACCTGCCCGGGGTGGACGGGCGCCAGCACGCCCTGAAGGACTTTGCCCAGGCCAAATTCCTGGCGGTCATCTTCACCTGCAACCATTGCCCCACCGCCCAGTACTATGAGGAACGCCTCAAGAGAATTGCCGCCGACTACACGGATAGAGGCGTGGCCGTGGTCGCCATCATGCCCAACGACCCAAAGTCCGTGCGCCTGGACGAACTGGGCTGGACCGACCTGAGCGACTCGTTCGAGGAGATGCAACTCCGCGCGGCGGAGCGCAAATTCAATTTCCCTTACCTCTATGACGGCGATAGCGAGGCGGTGGCCCGCGCCTACGGCCCGGTCGCCACCCCCCATGCCTTCCTCTTCGATGCGGAGCGCAAGCTGCGTTACGCGGGCGCCATCGATGATTCGGAACGCGTCGAGCACGTCACCAAACACTATTTGCGCCAGGCCCTCGATGCCCTGCTCGCCGGCCGGCAACCGCCCGTGGCACGGACCAAGGTCGTCGGCTGCTCCGTGAAGTGGGCGGGAAAAGCCGAGTCGGTCAAAGCTTATATGGACAAACTCGCCGCCGAACCCGTCTCGCTCGCCTCGGCCGATGCGGAAACGCTCCGGGCCTTGCGCAAGAACCAATCCGGCAAGTTCCGCCTGGTGAACTTCTGGGCGACGTGGTGCGCGCCGTGCGTGGCCGAATTCCACGAATTGGTCACCCTGAATCGCATGTACCGCCATCGCGATTTCGAGTTGGTCACCGTCTCGCTCAACCGCCCGGACGAGGACAAAACCGTGCTCGAATTCCTGAAGGCAAAACAGGCCTCCTGCCGCAACCTTGCCTTTGCCTCCGCCGACCGCGAGAAACTCATTGATGCCTTTGACCCCGATTGGCAAGGCGCAGTGCCCTACACGGTCCTCATCGCCCCCGACGGAAAGATCCTCCAGCGCCAAACCGGCAGCATCGATCCCCTGGCCCTCCGCCGCGCCATCGTCAAGGCCATGAACGAAGCGAAGCCATGGTAGCATGGCGTGCTGGGAGCCTTTTGAAGAACGCTCTGCTTCAAAAGGGAAAGGAACCGCGAATCCACGCAAATGGACGCGAATCACGATGACTTCTAAAACATGCCTCCAAAACTGGCGCCGCCGCTTGGCCTGGATGTTTCGCAGCGCGGCGAAGCCGCAACCAAAAGCCGGGTTGACCACGGATTACACGGATACCACGGATAGACAAGAATCCGTGTCATCCGTGAAATCCGTGGTCGAAGATTTTTCCAAAAAAGAAGATCTTGACAGAGAGTGGTACACGCTCGGGCGACACGCCCACGCGCCGGTTGAGGAAAGCTCCGCTAGGAGCGCCATGTTTATAGTCAAAGCATCCGGAGAGCCCCAAGCTCCGCCAGGAGCGGCATGTTGCGCCGACCCAGCAACCTCAAGGCCTGTGCCGCTCCTGACGGAGCTTGGGAAAGGCTCGGCTGGCCGGCGTTTCTACAAACATGGCGCTCCTAACGGAGCTTTCACCGATGGCGGGAACTGTGCAACATCCGGGTCAGAGCGCGTCCGAAAAACTCCGGCTCCGAATCTTTGTCGCCGCCTTTGTTGCCGCCCTTTGTCGAAAACCAGCCAATTCGACAAAGCTCACGGCAAGGGATGCGACCAAGCTTTCAGTTCGGCGAGTTTTCCGGGCAGGCCGTTCCGAGGCTTCGTGCTCGCCGCCGTCCTCAGCCTCATTGCACCTATGCCCGCCGCATTGGCCGAGGACGCCGTGAACACCGTCCGGCCTGCGGACACCGGCGCCGCTCTCGTCAACCCGGATATGGGGTGGACGATGCACTTCTACTCGAACATCCCGCAGAATTACGGCTCGAGGCTGGAGCCATCCGACACGCTGGAAGATTTTCCAGGTCTCTCGACCGTGTATCTGCGCGTGCCGTGGGCGTTTCTCGAACCGGAGGAAGGGCGCTTCAACTGGGCATTGCTGGACACGCCCGCGCAACGCTGGATAGCCAAGGGCAAGCGCGTGGCCCTGCGCCTGACGTGCTCCGAAAACTGGATGCCTTACGCCACGCCTCAATGGGTGCGCCAGGCCGGAGCCAACGGCTGTTTCTATGAGTTCGGCAAAGGGCCAACGCCGCAAGGAAAGACCTGGGACCCGGATTTCGGCGACCCGGTTTTCCTCGCCAAACTGGACCAATTCCTCTCCGTGATGGCGGCGCGCTACGATGGCAATCCTAACGTGGCCTTCATCGACATCGGCTCCTACGGCTTGTGGGGCGAAGGCCACACGATGATGAGCAGCCGGGTGCCGGGGGCCCTCGCGCCGGGGATTATCCGGCAGCATGTTGACCTGTACACAAAGCATTTCAAGCGCACCCTCCTCTGCATCAACGACGACGTGGCCGGACCTGACAAACCGGGCCGGCATTTTCCCGAAACCGATTACGCGTTCTCAAAAGGCGTGACCCTGCGCGACGACAGCATCCTGGTCCAGCCGGCCCCGCGATCCTGGTATCACGCGGAGATGGCCCAGGCATTCTGGCCCCATTGGCCGATCATCCTCGAGCACGAGCACTACGGCGGCTCGAAATCAAGGGGCGCCTGGGGCGATGGCTCCCTGCTGCTTAAAGCCGTCGAGGATTACCACGCCAGTTACATGTCCATCCATTGGTGGCCGCGCGTGGAACTGGCTGAGAACCGTGCTCTCATCGATCGCATCAACCTGCGCATGGGCTACCGGCTGCAACTGCGCCAGATGTCCTGGCCGCGCGAGGCGGTCATCGGCAAACCTTTCCACGCGCGCGGCGTCTGGGCCAACGCGGGGGTCGCCCCTTGTTATCCGGGCGGTTTCGCCGCGCTCACCCTTAAGGACGACAAGGGCGGCATCGTTTCGGTCCTGGCGGATGAACAATTCAATGTGCGGGACCTGGTTCCCGGTCCGCCGGGAGCCTCGCCCGAGCAGACCAATGAATGCCGCTTGGTCATCGGCCAATTTGCGCCGGTCACCAAGCCCGGTGAGTATGCGCTCTTCGTATCCGTCGGCCAACGCGATGGCACCCCTCGAATCGCCCTGCCCCTGCCGGGCGACGACGGCCAACGGCGCTACCGGCTCGGACAGATCACACTGCGCCAGGAATGACAGCGTTTAATTCCTTTGATTGTCTTGAGCCAATTCCTTGCTGTCCTGCGCCCCCGCGCCTGGAGTGCATCTCACTTGCCTGGGCAGCCGTTCCTAATCTTCATCTTATCAGATTTCGGATTTCGGATTTCGGCCTTCGCTGCCCTTGCCCCTGCGCCTGAGAACGGGTATAAACACCGCCATGACTGACCAACGCCCGGCGGTGTCCGAGATCGAGCAGGCCATCCGCAATGTGCCTGATTTTCCGAGGCCCGGCATTCAGTTTAAAGACATCACGCCCGTTCTGGCGGACGCGCGGCTGTTTGCAGGGAGCATCGAGTTGCTGACCGAGGGTTACAAACCGGGCACGGTGGATGCCGTTATCGGAATCGATGCGCGCGGTTTCATCTTTGCCGGCGCGGCGGCGATGAAGCTCAAGGCGGGGTTTGTGCCGGTTCGCAAGAAGGGCAAACTCCCTTTTCAGACCCTGGAGCAAGACTACGCCCTTGAGTACGGCACCGCCAGCGTGGCGGTGCATGTGGATGCCCTCAAACCCGGGAGCCGGGTGTTGTTGATCGATGACCTGCTGGCGACCGGCGGGACAGCGGCAGCCGCCTCAGCCTTGATGGAGCGTCTTGGGGCAACCATCCTCGGGGTCTCCTTCCTCATTGAACTGAGCTTTCTCGGCGGCCGCAACAAGCTCAAACGTTACCCGGTTCGGTCCCTGGTCGTGTACAAAGGCGTTGGAAATGAATAACTCACCGGCTTCTGGCTTGGTCTTTTGCCGCCGGGCTTCGTTGCTCGCTCCTTACAGACCCGCTGCGGGGTATGCTCGTCGCTCGTGCCTTGCCCGGCGGCAAAATCCCTGCGCCATAATCCGATGACTTATTCATTTCCAACGCCTAACCCTTGAGGAATCACAGATGTCTTTGCCTTTCAGCCCTGTATTATCAGACCTCCCCGTTTACCAACCCGGACGGCCGATCGAGGAAGTCGCGCGCGAACTCGGCTTGCCGGCCCGGGACATCATCAAGCTGGCCTCGAACGAAAATCCGCTTGGCCCTTCCCGCCTGGCGGTGGCGGCGATGCGCCGGGCGCTGGCCCAAGCCAACTTGTATCCGGATGGCAACGCCTTTTATCTCAAGCAGAAACTTGCCTCCAAACTCAGGGTGGCCCCGGCCAATCTGATCTTCGGCAATGGCTCCAATGAACTCCTTGAATTCATCGGCCATGCCCTCCTGTCGCCCGGGGCGGAGGCCGTGGTTTCGCAGTACTGCTTCGCGGTGTATCCCATCGTCACCGCTCTGTTCGGGGGCAAGCTGGTGATTGTGCCCGCCAGGGACTACGGCCATGACCTCGAGGCGATGCTCGCCGCGCTGACTCCGGCCACGCGCGTCGTCTTCGTTGCCAACCCCAACAATCCCACCGGCACTGCCGCTCCGGCCGGCCAACTCGCCGCCTTTGCCGAAGCAGTTCCCGAGAATGTGGCCCTCGTTCTGGATGAGGCTTACATCGAATTCCTTGACGACCCTCCGGACCTGCTGTCCGAAATCCGCAACGGCCACAAACCGAACCTGATTTTGCTGCGCACCTTCTCGAAGATTTACGGCCTGGCCGGCTTGCGGTTGGGCTATGGCATCGGCCATCCCGATTTTATCGCTCAACTCGAGAAAATCCGCCAGCCCTTCAATATAAATGCCATCGCCCAAGCCGGCGCCCTTGCGGCCCTGGACGACACCGCCCACGCCGAAAGGTCCCGCGCTCTGAACGCGCGCGGCCTCAGATTCTACGCGCGCGCCTTTCGGAAACTCGGGCTCCAGTTGGTTCCCTCCTCCGCCAACTTCATCCTGGCGCGCGTGGGCGATGGCCAGCGCGTGTTCAACGAGATGCAGAAGCTCGGCGTTATTGTCCGCCCCATGGCCGGTTATCAACTGCCGGAGTGGGTCCGCATCACCATCGGCACGCCCAGGCAGAATCAACGTTGCCTAGAGGCGCTCAAGGCCGCCCTGTAGGGAGCCGTGAAGGGACTGGCGTCTGGAACGTGGAGCGTCGGAGCGCAGAGCATGCGGAGCGTGGAGCGTAGGAGCGTGGAAGCGTAGCGCGCGAGGGCATCGTAACACTTGGCACGCTCCACGCTCTCACGCTCCACCCCAAGCGCTCAGCCCGGCGTTTGATTCTGCACGAGCCCTTAGGGCGATAGGACAACGCGGTAAAAGCGCTGGGGGTCGGGCGGTTGGACATCGGACAGGGTGAGGGTGGCATTGGTGGCGGTGGTCGGAGTTCCGATGTTGGTCCAGGCACCGCCGGCCGGGTTGGTCGTGTACTGGAGCTGGTAGGCCAGCCCGGGCAGGGCGGTCCAAGAAAGCGTGATGGCGCCATTGGCCAGCGTCACGCCCTGGAGTTTGGGCGCAGAAATGGGCGCGACGGAAACGTCGTCCAGCCCAAAGGCCTGAGGGTCGTTGCGAGCGCCGAATTGCAGCACGGTGCTGTTGGCGGCGGCGCGGACGACGAACTGCATATTGGTCCAGTCAAACGGGGGCATGTTAACCTGATCGAAGAGGACCGTCGGGGAATTCGTGGCGACGTTCCACTCGGCCAGAAACTCGTTGGGCGTGTCGCTGCCGCTAAAATACGGACTATCCACCCAGAACGAGAGCATGTAAAGCTGGCCGGCCGAGGTGGGCAAGGTCTGGGAAAGGTAAGCCAACCCGCCGACTTGACCGAGCAGCGCGCCCCACGAGCCGGTGTGGACAAGCTCGGGATGCGGAGGGTCGCTGGCGCTCCCGACCACGAGATTGTCGGCCGCGGTTCCCTGCAGGGTCCAATCGGAGAAATCACCGGTTTCGAAGCCGCCGTTTTGGACTATATTCTGGCCTGCGAGGAGCGTGAATTGCAAGGTTTGGGCGAGGCCGGAGGTCAGGTTGGTGAACTGGAGGGCGGCCTGGTAAACGCCCGCAGTGAGGTTGTCGGCGGCGGGGTTTAGGGCCACGGTCACCAGGGTGGAGGGGGCGGCGCGGGTCAAGACGCCGGAACCGGGTGAGACCGTCAGCCAGGAGGCCGTGTTGACGACGGCCCACTGCAAAGCGACGGTGCCGGAATTGGTCAAGGTGAACGCCAGTGCCGTTACGCTGAAGGGGCCGCCCACGGGGCCGGTGGTAGTAAAACCTGTGGTTGGGGTGATGCGGAGTGGGTCGGGCTGCCCAGCCAGGGCATCGATCAGGGCCTGGCCGGCGGGAGTGCCCCAGCCCGTGCATAAGTCGTAGCCGGGGGTGGCCACAAATCGAGTGGCCCTTGAATTAGGGAAGTTGTTGCCGGTGGTAATATCGTGGAATGCCGCCGCATAGCCGGAACCCTTCCCAATGGCGTAGAGGGCCGGGTTGACAAAACCAACCGTGGCGCCACTGTTGGCGGTCGCCTGCTGGTTGACCAGGGCGGTAAAGCCGGCCCAAAGCGGCGCGGCACAACTGGTGCCCCCGAAGGTCGCCGATTTGCCGTTGTTATAGATGACCCAAACGTTATCGGCGGCCAAGGCGACATCCGGCACGTTGCGGTTGGCCGGCGAGCCTTGGTTGGCTAAGGTGGCGACCCCCGTTTGCCAGGTCGGAAGGCCATAAGAGGCGCTGACCCCGCCGCCGCTGGCGCCGGAACCTGCGCCGCCGGTGTACCAATTCCAGACCGTCTCGGCCGCCCAGGCTCCGCCCGCGCCGGTGGTCAAAGTCGTGCCGCCGACCAGCGTGATAAACGGGTCGTCGTCCGGGGCTGGGATGGCTCCCGTATAGGCGCCGCTGTCGCCGGAGGCGTTGAAAAAGGACTGGCCCTGGGCGGCCATTTGCTTGAATATCTGATCGGCGCTCCCGGCCGTGGGAGTGCCGAAATCCCAGGAACAGCTCAGTTGCTTGGCCAGGTCGTCGGTGGCCATCCGGTTGAGGATGTCATTGGCGAGGCCATTGGGACCGGCCTCATAGACGATGATCCCCGCCAGGCCGGGGGCCATCGAGACCGTCATTTCAATATCCAAAGAGACCTCGACACTCTGACTGTTGCGGCCGGTGGTCGGAGCTCCGCTGAAGCTGTCCAGCAGCACGTTTTGCAGGGGAATGGCTGCCAGCCCGGCTCGGGCCTCGTAGGCCGCAATGTCACTGGCATAGTAACCGTCAAACTCCAGCAGTCCCACGCTTTGACCCGCGCCGGTCAGCGTGACCCCGCGCGCGTAGGCGGCGCGGAAGTCGTTCCCCATGTAAGTGCCGCTTGGCCCGGAGCCGCTTTTCGATATGGGTTGCACGGACCCGTCGGCGGGAATGGCGCGCAGGCTCTTGGGACGGGGCAGACGGTAGTTATTAAGCCCGCTGATGTCCAGGACCGCCACACTAATGTCGATCGACGGCTCGGATTCCGGGGCATAGAAGGTGCGCGCCTCCGCCGGGTGCGTATAGAGGCGCAGGGTGGTTTGGAGGGCCTTCTCGATGTCGGCCACCGAGCCGTTCACATCCAGGAGCGTGCGGTTGGGATGCTCGCCGGTCACCGTGAGGCCGTTTGCGCGGGCGAACTCGATAAGGGCCTGGTAGTCCTCCTTGGCCGGGCCGAACCGTTCGGCAAACTGCCGCGGGGTGAGAAAGTGGTGGTAATTGGTGCTGGCGGGGTCGTAAAGCTCGCTCAAGAGGCGGGCCAGGGCCTGCGGTTGGCGCAACGGCAGGCTAATCGCCAGGTTGAGGCGGCCGGTGGGGGCCAGGCGGCCAGTCGGGGCAAGGCCGCGGGCTTCGGCGGGCATCGACTCGGCCAATGGCTGGCGGTCCTTCGCCCGAGCGGGCTGGGTTGTAAAGCCGGCGGCTAGGAGGGCCAACGGCAGCCCGAGCATTACTCTAATGGTCTTCATCGGGTCAGCAGGTCCGCATGGGGCAGGTGGTCGTTGTTCCAGCGGGTCAGGCCGAGGTCGGTTTTTTGGAAGAGAATCGCATCGGTGGGCCGCTCGATGTGGCCGTCGCAGAAGACCACGTTGAAGGTGCCGCGATGGCGCCGTTGGTGGGCTTGCAGGATGCCTGCGCTGCCGGCGAAGCTGGAGTTTTCGGTAGTATCGCGCGAGCTGATGTCCAGGCGGGCGTAGCCGTCGTAAGTCGCCGGGCCGGTGATGCCATAGTAGGCTTGCAGCACCATCGGCACGACCCACATGAGGTTGGCATCGCCCAGTTCGATCATGTCCGCCGGGGCAGCGACGGTGGAATCAGTGATGGCCCTGATGGAATTGGTGTTTGCGGGGTCGGTCAGGTAGCCGCCCAGACCCAACTTGCTGAGGCCGAACTGGACTCCGTTGGCGTTGTAACCGTAGCTGCCCAGCGGCACGGCGATGCTGTTGCCGGCGAGGGTCAGCCCGCGGTATGAGGGGCACAGATACAGGTCGTTGGTCCAGTCGTACTTGACGTAGGGAATGAGGTGCGTGGACCAGAAACCAAGGTTGATGATGCCTCCGTTTTGGTCAAAAGAGAAAACCGGGTAGGCGTGGGTATCCTGGACGTACATTTGCAAGCCCAGGTCGAGTTGGTGCAGGTTGGCCTTGCAGCGGGCCGTGCGTCCCGATTCCTTGGCGCCGGACAAGGCGGGCAGCAGCAACGCCGCCAGAATGGCGATAATCGCAATCACGACCAGCAGCTCGATCAAAGTGAAGGCCCGGGCGAGGGTCGCCCCGGGGGTGTCCGGGGCCGGGTGCGCGGTTAGAGACACCGTCGGTCGAGCACTTTGGAGTGCGTTGGCAGGCGGCCGCACTTTACACGGAGGTTCGCGCGCATCGGTGCAAGCTCCGGGAGGAGCGACATGTTTATAGCATCGCGGTCGTCCGGCTCTGTCAAGCTCCATAGGAGCGGCATGGCTCGACTGGAATCCGGTCGGCGGAGGCTTGCCAAAGCCCTGCGTGCCTTGAACGCCCAGGGTCTGGGGCGGGCAACGCCGCTTCGATGAGCCATGGGATTGCGGCATTCTCAAAGCCTCACTTCGGCCCGAGGGCGCCGACGACCCTATAGTATCTTGCCGGAGCGCCCGGTTTGGCCGCCGCCGGGTCCAGCATGAAGTTCGAGGCGGTGGAACCGAGGGATTGCCAGGTTATCGTGCCGGCCAGGTTGGTGGTATAATTCACGGTGTAGGAACTGACCCCGGCGATGGGGGTCCATTGCAGCAAGAAGGCGGTGCTGCCGGGGGTGATCTTGAACCCACTGATGGTGGTGGGCGTCGAGTTCGTGGCGGCCGGGTGGTAAGCCTCGAACATCCGCTCCACGCTGGCTGCCTGGCCCCCCAGATTGTCCGGCGGCACCGAGGTGTCCTGCTGGGAATTGATTTGCGCAACCATGCCGTGCCCGGGCGCAAACCAGTAATAGTTGAGGACGTAATAGGCGCCGGCGTCCTGGTAGCCCTCGCCGACGTCGAAAGCGATGTCATATTCATCCAGCTCATGGACTCGCAGGCAGTCCAGGAAGCCAATATTGGGCAGGGTGACCAACCCGAAGGCGTCCACGGTATCGGTGGAAGTGTAGGTTATCTGGACGGGGAAATCTCCCAAGCCCGCCAGACTATAGGTCGAATAGAAAACCGTCGCTCCCGACCACGAATCGCCGTAATGAATCGAGATCGGGAAGTCCTGCAACGCGTTGGTGAACACCGACTCCGGCTGCGACGAGCTGAAGCTGGGGTTGTAGAAGCCATAATCCAGTTGTCCCTTCGACGGATCTTCGGTGAAATAGAGCCACTGCAGGCCGTTGGTGCTGCCCCCAACGGTTAGTTGCTGGGCCATTTGAGCACCCACGGCAGCGAAATCCGCGCCGTTCGGGGTGTTGGTGGCGGCCAGGTAGTCGTAGCGATTAGTCACGTCGTGCGGCCCGGTGGTGAAGTCCCAGGCCTGGGCCGTGCTGCTGGCGGGCGTCACCCAGGCGGAGACGTCCACGGTGCCGCTGCTGTTGGAATTTGCATAGGTGATGTAATACTGGCCCACCTGGGTGAACATGTCGGCGCCGGTAATGGTGACTTGCGCCTGCGCGACCATGGCGCCGGCTGCCATCGCTGCGGCCCACGACAGGACTCGACAAAAGGCCGAACTGATGCTCATGAACGGCACTCTCCTTTTCTGCGGAAGGCAAAAATTCATAAAATCAACATGCTTCCAGCTATGATTCCGGCAACCCGTGCCGCTCCCCTTCGACTCCTTCATAACGAATCATAACCTTCCCGCAAAGATACGGTATTGCAGCGGCGCGTGTCAACTGTGCGTTCCGAGGCACACCCGGCAGGGCTGCCCCTGAACTCAGGGCGGAGAGGGGGGAGCCAGGCGGGCAGCCCTGAAGCCCGAAATCCGAAATCCGAAATCCGAAGGAAACCCGAAATCCGAAATCCGAAGGCCGGAGCTTAACCGCTAATCTCCGCGAATCAGCAGCCCTGCCCGGCTCTGGAAGTCCGAAATGGGCCGTTGATATGTTGGCTGTCTGACGATAATGTCAGGCAGGATGAAATCGATTCCGCTTCGGCAGCTCCTGAGAGAACCGATCATGGTGAAGAGGATCACCCAGGCCGGGCAATCGGTCCAGATCACCGATCATGGGCAGCCGCTGTGGATTTTGCAACCGGCGCTTGCGGGGGGCGACAACCCGGAGCGCACAAAGGCCATCGATGAACTGCTGGATGAAGTCCTGCGCGGACCGGTGTCCTCCCCCAGCCTCTCGAAGATCGTGAAGGACGCCCGACGATGAGGGTGTATGCCGATACGAGCTTTGTGGTTAAGCTTCTGGCTTGAGAGGTTGGCACCGAAGAGGCATTGGCCCTGGAGCTCGAATGTGAACTCTTTCTTTCGACGGACGAGCGCCAGGACGGAATCGCGGCTTCCGAGGGGTTGGAGGTCGTCTTCGTGGAGGATTAGGGAGCGCGAGGCACCCGTTTCAAAGGTTTGTTCCCCTTTACAAACCCCTTCCACATTTCGTTCAATAGCGGGCAAGACGCTATGAAACGTTACGGAATGGTCATCGGATTGCGGCCGGAAAAGGCCGCAGAATACAAGCAACTGCACGCGGCGGTCTGGCCCGACGTGCTGAAGAAGATTCGGGAGTGCCAAATCCGAAACTACTCGATCTACCTTCGGCAACTCGAGGACGGCCAGTATTACCTGTTCAGTTATTTCGAATACATCGGGGCCGATTTCGCTGCGGACCTGGCCAAAATGGCGGCAGACCCGGCCACCCAGCGATGGTGGTCGTTCTGCGAGCCTTGCCAGCGGCCGCTCGCCAACCGCGCTCCTAAAGAGTGGTGGGCCAACATGGAAGAGGTGTTCCATGTCGATTGAATCGCGGATTCCAACTAACCCCGGAGCGATTGATCTAAAGTGAAACTGACTGATTTGCGGGGCATTTTGAGGTACATCCCCCAGTTCCGGGAGAAGACGTTCATCATCAGCCTGGACGGGGTGATTGTAACCAGTGAGAATTTCGCCAATCTCCTGGTCGATATCGCGGTCCTGCGCTCGTTGAACATCCGCATCGCCCTGGCGCATGGGGCGTCCGAGCAGATCAAGATGCTGGCGGCGGCTGAAGGGGTCTGCCCCTCGAACCTGGATGGCACCGGCGTGACTGACGAGACCACGCTGAGGCTGGCCCTGACTGCGGCCAACGGACTGACGCATGAAATCCTCGAGGGGTTGGCGGCAAACGACCTCCGCGCTGCCTGCACCAACGCCCTCATCGCGCACCCCGCCGGCATCCTGCACGGCGTGGACCATCATTTCACGGGCAAGGTCGAGCGGGTGGACGTGGAGATGCTGCAAACGCTGCTGGACAATGGCATCATTCCTGTGTTGCCGCCGCTGGGATTCGACGGCGACGGCAGGACCTATCGGGTCAACTCGGATGGGGTGGCCCTGGCTGCCGCCGAGGCCCTCAAGGCGGCCAAGCTGATGTTCATCACTCCCTTCGACGGCATCACGGTGCGCGACCGTGTCATTCGCCAGATGTCGGTGAGCGACCTCGAATCGGTGCTGGCCTTGCAGAGCAGCGAAGTCCATCCCGGGCTGCTCTCCAAGGCCATCCATGCCGTGGCTGCCTGCAAGGCCGGCGTGCCCCGAGTCCATGTCATCAACGGCTCCCTGGAGGAGGGCCTCCTGGCGGAGGTCTTTACCAACGAGGGGGTTGGCACGCTCATCTACGCCAACCAATTCCAACAAATCCGCCGCGCGCTCAAGAAGGACATTCGCAGCATCCTCAATCTGACCAAAGGCTCCGTCGAGAGCGAGGAACTGACCAAACGGACCCGTTCGATGATCGAGAAGCAATTGGGTGATTATTATCTCTTCGAGATCGACCGGAACCCTGTGGCCTGTGTCGCCCTGCACACTTACCCGGAATACGGCAAAGGCGAACTGGCCTGCCTCTATGTGAGCGCGGCGCACGAAAACCAGGGCATCGGCCGCAAGCTCGTTCAATTCGTCGAGAACAAGGCCCGCGAGATGGGCCTCCGCGAACTCATTTCGTTGTCCACCCAGGCATTCACCTATTTCCAATCCAAGGCCGGCTTCGCGGAGGGCACGCCCGAGGACTTGCCGCCCGCCCGCCGCGAGAGATACGACCAAAGCGGCCGCAACTCGAAAGTGCTGACGAAGAAGCTCGGCTAAACTTCGATTCCGTAGGCCTTGATCTTGTTATAGAGGGTCTGGCGGCCGATGCCCAGGCGCTTGGCGGTCTCGAGCTTGTTGCCCCCCGTCTCCTTGAGCATCTGGATAATGGCGTTGCGCTCGACGCCCTCGAGCAGGGTGAAGTTGGTGTCGCCCGCTTCCTCGGCGGCGGCCCGGGTCTCTGAAATGGAGAGATCGCTGGCATCGATTTCATTGCCCTCGCACAGCAGGACGGCGCGCTGGATTTCGTTCTGCAACTGGCGGACGTTGCCAGGCCAATCGAAGGCGGTCAATCGCTCGATGGCCGCGGGCTTGAAGCCGGTGAGGGTGCGGTTGGCCTGGGCGGCGAAGCGCTTGAGGAAGGAGTTGACCAGGGGCATGATGTCTTCCCTGCGCTCGCGCAACGGAGGCAGGTGGACGGAGATGGCACTGATGCGATAAAACAAGTCTTCGCGCAGCTTGCCGGCCTGGATGGCATCCTGGGGCTTGCGATTGGTGGCGGCGATGATGCGGCAGTTGGTCTTGTAGCTGGTCTTGCCGCCGACGGGCCGGACTTCCTGGTCCTGGAGGACGCGCAGGAGCTTGCTCTGGGTATCGACGGGCATTTCGGAGATTTCATCCAGCAGGAGCGTCCCGCCTTCGGCCTGGCGGAAGAGGCCCTCGCGGTCGGCGTGGGCGCCGGTGAACGCGCCCCGGACGGAGCCGAACAACTCGCTTTCGATGAGTTCGCGGGGCAGGGCGGCGCAGTTGACCTTGATGATTTGGCCTTTGTTGCGGTTGCTGAGGGCGTGCAGGAGATCGGCGATGACTTCCTTTCCGGTGCCGCTCTCGCCGGTGATGAGGACCGTCACGTCGCTCGGCGCGATGCGGTCGATCTTGCGGACCACCTCCCGCATGGCGGCGCTTTGGAAGATGGGCGAAGGGGTTCCGCTCATCGTTTCAAGGGCGCGCCGCAGGGCGCTGGCCTCTTCGCTCTGGCGCCTGTATTCGATGGCGTTTTGCACGTCGGCCAGCAGCTTCTCGCCGTCGAACTGGACATTCTTGCGCAGGAAGTTAAAGGCGCCGCGCTTGATGGCCTCGACGGCCCAGGAGATCGCCTCGTTGTCGGTGGGAACGCCGGTCAGGACGATTACTTGTGTGTCCGGCCAGCGTTTCTTGAGTTGAGGCAGCAAATCCAGCCCGTCGGCGTCGGGCAACTTGACATCCAGCAAGACCAGGTCAGGCTGCTCGTGGGCAAAGGCCCTCTGGAGCGCGGCCCCGCTGTCGGCGGTCGAGATCTGATAATCGTTCTCCAGGAGCGCCGTCAAGACGGTGCGCTGGTCCTGGTCATCGTCAACTATTAAGACTTTGCCCTTCATAAGAACTAATCACGGCCCGGAACACAGGCCCGGGTAAAGGCCCGGAACAGCGCCCGATGCTCGGGGGCGCGCTGTGCCAGGCGTTCCGGATGGAACTGCACGCTCAAGAGGAACGGCAAACAATGCGCCGCGCCCGGCTTGAGTTCCAGCCCTTCGACCACCTCGTCGGGGCTGAGGGCAACGGCTCTCAACGGCCCGGCGACCCGGGCGACCGCCTGGTGATGGGTGCTGTTCACGCCCAGTTTCACCCTTCCCGTTATCTTGGCCAGTAAAGAATCCGGTGTCAACCGCACTTCATGGACCACCTCGCTCTTGCGGTCCATCTGATGATGGTCCAGCGCCTGGGGCATCTGCGCCGGAATATCGACCAGCAGCGTCCCTCCCAGGGCCACATTTAGTATCTGCTGGCCGCGGCAGATCGCCATGAGCGGCTTGCGCTGGCGGAAAACCTCGTCAATCAAGAGGAGTTCCCGCAAATCCCGTTGCCCGCCGTCCGGACACACCGTCACCGTCCGCCGCAGCCGTTGCGGAAGCCGTTTGGCGTGCAGGCGCGGATCCACGTCTCCGCCCCCGGTCAATAGCACCCCATCGCTCCGCCTCACGCACTCGGCAATCGCCTCTCGATCAACCGTTGGCGGCAGCAGCATTGGCAGGCCGCCGGCCGCAAGAATCGCCTGCGGGTAGGAGGCCGAAAGAGCGATCGACAGATCCCCGAATTCCGGCCCTTGCTGGTCCACGTCCGGAGCTATCAAGATCAGAGGCGGTCTGCTCATACGGCGCAAACTTTAGTGCGGCGTCTTCGAAATAGCCATATAATTGCGGGGACAGGGTCACCCGATTTCGGCTTCAGGGAACCGTTGGCGGATGGACTTCCTGATGGACCCCTCCTCTTCGGGCCGGAGGCGGCGGCGGTTGATGCGGCGGCGGACGGCATCCAGCAGTTCCAGCCAGTCCTGCAACGGCGGCTCTGGCAGGGCCTGCCACTGGTCGTAACGGCGCTCCCGCGCGAAGAAGCGCCACTCCCGGCCCACGTGCCGGGCATAAACCTGGACCCGGGCGCCTTCATCGCTCAGGCGTCTCCAACTGATCTCAGCTTTTGCCCCCATAACGCGCAATGAATCCTACGGCAAATCCACACTGGCCACCGCCATCGCCGCGATGCCCTCCTCGCGGCCAAGAAAGCCCAAGTGCTCGTTGGTGGTGGCCTTGATGCCGACCTGCCTGGGACTGAGGCGCAGGGCGGAGGCGATGTTTGATTTCATCTGCGGGACATGGGGAAGCAGCCTGGGCTGCTCTGCGACGAGGGTGGCATCGACATTGACAATTGCCCCCTGGCGCAATTCTGTGAGGCGGGCTGCCTCGCTCAGAAAAACGGCGCTGGGCGCGCCCCGCCAGCGGGCATCGGTGTTCGGGAAAAAGTGGCCGATATCCGCCTCGCCCAGCGCCCCCAGGATGGCATCGCAAATCGCATGCATCAGCACGTCGGCATCGGAGTGTCCCTCCAATCCCTTGCCGTGAGGAATTTCCACGCCGCCAAGAATGAGCTTGCGCCCCTCGACCAGGGCGTGAACGTCGTAACCGACTCCAACATGAACCATGCGGCCACTATAGGACAAGGCCAGAGCCAGCCGCAACCTATACCGGTTTTCAACCGGCCGCACAGGGGGGGCAGGCATCCTGCCCGCTCCACTCTGGAGATTGGAGATTCCAGATGAGCGGATTGGGCACCGCGTAGCGGTGCCGTGGAGTTTGGACATTATCGTGGCTTGACATCGGTTCCCCCTTTGGACGCACGAATGAGGCGGGCGATATGGATAGTGAACAAACTCCAGGCCTGGGGCGTTGTCGCAGGCTGGTATTGGCCGGGGCATTCGCCGTATAGTCGTCGCGCTATGCCACAATCCCTAAGTCTGGTCGTCATTCACACCATCTTCAGCACAAAAGACCGCCGCCCGCTGCTCCATTGCGGCGCGCGGCCCAAACTCCACGCCTACCTCGCCACGGCAGCGCGCAACTCCGGTTGCGAATGTTATCGAGCTGGCGGCGTCGCTGATCACGTGCATCTGGCCATGCGGTTGTCGCGTACCGTGACCATTGCCGACCTGGTTGAGGCCCTCAAAACGTCGTCCTCCAAATGGTTAAAGACCCAATCTCCTGACCTGAGAGCCTTTTCATGGCAGCGCGGCTATGGCTGCTTCTCGGTCGGGCCGAGTGATTTGAGCTCCCTATGCACCTATATTGACGAGCAAGAGATGCACCACCACTCACGGACCTTTCAGGAAGAGTTTCGGATGTTCCTAATGAAATACCGAGTGAAATACGAGGAGGCGTACGTTTGGGATTGATTATGGCTGCATCCGAGCGCCAACGGCGCGGCCCCATATCAGCCTGGGGCAACGCCCATACGCGTCAGGCTAAGGATTGACCTTCAGCTTGCGCGGTAGCTTCTGGCGGACGCGGCGAAGCAGCAGCGTGTTTTTGTCCTCAATTAGCCACTGCAGCTCCTC
>Ga0181524_10002392_pt1 | contig 19324 bp, 15 predicted proteins | sample PEATcosm2014_Bin_34_FD_119761 | JGI IMG/M metagenome (GOLD analysis project Ga0181524, IMG submission 119761) | Peatland microbial communities from MTU Mesocosm Facility, Houghton, MI, USA - PEATcosm2014_Bin05_60_metaG | ecosystem: Environmental > Terrestrial > Soil > Wetlands > Peat | place...
GCAAGCAAGCACTTTTTGAAGAAAAATGCAGGTCATTAGGAACCCGGTAAAATCAGGGCGAATCAACGCTCCTACCGCATGCTGCCCCGCTGTAGTGTATAAAAACTAGGTCGAATTCAGGTCTTGCCTTTGCGCCGGCAATGCCCCATTTTCCTTTCAGATTATGCCGGCACAGCACTGCCAAGCAGTCGAGCACCACTTTTCGGAGAACATCCGCGCCGGAAAGAACACTTACGTTTACGACGCTCATACCTATCACACCAAGGTGCCACCCGAAGGAATTGCGAAGCTCATCGAGTACTACACCGCGCCAGGCCAAATAGTCCTGGACCCTTTTTGTGGCTCGGGCATGACTGGCGTCGCCGCTGGCAATCTCGGGCGAAAGGCCCTGCTGAGCGACCTGTCACCCGCGGCCACATTTATCGCGCGGCATCTCAACACCCCCGTTGACGCCGGCGCCTATCTCAGGGCCGTCCGCAGCGTTTTGCAAGATGCGGCCGGGCTCGAGGCCAAGCTCTATAACACCCCCTGCCGCAGTTGTGGCGCGCTGACGCCGATGCTTTACACGGTGTGGAGCTACGGGGTCATCTGTCCGGGATGCGAACGCGAGTTCATGCTTTGGGATGTCGCCCGTGACGAGAAGCCAAGTGTGCGCGAGAGCAAAATCCTTTCCGAGTTCGCCTGTCCCCACTGCGGGACGCACCTCAAAAAGCGGGGCCTCAAACGCACTGGGCGCCATCCCGTCCAGGTTGGATACAAGTGCTGCGCGCGTGGGCTCAAAGAACAAACCGCCCCCCTTTGCGACCGTGACTACCAGACCCTTGCGGGCATACAAACCGAGGGCATCCCCCCCACACTTTGGTATCCGAAGGATCGCTTCCCCGAGGGCATCAACACACGCCAACCCATCGCCGCTGGCATCGAGCGAGTTGACCAGGCCTACACGACGCGCGCCCTCTACGCCATGGCGTGGCTCTGGCATCGCGCCCAGCAGTGGCCGGACCCACAAATCGCAGGCAAACTCCTCTTCACGCTCACTTCCCTCTACCAGCGCGTCACCGTCTTTTCGGAATTCCGTTTTTGGGGTGGCAGCGGCAACACCGCAAACTACAACGTACCGTTTATTTCAAACGAGCAGAACGTCTTCCGCGCATTTCAACGCAAGGCCAACACGATTAGCTGGTACTTCAAGGCCGCGCCCAAGCGCAACCGCGACGTCGACGTCCGCAAAGCGTCGGCCTGCAGCCTCCTCCATGTCCCCGACGAGTCGGTGGATTACGTTTTCACCGACCCACCCTTCGGCGGCAACATCAATTACTCCGAGATGAACTTCCTCTGGGAGAGCTGGCTAAAGGACCACACTGACACCCGCGAGGAGGCCATCATCAACGCCGTACAAGGAAAAGGCTGCGCCGAATACTCCAGCCTGCTGGCGCGCGCCTTCCGCGAGTGCCGCCGGGTCCTCAAGGACACCGGCTGGATGACCGTCATCTTTCACAACTCGTCGGCCGAAGTTTGGACCGCCCTCCAAACCGCAATCTCCGACGCCGGGTTTGCCGTGCGGGGCACGCAGACCTTCGACAAAGCGCATGGCACTTTCAAACAGTTCGTATCCGACAATGCCGTCGGCTACGATCTCATCCTCCACTGCCGCAAAGCCGATCCCACGCACAGAACTGGGAAAAACCATGCCGCCTCATCCTGCAGAATCTCGGACTTCGTGCGCCTGCGCGTCGCCCAGGACCCCGAGCGGTATCGGGTCCATTTTCTCCATGTCTCGCGCACGGACGAATGGGACTTCCGAAAACTGCACGCCGAGTGGCTCGCCGAGGCGCTGCCAGAAAATAGCGGCCTCCTTGGATTTGAGGAATTCCGCAATCAAGCTCAGTCCGCCGTGGCGGACGTGAAGCTCAAGCCCTTTCAGCACGAACTGCTCTAAATGGCTCGAAAGCCGACCCTAGTCATGACCCTGGCCGCCTTCACACAGGAACAATACGAGGCCGCACATCGCTTGCTTGCGGCAAAGGTCGCCCGCATGATGGGGCGAAAACTAGAGGAGGGGGATTGGGCTGAGGTTTACTGCCGCGCGAAAGGCCTGCCCACCCAGCGATGGAGCAACTTAAACATCGATGTCATCCACGAAGGCCTCGGCGTTGAACACAAAATGCTGTGCTATCGCTCCGATGTAAACATCGCGCGCGCCTGCGGGGAGACCCTCATGCATCCTGCAGCGACCCGGGCCATCCGAATCCCCGCTGGCCGCGTTTCCGCCGACCGAGCCATGCGGGAAATCATGGAACAATACGCCGAACTCATTCGTCAGCGCACAGAACAGGTCCGGCAACAAGCCCCGCCCGGCACCCGACCCGACATGCGAACTGGCTGGTTGCTCTGGCAAGAAAGTCTGCGGCAGTTCCTTTATTTTGAGGAGAGGATGACCGCGCCCAACCCGGACGATTATACCGCAGAGTGGGTCCAGAGCGGCGGCGGCTCCCGCAAAGGCAGCCGAAATCTCTGGATATACACTCGCGCCACAGGCAGGAAACGATTCTCCGTCACCACATCCGCCGGAGCAAAAATCCAGCCCTACTTCGACGTTCCGCCTCCAACAGACCAAAACCTCTACATTTTCACGGTAATCGGTGAAATCATAAACGACGGCACGGTTCGCTGCTGGATCACGCAAGGCACCTGGCAAGAACTCGAACAAATCCTCGGGACGGTTACGTCCGCCACCATCACCCAGGCCATCCAGGAAAACCTTGCCGAGACGGCCCCCGCCGAGGCTGGCCCAATCGTCCAGGACCCCGCCCAGCCCCTCGACGTCAGCGCCGAGACCTACGCCCTTCTCAAATCCCGCTTGCCCGGCGTCAACGACGACCACTGCTTTCAGTTGCTAATTCGCCTGCTCAGGCGGAGGTAAAAACTGATCAGGCCCGGGGGCCGAGTGTCGAGGGGTGGCACTGCGCTGCCCCGACACCCGACACCCGACACTCGGCGCCGCGCCCTGGTTTTTGCGCTCACGTGCCCCGCGCTGCCTCATCGCAGAGCACCGTTGCGTTCGGGTGCAGCCAGAGAAACGAGACGGGGAACTGCGGAGTGACTTCGGGGCGGCGCAGACGCTCCAGGACAGGGCGTTTGCGCTGCCCGCCAGCCAGCAGGAGAATCTTCCTGGATTGGAGGATGTCGGCCATCCCGAGGGTAAGCCCGTAGGCCGGTTTAGCATTCGAGGCGGCGAGCATCGGGTGCTCCAGTGAACTGGGCGTCAACTCTGCCAGATGGGGTCCGGGACGGAGCGCCTGGGCCGGCTCGTTCATGGCGATGTGTCCGTTGACGCCGACGCCCAGAACGCAAAGGTCAATCGGCCCGTTGCGGGCAAGCCACTGAGAGACTCGCTCGCATTCGAGCGGCGGGTCTGAGGGATGGCTCTCGAAGCCTTGATAGCGGTCCGGGGCGATCCGCAGCGGAACAAGGAGGCGCGTTCTCAGGTCGCTCTCGCATGTGGCAGGGTCGGCCAGGTCCAGCCCGCCCCACTCATCAACCTTGATGACTCGCAATTGACCGAACAGGGCCGGCTCCCGGGCGGCCTGTTGGCCCAGCAGTTCGTAGGTCCGGGCAGGGCTGGAGCCTGCCGCAGCGCACAACAGCAGGTTCGGCCGGCGGCGGACCTCCGATTCGATCAGCGCGGCGGCGCTGCGGCTCATCGTTTCGAAATCCGTTGCGATATCGAAGCTCGGGCCGGATGGCAAGTTTGCTCTGGAGTGGTGAGTAATCATGAACCCGCTGCGGTGGAATGAAGTGGGGGGCAAGGCCCGCGGGAGCGTAGCGCAGGCGGGGCCGATGCCCTGGTTAAACGCCGCCACACCCCGGGCGCATCCCGGCACTGCCCCCGAGGGACGGAAAACCCACCCCCCTTCCCCCCTCCCATGCGCTCGGAGCGCATGGGAGGGGGGTGATCCATTTTTGCCCGGTACCCAGGGCGGCGGCCCGCCTGCGCTGCGCTCCGGCGGGCCTTGCCCTGGGCTGATATATACTGCCCCGTTGGGGCAGAAGAGTGCCGCGCTCTGCGCGGGAGAATTGGATTTTGGGCGCAGTGTCGGGCATGCATATCGGAAGCTCGGTCCCGGAGGGACATCCGACAATAGCCCGGCGTTTCAACGCCGGGGAGGCGAGAAAAGGGATTCTCGTCCCGAAGGGACGATTGAGAACACTCCTTGCCCTCAGCCGTCCCTTCGGGACGGATGGATGCTTTCGATCCGCTCACCCGGCGTTGAAACGCCGGGCTATTCCCGCAAGCCCCTTCGGGGCAAAGGAGTGTCACGAACCGACCGACGCCTTTAATCGCACCCGGGCGACATGTCGCTGTTGTCTTCACATTCTATTCATGCTGCTCAATTCCGCAGGCGGAAAAACCGGGCGGGCGCGGGCGGGAGACTGTTGGTGTAAGGGCTGCTGGCGCCGGCCACATCCTGGTAGGGACCGGCGGGGCTGAGCGCCGATTGCAGGACGTAGGAACCGGGCCAGGTGATGACCACGTTGTGTCCCGCGCGGGCGGCCGTCAGAATCGGCCCCAGGCTGCCGGCCGAACTGCGAAGCCGGAAAAAACGCGCTGACGCCAGCGGCGGACTATTGGTGTACGGGCTGGTGGCGCCGGCCACATCCTGGTAGGGACCGGCGGGCCGCAGCGCCGATTGCAGGACATAGGAACCGAGCCAGGTGATGACCACATTGCGTCCCGCGCGGGTGGCCGTCAGAGTTGGCGCCACGGTGCTGACCGTCAAGGTCGCGTTGCTGGAGACAACCGAGCCATTTGCCCCGGTGACCGTGCAGGTGTAAGTGCCGGCATTGGCACCCAGGACCGGGTTGAGGGTCAATTGCATGTTGGTGGCGCCACTCACGTTCATGCCGTCTTTCTGCCACTGGAAACTAGCGCCGAAGGCGGCGATTGACAGGGTTGCGACGGCCCCTGACTGGACCGACTGGCTGATGGGTTGCTCGAGGATGAAGGGATCATTGACTGCGCGAAAGCTCAGGTCGTCGAAGTAACCGGCCGCCGCCTGGCCGTTGCCGCCGCTGTAAATGACGTCGCTGGCGATATCGATCGCGTTGAAGCCGAGGCCCCCGGCGTTGTCGTGCGTCAGGACGGGCTGGAGCATGTCATCGATGAAGAAGCAGCAGTTGGCGATGCCGCTGGCGGCATCCGCAGGGCCGACCATAATGCGGGCGTGATGCCAGCCGTTGGTGCGGGCCGCCGTGGTGTTGAAGTATTTGCAGATTCCCCCCAGTTCGCCGTTGTTGCCGCTCAGGCCATCGCCGGCCGTCATGACGGCGCATTGATATGTGGCCAGGTCGCCCCCCTCCCAGCCGCCGATGGCCAGGCGCTGAATGAGGTTGCCGGGCTTGTTCGGGCCTTGCTGGGCGTCCGGAGGCATGTCCGAACCGTAGTTGCACAGCGAGACCTGATCGCTGTAGCTGGCGTAGTTGGTCGGATACAGGTCGCAGAAATACCATTCGAGCATGATATTCCCCAAATAGAGCCCGCCGCCGTTGAACTGATAGGACAGGTTCAGGTAGGTGCGGTCGTTGTCGCTTGTGCGTATCGAGCCGTTTATGGGACCGCCAATCATCTGCAAGCCTGTATGGGGCATGACGCCGTTCTGGGCGGTAAAAACGCATATATCCGGACTGTTCATGCCCCACCAGGGGCCTTGGCCGTCAAGCGAGCCGCCGCCTCGAGGACCGGAGAGGCCCGGCCCTCCGCTCAAACAACAAGCGGGATAGGTCTCGAAATCGTCCGTGAACAGGACCTCGGTTTGATGGACGAACACCGCCGCCCCGGCGCTCATGGCGACATTGGCGAAGTTGCTGACACTGCATTGGTAAAGCCCTTGGTCCGCGGTGGAAGCCACCGTCAACGAAAGGGTCGCCGTAGCCGATCCGGAGATATTCGTCCCATCAACCAGCGGAACCCCGCTCCGGAACCACCGGTAGCTCAGCGGCGGGGTTCCCTGGGCCGCGACCTGGAATACGAGGTTGCTGCCGGCGTATGTCACCTGGCCGGGGGGCTGGGGCTGGAGGGTAATGACCGGAGGATCGATCACCGTAAGGGTCGCGGGAGCCGTGTTCGTCGAGCCATTGACGTTGGTAATGGCGCACGAGTAAGCCCCGGCATCCGAATCCGTCACGCCCGCGATGGTCAGCGACGCCGAGGCCGCGCCCGAGATTCGCCCGCCCCCGCTCAGCGGCGTCGTACCTTTGCTCCACAAATAGACCAGGCTTGGGCCGACGGCGGCGACCGTGAAGGCCGCATTGGTGCCGGCCCCGATGACCAGGCTGGCGGGTTGGCTGAGGATGACCGGCGTCAGCGGCAGCACGAGAAGAACCGCGGCGCTATTGGTCGCCCCGCCGGCATTGCTCAGATGGCAAGCGTAGCTGCCCGCGTTGCCGGCAACCAGGTTGGTTATCGTCAGAGCAGGTGTGGCCGAGCCGGAGATGTTGGCCCCGTCCGAAAGCGGGCTGCCGTTTTGACTCCACTTGTAGTTTATCGGTTGGCCGGCATGGGCGGTGACGGAAAAGGTGATGGCACCGCCCAGGCTGGCCAGCACCGTCCCCCCCGTGGGCGATTGGCTGTCCAGGGTGGGCGGCGCGGGAAGACCCACAATTGCGCTGCTCACCGTTGCCCCGGCGATATTGCTCGCCATCACGGAATAGGCCCCCAACTGGGCAGGAGTTATCCCCGTAATCGTCAACGCGCTCGTGCCAACTCCGCTGATTTGGCTCGAATTGGTCACAGCCTCCCCGTCTTTCTCCCAATAGAGGGCAGGGGCCGGCGCGCCGGTGATGCCGCCGACTTGCAGCGTCACGGTATCGCCTATGTTGACGACCCGATTGGTCAATCCGCGGATTATCACCGGGGCGGCAACACCGTCCTGAAAATAGAAATCATCGAAATAACCTCCTATCGACAGCTCGGTGCCGTAATCCTGCAGGGAACTGAGCTGGATGCAGTTAATGCCGACGCCGCCCGCATTATCATGGGTCAAGGTGGGATTGACCATGTCATCGATATAGAAGTTTATGGCCGCCACGCGCGTGGCGGCGGCGGCCGGGCCGACCACAATGCGAGCATTGTGCCACCCTGCGGAGCGCGGAGCGGCTGTGTCGAAGTAAGCCGGATAGGCGCTGTTGAGGCCGTCAGTGGCCCCGAGGACCTGGGCCTGGTACTTGCTCGTATCGGCGGCGCCCCACACGTAGGCCGCCCCAAGCATCAGGCATTGAACGGGACTCGCGGGTGCGACCGCGCTCCCGCTGGAGTTGGTGGTGTAATCCGCGTTGCCCGGAATGCCCGTTCCATAGTTGCACAGGCCGGCGAAATCGCCGTAGTCGTCCCGGTCCAGCGGGTCCGTTGTGCCGGCCCCGCACGGATCGAAAAACCACCAGTCCAGCACCACATTCCCGTAATAGAGATTTCCCGAGTTGAGCCGAAAGGCCAGGTTGTCGTATTCGGAGTCGAAAACGAACGGGACCCCGTAAGTAGAACCGAACTCATTGCGGGCCATCTGTGCGCCGCTGTGGGGAGTCACGCCGTTCTCGCTGCCCACGACGGCGAAATTGGCAGGATTGGCGCCCCACCACGGATTGCCCGAGCCATTGGGCGCAGCGTTGGCCCCGCCGACGTAATTCTTGTCCAGGTAGTCCTGAGCGTAGGTCTCGAAACCGTCGCTGAACGAGGCGCCATGGAGGGGCGAGAGCCAGGCCAGAAATGCCAAGGCCCCCAGCAGCACTTGTGAGCCGAGGTCTGACACGATAATTTGTTTCTTCATTCGGTTTTGGCAGTCGCTTCTGCAAGGGGCGATGCACTTTTTGCTTTATCAGCACTCTATCAAATTGCAACCATCGCGAAAAGCGATTTAATAGAGCATGATGCAAGAGTTCTCCGCCCTCGATGGGGCCATACTGATCGATAAACCGTCCGGGCCTACTTCCCACGACGTGGTGGACGCGGTGCGCCGGCGTTTTGGCATAAGAAAAGTGGGCCATTGCGGCACACTCGACCCGAATGCGACCGGTTTGCTGGTCCTCCTCCTGGGTCGAGGCACCAAACTTTCCGAAAAACTGATGGCCGACGACAAGGTTTACGAGGGAACCATCAAGTTCGGCGAAAGCACCGATTCTTACGATGCGGACGGCCGGTTGGTCGCCTCATTGCCAGTCATGCCGATGAGCCTGGAGCAGCTCAACGAAGCGGCTGCGCAGTTCGTGGGCGACCTGATGCAGACGCCGCCGATGGTCTCCGCCGTCAAGAAAGGGGGCGTGCCGCTCTACAAACTGGCTCGCAAGGGCATCGAGATCGAGCGTGAGGCGCGCCTGATTCACATCTACACCTTCCGCTTTGCGTCCTACCAGGAGCCGATCGGGCAATTCCGGCTTGCCTGCACCAAAGGCACCTACGTGCGAAGCATCGCCCATGAATTGGGCCAGAAGGCCGGTTGCGGCGCCCACCTGGCCACGCTTCGGCGCGTCGCTTCCGGCCGGTTCGACGTGGCCCAGGCCGCGCCTCTTGCTCAGGTCCTCGCCCTGAGCGCCCGGGAGCTTGAGAAACTTGTCATCCCATTCTTGAAACTGGTCGGCGGCTGATTCCAATTCGCTTTCAAGATGAAGATCATCCACGCCGCCAGGGAGTTGCAGCCGGGGACGCGGAAAGTGTCGCTGGCGATCGGGTTCTTTGACGGGGTGCATCTGGGGCACCAGCAGACGATCCGCCAGGCCATTGCCGATGCGCGCCAGCATGAAGCCCTCTCGCTGGTCATTACCTTCGATCGCCACCCGAACGTCGTGGTGGCGCCCACGCGAGTGCATCCCTTGATTTATTCGCTTCCGCAGAAACTCCGGACCATCGGTTCCCTCGGCGCGGACGCCCTGTTGTTGATCCACTTTGACGAGGCTTTCAGCCGCCAAACCGGGGAGGACTTTGTCCGCGCATTGGGGCGGGACCTGGGACAGATTCTGAGCATCTGCGTTGGGACCGGTTTTGTGTTCGGTTACAAGCGGGGCGGCAATGTCGAGCTGTTGAAACGATTAGGCAATGAGTTGCGGTTTGCTGTCCACGCCGTGGCGTCAGTCTCCCTGGGTGGCCGGGCGGTCAGCAGCACCCGGATTCGCGCCGCCATCGTCGCGGGCGACCTGGACGCCGCCAGCCAGATGCTCGGCCGCCCCTACTCTCTGGCCGGCCCCGTTGTCGAGGGCGACCGCCTCGGACACCAGTTGGGCTTCCCGACCGCCAACATTGACGCCCAGGGCCTGGTCCTGCCGCCCAGCGGGGTCTATGCGGTCCACGCCCTTGCCGGCGGGCGCACGTATCGCGCCGCCCTGAATATCGGCACCCGCCCCACGCTGGCCCACCCTGAGCCGCAGGTGCGGGTCGAGGCGCATCTGCTCGGCTTCGAGGGGGACTTGTACGGCCAGGAACTCGAGATCACCTTCGTCGAGAGATTGCGGGAGGAACGCCAGTTCGCCTCCCTGGCGGACCTGCGCCGCCAAATCGCCGAAGACATCCTCGCCGCCCAATCCCGCTTTGACGCCTGAACCAGGGTTTAAAGTCAGGCGCGCAAGCAAGAGACCGGATTGGGCGCCCAATCCGGTCTCGCGATGGAGTGGAAGGAACCGTTGGTTACGGCGTGACGGGGTTGGGCACCCGCACGCGGTAGAACTCGGTCCCGCTGGCCGAGGTGCTATAGACGTTGTTGCCCGGCTGCGGAACGACGTCCGTCCAGTTGCTTGGCTCGAGGGTTGGGGTTGATTGGAGAATGCCCGCCCCGTTCCAAGTCACGGTCGTTACGCCGTCACTCACCGTAGGCGCATTCATCTTGGGCAGCACAGTCACCGCCCGGTAGGCCATGAGCGAATTCGGGTCGGTCTTGTCGTTGACCAGCGACCGCGTGCCCCCGTCCACCGTCACCCCGGGGAGAATGGTGGACCATTCGCACCCGGCGTCGCCATTGCCCTGGTAATAGAGCAGGCGCAACGGATAGGCCCCGGGCGTAGGCACCCAGAAGCCGGAGTCCACATCACTCATTCCTTTGCCCTCGTTGGCCTCGACGAGCTTGAGGTGGGCATCGGCGGCAATGTTGACGACCAGCGAATTGGTCCGCCAGAAATCCAGCTCGCCACCGTTGCCATCGGCCGAACGTCCATCGACGACCAGCACCGGGATGGTCACGGGAAAGCCGCTGGAACCGTCTGTATTGAACGGCAGGCCGTAGGACGGCTGGTTGATCACGATGGCGGCCAGGCCGCCGTTGGTTTGGACACACCAGGCCGCCTGGCACACGTTGTAGGCGCCGCTGCAGGTATTGTATTCAATGACGCCAACTTTGTTGGTGGCGTTGCCCGCCGGCAGTTTGGGGCAGGATGCATTCGCATCCAGATAAACGGTCGGCGCGATGATCGGGTTGGTCGCCGGCGGCAGGCTGCCGCCAAAAGCGGCGACGTTGTTCGTCGCATTGACCACGCCGACTACGTCCTTATCGATGCCGGGGCCGGTCACGTGCAGCACCTGGCGAGTGATGCCGATGCCCTCGGTGATGCGGAAGCCATCGTCGCTGCTCACGCCCATCCGATAGAAACCGGCCTTCGGGAACACCATATAGGTCTGGAAGCCGGTAGCGAAGCTTTGGGAAAAGCCGCTATTGCCCGGAATCCCCGGCATGGGGTAATCGTAGGAGAAGTCCCCCTGGTAGGCTGCCGAGCCCGTGTACACAATTTTGAAGTCCACCGCGTTGGTCCAATACCATATATTGTCAAACTCCGCCGGGATGCCGCTGGCGCCTCCGTTGACGGTATCGACCTGGTTGGTGCCGTAATCCGGGAAGTAGAGGCCCGCCAGATGGGCATTGTTCTCCTCGACATTGTTGGCCGTAACGTCGCCACTGTCACCCACGGTGGCCGGGTCGAGTTGTGTGACCTTGAGCACGAACCCAGGCTTGGTTTTGTCCACGGAGTTCGTCGGCGTGCTCATGCTTTGATAAAGCGTCGGGAAAGCGCCAACGGTGAAGGACCAGGAATTGCTGGCGTTGAGCGTGCCGGTATCGCTCCAGACCAAGGTGGCCGTATGCGGGCCTGCAGACAGGCCGGGCACGGGGAAGGTGACCAGGAGGGTGGTGATGCCCCCTTGTTTGCTGATGACCGGGCTTGTGGAGGCGCCATCGATGAGCAAGGCGGGAGCCGGAGTCGTTTTGACCTGGGTGCCCGCATCGGTCAACTGGACCAGCACGCGATCCGGCCAGGCAGCCGTGTCGCCTGCGTAGGGGTTGATTTGCGACACATAGGCCGGGAGCGACGGCCCCGAGAAGAAGGCCTTCACACCGCTCTTATTCGTCGAGCTCGGGTCATTGATCAGGATTCTGGTGCCATTGGGCTCCACGGTGTACCACTCCAGACTCGCCGCGTTGCCGGGCAACTCGCCGGCGCCGTTAAAATAGCGCAGGCAGAACGGGTAAATCCCGGCGCTGGCCACGTAGATGTCGAAGAGGCTTTCGGAGGTGCCGCGTCCGGCGTCATACTGGCCGCAAACCGTTGCCAGCCGGTCCCTCGGATCGGGACCGACAGTGACGACGAATCCGTCGTCGCTGCTCACGCCCATGGTATAGAGGCCGGGGTTGTCGAACTGCAGGAAGGTCAGCAACTCGCTGGCCGTGCTGCCATTGAGACCGTTGGCGCCCGGGATGCCGGGGAAAAGCGAATCCGGATACCCGTTTGCCGTCGTGAACAGACCCAGGTCGGCGCCCGCTGCCGACGCGGGATTGATGTTGAAGTTGACGACGCCGGTGAAGTCAATGTAACCGCCGTCGGTCGCGCTGGTCAGGTTGGCGTTGTTGGCCCCGTGCAGGCCCTCGAGCTGCTCTTCCACCCAATAGACGCGGTCAGGCTCGCTGCCGGACTGCCAGGGCAGGAGGCGGAAGCCGGGCTGATTGGTATTGACCCCGGTGACCGCCCAAGCCGCTTGGGCGTACCCAAACTGTTCGACCACAAAGGAGCCGCTGCTCGAGTAGCTGTTGCCCTTGGTGTCCTTCAGCGCCAAGGAAGCGGTATTGGTCGAACCCGGCATGAACGGCGGGTTGGGGAGGACGTAACTGACCGTGATGATGGTGCCATTGGTGACCAGCGACGTGGGGGTCACGGTCTTGCCGTTCAAGGTCAAGGCGATGGTCGAGGGGTCGGCTACGCGGGTGCTGGTGTTGTACAAGGTATAACTGAAGCCGACGGGGGAGCCGGCCAGCGGGCCGATCTGGGGAGGATTATCGAAACTCCAGTAGGCCAGGATCTTCTCGCCCGGCAGATTCGTGGGCGAGGTCCCGTTGAAAAGCAGGCCGATATTGGCGTCGCTCAAGGCGGTGGAATAGACGGCGAAGTCATCGATCTTGGCATGGATCGGCAAAGTGGTGTCCCAGGAGTTGCCGAGGGTAAGCTCGAAGAAATCGGTCGGCAAGGAGTTGGAGTTGAACCCCTCGTAGAACAACTGGTCATCTATCCAGATCTGCTTGTCGGCCTTGTTCTTGTAAAAGACGAAATGGTGCCAACTGTTCCACCAGGTATCATCACCCACGGTTTGCCACCCGGGAAATGTGTTGATGTTTTCATCGATGCGCTGGAGATTGAGGTCGCAGCACCCGTCCGTGTCGAAGTATATAACGTCGTCGCTCCAGGGGATATGCGCTTGAAACCCGCGGTCGCCGCTGCTGCTGGAAGACGAAGCCCCCCAAAAGGCCGAACCGGCGTTGATGTCGTACCTCTTCACCCACAACGCGAAGGTCATGACGTTGTTGCTTGCGGCGATGTTCAGGAAAGTGCCGTTGCTGACGACGATGCCGGAGCCGCCGTTGACTCCGAAATCGATGGAATACCCGGCGCCCGAGTGGGTGTCGAGCGAGAAGGTTGTGGGACCCATCATGGAGCCCGGATAACCGTGAAGCAGGTCGTTGACGACCGGGAGGCTGTTTTGGGCCAAAACGGCTGTGCCCAGCAGACCGCCCAGGGCGAGCAGTACGCTCAAGCCGGCGGCTTTGAGCCACCGCCTCTGGGCCGCACGCGCCGGCCAGCGGGTCATCCGCCGGACTGGCAGGTTATGGTTGAGTTGTTGTTGTGTCATAGGTTTGTCTGTGTTGTTTTTGTTTTCTACGGCGCTGGTTAAGGGAATCCCAACCGGCCACGCAACAAGACCGCTGCGAAACCGGCGGACCCGGACGGTCCCTCACGGGTTTCATCTGTGCAGTCGACCGACCGTATCAGGAAGCAAGAACGGTGTCGAGGAGAAACTGGCAGGATTTCGCCTTTTTTTTGGGCCAATACGCCCTGCGCCTGGCGCATCCCGACACTGCCCCCGCAGCGAGTGCCCAAGGACCGGAGCGCCGGCTTTAGCCGGCTTGGGACGTCCAATGTTCAGCAGCGGCACAGCAGGGATCCCTGGCCGCACAAAGCCGGCTCAACGGGGCAGTGTCGAGACGCGCCTCCCTGCGCCCAGGTCAAAAAGTGACATTTGCCGGACTTGGGTTATATTATGCGACAATCAGTTAGCCGTCATGAAAAGCAAAGAATGCGAGGTTCTTGAACTGGAGTCGGAATTGCTCCGGCTTACCGCCCTGGTTCGAGAACGGCGCAAGCAACTGGCCCGTTTGAGGGATTGTCCGAACCCGTTATGTCCATGTCGCGCCGTCTGGCGAGACCACGTGGAGAAGAGACTTTCCATGCAGGTCCGCAAGGTTCGGAAGCAGGTTCGAGAGACCTCGCCGCATCGGGCGCAGACTCCCTCCTCGGACGGCAAGCGAACGAAGCGCCAGCTTGCCTGAACGAAATGCGAGTTCGGCGGATACTTTTCCTTGCAGAACCTCCGCACAGCACTCCGTGTCACGGCGGATCAATCATCACGCCAAAAACCCTGTGATTCGCCTCGCCGGGTGTGCCCTTGAGCAAGAGCACACCGCTCCCCTTGGGGATTTGCAGCCGGGCGGCAAGGTCCAGGTTCGTTTGAATCGAAACCGAGGCCGCCGGCCCTGGCGCGGCGGCGGTCACTGCCAGGTTGGTCAGCGCTTCCAGGAAAGTAACGTCCAGGAACAGGTCGGTGAACTCGCGCCGAACCCGGGGGAAGCAGTCCATTTTCAAACCCACATTTTGGACTTTGGGCGAGCCATTCAGCGAAATCGCCTGGCCAATGAAGATCGACGCCCCAACTCCATCTGCCGTCATGAGCCTCGGGTGGCTGAGGAAATCAACTCCCGGGGTCTGTTTGAAGCGGTCGTGAAGCGCCTTTAGCTCGGCGTCCTGGAGGAGCCAAACTTCCAGGCCGCTTCCGTCCAGGAAACTGGGGCTGGCGAGGACCCGGCTGGAGAGCAGGGTCGCTCGAGTTGAATCCGGGAGCGTGAGAATGTCTCCATAGATTTTGACCGGTTTGCGCCGGCCGAACAATTTGTCTTGCAGGCGCCAAAACCAGGCCCACGAGGCCGTGGCAGGAATCCGCTGCAGGAGCCGGTCCCGCAAAGACCAGGGGGTTGAGAAGGGCCGATGCAAAACCAGGAACGGAGCGGGTCTTGGCGGCTGCAACAAGAAAGCCAAACTCACCGCCAGACCCAGCAGCAGGGACGCCGTCAGGACGGACCACCTGAGCCAGGCCACGGCAAAGACTCTTTTCATTCCGAGGTTGTCAACACCGCGGCTTTCATCAAGTTGCTTTCTCCCGGGAGAGAGTTAATACTGCGGCTGTGAAAGGTATTTTCGCCAGGCCTTGCGCTGTCTTTGCAGTTGTTTTCCTGTGGAGGCTGGCGCTGCTGGTTTTGGCGGCGCTGCCGGTTCCATCGAATGATTCCTTTTTTTATGACGGTCCGGTCGTGAATCTCTTGTTGCACGGCAGATACGCCAACCCGGCCCTGGCGCCGGCCTTGCCGATTTCCGGCACCGAGATGTTCTGCGCCTACCCGCCGATGTACCAGGCTGTGCTCCTGGGATGGATGGCGCTGTTCGGCGCCTCGGCCGTCTCCGCGATGGCGCTGCACTTGCTGTTATTCGGCGGCTACATGCTGGTCCTGCTGGCCATTTTCCAGCGGTTGGGAGCGCCCGGATGGGCGGTTGGGGTGGCCGGGGCATTCCTGCTGGTGATTACATTCGATGATAGGCCGGACTCGCTGGCGCACCTGTTCGGCATCGCCGGGGTGTATGCCTGGGTCCGCTCGCGGCCTGCGCGGGCGGCGCGCGCGGGTTGGACGTGGGCGATGGCCGGTTGCGCGATTCTGAGCCTGGCCACGAGCGTGCAGATTGGAGGTCTCTACTGCCTGTTACTGTGGATTGGGGTCCTGGCGCAGGGCATTTTGGGGCGGGGAGAGTTCCCCTACGCCCCCATGGCGGCAATGGTGGCGGTGCCGGCGGGATTGGCGGGATTGGTTGTGCTGGGCTTCCCCCGCGTTTGGGCGGGCTTCATGGAGCACGCGAGGCAGACGCCTTCACTTACAGGCTGGCGATGGCCGCGCCCGGAGGAGATTCTCAAGATCGTTCGCAATGCGCCCGGCATCCTCGCGGCGGCGGCATTCTTGGCTTGGCTGTGCCGGTCTGCGCTGGCCTCCACGCAAACTGTGCCCGCAAGGGGCGCGCCGGCTGAGGCGCCCGTCGCTCTGGCGCCGGAGGAGGATGCGGCCGGCGATGCGTGGGGATTGGGGCTGGTGACCGGCGCGGCAACACTGGCGGCGCTGGCGATCGTTGGGGCGTCGCTGTTCCTCCTCAGCCCAAACTCGGTCCTGTTTGTCGGGCCGGTTCAGCCGCTGATTGTGGGGGGCTGCCTGGCGTTGCTGGCGGCGCGGCACTCAGGACGCGCCTGGCTGCGGGCGCAGGTCTGGCTTTTTGTGGGCCTGGCGGCCGTCGGTTCGATTCGGGCGGTGGGAATGACCACTTGGGGCGTGGCCTGCGCAGCGGATGCCGGCTATCCCTCGGCACTCCAGCGTGTCCGCAGTGAGTTGAACGGCTGTGGTCCCGGCAACACCGTCGTACTCTCTGCGGCCTATCTCTACGAAGCGGCGCGGCACAAGGAACTCCGCTGGGTCCACTCGGACTGGATGGAACCGGCCCAGCGGCATCGGCCCAGTGCCGATTGGGAGGGGCTTTTGGCCCTCAAGCCGGCCAGGCTCATTCTGACCCAGTTCGATTATTACCGGCGCTACGAACCACTCCTGGCCCAGCTCAAAACGCAGCCCGCCCTGGCCCAGGTCCAAATCGTCAATACGGCCAAGCTCCCCGCGCCGGATTCCATCCGGTCTCTGCAAAAAGTGCTCCAGCACATCTCGTGGGCGCCGGTGGTGGTGACGGTTTCGTGGAGGTGATCAAAGTCGTTTCTCATCCGCGTCGATGAAATCGACGAAGGTGCGGATGTCGTCGCGATGGGCCAGGCCGGCCTCTTCTTTGCGTTTTTTGAGCCGCGCCTGCATTTCGGCATCGTCGGCCTTGGGGTAGTTCAACATGCGCTCGCGATGGGCGGCTTTGACCGACTCGGGTCTCCTGACGTGTTTGAGCACCCAATCGCAGACCTGGCCGTCGGTAATCGAGTTGCGGACAACCTCGATGAACTGGCCGGCGTCCACCCCTGCGGTTTCCAGCCACAAAGCGTCGAAACCTTTGCAGAAGTTGGGCTGGTAATCGGGATGGAGCTTGCCCGCCAGGTGAAGGCGGGTTTTGTCAATCAACCGCGGCAGATGCACCCAGCCGCACATCACTTCGCGTGGACTTCTAGGATAAATGATTTCGCTCATGCGCCCATGATCGCCGGAGGAGCCGATGGTGTCAATGGCAGCCCGGGGCTACGGTCACAGGTCTTGTGGTTTCAGGCCGGTTCGACACGCGATCCTCGCCAGCATCCGCGGCCCGAGCTCCTCGCCGTCGTGGAAGGCGAAGACATAATCAGGCCAGCCCTGGCGTGCCAAGACGCGATGGGAACCAGAGGCCTGACGTTTGATGTGCCAGCCGGTCCGAAGCAAGGCCGCCATAACCAGCCGCGCCTTTCTGGAGCTCCAGTGGCTCATGCAGCGACTGAGAAAACCTCGACCAGGTCCGGAATCGTTTCCCCATGCTCCAGGCGATCCGCGAGCACCCGGAGAGCCAGCGCCTTGACTCGGGTTACGGCCTCATCACGAGTCGCGCCGTAAACCATCACGCCTGGAAGGTCCGGAATCTCCGCTAGCCAGCGGCCGTCCTCTTCTTGTTCGATTTCAATGCGCATATCGGTAGCCAGAGGTTAGCCCCCTCCCATTGAGCATGTCGAACCCAATTACACAACGAACGCGCTCGGATCTCGAGTCATTCCGCTTAAGCCAAAAAGCCACGATGGTTTCGGTCCAATTCCGCGCGCACCATTGCTGCGTACTCGCCCTTGTCGCTGCGAGCACGCTCCACCCACTCCCTTGCCTTCCTCTCTTCAGGAGTACCAGGCAGCAGCAGCGTCAGCGCGATAATCAGTCGCATTTGCAGGAGATGCTGTAACCTGTCCTCATTCAGCTTCTCCCGGTCCAACCCGAGGGCCTTGATCGTAGCGGCCCCTCTTGGGCTGCCGTCCACTGGAACGGGCACCTCGTCGCGGACGGAAATGGACAGGGCGGGGTCTTCGGCCGCTGGATTCACGAAGAGCGGTGACTCCTGCGCGACGGGATCGTTGTGTGTGCGCGCCCGCCGTCCCGGATCGGCCAGGGAAAACAGGTTTTTCTTGTGCCGCCGGTTGCAGATCTCGCAGCAAAAGAACAGATTCTCCCAATCATACGCCAGCCAATAATAGCCCGGCCGCTCAAGGTCGTGTTCCTCCTGCTGGCGGAACCCGGCCTTGGGCCTGTAGTGCTCAACATCGCCGCTGGAAATGTGTGGGACCTTAGCTTCGCAGAAGCAGCACTTGTCGTGCTGCATCCCCATCAACGCCCCTTTTACCGAATCGCCGCCGTAGATACCGGGATCGAACTCGAATCTGATTGTGCCACGCTGGTATGCGGCTCGGTCGGCGTTGAACTGGGCGCAAAGCTGCCGGGTTCGGACCGCGCCTTCGCTGGTCAAAATATCCGGGGCTTGGGCTGGCCTGTGAAGTCTGATCATTTGACTTCCGCAGCGCGGCGGAGCCTCTCAGCCGCCGTCCTGATCAACTCCATTGCTTCGACATCCTGCGGCGATTCCACGAAGGGTATCCTCGCAACTTCCTCATCCAGTCGTCCCAACCGCTCCGCCTCGCCGGCCGACAATGCCGGCTTGGACAGCAAGGTCCGCCTCTCCTCGAGCAGGGCTTCGGTCTTCGCGTCGCGCGTGCTGCTAAGGCCAAAGATATCACTGGTCAGAACCTGGTCGATGCGCCAGCCCCTGACCCGCGCCGGGTCGTTATCGATTAGGACGTGATCCTCCTCGCGGCGCAGCACGACGATGTTTGTGTCCTCGGCGGCCTGAACAATCAACGGGCTATGCGCTGTGGCTATGAATTGGGCGTTCGGGAACAGGCTGACAAGGTGACCGATCAACTTCAACTGCCATTTAGGGTGCAAAAACAGGTCAATTTGGTCCACGAGCACCACCGCTGGTTCAGCCAAGGGATTGGGGCTGCCGGGGTAGGCATCGAAGAGCCTGCTCGCGAGATCGACAATCCAGGCAATGAGGGAACGATAGCCCGAACTCAGATTTCGCAACGAAACCCAACCATACGGTGTCCTGGCCTCCACGGCGGGGGATTTCAAGGAATCGTCTCCTGCTCGAATCCTCAACTCCTCGACATCAGGGAGCACCTGAGTCAGAATCTGCTTGATTTGGTCCCGCCGCTTTTCTCCCACGGCAGAAGGGGACTTGACCGCCGCATAGTCAGCCTGGAGCAGCCACTCCTCGGCATTCAGCAGTGGCTCTCCCTCCTCGAACAGAGTCTTACAGGTATCTTCGCTCCGGCTATCCGCCAAAGCGGCAGCAGACATCCGTCGCCCGGCACCGTAGCCGTAGCACACAAAGGGGCCTGCTTCGATCGGGACAGCACCTCCGCAGGTGGCGGCATCAGCAGCACCGCGCGTTTCCGCCTCCACCCACACCCTGAGTGTTTTCGCAACGCAGTTGGTCTCCGTGAGTTTCGCACCGTAGCAGATATCAGACTTGCACGTCATGCGGGTTGCCTCCCCACGCAGAAGCTTGGCCCGAAAGTCGGGGCCCTCAACATATAGGGGGCGCGGGACAGAATTCTTCGGAACGCGAGTTTTTCGCGTTTTTTTGTTGCTGAATATATATGCTCATATATACTCACTGACCATGAACGATCCTCTCACTCCGCAATCCCTCTTGGAAC
>Ga0181524_10002396_pt1 | contig 19299 bp, 15 predicted proteins | sample PEATcosm2014_Bin_34_FD_119761 | JGI IMG/M metagenome (GOLD analysis project Ga0181524, IMG submission 119761) | Peatland microbial communities from MTU Mesocosm Facility, Houghton, MI, USA - PEATcosm2014_Bin05_60_metaG | ecosystem: Environmental > Terrestrial > Soil > Wetlands > Peat | place...
AAAAGGAGAACTGCCCCGGTGTGGTGCCACCCGCGGCCGACTGGTCCTGGACCGGGTGCCCGGGCTGGGTCTCGGTGACCTTCACGTCCAGCCCCGCTGCATCGACCGCGGGTTCCGAGAGAGTTATCGGGTTCGTGCTGTTGTTGATAATGGTCACATAAGCCAGTTGGTTGGTTGCCAGGGGGGCCTGCCGGAGATCGATGCGGGTGGGGACCACGTTGAGCGGCGGCTGGGAGTTGGCCCACGCGGTGATGTCGATGACCGGGATGTTCGTCACGGACGTCTTGAGGGTGATGTGGCCCTGGACGCTGCCGGGCGGCAGGGCCGCCGTGTTCGAGATAACGACCTCGTAGCCCCGGCCGAAGATGTTGGTCCTCAACTCGGCGGCAAAGAGGGGGTTGCTGCTCTGAGGGGTGGAGAGCACCAGGAGCTGGTCCAAGCGGTTGGTAAGGCGGACGGTGACTGAACCAAACGGAGAATCGGGCTTGAGAAGCAGGGAGGCGGCTTGCGGAATGACCTCAATGGGCCTCCAGACGACGCCCTTGAGTTGGAGCGAGAACATGCCCATGGCTTGGCTCTTGTCGTTGCATGAGACAGTGATGAGCTTGGTGACCGGATAGCTGTACATGGCCGTGTTGAACGCAATGGGAATCTGACCCGAGTCCCCAGGCTTAACCTGGTGCGTCCAGTCGCCGACGACGGTGCAACCGCAGGTGCCATGGACGTTGTTGAGGATGAGGTCCTGGCAGCCGGCATTCGTGAAATAAAAAGTGTGGTTCACTTGTTCGCCTGCCATCACCTTGCCGAAGTCGTAGAGGGTGGCATCAAACTGAATTTTCGGGCCCGAGATGTTCGTTTGCGAGGCGCTCGCAGCGGGACTGGCCGCGGCGCCAGGCGACGCCGTCCCCGGAGAAACCGGGCGCGTCTCCAACGGCAAGCCCCCAGGGGCGGGCGCAGGCGCAGGCGGAGGAGTTTGCAATGCAAGAGCAGCAGTTCCGATGACCAGCATCGAAACGGCCAAAACCACACGTTTATATCCGGTCGATATGCTCATAGGCAGATTGAACCTTGTGCAGTATCTCATAGCGCGTTACTTATGAAAAGACCATTTCTTGACTGTCGTTCAGCACACATCCAAGGCGAGTTGATTGGCCAGGAAGGCGAGGTCCTCGCCCGACCCCGGTAGGCACGACAAGAGCCTGGGAAGGCGGCGACGCACCCAATCGGCGGTGTTGCTCCTGGGCTTGAGGCCGCCCGAAAGGCCCATCAGCCGCCCCCATTCCGCCTGCCACTCCCGGTCGTAGTCCTGGAGCAGGCTCGACGGGGCATTTCCGCGCAAGATTTTTTGGAGGCGCGCAGCCAGCGATTCGGCCTCGCACATTCCGGCATTCATGCTTTGCGCTCCCACCGGCCCGGTCTGATGGGCGGCGTCGCCGGCCAGCCAGCATCGGTTCTGGCCAAATTGCTTCACCAACCGCTGTTCGAAGACGACGTGCGTACACCAGGTCACTCCCTGGACCGCAGCCGAGAACCAGGGGGCCCGTTGGCGGCCCACTTTCTGCACATACTGCCGCAAACGCTCGTCGACCGCCTGTTGCTCCAGATGCACCGCCCGCCGCTCTTTTTCGGGAAACTCAGCGGCTGGGGAAGCCTCCGCCATCTCGGGAGTGGCCGGCGGGATCTCGGGTTTGACCAACTGGAATGTCCAGCGGCACTCATTGTCTGCCAGGGGCCAGAGCACGTTGGTGGTGGTTTCGTCCAGGACTACGCGGACCTCGTTTGGCGCCGGGGCGTCGGCCCTGAATTGGTAAGCGGCAAAGAAGGCGGGGCCGGCCAGGGGCCTGTATTCGAGACCGAGGCGCTGGCGGACCAGGGAGTTGTGGCCATCGGCGCCAAGGAGGAAACGCGCCCGGATGGCCAACCGCTTGACCACGACGGTCTCCCAATGCGGGACGATGTAACCGGTGGAGGTGCCGCCCAACTTCTCGACCGTGGCCACGACCGCCGCATCCTCGGTCTGGCAGTCATCGAAGCGATGGTTCCAGTTGACCGAAATGCCGGCCTTTTGGCGGAGGCGCCGTTCGAGGGCGTCTTCGAGGGCGTTTTGCGGGAGGATGAGCAGGAAGGGGAACGGGGTGCCGGGCTGGGCAAGACTGATTTCGGCCCGGCGCTCCGGGCCGTCGTAGAATGCAATCTTCTCGACCCGCCGCCCGCGCTCGAGGAGGTCCGCCGCCAGGCCGAGGCGGTCCAGGAGTTTGAGCACGCGAGGGTGCAGGGCGCAGGCGTAACTGCGGGTGGTCGTCCGCTCTTCCCGGTCTATAATCCGCACTTTGATGCCGGCCTCCGCCAGCAACACCGCAGCCAGCAAGCCAACCGGGCCGGCGCCTACGACCAGTACATCGGTCTGTTCTTCACGGATTCCCTTCTGCATAAGACATGAAAGGCACGATAGCCCAAAATGGCCAAAAAGTCACGATGGATTTTTTTTGAGATTTTGTGTAATCAGGTATTGACAAGACTGCTTACTTTTCATAGAAATGAGACGGTTCGGGTAGCGGATCGTTTTCCTTCAGCGGGATTCCCCATCCCCACCTCCTTGGCGAACCGTTGCCCGGACCGTCTTTGTTCCAACGTCCTCCCGCCCTCCCCCAGGGGACCTGGGGCTTTTCAAAGAAGCTCGCGATGCTGTTATGCTGAAGACGAACTCCTGCTGGCTGGGCAGGAGGCGAACCTGCTGAGGGCCGCTCACAAGGGTCCGAAAGTCCGGAAAGCGGGAAAGTACGCCGACCTCCGAACCGGAATACGGTGCCGTGTGAGACTCGCCGGCGCGCCGTCAGGGCAAGAGCGGAGCCGGCGAGCAGGGCCACGACCGGCATTAGGAGGCCGCCTGCCGCCAGAAAGCTCAAGTGTAACCAAGTTCGAAGGACATTCATGCAGCGAGGATAGATCGTTTTCCCACTGAGTCGAGCCGCTTGCTGCGCGAGGCCCCGGCCCCTAATTCTCTTGCCTCGGAACCGAGGAAGTGCGATAGAGCGAAAAACGTTTTTGGATTCGGCTCGACGAAAAGCAACCGTAGCGAACGCAAAGATTGACAAAATCGGGGCGGTTTTGTGTGATCCCTTGGTTCTTTGCAGTTAATCCTGATAAAGATTTTGAAGAGACTGCCGCTGTGAAAACTCTTGCAGCTTCATTATTCCTTGTTGCCGCAGCCGCCCATGCCGCCACGGTGTTCGAGACGGCGCGTTGGATTGCTCCTCCGGCCCAGGCGCAGGGCGAGGCACTGCCTGTCTTCCGCAAGGAGTTCCCGGTCGCTGCGCCGCCGCGTAAGGCCACCTTGCGCGTGGTCGGTCTCGGGGACTACGACGCGTTCCTGAACGGCAAGCGCGTGGCCGAGACGGGCATCAACCAGCCCTGGTCCCAGTACGAAAAGACGCTCTACTATCACGACTTCGACGTCACGGCGCTGCTGGCGCCCGGGACCAACTGCCTCGGCATAATGCTGGCCAATTCCTTCTGGAACAACCCCAACCCGCCCCCCGGGCGCTACAACAAATCGGGCCCTCAACGCGCGGCGGACGAACCATTTCTGCTCTGCGCGGAGCTGATTCTGGCGGGGAGCGACGGCACCGTTCAGCGCATCAGCTCAGACGGCACCTGGAGGACCGCCGCGGGGCCGGTGACGTTCTCGCACGTCTATGCCGGGGAGGATTTTGACGCGCGCCGCCGGCTGCCGGGTTGGGACCGGGCGGGTTTTGACGACGGCGGTTGGACGCCGGCGCGCCTGCTGGCGCCGCCTGCGGGCCTGCTGGAGCGGCAGTCCTGGCCCGGGTTCAAGGAGTTCGACCGATTCGCTCCGGTCGTTTTGAAGGAGCCCGCGCCGGGGGTTTTCCTGTATAGTTTCGCCCAGAACTGCTCGGCCCAATTACGGTGTGAACTGGCCGGCGGCAAGCCCGGGGACCGCGTCTCGTTCCGCTGCGGGGAGCATAAGAATCGCCAGGACCGGCTCTTCGGCGGGTACGTGGTGGGCTGCGACCTGGTGACCGACGGCGGGCCGCTGATGCACCAGTGGATGTCCTTCTACCTCGGCATGCAATACGTGGAAGTTGCCGGGGCGGTTCCGGAGGGGCACGCCAACCCGAACCGGCTCCCCGTCATCAAGCGGCTGGAGTTGATCCACGTGCGCGCGGCCCTGCCCGAGACCGGCGCTTTCCATTCTTCCAGCGAACTCTACAATCGCGCCCACCGGTTGATCGACTGGGCCATGCGCTCCAACACCAGCCATGTGCTGACGGATTGTCCCCACAGGGAAAAGCTCGGCTGGTTGGAATGCGCCTATCTCCTGGCGCCGAGTTTCGAGTATCGCTACGACTGCCGGGAGTGGTTCGGCAAAATCGCGCGGGACATCCGGGATGCCCAGGAGCCGAGCGGGAGAGTCCTGACGGTGGCGCCGAGCTACCCGCAGCGCCGGTTCCCGAGCGCGTTCGGTTACACCCTGGAGTGGGGCGCGGCAGCGGTCCTGCTCCCCTGGCAGCATTATCAGTGGTACGGGGACCCGGCGATCCTCCGGGAGAGCTTCGATTCGATGCGGCGGTTCACGGACTTCGTTAGCGCCGGGGCCAAGGACGGCGTCGCGCCTGGAGGTGGCCTGGGCGACTGGTATGACTACGGGCACGGCCATCCGCCGGGCGAATCCCGGTTCACGCCCGTGGATTTGTCCGCCACGGCCACCTGGGCGCTGTGCGCGTCGGCGGTCGCGCGCGCCGCCGAGGTACTGGGCCGGCCCGCCGAGGCCGCTCGGTATCGCGATCTTCACGCCACGATTGCCGCCGGCTTCCAACGCCGTTTTCTGGATCCAGCCGGCGGCAAGCTGCGCCATTCGGGCAGTCCGCAATGCGCGAATGCCATGGCCCTGTGCGCCGACGTAGTACCGGCGGGCCTCCGCGCAGCGTTGATCGAGGACATCGTAGATGACCTTCGGAAGCGCGACTGGCAGCAAACGCCCGGTGATGTCGGGCACGTCTATTTCATCCGCGCCCTGGCCGAGGCGGGGCGCTCGGATATTCTGCACCGCGTCTATGGTCGGGAAAGCGCGGGCAGCTACGGCGGCATCCTCAGCAAAGGATTGACCTCCTTGCCCGAAACCTGGGACGCCATGATGGACGGCTCGCAATCGCTAAACCATTGCATGCTTGGCCACGTGATCGAGTGGTATTACGGCTATGTCGCCGGCATCCGCCAACCTCCGGGCAGCGTCGGTTGGCAACGGGTCTTGATTGGTCCCAATCCAGGCCCGCTGACCTCAGCCGAAGGCACCGTCCAGACGCCGCGCGGCCTCGTGGTCAGCCGCTGGCACAGAGACGGTGCTGGTTTCCGCCTGGAAGCGCAGATCCCTGAGGGGACTGAGGCGGAGGCCTTGATGCCCTCGGGACAGCGGCGCCAGCTCTCGTCTGGGCACAACCTCCTCGAAGAACCGTAAAGGGTTTAGAACGCTCCTCCGTGACAACCCGAAACCCGGGCGCCGTTCCGAAGCCGGCCGCATGAATCTCCTCACCTACGGCCATCGAAGGCAATTTGCAATCTTGGCAGGGTCCGATTAGTCTTCCGCGTGCAGACAAAAAGCCTCATCCCGATCTCGCAAATCGCCTTCTGCGTGGTAGCGGCAGGTGCTCTCATGACCACGACCTGTGTCCGTGGCGCCACGCTGGCCGAGCGGCTTGGCTACCAGGCCTCCGACAAAGTGCTCATTGTGAACGGTGACGACTGCGGCATGTGCCATGCCGCCAACGTCGCCACCATCGAGGCCCTCGAAACGGGCCTGATGCGATCCTCCACCATCATGGTGCCCTGCCCCTGGTTTCTCGAGATCGCGGCTTACGCCCAGGCGCATCCCGACAAGGACTTCGGCGTGCATCTTTGCCACACCTCGGAATGGAACAGGTATCGCTGGGGGCCGGTCGCGCCGCGCGAGCAAGTCCCCGGCCTCCTCGATCCGGAAGGTTATCTCTGGAAGGACGTCTTGGACGTCTATGCTCACGCCACACCCGAGCAAACGCTCATCGAGGGCCGCGCCCAACTCCGCCGGGCGATTGCCGCAGGCATTGATGTCACGCACTTTGATTCCCACATGGGCACGCTGCAACTGAATCCCGATTACGTGAGAGTCTATTTGCAGCTCGCCGTCGAGTTTGATCTCCCGGTGCGCATGGCTTCCCAGGAAACGCTGGCCCGGATGGGCCATCCCGAGCTGCGCGATCAATTCGCGGCCAAGGGCATCATCTTCCCGGACTATTTCGTCTATGACGAATTGAAAAACGAGAAGGACAATGTGCGGAGCTTCTGGCTCAACATCGTCCGCAACCTCAAGCCGGGAGTGACCGAACTTTATATTCATGCCGCCCTCGCGGGAGACGAGCTAAAGGCCATCACCGGCTCATGGAAGACCCGCTCAGAGGAGTTTGAGGTCTTCACCCATGACGAAGAGATGAAACGTCTGGTCGCCGATAGCCATATCAAACTGACCGGCTACCGCGCCCTGCGCGATCTCCAGCGAAAGGAACGCGGGCAGGCTAAAGGGAATTAATGGGCGCGCACTCTTGATGACGACCAAAATCGGCCAATTGCTTTGGTTGGCTTGGTTTCTTCCCCACAAATACCAACGCCGCAGAACGTCAGCAGAACGCAAGCGAGAAAAGGTTTTTCGTCCGGGCGACGCTGAGGGTGCGCAGGATGGGGCGGTCAGTGGAGGCGTCATCCAGGAGCGATCATCAAAGCCGGCTTGCTCGGCTCCGGCAGGGTCCCCTTGCCGAAAACTCCACTGCGAGTCCAGCTTTGTCCTGGTTCTCGCGGCGGGTTCAGCCTTGGCGGCCAGGATGCCGCCCACCAGAGTGCCCAGCAGCAGGAAAAGCTGCACGATTCTTGAGCTGTTCATAACGGCGAGGAGCCAGAAAGATCGGCAGATCGGCCTCCCGGTATTGCTTGCGGTCCTTGCCAACGACAAACCCCAGGAGTTCGTCCTCACGCGGGCCTTGCATTTCCAGGGATTCGATCTCCAGCGGGGCGCCCGGTTGGCGCAGCACAGCCGCTCGGAGGGGAATGATGGAAGGAGTCGGCGGTTTCACGCGTTTATCCCCAAGCCAGTCCGGCTAAAGGCTTTTGATAAAATCCCAGCCGCCGCTCTGCTGGTAGCGGTCCGTGATGTCGCTGGGGCGCATCCAAGCCACCCGGTCACCCAGATGCTTGCGGATCCACGACCGTCGTGAAGGCTCGGTCACATTCTCGCCAGTCTCTGCTTGCCGGCCTGCGGCTCTGTCCGCTCACGCCACAATAAAATGCCCCTCCGCCGGGCTAACCTGTGAACGGTTACCTTGAAAATCCGTGTAAGGTGCAGGCTCTGCCGCCGCACTCCAAAGGGTCCGGAATCGGGGGTATGGCTACGGCGCAGACCACCAAAGGCGAACGCGGGCGTAGCTGATGGCCACGGGGGAGCCGGCGCGCTGGCCCAGCAAATCCAGGGTGCCCGCCGGCGGCGAGCCGCCTCGGACGGTAGCCGTGAAGAAAGAGGTGAAGGGCTGTTTGAAGGCAATCCGGACAGCCGCGCCCGGCTCGCCATTGGGGAGCATCTCCAGCAGGCGATTTTCGGAGACGGCTTGGCCGTCGCCCCGGGTTCCCTGGACATAGAAGATGACGAAGAGCCGGTTGTCCGGGGTGACCTGGAAACGAGGGGCGGAGGGGATTTCGTTGGACTTGCCTTCTTCGGCGGCCAGAAGGGTGCGGCGGGAGACGACTTTGCCTTCGCGGACAACGGCGTAGTTGAGGGCATGGCTCTGCCTGGCTTCGGGGAAGAACTTCTGGCGCAAGCGTTCGTCCAAGGCGCGCTCGGTCCAGACCAGGTGCGCGGCGCCGTCGGGCGCGACGAATATGTCGCCGGGCGAGATCCAGCCGCAGGTCTTGTCGCGGCTGGCAATCTCGATCCAGTCCCGGAACCGGTCCTTCGTGATGTCGGGTGTCCAGGTGTAGAAGAGCCGGCGGAAATCATAATCCCAGTCCCTGCCGGTGAGCTGCTTTTTGAAGGCGCGCCATTCGGGGTAAGGTTCGATGATGTCGCTCACGCCGCAGAAATGGACGGCGCGGTTTTTGAGCGCGACATCCGGGTAGCAGACGCGGATAGGCTCCGGCTTGGGATAATCGTTGCCGGGGGGCCAGGCCAAGCGGCCCTGCGCCGCCCATTTGCCGGCGCGGTCGCGGAAGGTCCATTCGGAGTGGGTGTAGCCGATGTTCTGGAAGAGCACCAGTTCGCCTGCGGGTCCGTCGGCGGCGAAACTGCGGTACGAGTGCTCGGCAAAAGCGGGGTTTCCATCCCAAACGGGCAAGAGGCGCTGGCCCGGGGCACGGGCGTCTTCTGCGGAGAATTGGAGGATTTCGGGCCGCGCCGGACCGGCGTAGGTGTTGCTGGGGGTGAGGGTAGGGTTGACGGACAGGAGGAGCGAGCCGTCGGGAAAGCCGATCAACGGGCAGGGTTCGCGGGTGCGTCCGGTGGGATCGGCCTGGGCGAGCTGCCATCCGTCGCTCGCGCGCTGGAAGAGAAGCCAGCGGCAGTTGTTGAGTGGCTTGAGGCCCTTGAGCGTCTCGAGGCCGCTGGCAAAAACGCGGGTCCCGCTCCGGACCAGACAGGTGGACCCGCTGCACCAGAGCGGCCCGGCGCCGTTATCGGCCGATTCGTAAGTATAGACGTTTTCCTCGACCTCGACTACCGGCTGCAAAGCGGCCGCCGAGCGGGCCGGTCCCCAGAGCAGAAGCAGCGGCACCGGAAAAAGAAAGGCTTTTGCAAAGCGGATAACGGATTTCATGGCGCGATAATCCCTCTGGTTCATTGGGGGATTTCTAAGGCTTGGAAGGCTCTCGTGTCAATGCTGGAGAGCTTGACCCTCTTTCCGATCCGACCGCCCTCGCCGTGCGGAAGTTTGGTTGATTTGGCCCTGAAACGAAGCCAGGCCTTCCTCTATGACCAGAGCCACCGTAGAGGAGTTCCAGGAGAACGCGGCCGTACTGCTGGCGGCCGTCGAACGAGGTGAACAGTTTGTCATTGCGCGCGGACAAAAAGCGCTCGCCCGTTTGCTGCCCATTGAGGACGATGAGAAACCGGATGCCGAGCGCGAAGAGTGGGCTGGCGCCGGAATGGCAAATCTGGCGCGCGCCTACGACGCCGACGAGCCGGACTACAGCGCGGCCACCATCATTGAACCGAATCCGCACTACCGGCCGTGAGAGAGGGGCCGTTTATTCCTGTGCTAGCGGTTCGAGCAATCCTGGGGACAAGTCACGTCCCCCGCGCACCGCTCGACGCATCACCACGTCCCGGGCGGCGACTTCGTAAAAGAGGATATGCTTTTGGAACGGTCGAAGTACGAGGAAGAACCGCCAGTCGCGCAAGCGCGGATGGGTGAAACCGCCGCGGGGTCCCAGAAGCGGATGCTCCCCGAGCATGCGGCAGGTGGCTTCCACCGCGTCGAGGTAGCGATCGGCAACCTCCCGGCCGGCGTTAGTCGTATACCACTCGAACTGACGCTCAACGTCGGTGACGAAGTCGTCCGTCTTAAGGACGCTCACGGCGCGGTGGACGGATGGCGTGCCCGCACCCGTTCTCGGATGGCCTCGAAGTCGGCTCTGGTCAGGGGTGTGATCGGCAGGTCTGCTGATTTCAATAACCACGCCTCGAGTTCTGGCGTGGCGTCGAACGGCTTGAGTTGCAGTTCCCGCACGCAGCGGAGAACGTCGTTGACTAGTTCGCTGGCGTTGGTACAGGCGCCTGCGCTCACCTGCCGTTCCAGGAAGTCCTCAACGTCTTTGGCCAGCTCAATCGTCATGGTGCCAAGGTGCGGCAACGCGAGCGGCGTGTCAAGCGCTCGCATCCTTGTCCGGGACGGGGATTGCGCCGGTTTTAATCCTCATCGTCATAGATCGCCAGAATGGTGATCTTGTCGGCTCCCGCGCCTCAACGCTCTGGGGCGTCACGCTGCCACACTCCGCTCGAGTAATTTGGCCACAGATTGCACAGATTGCACAGTACCGGATTCTCATCTATGCCATCTCTGCCATGTGTGCCATCTGTGGCTCAAAAACCATGATCAGTGTGCTTGGTTGAACCACTCTCTGCCTGGATCTTCTTTCTTTGGAAGAGGTTTTCATTGGGGCTTCGCCGCGCTGGGAAACATCCGGCTTGTGACTATTCAGCGCCTGTCCCCGTTCTGTGTCCAAAGCCGGCTGAAGCCGGCGCTCCGGAGCGCCGGCTTCAGCCGGCTTCGCGCGCCCGTAGTCCGCGAAGCCTTCCGACTCCGCGCTGGAGCCGGGATGTTCCGCGTTCGTTACCGCTGAATAGTTGCTCCGGCTTAACTAAAACCCGCCTTTGAAAAACCACCGTTGGGAGCTTGGGTCCTGGGCCACGTGCAGCCGGAATTCATGCTCGGTGCCGTCGCTAAACCGGATTTTGTAGGGCACAAACCACATATTCGATCCGAAACTGTTGGTGGGCTGGCCGATGCTCTCGACTTCCAGGCCGTACAGAAAATTGCTTTTGACCGGGTCTCCGAAAATCTTGTCGTAAATCTCGCGCGGCACTCCCGGTTCCGCGAAGTTTGTAATAAACCCGTTCAAATCGCCTCGCGCCAAGGTCTCGAACATGCTTTTCGTAGCGCCGTCGGGAGTTTTCGGATAATCCTCGGGCAATGCCGAGGCCTGTTGCTGTTCAGCCGGGCTGAGACCGCGCGACTGGGGCTTCCGCAGATTGGCCAGCAAACTTCCAAGTTCATTGGTTTGGCGGCGCAAGACCCCGACTTCGCCGCGAAGCCGCAGGAGTTCATTAAAGTCATCGCGCGGGACAGGTTGAGAACTGCTCTCCTGGGCTGCGACGCCGGGAGGGCGCTGGTTGCTGGTTTGCAGGCTGTCCATCTGCTGTCGCAAGGATTGGTTCTCGTCGCGGAGCTTGACTTGGGCCTGGCGCTGAATCACGGAAACCGTTGCCAGACCGGCGATGGCGACGCTGACGGCTGCTGTTTTTGCTTTTGACCATATCATAAGTTTCAATGTTCCTTTGAGAAGGGTTAGGGTTGGAGCACCGGCGGCCAGGCCCTTGGCGACCGCAACGACGGCCACCGATTTTGCCAGCGCGACGGGGACGGGTTGAACTGCGTGGGCGGACATCGCTCCGGCGATGAGGGACGTCGTCGAGGATACGCCGCGGGCGGTGAAATAGCGGCGCAACTTCTCGAGCGCGCGGCTGACGCGCTTGCGCGCGGTGTCCTCGCCGGCGCCCAGTTGGCCTCCAACCTCCGCCAGGCTCTTATTTTCAAAGAACCTGAGCAGCACGGCTTGGCGGTCCTTTTCGCTGAGGGTTGCCAGGGCCTCGTCCAGCAAAGGCGACATTTGTTGCCAGAGTGGGTCGGGCGCGGCGGCTTCAAGTTCGGTTTGCATTTGAACCTCGTGCGCGTGGCGCCGGTGTTTGAGCTCGGCGCGCATTTGCGCGAGCGCGGCAAAACGCGTGGCCCTGAAGAGCCAGCCGGCCAGAATCGTTTTGTCAGAGAGCTTCGCGGCATTTCGGGCGAGGATGGTAAACACCGTCTGCGCGATTTCCTCGGCCAGATGCGGGTCGCCGACTTGCCGCATCGCCGCGGAATAGACCAGGCCGATGCGCCGCGAAACCAGCGTCTCGAAGGCGGCTTCGGAATTGCCCGCGGCGTATTGGCGGAGCAGGGCCATGTCGTCCATTGACTGCATCTGCCTATAAATGTCAGGTTGGGCGGAAAACCGGACAATGTTTTTCAGTTTATTTGGAGCCTGCTCCTTGCTCGACCATCCCAAGGAACTTCTCGACGCCGGCGATGAACTGCCGGGCGTCGAGGAGCGAGTCGTTGTGGTTGCCTTTGAGTTCCCAGAACAGTTTGGGCGGATTGGCGGCGGCGAAGTTCTTTTCGCCGTGATGAAACCCGATCAGCTCGTCTGCCCGGCTGTGCATGACCAGCAGGGGCCCAGTAAGGCGCGGGAGTTTGGCGAGCGTATCATAGTGGATTGTGGAGAGCCAGCGCACCGGCAACCAGGGGAACAACTCCGCACCGGCATCCGGGATGCTGGTGAATGTGCTTTGCAGGACCAGCCCGCCCAGGCGTTCCCGCAGGGCCAACTCGCTGGCGACGGCCCCGCCGAGCGATTCGCCGAAGGCGATGATGTGGCCGCCCGAAAACCCTTTGGCTTGCAGCCATTGGTGAGCTGCCTGGGCATCCCGATACGTGCCCTCCTCGGTCGGGTGACCCCGGCTGCGGCCATAGCCTCGGTAGTCGAACACGAAGACGCTCACGCCGGTGGCCAGCAGCGCCGCGCATAAGCCGAGTCGATGGCTGATGTTGCCGGCATTGCCGTGGCAAATCAGCACTGCCAGGCGCGCTCGCGCCGAATTCGTGTTGCCCGGAAAAAACCAGCCGTTCAGTTCCACTCCGTCGCTGGCGGCGAAAGACACATCCTCGAAGGGTCGGCCGAGTTCCCCGCCCGTCGCGCTGAGGATGCGCTCGGGGTGATAGACCTGGCTGTATTCAAAATAGCGCAGCATGAACAAACCGGCTGCAATTGCCAAAAGCAGTCCGCCCCAGTTCTTGAGTCGGTTTCGCTGCTTTCTTGTCACTGGCGCCACTGTGGCACAGAAGGCTGCGCCGTGCCAGGGATAACGGGGTCACATCTTCACATTCCACACAACCCCGCTGTTGAAAGAAAGCTGGATGCATCAAATGTGGAATGTGAAGATGTGACCCCGTGGGTTCCACTTGAATTTAGTGCCGGGGCTTTTACATTCGGCGCGATGAGTTCGCCAAAATATCGGGTGCGGCGCGCGACACTGGACGATCTCCGCCCGTTGGGGGCCTTGTGGGGGACGATGAATTTTGCGGTTGATGAGTTGGCCCGGCACATCACGGATTTCCACGTGGCGGAGAGCGCGGAGGGGGTCTTGCTTGGGGCAGCGGGCCTGGCCGTGGCCGAGCGGCAGGGGCGGGTGCATAGCGAGGGATTCACGGATTTCGCGCTGGCCGACACTCTGCGGCCGCTATTGTGGGAGCGGATTCAAGCCGTGGCAATGAACCAGGGATTGCTGCGGCTCTGGACCCAGGAGCAAGCGCCATTCTGGAGCCATTGCGGGCTGGTCAAGGCCGAGGCCGAGGCGCTGGAAAAGCTGCCCGCGGCCTGGCGGGGTTTGCCTTCGGCCTGGCGGACGCGCAAACTCAGGGACGATTTCGACGCGATCATTTCGGCGGACAAAGAGTTCGCGGTGTTCGTGGAATCCGAGAGGCAGCAGACCGCCCGGAGCTTGCGGCGCGGGAAGGTCCTCAAGTCCTTCGTCACGTTCCTGGCGTTTGTGTTCCTGGCGCTGACGGCGGGGGCCGTGTTTTACGTGCTGTGGCGAAGCCGGCAACTGCATCACTAAGCCGTGAGCATTTGGAGCGATTTGTTCAGTCCGCCCGGAGGTGAGGGCGCTACGGTACGGCTGCGTGTCTTGCGCAAGCAAGGGCGTCCCTTCCTGGCATTGCCATCCCGAGGACGCGCGGCAGTGGCGGCGCTGAGTTTGTATCCGGCGCAAACGGGCCGCGCTCGCGCCGCCAAGACCCTGTTGGGCTGGCTGCTCCGTGTCGGCGCGGCAGTGGGGACCGAGGACGTTTCGCTCACGATTTCAAACGGCGATGCTTTCGCTGAATTTCTTTCCTCGCTCGCCGGCGCGGCGCGCTCCGGAGTGCCTGGGCTGGGCATCCTGGCCGGCAATCCCGGGAGCCCGGGCCGGCGGTTTGTGGTGCTGGTGTTGGACACTCATCAAAGACCGGTTGCGGTGGCAAAGGCGGGATTGAGCGAGCCGGCCAAAGAGCTGGTTCGCAGGGAACAGTCTTTCCTCGAGGCGATGGCCGGCAAGCCCGGAGTGCCGAGGCTGCGCGGCACTTTCAGGTCTTCGCGTCTGGAGGCCCTGGCGCTGGATTACATCGCTGGGGATACTCCCCGCCCGCGGCACGAGGGCGCCCTGCCGGCCCTGCTGTGGCCATGGGTGGATGGCAAGCGAACGGTCACTCTGTCCGAGACCCCGGAGTGGCGGCGGCTGGCGGCGGCGGCCGGGGGCAGCGGCGGGTTGTGGCCGGCCCTGGCGGGCCGGCTGAAAGCCCGCGCCCTGCACCCGGTCATCGGGCATGGGGACCTGGCTCCCTGGAACATCAAGGTCTCCCCGCAAGGCCAATGGACGGCGCTGGACTGGGAACGGGGCGAGGAGACCGGCATCGCGGGCTGGGACTGGTTTCACTATGTGATTCAGCCCGCAATGCTGGTCGAACACCGGCCCGTCGGGGGCCTGGTCGAGCGGGTGGAGAAGTTGCTCGATTCGGAGCTGTTCCAGCGGTATGCCGCGCACACGGGCATTGCGGGTTTCGAGCGCGAACTGGTGCTGGCCTACCTGCTCTACTCGGCCGAAGTCATCAAACCTGCCGAGGGCCTGCCGCAGACACGCGAGCTCATCCGCGCGCTGGCGGCCATGGGGCGTGAGAGCGTGGGAGCGTGGGAGCGTGGAGCGTGACGGCATCGCGGCACGTAGGGGCCGCGATGCCGTCACGCTCCACGCTCCACGCTCTACGCCTCGACGCCACGCTTCGACGCTCCTCCTCCGTTTCCTTCTGTTCAACTCTGCCAGTCAAGGGCCATCGAGGCGGCCGAACTTGCGAATCTCGGGCCAGATGATGGCGACGGCGATGACGACGAGGATGGTGCCAACGCCGCCGGAGACGACGGAGAAGACGGGACTGGCGAGGTAGGCAACCAGGCCTGATTCAAAGCCGCCCAACTCATTTGAGGTGCCGATGAAGAGGCTGTTGACGGCAGAGACGCGGCCGCGTTTTTCATCGGGGGTAAGCACCTGGACCAGGGTATGGCGGACGATGATGCTGATGTTGTCCACCGCGCCGCAGACAAAGAGCATGAGGAAGGACAACCAGAACCAGCGGGAATATCCAAAGACGATGGTCGCCACGCCGAAGGCGGTGACGGCCCGGAGCAAAGCGGCGCCGGCTTTTTGGAGGGGCGGGCGGTGGGCGAGGATGAGCGCGCAGAACAACGAACCCAAGGGCATCGCCGCCTCGAGCAGCCCCAGGCCACTGGGACCCGTGCCGAGGATGTCCTTGGCATAGACGGGCAACAATGCTGTGGCGCCGCCGAGCAACACCGCGAACAAATCAAGGGTGATGGTGCCGAGGATGATCGGGCTGGCGAAGACAAACTTGAAGCCGGCCACGAGGCTCCTGGCGGTCATCTTCTCTTTGGCGGCCACCACATGTTCGCGCCGCACAAAACTGATTAACGCAAGGCAGACCAGGGCGGCGGCCGCGTTGAAGGCATAAACCGGCCAAGCCCGCCCGGTGAGGGCAATGACCGCGCCGCCTGCCGCCGGACCGGCGACGGAGGAGAGTTGGAAGCTGCCGCTGTTCCAGGTGACGGCTTTGGAAAAGTGCTCGCGTGGGACCAAACGCGGCAGAAACGCCGAACTGGCCGGCCAGAGAAAGGTGCGCGCTGTCCCGGCGGCGAAGAGGCAGAAATAAATCCAAAAGACCGGGGCGCGCAGGGCGGAGATGAGGCTCAGCCCCGCGCCTGCGCAGGCCATGATGAAGGTCGTGACCAGGATGATCCGCTTGCGCTTGAAGTTGTCCGCCATGTGCCCCGCCAGCAGGACAAAGAGGATCATCGGCATCATCTGCGTGAGGCCCACCATCCCCAAGGCGAGCGCAGACTTGGTGCGCGCGTACAACTCCCAGCCGACGGCCACCGTGAGCATCTGCTGGCCCAGGGCGGCGACGAAGCGGCCGACCAGGTAAAGGACAAAATCCCGATTCCGCAGGACGGCGTACGGGTCTTGCGCTGGGCGGGGCGGCTCAACAGGGATTGACGACCCTTCGGTCATTAACATAACTGCGCCCAAAGGTAATCCTTTCTGCGCCGGGAAGGGAATGCTTTTTGACGCGCGTTTATTTCTTTGAGTTTTCGGGGGAACCTGTATGCTCTGCTCTGCAACGGGCGGGATTATGCAGAAAGCGAGACCTCAAAGACGGGAGAGCAAAACGACGCGGCTGGCCGCCGATGGGGTGGGGCCGTCGTCCGGAGCGTCCGAGGCTCCCGCGGCGGTGCGGCAGCCTGGGGTGCCCAGCCCGGCGCCCGTTTCGGATGGCGTCGGCGCGCCGGGAGCGCAGCCGCCCGCAGGCGGGGGTAACAACGGCCATCCCGGCGTTAACCTTGGAGAGAAGCTCAAAGACCTGGTGCGTCTGGCCCAGGAGCAGGGCTACCTTACCCATGATGACATCAGTGAGGCCCTGCCGGCCGAGTTGGCCACGTCGGAGGACTTGGACCAGGTCCTCATCAAACTGCGCAACCTGGAAATCGAAATCGTCGACCCGGCGGAGATGGACCGACCTGGCACATCCGACGCAGAGGACGAGGCTGAAACAAGCCAGTTTGACACCCTGGACGACCCGGTGCGGATGTATCTCAAGCAAATGGGCAGAGTGCCGTTGCTAACGCGCCCGCAGGAAATCGAGATCTGCCGCCGGATCGAGCAGGCCGAGGGCGAAATCCAGCGGGCGATTTACGCGATGGGTTTCACGGCCAAAGAGCACATTGCCCTGGTTGACAAACTCCTGGCCGAGCCACCCAAGGAACGCTTCGACCGCTTGGTTGTGGACAAGTTGTATGAGCAACGGGAGCGTCATACGGCCGGCTTGCGGCGGCTGGCCAAGACAGTTCGGGACCTCGACGCCCAGGCCGACGACCTGTTCTGCCGATGGCAAGACGCGGCCTCGGAACCGGAGCGCGCGCGCCTGAATAAGGAGTTCAAGCGCCGTAACCAAAGGCTCATGGCTGCTTTCGTCCGCTTCCGCTTCAAGCAAAAGGTGATCGAGGAGATGGCCTTAGTGGCAGAGAACATCCGGGACAGGATGCAGGCCGGGCGCGCCGCCATCGAGAAAGCGCTGGCCTGCCCCGAGTCCGCTTCGCGGCAGGCGCTCATCCAGGGCGAGGAGGAGCGGCTCAAGACTCTGGAACGGTTTGTGCGGATGCCGGTGGAGGATTTTCTGCGGCTCTGGGATGACCTGCAGGGCGCCCTGACCCGCGCCCGCGAAGCAAAGGCCAAGATGGTGGAGGCCAACCTGCGCCTGGTCATCTCCATTGCCAAGAGGTACACCAACCGCGGCCAGTCTTTCCTGGACCTCATTCAGGAAGGGAACATGGGCCTGATGAAAGGAGTCGAAAAATTCGAGTACCGGCGCGGCTACAAATTCTCTACCTACGCGACCTGGTGGATACGGCAGGCGATCACGCGTTGCATTGCCGACCAGGCCCGGACCGTGCGCATCCCCGTCCACATGATCGAAGTCATCAACAAGCTCTGGCGGACGCAAAAGCGCCTGATGCAGGACCTGGGCCGGGAAGCCACCCCAGAAGAGCTGGCCGATGCCATGGAAATGTCCGTCGAGCGCGTCCGCACGGTCTTGAAGATCGCACAGCAGCCCATCTCGATGCAATCACCGGTGGGGGATGCCGAAGAGACCCATTTTGGGGACCTCCTCGAGGACAAGAGCGCGGAAAACCCAAGCGAGGTGACCAGCTTCAATCTGCTGCGGGGCCATCTTGGCGACGTGCTCAACGGCTTGAACGAGCGCGAACGCAGAATCCTGGAGCTGCGCTACGGACTGACTGACGGCAGCCCCCGCACCCTCGAGGAGGTTGGCCGCCACTACAACGTCACCCGCGAACGCATCCGGCAGATCGAGGCCAAAGCCCTTCGCAAATTGCGCCACCCCGCCCGGCGCAGCAAGCTGGAAGGTTTTCTGGAGAACCTCGAGTGGTAACTACTCCGCCAATGCCACGATCCGTTCGGCGGGCAGGCGGTCGCGCTTCTGGACCTTGATCCGCAGTTTCTGGATCGCCTCGTTCTGAATCTGGCGGATGCGTTCGCGCGTGACGCCAAAATGCGCGCCGATCTTCTCCAAAGTCCTGGGCGTGTCATCCTCCAGGCCGAAGCGCATCGAGAGGATGGCCCTTTCCCGCGGGGCCAGGGTGGCAAAGACTTCCTTCAACATTTCGGCATCGCTTGTCTTGACGAGGTGATCGAAGGGAGCTGCCGCGTTGGCATCGGCGACGACTTCGGCGACGGCATTGGTTTCCTCACTGGCGCCCAAGGGGGCCTCCAACGAGACCGGCGCCTTGGAAGCTTGGCGGTATTCCCGCACGCGTCCGGGCTTGAGCCCCACCTCTGCCGCCACCTCCTCATCGGTCGGCTCCCGGTCCAGAGTCTCCCGCAGCCTCGACTCGGCCCGGCGAATATGGGCCACCTTGTCCACGACATGGACGGGCAACCGGATGGTCTTTGACTGGTTTGCCAACGCCCGTTTGATGGCCTGCTTGATCCACCAGGCGGCATAAGTCGAGAGCTTGGCCCCCTTGTTGGGGTCAAATCGCTCTACACCTTTGATCAAGCCGATATTGCCCTCATTGATGAGGTCCAGCAACGGCAAGCCCAGCCCATCGTAATCGTGCGCGATCTTCACGACCAGCCGCAAGTTGGCCTTGATCATCTGCTCGCGCGCCTGCTCATCGCCTTTCTTGATTCGTTTGGCCAGCATTATCTCTTCTTTGGGGGTCAGCAGTTTGACCTGGCCAATCTCCCTGAGGTAAAGCTGAAGCGCGCCGCCTTGCGTCGGCTCGCGTGAGATTGCTCCCATGGCTTGTTCATGCTCGCCCGGAACCGGTTCCGGCCCCATGGGTGGCTGGACCAGGCTTGCCGGGGCCTCAGGAACGCGCCGCGGCAACCGCCGGCCCCCAACCCGCGCTCCCGCGAGGGCCGACGCCCCCCGCAAGGCCGCGCTCACGCGGCCCCTTCGTACCCGCGCGCGCGAGGAGGCAGAGACTGGCTTCACCGTTCTCCTCGAGCGGCTTCTCATCCTCTTAGTCTTCAAGTCCATAGTTGTCACATTGATTTCATGGCCCCACCGCTCCAAGGCAAAACGGGGACTCGCTCTGATAAAAGAGCTAATTACAAATAACACGTGTCATTACGTTTGTCAAAGACGCCGGGCGAGGCCCAAATCCTCGCCTAAGAAGACGACGCGAGGGAATTCCTTCCAGCTCTGGGCGTCGCGGCATTCAGCGCCGCCCAGACCCGTCAAAATCGACGCCTTACTGGCTCAAATTTGTCCTAAGTGGCTCATCTGAAAACACTTCTGCCAAACCGGATCCTATAGGGCGGTC
>Ga0181524_10002400_pt1 | contig 19293 bp, 10 predicted proteins | sample PEATcosm2014_Bin_34_FD_119761 | JGI IMG/M metagenome (GOLD analysis project Ga0181524, IMG submission 119761) | Peatland microbial communities from MTU Mesocosm Facility, Houghton, MI, USA - PEATcosm2014_Bin05_60_metaG | ecosystem: Environmental > Terrestrial > Soil > Wetlands > Peat | place...
AATTTACCCCCAGCCGCGGCCGCCCTTGGGACCTGGTGATGGACATCTGGAGAGCCGGGGGGCCGCAAATTGATATTCTCTCGCCCGACGTTTATAGCATGGGCGACTTCGAGGCGTTTTGCGAAAAGTACACCCAATCCGGGAACCCGCTGCTCATCCCCGAGACGAGCAGCGGGCCGGGATGTTCAGCCAGGGTGATCTACGCTTTTGGACGCCATGACGCCATCGGCTTCTCGCCGTTTGGCGTTGACAGGTTGGGTAAGGATTCCGAACTCGCCGGCGTCTATGGTCTCCTCTCGAAACTGGCGCCCCTGATACTGGAACACCAGGGCAACGGCACAATGTCCGCCGTCATGCTGCGCACGAACGACCCTCCTCAGAAGGTCAAGGTGGGGAATTACACGCTGGAGGTCGCGCCTGCGAGACCCCGAGGTCCATCCGGCGCGACACTACCCCAGCAAACCGCCCCCTCAACGGCGTTGTTCATTGCGACGGGGCCTGACGAGTACTTCGTGGTGGGCAGAGGCGCAAGGGTCACCTTTGCTTCCAACACACCCGGCACTCCGCTCGCCGGAATGGGCACTGTGGAAGAAGGCACGTTTGTTAACGGCCGCTGGGTTCCTGGCCGCTGGCTTGCGGGGGACGACACCGAGCAGGGGGATTATCTGATCTTGCGGAATATGGGCATCCTGCGCGTGACGGTGTACCGATACCGTTGATCTGTAGCTCAGAAAGGAGCAGGTGAAACAGAAGCACTTTTGATCCGAGTGCATCTCTCGACGAAAAATGAAATGTGAAAAAAAATGCTTCTCGGTCTCAAATTTGCGAAATTGTCGCGATGCAGTTCTCACATAGTATATCACCGATGATTGCCCTTGCGATGGGAATGGCATGTGCCGTGCCTGGATATGCCGCCGATAATGCCACCCTGGCGGCTCCTCCCGCAGGCCGCACGAACATCACGGAGAAAGTCAACCCAAAGGACGGCGCAGCGATGGTTTTGGTGCCCGCGGGCGAGTTTCTGATGGGAAGCAAAGAGGGGCAGGGAAAAGATGGAGAGCGCCCGCAGCGCCAAGTCACGCTTGATTCCTATTACATCTATAAATATGAGGTGACGGTGGCTGAGTATCGGAAATTCTGCGAGGAGACCCACCGGGCAATGCCGCCAGAACCGTCCTGGAAATGGCAAGACACCCATCCCATCGTCAACGTCACGTGGTACGATGCCCGCGCTTATGCGGCCTGGGCGGGTGCAGCACTACCCACCGAAGCCCAATTTGAGAAGGCGGCGCGGGGCACCGATGGCCGAACCTTCGTCTGGGGCAATAGTTTTACGAAGTCAACCTGCCATACCAGCGATGGCAAGACGGCCCCGGTGGGCTCATATCCCACTGGTGTCAGCCCCTACGGGGCGCTGGATATGGCGGGCAACGTGTGGGAGTGGTGCGACGACTGGTATGACCCGGATTATTACGCTATCGCGCCCACCGATAATCCTCTCGGGCCGGCGACTGGCACTACGCGAGTTTTGCGTGGCGGCAGTTGGGGTTTCAATGTGGCGGAGTTCTTCCAGGTCACTTACCGAAATCGCTGCCTTCCCGGGTGCCGATATGGCGACCATGGCTTCCGATGTGTCCTCCCGGTGGCCAACGGAGAGACCGTTATCAACGACCGTGTGCCGGCGCTGCCTGCGGCGCCGCAGGCAGCGGTTTCCCCGGCGCGGAGCGCCGAACCCATGCCGCTTCCTTTAACCAACAGGTCGGCATCCGATTGGCCGCAACTTGGCGGGCCAGCCGCAAACGGGATTTCGCCGGAGACTGGCATCAATACGGATTGGACAGCGCATGTGCCCCCGGTCCTCTGGTCCTTCCAGATGCACGATGCTGGCGGGTATGCGCACAACACCATTGTCAACGGAACGGTTTATATCGTCGATCACGCGGGAAGCTCGGACATCCTTCGCGCATTGGATCTGACTACCGGCACCCAACGCTGGGAGTCTGGCTATGAGGACGCCAAATCGGCGGATAACGGTTTCATGCGAGGATGTCCGGTTTTCGACAACGGAAAGCTCTACACATTCAGCCGGACCGGGAATGCCAATTGTTTTGACGCGGACACAGGCAGGATTCTTTGGTCGCGCAACCTCCAAAAGGAGTACAACGGCAGGAAAGCCGACTGGGGCTACACGGCCTCTCCCTTCGTTGATGGCAATCAGGTCATCTATGTCCCTGGCGGACAAGGCGCGTCGGTCGTCGCCCTCGATAAGAATACCGGCGTCACCCATTGGAAGAGTGGAAGCGACGCCGCCGGCCATGCCACCCCCGTGGTGGCAACCATCCGCAATGTCAGGCAGTACGTCCTGTTCAACGCCTTCGGCGCCGTCGGCATCAAGGCGGATGACGGCACGCAGCTCTGGCGCCATCAATGGACCACCCAGCACAATTGCAATGCGCAGTCGCCGGTTGTCATGGGGAATAAGGTGTTTATCACCAGCGGTTACGGCGTCGGATGCGCGATGCTCGAAATTGGTGAGAACTGGAAAGTGACGGAGATTTGGAAAGATAAGGAGCTTATAGGGCGCACGGCCAGGCCGATTCTCTACCAAGGTTACATCTATTGCACGGACGAAACGACCCGGTTGATTTGCCTGAATCCGGAGACTGGAATGAATGTCTGGACTAAAGAGGGATTTGGTGGACGCCTCAATTACGCTTGGAAAGACGGTTTTTCGTGCGGTTCGGGCGGTCTCATCTTGGTTGATGGCGCACTGTTGGTGGTCTCAGAGACCACCAAGAGCATCGTGGCTGTAAAAGCCACACCCAAAGGGTATCAAGAACTTGGACGCCTCAGAATCCTCGTTAACGGCTCTGAACTGTTTACCTCGCCGTCGTTCTCGAACGGCAAGCTGGTCGTGCGTGACAAGAAGAACCTCTACTGCGTTGATCTCTCCCTATCAGCCGCCACCGCGCCGAAAGCCCCCGCCACTCCCGGCGCGTCCAACCGCATGGAGACGCTTCCTGGACGGACGGCCTTGCTGACAAACGGGGCGGCAATCGCCGTAGGTCAACTTAACGAGCTTGTTCTTCCCCCGGCAAAGGCTGTCAGTGACGCCTCTTGGCAGAACCAGTTCCAGAGCAACTGGCCGCGTTTTCGCGGACCTGACGGCAGCGGGTTCAGCCCCAAAGCCACCGCGCCGATTGCCTGGGATGAGCAGGCAAAATCCGGCGTGCTCTGGAAAGCCTCCATCGCGCAACCCGGCTTCAATTCCCCTATCGTTTGGGGCAACCGCATCTTTATCAGCGGCGGCAGCGCCGAAAAACGCGAGGTCTATTGTCACGACGCAACCGATGGGAAACTCGTGTGGACACGTGCCGTCGAGAACCTGCCCGGCAGCCCGGCAAAGATCCCGGACATTTCCGAGTCGGCCGGATATGCCGCGCCGACCATGGCCACGGATGGCCGCCTCGTGTTTGCGATTTTTGCCAACGGCGACCTGGCGGCGGTGAATTTCAATGGCTCGATTGCGTGGGCCAGGAATCTGGGCGCTCCCCAAAACCCATACGGCCATGCTGCGTCGTTGGCTGTTTGGCGGGACAAGCTCATCGTGCAGTTGGATCAGGGAGACAACAAGCCCGCCATCTCGCGCTTGACGCTCTTTGAAGCAGCCACGGGCAAGTTGGTTTGGGAACAGCCGCGCCAGGTTTCCAGCTCGTGGGCCTCTCCTATCGTTGTGGAGGCGGCGGGCAAGACGCAGATCATCACGGCGGGTCTGCCGTGGCTGGCGGCTTACTCCTTTGCCGACGGCGCGGAACTGTGGAAAGCCGAGGTGCTGGAAGGAGAAGTCACCCCGTCACCGATCCTGGCAGGCGGCCTTGTTTTCATCGCAAATCCGAACAGCACATTAATCGCCGTGCGGCCCGACGGCGCTGGCGATGTCACCCAGACCCACGTTGCCTGGGCGTGCGAAGAGAACGTGCCCGACAGCTCTTCGCCCACCAGCAACGGCGAGGTGGTTTTCTATGCGTCGAGCGTCGGCATGGGGACGTGCCTGGATGCCAAGACTGGCCGGAAGCTATGGGAACATGACTTCGGCACAGGAATCCATGCCTCTCCTGGCATCGCGGGCAGCCGTGTCTATGTCGTGTCCACTGACGGTCACGGGTGGGTGCTCCAGGCTGGACGCGAGTATAAGGAACTCGGCAGGGGCGCTCTGAACGACAAATTCTACGCCAGCCCAGCCTTCGCTGGCGGGCGCATTTACCTGCGCGGCAACGCGAGCCTTTACTGCATTGGAGAGAAATGACCTATGCTTCGTGAATAACTGATAATAACTTAAGCAGACAAAGATCAGCATTATGACAAGTATCCTGCGATTGACGAAATTCATCTGGCGGCATGCCCGCAACTCGTTTCTACGATGGGCATGCATCGGTTCTGGCGCCGCGGCTCTACTTTGGTTCCTGCTGCGGGTCATTCCCAAACCCAGCCGCGTGGCCTACCCATGCCAACGCGCGGCGTTCCCCGCCGCTTCGGCTTTCGTCATCTGGTTATGGGGCGTGCTGGCCATCAAGTCATCGATAGGCCGGTTGGGCCGCCGCCTTGCGCCTCATCGGATCGCGATGGGCTGCCTTGGGGCGCTGACGATCTTGGGGTTGGCGGGCTGGACGCTGGTTTCCTACACCGATTCCGGAGTCGCGGCGGGGGCGGCGGCCAGCCGCACGGACTGGAACTTCATTCCGGCCAAACCGAACGATCCGGTGGGCAATGCGCGCGGCATCAACCCCGGCCGGGTCGTCTGGGCGCACGACCCGCAGGCCGCGAAGTGGGCGGGGCACTGGAAGCAAAAGAGCGATCAATGGTGGCTCGACGCCAACACCGACCAGGACCGGGTGGATGCCATGCTCGACACCACACTGCTCAAACTCACCAGCGCCCCCAACACCGAGCGAGCCTGGCAGGCGATGTTCGAGTATTACCACAACTCCCGCGGGCAGGCCCAGCACGGGTATCGACCGGGCGAAGTCGTGGCCGTCAAAATCAACTTGAATAGCAGCGACGACGGCGCGAAGACCGACAATTACATCGATGCCTCCCCACAGATGGTGCTTGCCATGGTGCGCCAACTGGTGGATCAGGCCCATGTCCGGCAGCAGGACGTCCTCGTGTATGATGCCCGGAAGGCTATCCCTTCGTATATGCTCACAAAGGTGTGGAGCCAGTTCAAGGATGTCCGCTTCGTCCAGCTATCCCTGCCGAAAGCGACGCAGCCCAAGAATCCGGGCTACGGTGATTATCATGGCCTGGAGACGGCAATTTGGGTGGAGGGGGTTGCCTACTCCAAAGGCAAATACAAGGAGGCCAAACTGATCCCCCAGCAGATCTACGACGCCACGTACCTCGTCAATCTGGCGCTGCTCAAAGGGCATTCCTATCCCTACAACACCATGGAGGATGGAGATTCGGGTCAGACCGGCGTCACCCTGTGCGGGAAGAACCATTTCGGTTCAATCAAAGGCACATGGGAGCTGCACGCGGCCATCAATACCGACCAGGAAGGCGTCAAGAACGCCTATTCGCCCATGGTCGATCTCGCGGCGTCCCCCAACCTCGGCGCCAAGACGATCCTCTTCGTCTTGGACGGGCTTTACTGCGGACGCAAGTGGCAATCCTACCCGCAACATTTTCCCAACCCGCCGTTCAACAACCGCGTCGAGCCTTACGAGAATTCGGATTGGCCGGCGAGCGTCCTTGCCTCTATGGACGGCGTGGCGCTGGATTCGGTTGGGCTTGATCTTCTTTTCGCGCAGACCAAGAACAACAACGATGCGAATGGCCATCCGCGCATTCTGATCCGCGCCAACGCGGACGATTATCTCTTTGAAATGGCCCAGCCCGATCGTGCGCCTTCGGGAACGTCCTACATGCAGAACGGGAAGCCAGTCACCAGCTTGGGCGTCCATGAGCGATGGGACAGCGACGCGACCAAGCGCTACTCCCGTAACCTTGACCCCGTCAACGGCAAGGGTATCGAGTTGGTTTACCTGCCTTCTGATCCCGCATCCGCGATCCTATCCTCGTCGGCTCCCGAAGGGTGGGTGCTGATCAAAGCAAAGGGCCAAAGTTTCCAGATGGGCCAATTTCCGGGCCGGCGCTGGACTTATACCTTCCCAGCGCACCGGGTTTCTTTCACTTACGATTTCATGATGGAGGCTACGCAGGTGACGCAGGCGGAATACAAGAAAGTCGCGGGCGTGAATCCCACCAAACATCCGGGGGACGATCGGCGGCCGATTGACAATGTGTCCTGGTTTGATGCGGTTCTCTACTGCAATGCGATGAGCAAACGCGATGGACTCGATGCGGTCTATGCCTATTCCGGTGTTGCCAGGAATCCGACCAACAATGAGGTGGCGGGCCTGCCGGGGCTGACCATCGATATTAAGAAGAACGGCTACCGCCTGCTGACCTCCGCCGAGTATGAATACGTTGTGCGAGCCGGCACAACGACCGCGTGGTTCTTCGGCGATACCAATGCGAACCAGAGCATCGCTACGAACTTCGCCTGGTGCGAGTTGAACGCCAAGGACAAAGCCACGCATCCGGTGGGACAACTGAAGCCGAACGCGTTTGGGGTCTATGACATCACGGGCAACCTGTGGATGTGGTGCAACGATTGGTACGACGGCGCCTATCCGGAAGCGCCGCAGGTTGACCCGGCCGGACCGGCCAGCGGGAAGGAGCGCATCGGGCGCGGCGGGGCCTTCAAGAATGACGTCGCCCATGAACGTTCGGCCTACCACTGGCAATGGCCCCCGCAGGCTCATAATTTTGGGATATTCGTGGAATGTAGTGGCTGAGTTTGGGCCGAGGGGAAAGAGCTTTTAGAGTGAAGGCTGTTGGGGCGGCGTGATTTCATGCCGGGGCGTTGTGGTGGGAACTGAGATCAAACCGCTTCGCGCCGGACCTCGCTCCGCTCCGCTGCGCTACGCCGGTCGGACCTCCTTGGAGAAGAAGCTGGGCGGGCGGCGAGGGTTGTTGCAGGCTGGTGCGCAACATGAGCATGGACAGCGAACTACAGAAACATTACGCGTTACTTTTAGGCGTTGGCAGCCCCTGGGAGGTCAAGAACGTGGAACTCAAGTTGGCGCAAAAGAGGGTGGAGATTGAACTGGGCTGGCAATGGGGAGCCGCGGCCAAATGCCCGGAGTGCGGACGGGAGTGCTCGATTCATGATTGCGCGCCGGAGCGAACCTGGCGGCACCTGGACACGATGCAGTTCACCACATTGATTCGCGCGCGGACGCCGCGCTCGGACTGCCCGGAGCACGGAGTCAAGACGATGGAGGTTCCGTGGGCGGCGCCGCAGGGGCGCTTCACGCTGTTGTTCGAGCGCTTTGCGGTGGAGGTGCTCTTGGCCAGCGCCAGCGTGAGCCAGGCGTGCGAACTGTTGGGCCTGAGTTGGGACACGGCCCAGGAAATCATGCGCCGGGCCGTGGAGCGGGGCCTGGAGCGGCGGCAACTGGAAGCCTTGAAGCACTTGGGGATGGACGAAAAGAGCTTCAAGGGCGGGCAGTCCTACGTCACGCTCCTGACGGACTTGGACCAGTCGCGAGTGCTGGACGTAGTGGAGGAGCGGACGGCGGAGGCGGCCGACCAGTTGTGGGAGACGCTCAGCCCGGAGCAAAAGCAGACGGTCGAAGCGGTGGCCGTCGACATGTGGGAGCCGTTTATCCGGACGATCGAAAAGCAGGTTCCGGATGCGGACATCGTGCATGACAAGTTTCACGTCAGCAAATATTTGGGTGAGGCGGTGGACGCGGTGCGGCGCCAGGAGCATAAGGAACTGATGGCCCAGGGCGATGAGACGCTCAAAGGCACCCGCCAACTGTGGTTGTATAACCCGGAGAATTTCAGCCCCGAGCAAGTGGAGGAGTTTTCCGCGTTGAAGGATTTGCAGTTGAAAGTGGCGCGGGCCTGGGCGGCCAAAGAACTGTTCTCGAAGTTCTGGAATTATCAGGAGGAGGGTTGGGCACGTCGCTTCTTCAAGGATTGGTTTAGCTGGGTGAGTCGCAGCCGACTCAAGCCGGTCGTCGAGGTAGCCCAAATGCTTAAGCGTCATCTGGACAACCTGCTGACATATCTGAAGCATCACATTACGAACGCGGTGACTGAAGGGCTGAACTCGAAAATCCAGAGCCTCAAATCTGCCGCTCGAGGCTTTCGCAACTTCCGCAATTACCGGATTCGTATCCTGTTCTTTTGCGGAAAGCTCAATCTCTACCCACTATGATCCCCGAAGAAACTAATTTTGAGCTCGGTTTCCGTGTAGCCCGGACCGTGCGATAAGGCTTTGCCCCGAAACCGTTAACACTTACACTTGAGAACCCTGCACACACATCACACTTCGACCCTGTTTTTGCGAAATCCCGAGGGTGCCGCAGTTGCCGCGTGCGGCCTCGTGGTCCTTGTCTTGGGGTCCTTCACCGGTTCCGCGGCAACGGCGAAGCTCCTGCCTGCTGAGGATCGAACACAATGAAACCTCGAACTTTGTTTTGCTCAATCCTCGCCTGCTCTCTCGCCCTGGTTGGCGGCCAGGCAAAAGCCCGCGGGGAGTCATCTGATCCCGCTTCGGGCATCCCCCACTTGCGGAGGCAGGGTACGGCCACCCAATTGATCGTTGATGGCAAGCCTTTCCTGGCTTTGGCGGGGGAATTAAACAACGACAGTGCCACCAGCCTGGAGTACGTGAGGCGGTTATGGCCGAAGCTCGTTCTGGCGAAAATCAACACCGTCCTGGCGGGCGTTTCCTGGAACCAGATCGAACGGCAGGAGGGGAAGTTCGACTTCAGTGTTCTGGACGGTGTGATCCAGGGGGCGCGCAGTCATAACCTGCGTCTCGTCCTTCTGTGGTTCGCAAGCTGGAAGAACAGTCTGTCCAGCTACCCGCCCGACTGGGTGAAGAAGGACTTCGACCATTTCCCCCGCGCGCGGACCAAAGTGGGCAAGACACTGGAACTGCTGACGCCATTGAGCGACGCGAACCGGGACGCCGATGCGCGGGCCTTCGCCGCCTTGATGCGGCACGTTCGCGAAATTGACAGCCGCGAGCACACAGTCATCATGATCCAGGTGGAGAACGAAGTGGGGATGGCGGAGGATTCCCGCGACCATTCAGCCGTGGCCGATAAGGCCTACGCGGGGCCTGTGCCCAACGAACTGACGGACTACCTGCAGCAGCACAAGGAGACGCTGATTCCGGAGTTTCGCCGGGCGTGGGAGGCAGCCGGCTTCAAGACCTCCGGGACCTGGGAAGAGGTCTTCGGGCCGGGCGCCGCGACCGAGGGCATCTTCATGGCTTGGCACTATGCGCGCTACCTCGACCGCGTGGCCGCGGCGGGCAAAGCCGAATATCCGCTGCCGATGTTCGTGAACGCGGCGTTATACGGAATTGGGAGGACGAAGTTTCCACCCAGCGGCGGTCGCCCTTGGGACCTGGTGATGGACGTCTGGAATGCTGGAGCGCCGCGAATCGATATGCTCGCGCCGGACGCTTATGGCAACTTCACGGAGTTCTGCGCAAGGTACTCCCGGCCCGGGAACCCGCTGTTCATACCCGAATCGCTGAACGGGCCGGTGGGCGCAGCCAGAGTTCTGTACGCCTTCGGGCGCCATGATGCCATCGGTTTCTCGGCAATGGGGGCCGTCGAGAGGTCCAACACTCCCGACACCAATCTGATCGGCAGCTACGACCTGATCGAGCAATTGGCGCCCCTGATTTCGAAACACCAAGGCAACGGCACCATGTCCGGCGTCCTGCTGAGTCCCGACGATCCGCCCCAAAAGGTCCAGGTGGGGGACTACACTCTGACGGTTTCGTTTATGAAGCCCCGAGTTGCGCCTCTGACGCAAGCAACACCCATCCCGCCCAACGTCTTTGCGGCCGGGATTTTCATTGCGGTGGGGCCCGACGAGTACTTCGTGGCTGGCCTGGGCGTCGTCGTCACTTTTGCTCCCAACACGCCGGGACCCCCGCTCGCCGGACTGGCCACCGTGGAAGAAGGCAGTTTTGTGAACGGCCGCTGGGTTCCCGGGCGACTGCTGGCCGGCGACAGCACCGACGAGGGGCAAAGCATTAGGGTATCCTGGCCCCCGGGGAGTTGGGTGCCCGAATACCGCCAACGCGCCAGTCCCGACGCCATCCAACGCGTCACGCTGTACCGTTACCGCTGAGGGCCTGTCAATGGACGAGTATCCTGAATTGGCCGCCGGGCTCGAGCCGCGTGGACGGCCGACGGGGGGAGCCGTGGGAAGGGTATCCCGGGAGTTTCAAATCTTCGCCAAGCCGGCCGGGGCTGTCTGCAACCTCGATTGCCAGTACTGCTACTACCGGGGCAAGGTGAGCCTGTATCCGGAGACCGGCGCGTGGCGGATGCCGGACAGCCTGCTGGAACAATACATCATCCAGCACATTGAGGCCGCGCGCGGGCCGGAGGTTTCCTTCTCGTGGCACGGAGGAGAGCCCACCACCCTGGGCGTGGACTTTTTCCGGAAGGCGGTCGAGCTTCAGCGCAAGCACAAGCCCGCCGGTTGGCGCATCTGCAACGGCATCCAGACCAACGGCGTGCTGCTCGATGAAGAGTGGGGACGCTTTCTGGCGGCGGAGGCTTTCAGCATCGGCCTCAGCCTGGACGGCCCGGCGGAACTGCACGATGCGTACCGCGTGACCAAGGGTGGCCAACCGACTCATGGACAGGCCCTGCGCGGATACGAGACCCTGCGCAAGCATGGGGTCTTCACCAGCATCGTCTGCGTGGTGCATAACCGGAACGTCCTGCGCCCGCTCACAGTTTACCGGTTCTTCCGGGAGATCGGCTGCCGGCATCTGGGCTTTCTGCCGGCGGTGGAACAGGCGCCGGAGAGCGCCACCGGCGTTGACATGTACACTCCCTCCGCGGACGACTACGGGGCGTTTCTCTGCAAGATCTTCGATGAATGGGTCGAACGGGACGCCGGCCGGCTCTCGGTTCAAACCTTCGAGGAGGCCGCCAGGCCGGCCCTCGGCCTGGAGCACTCCTTGTGCGTGTTCCGCGAAACCTGCGGCCAAATCCCGGTTCTCGAACACAACGGCGACTTCTTCCCGTGCGACCACTTCGTGGACCGCGAACACCGCTTGGGTAACATCCGCGAGAGGCCTCTGGGCGAACTGCTGGATAGCCAAGCGCTACGGGATTTCGGCGAGGCCAAGCGGGACGCCATGCCCCGATACTGCCGCGAGTGCGAAGCACTGGCAATGTGCAACGGCGGCTGCCCTAAGTACCGCTTCATCCGAACGCCCGACGGCGAAGCGGGCCTCAACTACCTCTGCGCGGGATTGAAGCGCTTCTTCCGGCACAGCCGGGCGCCTCTTGAGAGACTGGCGGCCCGAGAGCGGGAGCAGGTGCCCGTGCCGCGGGCCCCGCCAGGCAAGGTGGGCCGTAACGATCCCTGCCCGTGCGGCAGCGGTCAGAAGTACAAGAAGTGCTGCGCGGGCAGGTAGTGTGCGTGGATCGGCCGCCCTCACCAAATCCTGGGCAGGTTGACGCGGGACCGATGACGGGGTCCGCGACGGTCCAGGGAACCAAGGGGACAGCTCCACATGCGTTTTTTTCTTGCGCTTTGGAGATAAACCGTTCCTGAATATCGGCACGGGTCATGTAAAATGCCGCACCCCCGCCGACGGGAATCCAAGGCGGCAGCCGGAACAGAAGGACATCGGAAATGCAGACGGTAACACCAATAACAAGAAGACGGTTTCTGAAAGGAACCGCAATGGGCATCGCCGCGACCGGCTTGGGCATGTCGCCTCTTAATGCGCAGGATTGGGCGCGTCGGGCGGTGGATAAATCGCCGCGGCGGCGCGAGTGGGTGAAGGTGGCGCACGACGGCAGGTCCGTTGACACGTTCCTCGCCTACCCGGAGTCCCGAGGCAGGTCGCCCGCGATCATCGTAATCCACGACGTGATCGCAATGGCCCCTTGGGTGGAACTCGTCGCCGATAGGTTCGCGGAAGCGGGCTATCTGGCGCTGGCTCCCGACCTGCTGTCGGGCCGGTCTCCCGAAGAACGGCAGCCGCTGCACTCCGGAGGGAAAACGGTTGGCCCAGCCCGCAGACTGCCCCTTCCCCAGGTCGCTGCGGATATGAACGCGCTGGCCGACTATTCCAAACAGCTTCCTGCTTCCAACGGGAAGGTTTGCGTCGTGGGCTTCTCGTGGGGCGGTGACCAGGCGTTCCGCTTCGCGACCACCCGCCGGGACCTGTCGGCGGCATTCGTGTTCTACGGCGTCTGCCCGGAACCGGAGGCTATCCCCAACATCCAGGCTCCAGTTTACGGATTCTACGCGGGAACCGACACGCGTGTCGGCGCTTCCATTCCGGCGACCCGGGAACAGATGAAAGCGGCGGGCAAATTCTACGAGGCCGTTACCTATGAAGGCGCCGGCCACGGGTTCATGCAAGCCGGAGCGAGGCCAGACGCGAGAGATGCCGACAAAAAAGCCTGGGAGGCGTCATGGGTCAAACTCAAGGCGCTCAGAAGCAAGTTTGACTGAGGGCCTGCCTTGATCACTGCCAGGGCAAAACACCCTGGGATCACGGTTGCCGACTGAATTATCGACATTTCATGTCAGGATTTGAAGGCTCGTGCGGGATAATGGATGATGCTTAACATCAACCGATCGAGCCTCCTGAAGAACTGTCAAGCGGCAAAGATGTCGAATGGAAGGTCCTTTTCCAAAAGGAACATCGAGATTCGGAACGCCTCATGCCTCGTTGTTCTTCTGTGCTGGCTCGGTTTGTTGGCCGCTCGGTCCAACGCTCAGTCGGACCTCGGCATCCCGCATTTGCGCAAACAGGGAACCGCCACTCAGTTAGTCGTTGATGGCAAGCCGTTCGTGGCGCTGGCGGGAGAACTTGAGGAAGAAACGTCCACGAGTTTGGACAACATGCGGCCAGTCTGGCCCACGCTGGTCCAGATGAACCTTAACACCGTGCTTCCCGTCATTTACTGGGGTCTGTTTGAGCCCGAGGAGGGCAAGTTCGACTTTACCCTGGTGGACGGCATCATACAGGAAGCCCGGCGCAACCATCTGCGCATTGGTTTGGTATGGTTCGCAAGCTGGAAGAATGGTTTGTCCATCTATGCTCCCCACTGGGTGATGAAGGACTATAAGCGTTTTCCGCGGGCACGGCTCAGGGACGGCACGGGCTTGCAGATCTTCTCCTCCATCGAGGGCTACGGCGATGCGACGCGGGACGCCGATGCGCGGGCCTTTGCCGCCCTAATGCGGCACATCAAGGATGTGGACGGCCAGCAGTACTCAGTCATCATGGTCCAGGTGGAGAACGAAGTGGGAATGGCAGGTGACTCCCGCGACCATTCGCCCGCGGCGGACAAAGCCTTTGCGGGGCCGGTGCCCAAGGAGCTGATGGACTATCTTCAGCAGAACAAGGACACGCTCATTCCGGAGTTCCGCCGGGTGTGGGAGTTGGGCGGCTTCAAGACATCCGGGACCTGGGAAGAGGTGTTCGGCGCGAACCTGGCGACGGATGAGATGTTCGAGGCATGGCATTATTCGCGCTTCGTTGGCCGGGTGGCCCAGGCCGGCAAAGCTGAATACTCGATACCGATGTACGTCAACGCGGCGCTGCACAGATCCTCCACCATTGCGGACGCGGTTGGGAAGGAAAGAACAGGGGGAGGATTCGCCTTCGGCGGCCCGATGGACGACATGATTGATATCTGGAGGGTCGGGGCGCCGGCAATCGATATGCTCTCGCCCGACTGTTACAACAACATCGTGTCGTCGTGCCGAAACTACGACCGATCCGGGAACCCGCTGTTCATAGCCGAGGCGAGCGGCGGGGCGGGAGGCGCCGCCAACGTGCTTTATGCCGTCGGACGCAGCGCCATCGGTTCGTCCGTGTACGGGATCGAGTTCAACCTGATGCGCAATGATCCCACCAATGAACTTGGCCGAATATATAGGGCCATCGGGCAACTCATGCCTCTGATTGGGGAGCACCAGGGCAGGAACACAATGGCGGGCGTGCTGTTGCAGGAAAAAAGCCAGGTTGAGAAGGTCCCGTTGGGCGACTACACGATGAATGTTGCGTTTGGCCACGACCGCCGCCCCGGCGGGGCCGCGCGCGCGCCCGCTGTGTGGCGCGGGGGAGCGCTCTTCCTTATGACTTCGCCTGAGGATCTTTATGTCATCGCGAGCAACGACATCGAGATAGCCGTGACGTTCACTCCGAACACGCCGGGTCCCAAGCTGGTTGGAGTGAGCATCGTGGAAGAGGGCAGTTTTGTGGATGGCCGCTGGGTGCTGGGTCGCAGCTACGTGGATCACCGCACCAGTAACAACGACGCCCCCTTGCTGTTGCCCGCCGCCTTCCATCGCATTGATGCGCACAGCGAGCACAGCATCCTGCGCGTCAAGTTGTACCTCTGGGAATAAGAGCAAATAACCTATGTAAAAGGAATAGGTAGAATCATGAAAGTTCAAGTTTTGTTTTGCCCCGCTCTTGTGTGCTCTCTGGCCTGCTTTGCGGGCCGGGCGCAAGGCGCCGTGTCCCCGACCGATTCCGCTTCGGACATTCCTCACTTGAGGAAGCAGGGGACGGCCACGCAACTGATCGTGGATGGCAAGCCCTTCCTGGTTTTGGCCGGAGAATTGAGCAACAGCACCGCGACCGGCCTCGATTACATGGAGCGTGTATGGCCCAGGCTCATCGCGCAGACGAGGCTCAACACCGTCCTGCCGGGCGTTTCCTGGAACCAGATCGAACCAACGGAAGGCAAATTCGATTTCAGCATCCTGGACGGCGTTATCCAGGGCGCGCGGAGACACAACCTGCGCCTCGTGCTTCTATGGTTCGGAAACTGGAAGAACAGCTTGTCCAGTTACGCCCCCGACTGGATGAAGAGAGATTTCGAGCGGTTTCCGCGCGCCCAGATCGAGCCGGGCAAGAGCATCGAAGAGCTCAGCATCTTCAGCGACGCGAACCGGGACGCCGACGCTCGCGCCTTCGCGGCCCTGATGCGGCATGTCAAGGAGGTGGATGGCCAGCAGCACACGGTCATCATGATCCAGGTCGAGAACGAAGTGGGAATGCATACGGTCTCCCGCGACCACTCGCCCGTGGCCGATCAGGCTCTTGCCGGGCCGGTGCCCAAGGAGTTGATGGACTACCTCCACCGGCACAAGGACACCCTGATCCCGGAGTTTCGCGTCGTATGGGAAGCGGCCGGCTTCAGAAGCTCCGGGACCTGGGAAGAGGTGTTCGGCAAGGGACCCGGGACGGATGGTATCTTCATGGCCTGGCACTATGCGCGCTATATTGGCCGGGTGACCGAGGCCGGCAAAGCGGAATATCCGCTGCCGATGTACGTGAACGCGGCGCTGTATGGAGTTGGGAGGGGGCCACAATTTCCACCCAGCGGCGGCCGCCCTTGGGACCTCGTGATGGATGTCTGGAGAGCTGGGGGGCCGCAAATCGATTTCCTCTCGCCTGACATTTACAGCCAGGCGGACTTCGCCGCGTTTTGCGCAAAGTACACCCAATCCGGCAACCCACTGTTCATACCCGAGACGAGATATGACATGGACTCCAAGCTGCTATATGTCTTTGGACGCCATGACGCGATCGGCCTCACGCTTATGGGGGTCGAAAGGGCAGCGATTCCAGACGATCAACTCGTCACCGGTTGCGAGATGATCACGCAATTGGCGCCCCTGATCGCGAAACACCAAGGCGACGGCACGATGTCCGCCGTCATGCTGGGCACCAACGATCCACCACAACAGGTCCGGGTGGGCAATTACACAGTGCAGGTCACGCGCATGAGGCCCCGGCCTTCGGCGCCATTGCGGACGGGCTTCTCGGCGGCGCTCTTCATTGCGGTGGGGCCGGACGAATACTATGCCGTGGGCGATAACGTGAGTGTCACCTTTTCATCAAACACGCCGGGACCCGAGCATGTCGGAATTGGCACGGTGGAGGAAGGCACATTCGTGAATGGCTGCTGGCTCCCCAGCCGCCAGCTCGCGGGCGATGAAACCGGGCAGGGGGACAATCTGTCCTTGCGGTGCCACCCGGTGGATCGAATTGCGGGCGACGGCTATGTGGGCATCCAGCACTTCACGCTGTACCGCTACCGCTAAGTTTGGCTATGATTATTAAAGGATTAACCACCACGCTGGCCCTTGCCGCATTCAGCAGTCTCACCATCGCAATGGCCCAAGAATCGAAGCAAGGGGGCGCAGAAACGAGGCACTTAGCGAAGGAACTGACAGCGGACCTTGGCGGTGGCGTGAAACTGGAGATGGTCCTGATTCCAGCGGGTGAGTTCATGATGGGATCGCCCGATTCAGACAAGGGCGCCGCGCAGGACGAAAAGCCGTGTCATCGGGTTCGGATCACGAAGCCATTCTACATGGGCAAGTATCCGGTGACGCAGGAGCAATGGATGGTCCTAATGGGTGAGAACCCGAGCTACTTCAAGGGTCCAAAGAACCCGGTGGAAGAGGTCAGTTGGGACGATTGCCTGCGATTTCTCAGGCGGCTCAACGAGAAGGTGGGCGGAGGGAAGTTCCAATTCCCCACCGAAGCCCAATGGGAACATGCCTGCCGCGCGGGGAGCACGACAAAGTACTGCTTCGGGGAGGATGAATCGGGGCTGGGCGAATATGCGTGGTACGATAAGAACTCGAGTGGCAAGCCGCACCCGGTAGGTGAGAAGAAGCCGAATGCCTGGGGGCTATATGACATGCACGGGAATATATGGCAGTGGTGCGCGGACTGGTATGATAGCGGGTATTATGCGCATTCCTCCACGGACGATCCGGCAGGCCCTGCAGCGGGAACCGCCCGCGTGAGTCACGGCGGTAGCTGGTTCAGCCCGGCGAGGAGCGCTCGGTCGGCGAACCACGGCAGAATAGAGCCCGAGCACCGCGGCTCACACCTGGGCTTCCGCGTCTCCTTAGCTCCGCCGGACAAGTGAGCGACCAAAACCGCACCTGGTCCACAGCAGAAGCCCAGCGCGGCCCAAGTGCTTGGCAGTGTGAACCAAAGAAGCAAGAAACAACGCCGTATGAAATCTTTGAATCGTGACGACACCATGGCCATGCAGTCGCCGCCGCGAGCGGGCAATCATCAAGACCATCTCGGAGCCGGTCAGCAGGAGGCCTCGAAGCCGGATCGCGAAACGGGGGCAAACCGACCAGCCGACCCAAACCGTTCCAAGAACCAACTCCAAATGTCCCGGCGCACCGCCATTACCGCCGGTCTGGCGGCGCTCGTGGTGCCGCGCCACGTGTTGGGAGGCCTTGGGGCTCCCAGCAACAAACTCAGGATTGCCTGCGTGGGCGTCGGCGGCGTGGGCCAGGACTATTTGGCCGGCTGCCAGGACGAGGAGATTGTCGCGCTTTGCGACCTCGATCACGAGTACTGCGCGCCGGCGTTCGCGCTCTATCCCAAAGCGAGGATCTACAAAGATTTCCGGCAGATGTTCGACAAGGAAGAGAAGAACTTCGACGCTCTCATCATCGCCACGCCGGACCATTGGCACTCCCACCTGGTACTGGCGGGTCTGGCGATGAACAAGCACATCTACTGCGCCAAGCCGATCACGCGCACGGTTGCTGAGGCCAGGAGGGTAAAGGCGGCGGTTCTCGCCTCCAAGGTCACCACCAAGGCCAGCATTCAGGATTCGCGTTCCTCTCCGGCCCGGGCCACCACGGAGTTGCTGTTGAGCGGGGCCATCGGCCCGGTACGTGAAGTCCATTTCTGGACCGGCACTCACAGCCCGAGCGGGTTGGGAAGACCCAAGGAGGTTCAGCCCCCTCCCGAAGGGATGAACTGGGACCAGTGGTGCGGCCCATCTCCGCTTCGGCCGTACCATAAGATCTACCATTACGGCAACTGGCGCCCCTGGTGGGACTTCGGCACCGGCAACCTGGGCGACGTCGCCTGCCACGCGCTTCACGTGTTCCACGACGAACTCGAGATGGGGGCGCCGGACTGGGTCGCGGCTAACGCTTGCCAGTCCTTCTCGCTGGCCGGCACCGTCGCAAACAGCGAGTGCGCCAGCATTGCCAACTACGTTCAGTGGCACTTTCCAGCCCGCGGCAAACACCCGGAGCTGATGGCGTACTATTACGATGGCGGCCTGCAGCCGCCCCGGCCGTTGTGCATGCCCGCCTCGATGGGGATGCCGGGCAGAGGCATGATGTTCGTCGGCGAGAACGGCGTTCAGGTCTCGGCCTTCTATGGCGGCAGTCCGTCGCTGCCCGACCATACCCAACCCCGCCCAGGCCAGCGTTTTCAAGGACTACCCGGCGGCTGGCTACTGCCCGAGAGCCGTTTCAAGGACTTCAAGCAGCCCGAACCCTACTTGCCGCGGTGCTAGAGACCGGATCACTACGCCGAGTGGATACGGATGTGCAAAGCCGGCAAGAAGTCGATCACGCCCCTCGAGTTCGCCTGCGATCTCACCGAATTTGCCTTGCTCGGGACCGCAACGCTGCGCAGGTACAGCGCCCATCCTCCGGGAGCGGGCCCCGGAACCGGTTGGGGTGGGTCTGGCAGGTCCGATTCCGCGGTTGTGTGGATTCCAGCCTCCGGCGACGGCCACGTGCATGTCCCCAACGCGCGCCCCCCGGCGGGTGTCCGCACGGGAGAAGTTTATTACCGAAGCTCCAAGGTCCTCCTCTGGGACTCGAAGGCCATGAGATTCACCAACGACGAGGTGGCTAACGGCTTCGTTGACATGCCCTACCGAAAAGAGTGGGACTACAAGGTCTGAGTCGCTCTGAACCGGAAGGCTCCAAGCTCCTTTCAACCCGAGAAAACATACCCATGGCAGAGAACCTCATCCAAACACAAATCATGAATATCCGTTACCTTGGCTGGAATCTTGCTGTTCTCGTTTCGACACTTGTGCTGTGCTGCTCGTCAGGCGCGGCCGCGGAGACCGGGACGGCGCGTGAAGTCCGGTCGCCTGACGGGAAGCTCGCTCTCACCATCCACACTGACGCCCCCCTGGGCTACAGCATCACGGTGGATGGCAAACCGGTGTTGGCGCGCTCCCGGCTTGGGCTGGAACTGGCTGGCAATGTGAATCTGGGTGAGCAACCGGTGGTGCAGGGCGATGAGCGGAAATCGTCCGATACTCATTGGGAAAACCCTTTCGGCAAGAACCGCGACGTGCGGGATCATTACAATGAAATGGACCTGACGCTGAAGGAAGG
>Ga0181524_10002409_pt1 | contig 19246 bp, 21 predicted proteins | sample PEATcosm2014_Bin_34_FD_119761 | JGI IMG/M metagenome (GOLD analysis project Ga0181524, IMG submission 119761) | Peatland microbial communities from MTU Mesocosm Facility, Houghton, MI, USA - PEATcosm2014_Bin05_60_metaG | ecosystem: Environmental > Terrestrial > Soil > Wetlands > Peat | place...
GGGAAAACCGCAACCACAACGCCCTCGCCTTCCTCCGCCTCGCCTCCATCCGCCTGATGCTCAGAAAACTCTGTAATCCCTCATGAAGTCTCCGGACGGACTCTAAGCGCTCGTCATATCCGGAACGCGTAAACCATCGTTGTGACAACTCCCAAGTCACTTTGCGAAGAATTGCCTCAACGCCATCATTTGTCGGGCAAGCGGGATGAACATTTGCAGATTGACGTAGCTCTGTTCGCGGCTCGGCGGCGGCGCACCAGTGGGATGACCGGCGTCGTTCCGAGCGGTTCTTATGACAGCTTGAATCTGGGCTAGGTTGGTATCGAGGTCTTCGAACGCCTTTCTCGGTTCGAGCGACTTTCGAATCGGTTCGAGAGCCTTGTTGAACGCCGTAATTTTGGTCTTGATGTTGCGCTCTTTGACCGCGTCGGCGAAAGCGGCGCCGCGGGTAGGGCTGGCGTTCGCCACTTCGGTTAACCGGATGAACTCGGCTTCGGCGGCGACCCCAAGCATGACGGACGAGGCAAGAAGGCAACCGGCGTAGAAGCTTGCGACCGCCTCATCGACGTACCTCAGCGCCTCTTCTGACAGATCAGGGACCCGGTCCCGAACGATTCGAAGAAAGGTGGTGGTGTCGTGAAACCTGTTTAGAGTGCCGGTGGCGAGCGCCTTCTCCCCGAAGCGGCTTAGACGGAAGAACGGCCACGCGGCGTTGCCGTCATTCAGGCCCAGCGTGATGTACCCTTGGCGAAACAGGTCCCAGAACACGTCACGTACAAGCTCGGCGTCGTTCGGGGTCAGCATGGGCCTCCGAGGCATTCCTTGAGGCATCGGGGCGCCAGCGAGCGCCCTCCGTTGGATGACCTCCGCCACCCCGCTGGTTAGGCTCCCCCATTGCTCGGGCGGATAGGTTACAGCCTCGCGTCTCAGCAGGATGTCCACGACGACGTCACGCAGTTCCTCGTAGGTGTGGTCCATTTCTCAACCCCTTCGGTTCCGCGCTTTTTCGTTACCGCCTTCCGTTGCCCTCCCTTTGGTATGGCGGGCCGACTCGGCCCTGGCTGAGGAAGGCGGTGGCGTAGGTCAGTTCCGGCGAGGCGTTGCCGAAAGACGCGCAATCGCGCCACCCCTCATCCGGCCGGCTGGCGCCGCCCACCTTCTCCCGCAAGCGGGAGAAGGGGTTCGCCCCCTCCTCTACTCCCCGCCCTTCGCCAGCCGCAAATTCGGCAGCGTCTCCACCTTCCCCGCCTCCTCCTCGCCGAACTCCATCGCGTCGATGCGCGCGGCGCGGCGGGTGACTTTTTCGGCCGACGTCGCGATCAGGCCGACGTCCTCCTGCGCCTGGCGGAAATGGCCCTCCAGCTTCGCGGTGCGCTCGGCGAGCAGGCGCACGTCGTTGAGCAGCTTGCCCACTTCCGCGTGGATCGCATGCGCCTGGTCGCGCATGCGCGCGTCGCGCAGGATCGCCTGCGTCACCTGGATCGCCATCATCATCAGCGACGGCGAGACGATGACGACACGGCTGCGGTGCGCCTTCTGCACCACGTCGTCGAAATGCTCGACGAGGTCGGAGTAGATCGACTCGGAAGGCACGAACATCAGCGCGATGTCCTGCGTCTCGCCGGGGACGAGATAGCGCTCGGCGATGTCCTTGACGTGCTTGCCGACGTCGGCGCGCACGCGCTGAATGGCCGCCTTGCGCGCCTCCTCGGAGCGCGCCTGGTTGAACAGCGTGAAGGCTTCGAGCGGGAATTTGGCGTCGACCGCGAGCACGCGGGGGTCGCCCGGCAGGCGAATGACGCAATCGGGCCGCGTCTTGTTGGTGAGCGCGAATTGGAACTCGTAGGCGCCGACGGGCAGGCCGTCGCGCACGATCGCTTCCATCCGCCCCTGGCCGAAGGCGCCGCGCGTCTGCTTGTTGGACAGAATGTCCTTCAGCGAAACGACTTCCTCGGTCATGCCGGCCATGCGCGCCTGCGCGGCGTCGATGACGGCGAGCCGCTCGTTGAGCTTGTTGAGGTTCGCGCCGGTGGTCTGCGCGTGGCTTTCGAGCCCGGCCCCTAACCGCGCGCCGACGTTGTCGAGGCGCTCCGCCATCACCCGCGTCATGTCGGCCTGGCGCGAGCCCAGCCAATCGCTCATCGAGCCGAGACGCCCGCTGAGCTCGGCGTTGGACTGCGCGAGCGCGGCGAAGCGCGCCTCGAGTTCGCGGCGCCCTTCGTCCGCCGCCTCCGCCTCGCGCCGGCGCGCCGCGCTCGCGCGCCAGAGCGCGACGACAAGGACGAACAGCAACAGCGCGATCGCGCCGAGCGCGCCGCCCAGCGCCTGGCCGAAGGTGAGGGAATAGCCGTTGAGGGTGACAAGGATTTGGTTCATGGCGCCGAGCCTAGCCGATTCGCGCCGACGAATCGAACGAAAGAAGAACATGTTTGACCGCGCCGCGGCGCGCGACTATCAGAGCCATTCGAAACTAGAAATCGCCGAACGAGAAGACGAAGCCAACGCCATGGCCCTGCGCCCCATCATCATCCTCCCCGACCCGAAGTTGCGCCTGATCAGCGCGCCGCTCGGGCAAGTCGACGACGCGCTGCGCAAGCTCCTGGACGACATGGTGGAGACCATGCACGACGCGCCCGGCATCGGCCTGGCGGGAATCCAGATCGCCGAAGCGATCCGCGTCCTCGTCATCGATCTCGCCAAGAAGGACGAGCCGCCGGCGCCCCAATTCTTCGTCAACCCGGAGATCGTCTGGTCCTCCGACGAACGCGCGGTCTACGAGGAGGGCTGCCTGTCGATCCCCGAATATTACGAGGAGGTCGAACGCCCGGCGAAAGTGCGCGCGCGCTTCCTCGACCGCGAGGGCAAGCAGCGGGAGATTCTCGCCGAGGGCTTGCTGTCGACGGCGTTGCAGCACGAGATCGACCATCTCGACGGCGTGCTGTTCATCGACTACATCTCGAAGCTCAAGCGCGACCGCGTGGTGAAGAAATTCGCCAAGATGGCCAAGCGCGCCGCCGACGGGCCGCGGCCGCTCTGAGCGCGCCGCGCCTGCCTCACGAGGCCTTCAGCGCGTCGAGCGCCATGTTGAGGCGCAGGACGTTGACGCGCGGCTCGCCGATCAACCCGAACACGCGGCCTTCGATTTGCGCCGCGACGAGCGCGCGCAGCTTGTCCTCGGGCAGATCGCGCGCCTTGGCGACCGCCGGAACTTGCGCGAAGGCGTTCTCCGGCGAAATATCCGGATCGAGACCGGACGCCGACGTCGTCACCGAATCGGCGGGGATCGGCCCCGTCCAGCCGGCGGCGCGCTTGGCCTCGACGTCGGCCTTGACGCGGTCGAGAAGCTTCTGCGAAGTCGGACCGAGGTTCGAGCCGGTCGAATTGGCCGCGTTATAGGGCGCGTCGATCGTCTTGGTGGGATCGTCGGGGTGCGCCGGATCCTGCGTCTGCGTCGCCGACGGGCGGGCGTGGAAATATTTGTCGGTGGCGAAGTTCTGGCCGATCAGCGCCGATCCGACCGGCTTGTCGCCGACCGTCAGCAGGCTGCCGTTGGCCTGATAGGGCAGCGCGAGCTGAGCGACGACGGTGATCGCCAGGGGATAGGCGAGCCCGGTCAGCAGCGTGAACAGAGCCAGCAGGACGATGGCGGGGCGAATTTGGCTCAACATGACGTTTATCCTCAAGCCAGATGCAGGAAGGCGACCAAGACGTCGATGATCTTGATGCCGACGAAGGGGGCGATGATGCCGCCCAGGCCGTAAATCGCCAGGTTGCGGCGCAGCAGCGCCGCCGCGCCGACCGGGCGATAGGCCACGCCCTTCAGCGCCAGCGGAATCAGCGCGACGATGATCAGCGCGTTGAAGATCACCGCCGAAAGGATCGCCGACTTGTCGGAATGCAGGCCCATGACGTTGAGCGCGCCGAGCTGCTTGTCGTAGGTCTCGGCGAAGATCGCGGGAATGATGGCGAAATATTTGGCGACGTCGTTGGCGATCGAGAAGGTCGTCAGCGAGCCGCGCGTCATCAAGAGCTGCTTGCCGATGCCGACGATCTCGATCAGCTTGGTCGGATCGGAGTCGAGATCGACCATGTTGCCCGCTTCGCGCGCCGCCTGGGTGCCCGTCTGCATGGCGACGCCGACGTCGGCCTGCGCGAGCGCCGGCGCGTCGTTGGTGCCGTCGCCGCACATGGCGATGAGGCGCCCGCCCTGCTGTTCTCTTCTGATATAGGCGAGCTTGTCCTCGGGCGTCGCCTGCGCGAGGAAGTCGTCGACGCCGGCTTCCGAGGCGATCGCCGCGGCGGTGAGCGGATTGTCGCCTGTGACCATCACCGTCTTGATGCCCATCGCGCGCAGTTCGGCGAAGCGCGGGCGGATGTCGGGTTTGACGATGTCCTTGAGATGGATGATGCCCAGCAGCCGGCCGTTGTCGGAGACGGCCAGCGGCGTGCCGCCGGAGCGCGAGATGCGATCGACCGCCTGATTGAAATCGGCCGGCGCGCTGTCGCGCGTCAGGCCGGCCTGCGCCAGGATCGCGTCGACCGCGCCCTTGTGCAGGACCCGCCCGGGCATGTCGATGCCGGATATGCGCGTGTGCGCGCTGAACGGCACGATCGTCGCCTGCCCCAGGTCCGTCGGCGCCTCGACGCCGTAGCGGCTCTTGGCGAGCGCGACGATCGAGCGGCCCTCCGGCGTCTCGTCGGCGAGGCTGGCGAGCAGCACCGCCTCGGCCAGCTTGCGTTCGGGGACGCCCGCCACGGCGATGAATTCCTCGGCCATGCGATTGCCGAAGGTGATCGTGCCGGTCTTGTCGAGCAGCAACGTGTCGACGTCACCCGCCGCCTCGACGGCGCGGCCGGACGTGGCGACGACGTTGAAGCGGATCAGGCGGTCCATCCCGGCGATGCCGATCGCCGAGAGCAGGCCGCCGATCGTCGTCGGGATGAGGCAGACCAGCAGCGCGATCAGCACCGTCACCGACAGGACCGTTCCCGAATATTGGGCCAGCGGCCACAGCGTCACGCAGACGATCAGGAAGATCAGCGTCAGGCCGGAGAGCAGGATCGACAAGGCGAGCTCGTTCGGCGTCTTCTGCCGCTCGGCGCCCTCGACGAGCGCGATCATGCGGTCGATGAAGGTCGATCCCGCCGACGCGGTGATGCGCACCTTGATCGAGTCGGAAAGCACCGTCGTGCCGCCGGTCACCGCCGAGCGGTCGCCGCCCGCCTCGCGGATGACCGGCGCGGATTCGCCGGTGACCGCCGATTCGTTGACCGACGCCAGGCCCTCGATGATGTCGCCGTCGCCCGGGATGATGTCGCCGGCCTCGACCAGAACGACGTCGTCGACGCGCAAATCCGTCGCGTTCACGCTGGCGTAGGCGCCGCTGAGATTCCTCGGGTCGACGTAGCGCTTGGCGCGCGTGTCGCTGCGGCTGCGGCGCAGCGTCTCGGCCTGCGCCTTGCCGCGCCCCTCCGCCACCGCTTCGGCGAAATTGGCGAACAGCACCGTGAACCACAGCCAGAACGCGATCTGGCCGGAAAACAGCGGCGAAGTTTCCTGCGTGACGAGGTCGCGGATGAAGAAGCCGGTGACCACGAGCGAGACCGCCTCGGTGACGAAGATCACCGGGTTTCGCGCCAGCGCCCGCGGATCGAGCTTGCGCAGCGCGTCGAGCGCCGCCACGCCGAGAATCTGGGGATCGAACAGTCCCTTAGCCTTAGCCTTCGCCTTGGTGGACATGGATGACTCCGATCGAAAAGAGGCCCGCCGTCAAAACGCCTTGCCGCTGAGCATCAGAAAATGCTCGACGACCGGCCCCAACGCCAACGCGGGGAAGTATTGCAAGAGGTAGAGGATGACGATGACGCCGATCAGCAGGCCGACGAACAGCGGCCCGGTGGTCGGGAAGGTGCCCCCCGACGGCGGCGCCTTCTTCTTGGCCGCCAACCCGCCCGCCAGCGCGAGCACCGGGATCACATAGGCGAAGCGGCCGAGCAGCATGACGATGCCGAGCGTCGTGTTGAACCACGGCGTGGCGCCGTTCAGCCCGGCGAAAGCCGAACCGTTATTGCCGTTGGCCGAAGCATAGGCGTAGATGATCTCCGAAAGCCCGTGCGGCCCCAAGTTGTTGCGGCTGTCGAGCGCGGTCTGCAGCAGCACCGAAGCGGCGGAGAAGCCGAGCACGGCGAGCGGATAGATCAGCACCGCGAACATCGCGAGCTTCATCTCGCGCGTTTCGATCTTCTTGCCCAGATATTCGGGCGTGCGGCCAACCATCAGGCCGGCGACGAAGACGGCGATGATCGCCACGACCAGGAAACCGTAGAGCCCCGCGCCGACGCCGCCCGGCCAGATGCAGCCGGCCAGCAGGTTGAACATGGGCACGAGGCCGCCGAGCGGGGTCAGCGAATCGTGCATGGTGTTGACCGCGCCGGTGCTGGTTGCCGTCGTCGACGTGGCGAACATCGCGCTCAACGCCTGCCCGAAACGAACCTCCTTGCCTTCGAGGTTGCCGGCGGAGGGATCGACGCCCAGCGCGTTGACGCCCAATGTCCCGGCGCTCTCCGCCCAATAGACGACGCCGATGCCGACGACGAGCATGATCGCCATCGCGATCAGAATCGCGCGGCCCTGCTTGAGGTCGCCGACGGCGCGACCGAAGGCGATGACCGAAGCGACCGGGACGAGCAGCAGCGCCCAGATCTCGAGAATATTCGTCCAGGTGTTGGGGTTCTCGAACGGATGCGCCGAATTGGCGTTCATGAATCCGCCGCCGTTGGTGCCGAGCTCCTTGATGATTTCCTGGCTCGCCATCGGACCGATCGAGATCGTCTGCTTGGCGCCCTCGAGCGTCGTCACGTCGATCGAGCCGGTCAGCGTCTGCGGCATGCCGAGCGCGACGAAAACAATGGCGAAGACGATCGAGATCGGCAGCAAGACGTATAGGACGACGCGGGTCATATCGACCCAGAAATTGCCGACTGTCGTCGCCGAGGAGCGCGCGAAAGCGCGAACCAGCGCGAAGGCCATCGCCAAGCCCGTCGCCGCCGACAGGAAATTATGGACGGTGAGACCGATCATCTGGGTGAGATGACTCATCGTCGTCTCGCCGCCGTAGTTCTGCCAGTTGGTGTTGGTGATGAAGCTGACGGAGGTGTTGAACGCCAAATCGGGAGGAACGGCGTCGAACCCCTGGGGATTGAGCGGCAGCACGTTTTGAAGCCGCTGAATGGCGTAGAGCGAGACGAACCCGGCGATCGAGAAGGCGATCATCGCCATCGCGTAGACGAACCAGCCTTGTTCGCGCGTCTCGTCGACGCCGGCGAGGCGGTAGAAGCCGCGCTCGACGGGGCGCAGAACCGGCGAGAGAAAATTGTCCTTGCCGGCGTAGACGTCCGTTATGAGGACGCTCAACGGCACGGCGGTTGCGAGCACGAGCGCGAGGACGATCGCGATTTGCGACCAGCCGACGAGTGTCATGGCGTCACCTTCGGGTTCGAAATTCTCGTGAGAAATCAGAATTTTTCGGGGTGGATCAGCGTGTACAGGAGATAGATCCCGAGGCTGATGCCGACGATCAGGCCGATGATGGGCTCGGTCATGGCGATTCTCCTTACAGTCGGTCGCAAGCGACGGCGTAAAGGCCCATCAGGACGAGAAACACGATCCCGATGCCCAAGTAGACAACGTCAGCCATGGCGCGGCGCCTCCAGTTCGACGGCGGCTTCTTGCGCTCGCTTCCCGTAAGCGATCAATGCGGGAAAGGGCGCGGCGGCATAAGGAAAACATAAAGATCGCCAGGGAGGATAAGGCTGCGAGGCCACGACGCCTTATGAATCCCTTATGCCCGCGGCCGACATTCCTTATCGAATACTTGCGAGGAGCGGCGCTAGCATTGCCGTGGGTCAATTCAGCCGCATTCAGGAGGTCGCCGTGATCGAGGACAGTCCCCGCCCGAATATCAGCGCGGTCGCGTTGGCCGCCGACATGCGCTTGCGCCGCCGTTCGCCGAGCGAGATCGCCCGCACCGCGTCGCGAGCGATTTTCGTCGCCGCGACAGCCGTCCTGTTCGTCGCCTGGGTCGCGTCTTCGCACTGACGCCGATCGGCGATCGGCGTCGTGTTGCCTAACACAGGCCTTGATGCGCTATAGTGTCGGCCAGGAATGGGTGAAGTCGCAGTCCCTTGGCCAACGAGCGTAACCCTGAGCGTCGACCCGACCCGGACGCGCTGCTCGCGTTGGCGGAAAAGGGTAAGCGCGGCCGATTGTTGGTGTTCCTCGGCGCCGCGCCGGGCGTCGGCAAGACCTATGCGATGCTGCAACGCGCGCGGCTGCTGCGCCAGGAGGGCGTCGACGTCGTCGTCGGCCTGGTCGAAACCCACGCCCGCTCCGACACCGAGGCGCTGACGCGCGGCCTGGAAATCCTGCCGCGCCGCGTCGTCGCCTACCAGGATCGCCAGATCGAGGAATTCGACCTCGACGGCGCCTTGCGCCGCCGGCCCAAGCTGATCATCGTCGACGAGCTCGCGCACACCAACGCGCCGGAAAGCCGGCATCCCAAGCGCTGGCAGGACGTCGAGGAACTGCTCGACGCCCGCATCGACGTCTGGACCGCGCTCAACATCCAGCACTTGGAAAGCCTCGCCGACGTCGTCTCGCGCATCGCCGGGGTCACGGTGCGCGAGACGGTGCCGGACATCGTGCTGCGCGACGCGGACGACATCGTGCTCGTCGACATCACCTCCGAGGAGCTGATCCAGCGCCTCAAGGACGGCAAGGTCTATCTTCCCGAAACCGCCAAGCTCGCCCAGCAGAAGTTCTTCACGCTGCGCAACCTCACGGCGTTGCGCGAAATCGCGCTGCGTCGCACGGCGGCGCGCGTCGACGACCAGATGGTCGAACAGCTGCGCCAGAACGCCATCGAGGGTCCCTGGGAAACCGCCGAGCGCCTGCTGGTCTGCGTCGGCCCAGACGCGCTGTCGATGGACGTCGTGCGCGCCGCCAGCCGCCTCGCCACCGGCCTCAACGCCGGTTGGGTCGCGGTGACCGTCGATGCGCCGGGTCAGGGCGACGCCGCCGGCAAGAACGCCAAGCACGTCGACGACGCGCTGCGCCTGGCGCAGAGCCTGGGCGCCGACATCTCGCGCCTCGTCGGCCATGACCTGCCCGCCGAAATCCTGCTCTACGCGCAGCGCGAGAACATCACCCAGATCGTCGTCGGGCGCTCGAAAGCCGGCTTTCTCGTCCGACTGGCCGGCCGCTCGCTGTCGGAAGCGCTGGTGCGGCGCGCCGTTCTGATCGGCGTGCACGTCGTCACCGGCGACAAGCCGCGCGAGACGACCAAACACTGGCGGCCCGGCGCGGATCTGGCGCAAGGCCTGCCGAGCGGCCTGCTCGCGGCGGTCGGCTCGGTCGCCGCGGCGGTCGGCCTCGGCAAATTGCTCGATCTGTGGGTGCGGCTGCCCAATCTGTCGATGATCTTTCTCGTCGCGGTGCTGTTCAGCGCCGTGCGCTTCGGCCTGCGCTCCGCCATCGTCGCCGGCGTTCTTTCCTTTTTCGCCTACGATTTCTTCTTCATCGCGCCGCGATACGAATTCACCGTCAACGAGCCGCACGAGTTCTTCGCGCTCGCCATCTTCCTGATCACCGCCATCCTGGTGGGTTGGCTCGCCGGCCGCGCGCACGACCAGGCGCGCCTGGCGCGCGAGAGCGCCCAGACGACGCGCTCGTTGTTCGAACTCTCGCGCAAGCTTTCCGGCGCCGTCGCGCTCGACGACATCTTGCAGGCGGCGACCGTCTATGCGCAGAAGACGCTCAACGCGCGCTGCGTCGCGATGCTGCTGCCGGAGGACGGCGATCTCATCCTCACCTCCGCCTGGCCGCCCATCGACGCGCTCGACGCGGGCGAAACCGGCGCGGCGCGCTGGGCGTTCGAGAAGAGCGAGGCGGCGGGCTGGAAGACCGGCACCTTGCCGAACGTGCGCTTCCAGTTCCGCCCGCTGGTGACGACGCGCGGCGTGGTCGGCGTCTGCGGCTTCGAGCCGGCCGATCCGGTCGCTCCGCTTTCGCCGACGCTCGAACACGGGCTCAACCTGATCCTCGAGCAGGCGGCGATCGCCATCGATCGCTCGATCCTGGTCAAGGCCTCCGTGCGCACCGTGGCGCTGGAGGAGAACGAGAAGCTGCGCACGACCTTGCTGGCCTCGCTGTCGCACGATTTGCGCACGCCGCTAGCCACGATCACCGGCGCGGTGACGACGTTGCAGAAGTTCGGCGACGCGATGCCGATCGAGCAGCGCCGCGACCTGCTCGCCTCGATCGAGGAGGAATCGAACCGCCTGACGCGATTCATCGCCAATCTCCTCGACATGTCGCGCATCGAAGCCGGCGCCTTGCGGCCGAAGAGCGAATTCGTCGACGTCGCCGAGATCGTGCGCGCGGCGGTCGAGCGCGCCGGCAAGACGTTCGCGGGCCAAACCTTCGCCACCAGCCTGGCGCGCGATCTGCCGTTCATGCGCGGCGACGCCAACCTCCTCGAACAGGTTCTGTTCAACCTGCTCGACAACGCGCAGAAATACGGCGGCGGCGGGCGCGTCACCGTCCACGCGCGGCGCGACGGCGCCATGGTCCTCGTTTCCGTCACCGACGAAGGGCCGGGCGTCAAGCCGGCCGACCTCGAACGCATCTTCGAGAAATTCTATCGTGGCGGGCGGGCGGACGGGCGCAAGACCGGCACCGGCCTCGGCCTCTCCATCAGCCGCGGGCTGATCGAAGCGATGGGCGGCAAGATCTGGGCGGAAAGCCCGGCGGCGCGACGGCGCGGCACGCGCGTCGTCATCGCCATGCCGGCCGCCGAGGCGCCGCAAATCGCCAAGGCCGCGCCATGAGCGGGGCGCGCATTCTCGTCGTCGACGACGAGCCGCAGATCCTGCGCTTCCTTCGCCCCGCGCTCGAAGCCTCGGGCTACGCCGTGCTGCACGCCGGCACGGGTCACGAGGCGCTGCGCCTGATCGCCAACGCCGCCCCCGACCTCATCGTCCTCGACCTCGGGCTTCCCGACATGGACGGCAAGGAGGTGATCGTCAAGGCGCGGCAGTTCACCTCGGCGCCGATCGTCGTTCTCTCGGCGCGCGAGCGCGAAGTCGAAAAGATCGCGGCGCTCGACCTCGGGGCCGACGACTACGTCGAAAAGCCCTTCGCGATCGGCGAATTGCTGGCGCGCCTGCGCGCCGCGCTGCGCCACGCCAGGACCGGCGCCGCGCCCAAGACGCGCGTCGAGGTCGACGGCCTGACGATCGACATGGACAAGCGGTTGGTGACGCGCGACGGCGTTCCGATCAAGCTGACGCCGCGCGAATACGATCTCTTGTGCGCGCTGGCCGGCGCCGCCGGCCGGGTGATGACGCACGGCCAGATCCTCACCGCCGTCTGGGGGCCCGCGCACAAGGACGACACGCAGTACCTGCGCGTCTTCGTCGGCCAATTGCGCAACAAGATCGAGCGCGACCCCTCGGCGCCGGCGATCATCCGCACCGAATCGGGGATCGGCTATCGCTTCGCCGAAAGCGTTCAGGCGGCGCCGACGCCGACCGGACAGGAAATGCCGGTCCCGCCGAGGCCGCAGTAGCCGCCCGGGTTCTTGGCCAGATATTGCTGGTGATGCTTTTCCGCGAAATAGAACGGCCCGGCCTCGGCGATCTCGGTGGTGATCGGGCCGAAGCCCCTCGCCTTCAGCGCCTCGCCGAACGCCTGGGCGGACCGGCGCGCCGCCTGCAACTGCGCCGGGCTGGTCGCGTAGATCGCCGAGCGGTACTGCGTCCCCACGTCGGCGCCCTGCCGCATGCCCTGGGTCGGATCGTGATTTTCCCAGAAGATTCGCAACAGCTCGTCATAGGAGATTTTCGCCGGGTCGAAGGCGACCAGCACCGCTTCGGCGTGGCCGGCGCCTCCGCTGCAGACTTCTTCATAGGTCGGATTGGGCGTGAAGCCGCCGCAATAGCCGACCGCGGTGACGGTGACGCCCTCGCCCGCCTGCCAGAACTTGCGCTCGCCGCCCCAGAAGCAGCCCATGGCGAAAATCGCGGTCTCGATCCCCAAGGGGTACGGGCCCGCGAGCGGGCGGCGGTTGACGAAATGCTCGCGCGCGGTCGCGATCGGCTGCGAACGGCCCGGCAGGGCCTCGGAGGGCGAAACGACGCGCGACTTGCTGAAGGGAAAGCTCGCCATGCTCGGCTCCTGAGTGGGTTCGCCGCATTGTCGCGCGGACGTCGCCGCTTGTTACGTAGGCGCCCGCACGGGGCGGTTCAACGCGCCCGGCCCACGACGCCGTTCGCCGGGGCGCGCGGGCGAACGAGATAGAACAGGACGAATCCGAGCGCCGCCATGTCGACGAAGGCCGGCGTCGAGAGGATGGTGAGGAGAACCGGATCCCACGCCAGCGGGCTCAGCCGCTTCTCGACGAACGGCTGCAGAAGCGGGAACTTGCTGGGAAAGGCGTAGGCGAGCGCCGTGCCCATCGGCGTCAGCACGACCTGCTGGGCGGCGAGCGAGCGCGCCCCGTCGATGACCGCGGCGGCGAAGGCGCCGGCGAGCAGAATCAGACCGACGAAGCGAAACAAGAGTCGGAACACGCCGCCATCCCGCGCCAAGCCCAGGCGGCCTCGTCTTACGCAAAGCCTCGCGCGCTGTCCACGCCGCCGAAACCGGGACGCCGACGCGTCGCGCCGACTTGCGCGCGAGCCGCGCGGGGTGATATGCGCGCACTTCGCGCCAAGACGCGCGTCGCGGAGGGGTGGCCGAGCGGTCGAAGGCGCACGCCTGGAAAGTGTGTATACGGGAAACCGTATCGCGGGTTCGAATCCCGCCCCCTCCGCCAATCAACATGTGCATAGCGTCACATAGCTTCACATAAGCTATTGAAAATAAAGCAGTACTTCGGCATACGGCGCTCACCGACGCTCACGCAAAAACATTGCCACGCGTGAGAAATCGGTGCAGAATGGGGGCACAAGAGGCAGAAACCCATTGCGAGATGCCCCCAATGCCTCTCTCCGATACAACCGTTCGGATGGTCAAGCCCCGCCCCAAGACGTTCAAGCTCAGCGACGGGCATGGCCTCTATCTGGAGGTCGTGCCAAGCGGCTCGCGCTACTGGCGCTTGAAATATCGCTTCGGCGGCAAGGAAAAGCGTCTGGCGCTCGGCGTCTATCCGGTCGTTACCCTCGCAAGGGCGAGGGCGGACACGCTTGAGGCCCGCCGACTCCTACACGACGGCATCGACCCCGCCATGCGCAAGAAAGAGCGCGCGCGGGAGGCCAGGCTCGCCGCCGCCAACTCGTTCGAGTCGGTCGCGCGAGACTGGCACGCGGTCATGAGCCCGAAGTGGTCGGAGCGCCACACGCACGACGTGATCGAGAGTTTGGAGAAGGACATTTTTCCCATCCTCGGCGATCGGCCGATCGCCGAGCTGAAAGCGCCGGAAGTCCTCGAAGCCATTCGAAAGATCGAAAAGCGCGGAGCGATCGACATCGCGCAGCGCGTGCGCCAGCGCTGTAGCGCGGTGTTCGCGTATGCGATCGGATCGGGAGTCGCGGAAAACAATCCGGTTGCGGCGATGAGGGGTGTGTTCGCCACGCGGCGGAAAGAGCCGCGCCGCATGCTGCCTGCCGACGAGCTCCCGTCGTTTCTGCGCAATCTGCGGACGCACAGAGGCGACAAGACGATCCAGCTCGCGCTGCGCCTGATCGTCTTGACCATGGTCCGCACAGCCGAGCTGCGCGGCGCGCGGTGGGATGAGTTCAATCTCCAAAAGAAAGTCTGGCTGATCCCCGAGGAGCGGATGAAGATGCGCGCGCCGCATCTTGTTCCGCTATCGCGGCAAGCCCTGGAAATCCTCGAAGAGCTGAAGCCGATCACGGGCGCGTGCGATCTCGTGTTTCCGGGGCGCTCCGATCGGCGCAAGCCCATCAGCGAGAACACCTTGCTCTATGCCCTCTATCGCATGGGCTATCACCAACGCGCGACGACGCACGGATTTCGCGCGCTCGCTTCGACGATCCTCAACGAGAGCGGCCTCTGGCGGCCGGACGCGATCGAGCGGCAGCTGGCGCATAAGGAACAGAACGCCGTCCGCGCCGCCTATCATCGCTCCGAATATCTGGAGGAGCGTGCTCGCATGATGCAGTGGTGGGCCGACTTTCTCGACGCATCGGAACGCGAAGGGGCGGACGAGAGGGCGGCGTGATTATCGCCGACAGCAATCGAGGCGGCGCAAATGAGCAGCAGTGTGCAGCTATGTTCAGATTGCGCCGTTCGCCATCCGAAACTATGATCCTCCCCGCCCAGGGCTAACCGGGCGTTGCAACGTCCCTTTCACGAGGGACTTGCGATGACACGGAAGCTCGTATCGAAGAAGGAACTCAAATCGGCCTACGGCGTTCCCTACTCTTTCGCCCACATCGCGCGGCTCGAAACCGCCGGCCAATTCCCGACGAGGGTGCGGCTCGGCGCTTGTCGAGTGGCGTGGGTCGCCGAAGAAGTGGAAGCCTGGATCGAGGCGAGAATCGCCAAACGCGCTCAGACATCTCCTTCTTGAGAAGGCGAGGGGCCTGGTTCCACCCAGGCCCCTTTTGCATTTCGGCATGATCGGCGAGCTATGCAACGCCGGCAGTTTGACAACGGTCGCAATTCCCAACGCTGACAGGCGTCTTCATTGAATATTGCCTGCCGCATGTTACACTTTGTCAGTATGAAATCGATCGTCCAATTCAACATTTCGCGCGAGGACGGCGTCTACACCGCCGACGGCGTGAACGCTCCCATCGCCACCGAGGGCGCGACCTTCGAGGAGTTGCAGGAAAACATCCGCGATGCAGTCGCCCTCTATTTCGAAGGCGACGATCCCGCTTCGCTCGGATTCGAGAGAATCCCTGCCATCTTGACCAATTTCGAAGTTTCCCAACCACTGCATGCAGGGAGGACTTAGGGTTCTCTCGGGGGCGGACGTGGTGGACATTCTCGCCGGCTTCGGCTTCGCGGTCGTCGGCGGAAAGAAGCACATCAAGTTGCGCCGCAAAGGCCCGAATGGCGACGAGACGCTTGTTGTTCCGAACCACTCCCCTATCGCGAGGGGAACCCTTCGCGTGATCTTCTCACAGGCGTCGCACTACGTTCCTCAGGAACAACTCCATCCGCTCTTCTACAACGACTAGTTCCGAGCAACCAGGACTCGCTCACAGTTTACGCGCGGCTCTTGCCGAAGACTTTCTCTTCGAGATCGGCGACGCGAAACTCCAGCTTGGCGCGCTTCATGCTGCGGATGTCGCCTTCGATCGATGTGACCTGTTCGCCGAGGTGCGCGATATCACCTTTCAGCCCGACCTCAAGATCGCGGATGTCTTCCTTCGTCGCCATATGATCCCGAATGAATTCCGAGAGTTCCTGAATCTCGTTTTTCTTTTTCCCAGCCATCGAAGAATTGTAACCCACGGATCGCGACGCGCCTAATGGGGATAACCGACGAGCGGTGCGCCGAGCCCATCTACAAAAGAGCACCTAACTCAATTGTTCCTTTCGGCCGTTCGAACTTCACGAATGAGAAGACATCGAAGAAACCGACCTGACCAAGCAATCCATGACCATTAGTGGCGAGATCGGGCATGAAGCCAACCGCCGCCGATCTGCGCAACCCTCCAACCTCGATTTCAACCTCATGCAGATAGTACGGGCGCGTCTCCCCTGCGACCACACCCGATACGGTATGCTTCGCTCCGGCCGTTACGTCGAGACCGATTAGTTCACCGATCTCACCGGCAAAGATGCACTGGTCCGCGCCGGAATCGATAAGTGCAAGATACCGAACCGATTGCTCGGTTACTGGATTTCGAATGATAACGGGTATGATCGGCCGCTCAATGCCGCTCGTGAACCGCTTATAGGCAAACTTCATAGCCGACAAAAGTATCGAGCGTCTCCGGTACGCGGTACAGGATTGGCGAAGGTGCGCCCTTCGAGTCACTCGCCGCAAGTGCGCCTTTCGCGGTCAAGGCTGCCCCAAGAACCGTCACTTCGTCGTCAGCCAAAGCAACCCACTGCCCCTTATAGTGCGTAAACAATGACGACCAATCTTTAATTTCGAGCGATTCACGTTTCATAACTTCGATAGCATAGCACAAACCTATATATTACCAAACGTCCGGTTTGCGACGTCTTCGAAAAGTTCCAGAGGATCGTGGGGATAACCGACGAGCCGTCCGCTACGCTGGGGTATCATCAATGCCATGACCGACGACCAGCCGCGACACGACGCGCCCGACACAGCGCGGCCGACCGCGACAAGGTATCCCCTAACGCTCGACGATGTGTCGCGCCTCTTCGACGAAGCCGGACTCCCCCGCAATGTCAGGACACTCCAGCGCTACTGCGCCGCCGGCCGCCTCGATTGCATCAAGGAAGAGACGGCGACCGGCCTCGCGTATTTCGTCGATCCGCTTTCGGTCGATCGCGCGATCAAACAGCTCGCGCAACTTCACGGCCTCACCGACGAAATGCGACACAGCGCGACATCGGAAGAAATGCCGCACACTGTCGCCCATGATTCCGAGCCGTCGCCGACGGTCGACGCACCGCGCCCGAGCGCGGCCGACCGCGACAAGGACGCCCAGACAATTCCGGCGCGACAGAGTGCGCCCGAGCCCGACACGTCGGGCTTGGTCGCGGTGCTCGAAAGGGAGAACACGAGCTTGCGCGAGCAGGGCGAATTTTTCCGCCACCAGATCGAAGTTAAGGACACGCAGATCGCCGCGCTGTTGGAGCGCGACAAGGAGACCAACTATCTCGTCAGGGGATTACAGACGATGCTAGCGCCGCTGCTCGGCAGGGGAGCCAATGCCGAGCAGCAGCCGGAGGGCGACCAGAACGCCGGGAGCGGCCAGTAGCCGGACGATCGTCCCCAACAGGGCATAAGGGGATAAGGCGCTCTTGACCGCCCGCGAGGCCGTATAATCCAAGCATGGAGCAGATCGCGAGGAACATCGCGGAGATCGCACGCAACATCGAAATCGTCGGCGCAGACCCGATCACGCTGCACGGATTCACGCAGGTTCCGAACTTCGTCCTCACCCAAAAGGAACTGTCGGTCGGAGCCAAGCTCGCCTACGCCATGCTCTTGAAATACGCGTGGGGCGATCACGCCTGCTATCCCGGCCAATTGAAACTCGCAGAGGATATGGGCGCGGCCGAACGCAGCGTCCGCACCTACCTGAAGGAGCTTGAAACCACGGGCATTCTGGAGATTCGACAGCGCGGCCTCGGCAAGACCAATCTCTACCGCCTGCACCTCACGATCCCCAAGACTGGCAAGCGTCGCCCATCCTGACCGGCAAAATTCGCCGGTCAGCACCGGCAATGGTTGCCGTTCCAGAACGGCCAAATTTGCCGGTCTCTCTATAGAAGAATACGCATTTAACAATACTAAGATATAAAATACCCAGTATGCAGAATGCATTTTCAATTAAAGGAAGGCCCGCCAAAACCGGCGTCCAAGCCTAAAGGACACGGGCGGCAAATTCTCGACACACCCCTCCATATGCCCCGCCTTTAGGGTAAGGCGGGGTGGACGGTCAGCATGAGTCGATATGACACGACATGTCGGGTCGCGCGCGTCGTGCTACCCGCCCGACTCCGTGTCTTTTCGGCGCTTCGCTGGGGCGTTGCGCCGACTGCGGCCTTCCGCGCGCGCATGTGGTCATACGCGCGCGGGGCGGCCTTGCCCTGCGGCTCGCGGGGGCTCGCCTCGGGAAATACCCGGAGTCGGGCGGGTGTGCCAACAGCAAGCAGCACGGTATGGCGAGAGATACCGAGATATGACGGGAAAGCAGCGCCGACGCGCGCGACCCTCCAACAGAGCACTCCGGAAAGCAAACGTTCTCAACGGCCGAAGTTCTCGACGATCCGCCGCCGAAAAGTCGCTCGATCGCGGTCGATCGAGCGAAACGATTTTCAATCGCGGCGATCATCGCCGCCGCTCAGCGCTCGCTGTCCCACGGCGGCCGACGTGCCGCGTGGTGAATGTGCAGAACCTCGACGGCCTCGATAGCGCTTCGTCGGTGTAAACGACCTTCATGCCCGACGGTGCTTGGCGAAGACGGCTTCGACTTCCTCGGCCGTCGCGAAGCGGCCTTCGCGCGCGGCCTTGAGCCCGCGGTCGATTCCCGCAAGCTCTTCAGGCGTCGCGCGGTACGCGCCGACTTTGAGGCTAACGTCCATTTCAAGGGCGATCTCGGCAAGCTCTGCCTGCGCCTCTTCCGGCCAGGTCTCGACGCGCCGCATCGCCTCTTTGAGCACTTTTGCTGTCATGCGCTCAGCGTAGCATATCGAGGCGTCGGTAGCACTGGCCAAACGGAAACGGCCGCCGGGCGTGGGCGCGCGGCGGCCGTAAGTGCTCACCGGGACCCTATCCTGTACGCCCTTGGTGTCACAGAGCCCCGTCTTCGCGCAAGCGTCGCACGGTGCTCGCTGCGGTCAAGGATGAACCTGCGGCGGCGCTGCGCGCCGTCCTTGACCTTCGCTGTGCGCCGTGCACCGCAGACGCGTACGGCCGGGACGAAAGAACGGACTCCGGCCGAACAAAAGAACTGAACGGCGGAAAGACGATTGCTCGCAGGCGCGCACATATCCACTCCTAGCCGCCGGCCCGTGCGCATTGCCTGCGGCGTGATATCATTCCGCAATGGCCACGCGGACGACACTCAAAGAGCTTGGAGAGATGCTGTCCCACATCGTCGTGCACATGGCGACGAAATCCGACATCGGCGCGGTGAACGATACGCTGGCGGAACACGGCGCGATTCTCGCCGAGCACGGGGCGATTCTCGCCGAGCACACCAAGATTCTCGCCGAGCACACGCGCGACCTCAACATCATCAAGCGCGACGTGGAGCGCAACCTCGACAAGCGCCTCCAGCTTGAAGTCCGCACCGGCAATCTTGAGAAGAAAGTATTCGGCGCGTCGCAAGAGCCCGCCCACCCCTAGCGCGGGCGGTTGTCCCCCGCACCGGTGCGGATTGCACGGTACAATTTAAGAAGGCCACGATCTCGAAAAGATCGTGGTCGGAAACGAGCCGGCAGTGAGCGGGGGGTTCGGCAGTCAAGTCACCACGCACAATGACGCGACGCCATGTAGCCCCGGCGCACCCTGCGGGAATGGGTGCTGCCCGCATCACTTCCCACCTGAGATGCGCACGGCAC
>Ga0181524_10002414_pt1 | contig 19233 bp, 16 predicted proteins | sample PEATcosm2014_Bin_34_FD_119761 | JGI IMG/M metagenome (GOLD analysis project Ga0181524, IMG submission 119761) | Peatland microbial communities from MTU Mesocosm Facility, Houghton, MI, USA - PEATcosm2014_Bin05_60_metaG | ecosystem: Environmental > Terrestrial > Soil > Wetlands > Peat | place...
GACAAGGGAGATTTCATCGGCCGCGACGCCGCGCTGAAGGAGCGCGATTCCGGCGGCGCGCGGCGGGTCCTGGCGACGCTCGAAATCGACGCCGCCGACGCCGACGCGAGCGGCTACGAGCCGATCTGGCGTGGCGGCAGGCGCGTCGGCTTCGTCACCTCGGGCGGCTATGGGCATACGATCGGCAGAAGCGTCGCGATGGCGCTGCTCGACCGGGATTCGGCCGGCGTCGACGCGGAGTTGACGGTCCACGTCGTCGGCGTCGAGCGCGGCGCTCGCGTCATCGCGCGTTCGCCCTACGACCCCGCCGGCGCGAGAATGCGCTCCTGAAATTCGTTCCATCGGCGGGGCGAGAACGTCGCCCGGCGATGGAGAGCCCGTATGATCCCACCCTATCGGGAACGCCATGACCAGACGCTACTCCGCCCTCTCGCTGCTGAAGGAAGGTTTTGCCGGCCACACCGGCTGGGAGCCCGCGTGGCGCTCGCCCAAGCCGCAAAAATCCTATGACGCCATCGTCATCGGCGGCGGCGGACACGGTCTCGCCACGGCCTACTATCTCGCCAGGACGCACGGCCTCACGCGCGTCGCCGTGCTGGAAAAAGGCTGGATCGGCGGCGGCAACACCGGGCGGAACACGACCGTCGTCCGCTCCAACTATTTCTATCCCGAAAGCGTCGCGCTCTACGGCCTCGCCCACCAGCTCTACAAGGGCCTCGCCGCGGAGCTGAACTTCAACGTCATGTTCTCGCCGCGCGGCATGGTGTCGGTCTGCCACAGCGACGCCGAGATGGAGCTCGCCGCGCGAACCGTCAACGCCATGCAGATCAACGGCGTCGACGCCGAGCTCTTTTCCGCCGCCGACGTGCGCCGCGTCGCGCCGCCGCTCAACTTTTCACCTACGGCGCGGTTTCCGATCCATGGCGGCGTCTGGCAGGGCAGCGCCGGCACGGCGCGCCACGACGCGGTCGCCTGGGGCTACGCGCGGGCGGCGAGCCGGCTCGGCGTCGACATCATCCAGAATTGCGAGGTCGTCGGCTTCATCGTCGAAGGCGGCCGCTGCCGCGGCGTCGAGACCTCGCTCGGCGCGATCCGCGGCGAGCGGATCGGCATGGCGGCGGCGGGGCATTCGTCGCAGCTCGCCGCGCTGGCGGGCTTCCGGCTGCCGGTCATTTCCTACGCGCTGCAAGCCTGCGTGTCCGAGCCGGTCAAGCCGATCCTCGATCCCGTCGTCCTGTCGCTGGGAACGGGCGTCTACGTCAGCCAGTCGGCGAAGGGGGAGCTGGTGCTCGGCGGCGCGCTCGACCGAATTCCCTCTTATGCGCAGCGCGGCAATCTGCCGGTCTTCGAAAACGTCATCGCCGGTCTCCTCGAGATGTTCCCCGCCTTCGGCCAGTTGCGGCTGATGCGGCAATGGGCGGGGATCGTCGACGTCGTTCCCGACAGCTCGCCGATCATCGACGAGTCTCCCTTGCCCGGTCTCTACCTCAATTGCGGCTGGGGCACCGGCGGCTTCAAGGCGATCCCCGCCGGCGGCGTGTTGCTCGCGCATCTCCTGGCGACCGGCGAGCGCCATCCGATCAGCCGTCCGTTCGGCTTCGACCGCTTCGCCACCGGACGCCTGATCGACGAAGCGGCCGGATCCGGCATCGCGCATTAGAGGACGTCATGCAGCTCTTCCCCTGCCCCTTCTGCGGTCTCCGCGACGAAACGGAATTCCACTATGGCGGCGAGGCCGCCACCCCCCGGCCGGACGGCGCGGACGCGCCGGCCGAGGCGTGGGCGAACTACCTCTACATGCGCGCCAACCCGAAAGGCGCGACGCGAGAGATTTGGGTGCATGTGACCTGCGGCGAATTCTTCGAGATGGCGCGCGACACCGTCACCCACGTCGTCGCGGAATCGTCGGCGCTCGGCGCCGCGGAGCGCGGCCGATGAGCGCGCGGCGTCTGCCGGCGGGCGGCGGGGAGATCGACCGCGCGCAGCCGATCGATTTCACCTTCGACGGCCGCCCGGTCAGCGGCTTCCACGGCGACACCATCGCCTCGGCGCTGCTCGCCAGCGGCGTCGGGATCGTCGGGCGAAGCCTGAAATACCATCGCCCGCGCGGCGTGTGGGGCGCCGGCGTCGAGGAGCCGAACGCGATCGTCGAGGTCGCCGGCGGCGCGCGCTCCGCCATCAACGTGCGCGCGACGATGGAGCTCGCCCGGCAGGGCATGAGCGTGCGCAGCGTCAACGCCTCGCCGACGGCGATGAACGACCGAAAGGCGTTCATCGACCGTTTCGCCCGCTTCATCCCCGCCGGCTTCTACAACAAGACCTTCATGTGGCCGGAATGGCGCCTGTTCGAGCCGCGCGTCCGGGCGATGGCGGGCCTCGGCGTCGCCGATCCCGCGTGGACGCCCGCGCTCCGCGCCGACCAGATCAACCACGCCTGCGACCTTCTGGTGGTCGGCGCGGGACCCGCCGGGCTCGCCGCGGCGCTTCACGCCTCGTCGGCCGGCCTGAAGACGGTTCTGGTCGACAACGGCGCGAGGCCCGGCGGTTCGTTGCGCCATCGCGCCGGCTCGATCGACGCAATGCCCGCGGCCCGCTGGGTCGAGGCGACGATGGCGGCGCTGCGGCTTAAGGATTGCCTCATCCTGCCCTCGACCACGGCTTTCGGCCTCTACGATCACAATCTCGCCGGCCTCGCCCAGCGCCACGACGACGGTCGACCGGATACGCTCTGGCGCGTCAGGGCCCGCCACATCGTCATCGCCGCCGGCGCGATCGAGCGTCCGCTGCCGTTCGCGAACAACGATCTGCCCGGCGTCATGTCGGCGGACGCGGCGCTCGTCTATCTCCAGCGCTACGGCGTCGTCGCCGGCGCGCGCATCGTAGTCGCCACCAACAACGACAGCGCGCGCGAGGCGGCGGGGGCCTTGGCCGAAGCCGGCGCCGCCGTCGCCATCGTCGACAGCCGCCGCGACCATGGCGGCGGCGCGGCGTTCGACGTCAGGCCCGGCAGAACGATCGCCGCCGCTCACGGCCGCAATGCGGTCGAAAGGGTGACGCTCGACGACGGCGCGGTTCTCGCCGCCGATTGCGTTCTCGTCTCCGGCGGATGGACCCCGACCCTCCATCTCTTCTGCCAGGCGCGCGGCAAGCTCGCCTGGAGCGAGGCGCTCGCGGCCTTCATACCCGCGAACCCGGTTCCCGGCGTCAGCGTGGCGGGCGCCGCGGCGGGAACGGTTTCTCTCGGCGATGCGCTGGCGAGCGGGACTGAGGCGGCGCGCGCGCTGCGCGCCGGGCAAGCCCCCGCGCCGCGAAGCACGGGAAACGAAAATACGCTCGCCATTCTTCCGGCTTGGCCGAAATCGCTCGCGAAGGGACGCATCTGGATCGACTATCAGAGCGACGTAACGGCGAAGGACGTCGAACTCGCGGCGCGCGAGAACTTCGTTTCCGTCGAGCACCTCAAGCGCTACACCACTCTCGGCATGGCCCTCGATCAGGGCAAGACCTCCAACCTCAACGGCCTGGCGCTGCTCGCCGACGTCACCGGCCGGCCGATCGCCGAGGTCGGGACGACGAGCTATCGTCCGCCCTTCACGCCGACGCCTTTCGCAACGCTCGCGGGCCTGCGCGGCGGCGAGCTGATGGCGCCGGTGCGGCGGCTGCCGCTGGAAACGGCGCATCGGCGCGGCCGCGCCGTGTTCCAGGAATACGGCGGCTGGCTGCGGCCCGCCTATTACGGCGCCGGTCCCGCGGCGGAGTCGATCCGCGACGAAGCGAGGCGCGCGCGCCAGTCCGTCGCGCTGTTCGACGCCTCGACGCTCGGCAAGATCGAAGTGATCGGACCGCAGGCGGCCGAGTTCGTCGACTTCGTCTACTACAACACCATGTCGACGCTCAAAGCCGGACGGTGCCGCTACGGCTTCATGCTTTCCGAGTCCGGGGTCGTCTTCGACGACGGCGTCCTGGCGAGGCTCGACGAGAACCGCTTCGTCGTTTCCTGCTCGAGTTCGCACGTGAGCGCCGTCCACGCCCGGCTGGAGGAGTGGCGCCAGGACCGCTTCGACCGCAAGCGCCTGTTCATCCACAACGCGACGGCCGATCTCGCCACCCTGACCGTGTCCGGCCCCAACGCCAAGACGCTGCTCGAAGCGCTGGCGCTCGGTCTCGACCTCGACGATTCCGTCCTGCCGCACATGGCGATCGGCCGCGGCGCCTTCGAGGGCGCGGATATCCGCGTCGCGCGCGTCAGCTTCACCGGCGACAGGAGCTACGAAGCATCGATCGCGGCCGACAAGGCGGACCGGCTGTGGGCGCGGCTGATCGAGGCGGGCAAGGCCTTCGACGCCGTCGTCATCGGCCTCGAGGCGCTGATGATCCTGCGCGCGGAGAAGGGCTACATCGTCATCGGCAAGGACACCGACGGCGCGACGCTGCCGCACGACCTCGGGGTCGCGGGACCGCGCGACAGGCGATCGACGGAGTACGTCGGGCGACGCTCCCTCTTCACCGAGGAGGCGATGCGGGGCGACCGCAAGCAGCTCGTCGGGCTGATCGTCCCCGAGGGCGAACCGCCGCTCGCCACCGGCTCGCACGGCGTCGAACGCCAGGGGGGAGAGATGCGGAGCATCGGCTTCGTGACCTCGAGCTACGACAGTCCGGCGCTCGGCCGTCCGATCGCGCTCGCTCTGATCGAGCGCGGCGCGACGAGACACGGCGAAACGATCGAGATCCGACACATGGGCGCGACCCGCCGCGCGACGATCTCGCCGCCCTGCGCCTTCGATCCGCAAGGGAGCCGCCTCGATGCGTGACCTCGGCACGAAATGGACCGCCGTTCCCGATTGGTCCAACGCCGTCCTCGAAGCTCCCGGCCTGAGGGTCGTGACGCGCCTGGGGCTCATCCAGCATCTCGTCAGCGGCGACCTCAAAACCTTCGCCGCGCGAGCCGGATTGTCGGGAACGGGCGTCGGCGCCTTCGGGTTGGCGGACGGCGATCGCTATATGGTCCGCGTCGCGCGCGACCGCGTCCTGGCGGTGGGCGATCTCCGTTTCGAGGCGCCGCCCGGCTGGCGCGACGCCGGCTTCGCCGTCACGCCGATGAGCGCCGGCTTCCACGTCTTCGAGATCGCCGGGCGCAGCGTGCCGGCGGTCGTTTCGCGGGCGACCACGCTCGATCCCGGCCACGGCGGTCCGAGCGCCAGCATGGCCTTCGCCGGCGCCCAGGCGATCGTCTACTTCCACGGCGACGCGCAGACGTTGCGGCTCCATGTCGATCGCGGCATGGCGGCGCACCTCTGGGTCTGGCTTTCCGCCGTCGTCGAGACCCTGCGCTCGAAGGGCGACGCCGAACGGCCGGCGGCCGACGATGATTGAGCGGCGATCTCGAAAGGTCGGCTCGCGCTTCGATGCGGCGAGCGCTTCGCCGGGAACGAAAGCGCGCCGCGTCGGGCCGACCCTCGTCGGCAACGTCAAGGCGACGCGCGAAGACTGGCTGAACCTCGCCCTCGACATCCTGGTGTCCGACGGCGTCGACAGCGTGCGCGTCCTGACGTTGAGCCAGCGGCTGGGGGTCTCGCGGTCCAGCTTCTACTGGTATTTCGAGAGCCGGCAGGATCTGCTCGACCAGTTGCTCGCCTTCTGGTGCGAGAGGAACACGAAATGCATCGTCGAACGCGCCGGTCGCCCGGCGGCGAACGTCGTGCGCGGCGTGATGAACGTCTTCGAGTGCTGGGTCGACGAGAGCCTCTTCGATCCCCGCCTCGACTTCGCCGTTCGCGCCTGGGCCCACTTGTCGGGACGCGTCAGGCGGCTCGTCGATCAGGCCGACGACGAGCGCGTCGCCGCCATTCGCGACATGTTCGCGCGCCACGGCTACGACGCCGAAAACGCGTTCGTTCGCGCCCGCATCCTCTATTACATGCAGATCGGCTACTATTCTCTCGACCTGAAAGAGCCGATGGACAGCCGGCTGTCGCATGTCCCGGCGTACTTGCGCAGCTTCACCGGGCGGGAGCCGACGCCGGAGGACGTCGCCGACTTCCGCCGCTATGTGGAACTGACGCCGGCTCGGCTTGCGCCCGTATGCCGCGACGCAAGAGACCGGCACAAACCCGCGCTAAAGCCGACGCCGATCTCGACGGCTCGCTCTTGAAGAAGCGGCAGGCGCCAAGAAGGAGATCGTGAGGCTCGAGCTCGCGAAGCTGCAGGACGGTCCGCGCAATCGAAAGCAGGCAAATCGGAAAAATTCGCGCCTCGCGATCCGAACGCCGATCGGCGCGGCAGCGCTTCTAAAACGCCGCGCCGTCGCGCCGCCCCATGGCTACATCAGGAGCCCGCCGCCGCAGGTGACGATCTGGCCGCTGATGTAGTTCGATTCCGGCGTGCAGAAGAGATAAACGGCGCCGGCCGCTTCTTCCGGCGTGCCGCCTCTGCCGAGCGGCACGAGCTTCTCGATGGTGGAGAGAAGCTGCGGCTGGACGCCGACCTTGATTTCGCGCCCCGCTACGTCGATCGTCGCCTGCCGCGCTTCGATCGTTTGCGTCAGCCGTGTGCGGATCAGGCCGAAGGCGACGCAATTGACATTGACCTTGTAGCGCCCCCACTCCTTGCACATCGTGCGCGTGAGGCCGATCAGCGACGCCTTGGCGGAGGAATAGCTCGCCTGTCCGGCGTTGCCGTAGAGCCCGGCGATCGAGGAGATGTTGACGACTTTTCGAAAGACCTCGCGGCCGGCTTCGGCGTCCTGCTTGGCGAGCATCCGGATCGGCTCGGCCGCCGCGCGCAAAATGCGGAACGGCGCCACGAGATGCACGTCGAGCATCGCCTGAAATTGCTCGTCGGTCATTTTCTGGACCGTCGCATCCCAGGTGTAGCCTGCGTTGTTGACGATGATGTCGAGGCCGCCGAGCCTCTCCATCGCCGCGCCGACGAAGCGATCGGCGAAACCGGGCTGGGTGACGTCGCCGTTGACGGCGACCGCCTCGCCGCCGAGCGCCTTGATTTCGTCGACGACGGCGGCGCCCGGCGCGTCGTCGAGATCGTTGACGACGAGCCTGGCGCCGTGACGCGCGAGCTTCAGCGCGATGGCGCGGCCGATGCCCCGGCCCGAGCCGGACACGATGGCGACTTTTCCCGCGAGATTGTTCATTTTGGCGCCTTTAGAGCTAGAGAGCGACGACGGCTTCGCCGGCGAGCTTGACGTCGCCGTTTTCATCCCTCGCGGTCAGCGAGAGCCGGGCGAGTTTCTCGCCGCCCGCCTCGAAGAGTTCCGCGACGGACCCCTGACACGTGAGTTTGGCGCCGAGCTGCGTGATGGCGAGGAAGCGGGTCGAAAACGATCGCAACCTGTCGGGCGGCGCCGCGTCGGTCAGCGCCTGCCCGAGATAGGCCATCGCCAGCATGCCTTGCGCGAACACGTCGGGAAACCCCGCCTTCTTGGCGAAGTCGCTGTCGACGTGCATCGGGTTGTGGTCGCCGGAGGCGCCGCAATAGAGAGCGAGGGTGTGACGGCTGATCGGCGGAAACGTCTTGTCGACGAGCTGGTCGCCGATCTCAGGCGGACGGGCGAAAGTGGGCGTCATTGGCCCGCTCCCTTGTTGCGCACGACGATGACGCGCTCGGCGTCCGCGACGTGCGCGCCGTGCTGGTTGGTGATCTCAGTCGTCACGGTGATGAAGGTCAGCGCGCCGCCCTTCTTGTCGACGACGTCGCCGACCCGCGAGAGAAAGGTCAGGGTGTCGCCCACGACGATCGGCGCGCGATAGGCGAAACGCTGCTCGCCGTGCAAGACGCTGGCGAGGTCGATGTTCAAGACTTCGAGCGCCTCGAACGGCTTGTCGGCGTCCATCATTTCCAGACAGAAGAGATAGGTCGGCGGGATCGGCGGCGCCGAATAGCCCGCCGCCTTGGCCACCTCGGCGTTGCGGTAGACGGGATTGCGCTCGCCGATGGTGTTGAGGAAGTAGCGGAGCCGACCCGGCTCCACATGCGCCGTCACCGGGGTGAAGCGGCGTCCGATCGCCGAGGCGTCGACCATGGCGCGCCTCACGTCCGCTCGTAGAGCGTGACGACGCAGGCGCCGCCGAGGCCGAGATTGTGCTGGAGCGCATGGCTGACGCCGTCGACCTGCGTCGCCTCAGCGGTTCCCCGCAATTGGCGGGTCAGCTCGTAGCATTGGGCGAGGCCCGTCGCGCCGAGGGGATGGCCCTTGGAGAGGAGGCCGCCCGAGGGATTGGTGACCACCTTGCCGCCGTAGGTGTTGTCGCCGGCGTCGATGAAGGCCTCGGCGCCGCCCTCCGGACAAAGTCCGAGCGCCTCGTAGGTGATCAGTTCGTTCTGGGCGAAACAGTCGTGCAACTCGACGACGCCGATGTCCTGCGGCCCGACGCCCGACCGTTCGTACACCTTGTTCGCCGCGGCGCGCGCCATGTCGTAGCCGACCAGCCGCATCATGTCGTTGGAGTCGAAGGTCGAGGGCGTGTCCGTGGTCATGGCCTGGGCGGCGATCGCGACATCCGTCCTGAGCCCGCGGCGTTTGGCGAAGCTCTCGGACGCCAGAACGGCGGCGGCCGCGCCGCAGGTCGGCGGGCAGGCCATGAGGCGCGTCATGACGCCCGGCCAGATGACGTGGTCGTTCATCACGTCGTCGACCGACATCTCCTTGCGGAAGATGGCGAGCGGATTGTTCTTGGCGTGGCGGCTCGCCTTGGCGCGGATTTTTGCGAAGGCCTCGAGCTTGGCGCCGTATTTCTTCATGTACGCGAGCCCGGCGCCGCCGAAATAGCGCAGCGCCAGCGGCACTCCGTCGGCGTGGACGAGCTTGTCCGCCGCGGCGTCGAAATCCTCGAACGGGCTCGGCCGATCGGCGAAGACGGCGCCGATCGCGCCCGGCTTCATCTGCTCGAAGCCCACCGCCAGCACGCAGTCGGCGGCTCCGGATGCGATCGCCTGGCGGGCGAGAAACAGCGCGGTCGATCCCGTCGAGCAGTTGTTGTTGACGTTGACGATCGGAATCCCGGTCATGCCGAGGCGGTAGATCGCTTTCTGGCCCGAGGTGGAGTCGCCATACACGTAGCCCGCATAGGCCTGCTCGACCGCGTCGTAGCCGACGCCCGCGTCGGCGAGCGCGAGCCGCCCGGCGCTCGCGCCCATCTCGTGATACGGGGCGCTCGCGCCCGGCTTGGCGAAGGGGATCATCCCGACGCCCGCGACGACGACCTTGGACGACATCGGCCTCTCCTTATATTACCCACTGGACAATATGTGACCAATGGGTCATATATGTGCGCGTCGCCTCTGTCAAGAAGGTTCGGAACCAACATGACCGCGTCGGACAAGCGCGTCGAGACCTCGCCATGGACGCCGTTCGAGGATCGACGACGCGCGCGCGACGAGAAGCGCGACGCGGTGCTGCGGATGGCGGTGAGAATGTTTCTCGAAGAGGGCTATCACCGCACGCCGCTCGCCAAGGTCGCGGATCGGCTGAACATCACCAAGCCGGCGCTCTACAACTACTTTCGCAGCAAGGAGGAGATCCTCCACGAGCTGTATCGGATGGGCGACGAGCAATACGAGGCGAGCTTCGGGCGAATCGAACGCGGCGAAGGCGACGGACTGAACAAATTGCGCGAGCTCATCCGCGCTTACGTCCACATCATCACGACCGATCCGGGCATGTGCTTCGCTCGCCTCGACGACCGGGAGCTGGGGGAAGAGGCGCGCGCCCAGGTGCGGCGCTCCAAACGCCGCTACGACACCGCTTTCAGGGTCGAAATCGCCGCCGGCGTCGACGACGGCTCGATCCGGCCCTGCAATCCCAAGCTGGCGGCCTTCGCGATCATCGGCGCTCTCAACGGCATCGCCGATTGGTGGCGGGCGGGCGGCGGACTTTCCGTCGACGCCATCGCGCAGGAGTTCGCGCTGACGCTGACCGACGGCTTGGCGGTCGAGCGCAGCCGCGCTTCGCCTGGCGCATCGAGCGCGGCGGCCGCGACAAAGCGGAGACATCATTGAGACCGCACCAGGGCGCCAGCCGCCATCCGAACTTGGAGCGCAAACCGCGTCCGGCCTCGATTCGGGTTCCGCCCGAGGCGCGAGGCTCGATCGACACTCTCAGGGGAGTCCCATGTCCGCTTTAGGCATCGAAAGGCCGGATTTTCTCAGGGAAGAGGACATCTGCATTTTCGAACGATCGGTGACGAAGTTTCTGGACGACCATGTTCCGGAAAGCCGCGTGGCCAAGTGGCGCGCCGACGGCGTGGTGGAGCGCGCGATGTGGCGAGAGGCGGGCCAGGCGCGCCTGCTGTGCCTCGCGATTCCGGAAGCCTACGGCGGCGCAGGCGGAGACTTTCGCCACGAAGCCGTACTGAACGAGCAATTGGCGCGGCGGGGCCTGAACGGCTTCGCCGCCGCGCTGCACAACGCCATCGTCGCGCCCTACATCCTGCATTACGGCTCGGAAGAGCAGAAGAGAAAATGGCTGCCGAAAATGGCGACCGGCGAATTCATCGGGGCGATCGCCATGACCGAGCCGGGAGCGGGCTCCGATCTGCAAGGCGTCAAGACCACGGCAAGGAAGGACGGCAACCAGTACGTCGTATCCGGTCAGAAGACGTTCATCAGCAACGGTCAGACCGCCGACGTCGTCGTCGTGGTCGCCAAGACCGATCCCTCGCGCGGCGCCAAGGGCACGTCGCTGATCGTCGTCGAGACCGATCAGGCCGACGGTTTTCACCGCGGTCGCAATCTCGACAAGCTGGGTTTCGAGGCGCAGGACACCTCTGAACTGTTCTTCGACGATGTCCGAGTTCCCACCTCCAATCTGCTCGGTCCCGAAGAGGGCTTGGGCTTCGCCCAGCTCATGCAGCAACTGCCGCAGGAGCGGTTGACGATCGCGATCGGCGGCGTCGCCGTCATGGAGCGCGCGCTCGAGCTCACGATCGCCTATGTCAAGGAGCGCAAGGCCTTCGGCCAGCGCCTCATCGATTTCCAGAACACCCAGTTCAAACTCGCCGAGTGCAAGACCGAGGCGACCGTGGCGCGCACCTTCGTGGACCGCCTGATCGGCCTGCATCTGGAAGGCAAGCTCGACGCCGCCGCCGCCTCGATGGCCAAGTATTGGGTGACCGATCTCGAAAACAGGATCGTCGACGATTGTCTCCAACTGTTCGGCGGCTACGGCTACATGAGCGAGTACCCGATCTCCCACATGTACCGGGACAGCCGGGTCCAACGCATTTATGGTGGGGCCAACGAGATCATGAAGGTCCTGATCGCGCGCACTTTATGAGGATTCGCCAGGTCGAACGCGCCGAACCGCGACGCGCGACGGCGGCGCGGAGGCGACGCACAAGAGCGCGCAAGGCCGATGAAGCCCGCGCCCGAGGTCACGAGAGGAGGAGCCCATGAGCACGACCTACGGCTTGCGCCGCGCCATGCTGCTGAACCGCGACGGCGCCGCCGTGCTGTTCGAAAATCGGCGAAAGACGTGGACGGAGCTGGGCGACAGGGTCGCCCGACTCGCGGGAGCGCTGACGTCGTTGGGCGTCGGCAAAGGCGACCGCGTCGCTGTGCTGATGCTCAATCAGGACAGGTACGTCGAACTCTATCTCGGCGTCGCATGGGCCGGCGCGGTCATCGTGCCGCTGAATATCCGCTGGAGCGCGAGCGAGAACGAAGATTCGCTGCGCGACTGTCGCCCCAAGCTGCTCGTGGTCGACGCGACCTTCGCCCGCGTCGGCGCCCAGCTTGTTCAGACGATCGGGGCGATCGGCCTCGTCTATGCCGACGACGCCCCGACGCAATCCTTGCCGGCGGCGACCGCGAATTACGAGGATCTCCTCGCCGCCGCTCCGCCGGTCCCGGACGCCGAAGCGGCCGAGACGGACCTCGCCGGCATATTTTACACCGGCGGAACGACGGGCCGCGCGAAAGGCGTGATGCTGAGCCACCGCAACCTGATGAGCAACGCCCGCAATCTGGCGACCGAGCTGAGACCCGAGGACAACGCCGTCTATCTCCACGCCGCGCCGATGTTCCATCTCGCCGACGCGGGAGCGCTCTTTGCCTATCTGCTGGCCGGCGCCGCGCACGCGATCATCCGAACGTTCACGCCCGAGGCGCTCGCGCGAGCCGTCGCGGCGTTCCGCGTCACCGACGCGCTGCTGGTGCCGACGATGATTCAGATGTTCGTCGATTATCCCGGGCTCGCGTCGTACGAGCTCGCGTCGCTGCGCAAGGTCATCTACGGCGCCTCGCCGATCAGCGAGGCCGTGCTCGATCGCGCGATCGCCAAATTGCCGAACGCCGAATTCGTCCAGGCTTACGGGATGACCGAATTGTCGCCGGTCGCGACCTTCCTGCCGTGGAAGGACCATGTCGGCGCCGGGCGAGCGAAAGGCCGACATCGTTCCGGCGGGCGGCCCGCGATCATGGTCGACGTTCGCGTCGTCGATCCGACGGGGAAGCCGGTCCCGCCGCGCGTCGTCGGCGAAATCGTGGCGCGCGGCGACACCGTCATGATGGGGTACTGGGAGCGGCCGGAGGAAACCAAGAAGGCCGTGATCGACGGTTGGATGCACACCGGCGACGGCGGCTACATGGACGAAGACGGTTATGTCTACGTGGTCGACCGCATCAAGGACATGATCATATCGGGCGGAGAAAACATCTACTCCGTCGAGGTCGAGAACTGCGTCGCGCAACATCCCGCGGTCGCGCAATGCGCGGTGATCGGCATACCGAGCGAGCGCTGGGGTGAAACGGTCCATGCGATCGTGATGCGCAAGCCGGGCGCCGAGGTGACGGCCGACGACATCATCGCGTTCTGCAAGGACCGGATCGCCGGCTACAAGTGTCCGCGCAGCGTCGATATTCAGGACCATACGTTGCCGCTCTCCGGCGCCGGCAAAATCCTGAAGCGCGAACTGCGCAGGCCGTTTTGGGAGCGACAAGAGCGCCAAGTCGGCTGATCGGCGCCGTTGCGTCGCGCCTGAAGCGGGGCGCGCGCGATCGCGCCGTTTCGTTGGGAGAGGCAACTCGAAGGATTGAAGCGATGTCGTTGGTCACAGCGGAGCGACGCGATACGCTAGCGATTATAACGCTCAACAATCCCGAAAAGTACAACGCGCTCGGGAGCGTCCTTCTCGACGATCTCATGCGCGCGCTCGATAAGGCGGTGGAGGAATGGCGCGCGCGCGCGATCGTGTTGACCGGCGCGGGGAAGGGTTTCTGCGCCGGCGCGCAGTTCGGCACGGACGTTTTCGAGGCCGGCGAAAGGATCGGCGATTGGATGCGCGCCTCGATCAATCCCGTGATCGAGAAGATGCGCGCCTCGCCGGTTCCGATCGTCGTCGCGGTGAACGGCGCTGCGGCGGGCGCGGGGGTCGGCCTCGCCCTGGCGGGCGACGTCGTGATCGCGGCGCGCTCGGCCCGCTTCATCCTCAGCTTCGTACGCCTAGGGGCGGCGCTCGACGCCGGCGCGTCGGCGTTCTTGCAGCGCTCGATCGGCGCCGCGCGCACGCGGGCGCTGGCGCTGCTGGGCGAACCGCTCGCCGCGGAAACGGCGGCGCATTGGGGATTGATCTGGAAAGCGGTCGACGACGCCGATCTCATGGGCGAGGCGTTGGGCGTCGCCCGGAAACTGGCGGAGGGGCCGCCGATCGCCATCGGCCTCATCAAGCGACAACTCGAATCCGCCTGGACGTCTTCCGTCGGCGAAACCGTGGACGCCGAGGCCTCGGCGCAGTCTCGCGCCTTCGCCACTCAGGATTTGCGCGAAGGCGCCGCCGCTTTCGTCGAGAAGCGCCCGGCGCGCTTCCTCGGTTGCTGAGAGGCGCGCGAGCGGCGAAAAGCGGGGCTGGCGGCGTGCTATAATTCAAGCAAAACGGCGCGATCCGCTGGGCGAGCGTCAGGGAGGATACGGACATGGTCGATGCGCACAATGCGGCCAATGCTGGAATCACGGCGTCCAACCAACGCGAGGGTGGCGGCGCGCCCCGCGCGCTGGGCAAGATGGTGGCGGGCAATATCCTCCTGACTGCGGCTCGTCGCTTTCGAGATCGCGAGGCGATCTTCTGCACGAGCACGAACCGACGGTTCAGCTTTCGTCAGCTCAACGAAAGGTGCAATCGTCTGGCCAGCGCGCTGGCGGGGTTCGGCCTCGAGAAGCCCGACGTCGTCGGTTTCCTCTGCAACAACAGGGCCGAGCTGCCGGAAATCTATTTCGCGCTGGGCAAGCTCGGGCTGGTGGGCATTCCCTTGAACTATCGGCTCGCGTCGAGCGAGATCGTGGCCCTGATGCGAGCCATGGGAGCGCGATCGATGCTGTTCGAAACTCGCTTCGCGTCCGCGGCCGATCAGGTTCGCGCCGCGCTCCCCGCGGTCGAGACCTTCGTGGCGATCGGCGCCGGGGGGCCGAGCTGGGCGCTCGATTACGAGGCGTTGCTCGCGCGCGCGTCCGGCGACGAACCCGAGGCGGAGGTCGAGGAAGACGATCTCTTCTATTTCAACCTGACCTCGGGAACGACGGGTCTGCCGAAGTCCTACGCCCTGACGCAGTTCAACAACGCGGCGTTGGGCTCGATGTTCGAGGCTTACGACATGACCTCGCGCGATGTCGTCTTGACGGCGTTCCCCGCGTTCGGACGCGTCGGCTACGCCTGGCTCGCCGCCGGGCTGATGTTCGGCGCGCGCAACGTCCTGATGGATTTTCATCCGGGCGAGGCGCTGCGTTTGATCGAGGCCGAGCGCGTGACCATGTGCAATCTCGTGCCCACCATGGCGGCGATGATGCTCGGCGACGCAGGTCTGCCGAGCCGCGATTTGCGGTCGCTACGCGCCCTCGTCTTTGCCGGCGCGATGTTTCCCGCGCCGCTGCGCGAACGCGTGACGGCTCGATTGTGTCCGGGCATCTACGAGTATTACGGCATGCAGGAGACCGGCGCTCTGACGATCAGCACGCCCTCCGACCGGGCCCTCTATCCGGAGTCCGTCGGCGCGCCGCTGTGCTTCGCCGAGGTTCGGATCGAACGCCTGGACGGGACGCTCGCCGCGCCCGGTGAAATTGGGGAGATCGTCGGTCGCTCGCCCGCCACCGTCACCCGCTATTTCGACAATCCGCAGAAGTCGGCGGAGACCTTCCGCGACGGCTGGGTTCACACCGGCGATCTCGGCGCGATGAACGAGGACGGCTTCGTCTTCATCAAGGGCCGGCTCAAGGACATGATCATTTCGGGCGGACAGAACGTGCATGCGGCGGAAGTCGAGGAGACGATCCTGCGCATTCCCGGCGTTGCCGATTGCGCGGTGTTCGGCTTGCCCGACGACCTCTGGGGCGAACGCGTCGCCGCCGTGATCGTCAAGGCGCCGAGCGGCGGTCAGGCGCTCACCCTCGAGGGCGTCCTGTCGAGCTGTCGGGAGCATCTGGCCGGCTTCAAGACGCCGAAGACGGTCGTCTTCCAGGACGAGCCCTTGCCGCGCACGCCCACTGGCAAGGTCCAGAAGTTTTTGCTCGTCGACCGTTTCCGCGAACCCGGAAAGGGCTGAAGCGGCGTTCTCGGTGAAACCTCGCCGCGGCGGCTGTAAGCTCGAAAATCGCCTGGCGCAGTTTCAGCAAATCGGGTTTCCGTCTAGGCGGCGACGCCGACACGACCGGAGCCCTCGCGGGGATGCTGGCGGGCGCTGCTTACGGACCGGCGGCCATACCGCGGGAATGGCTCGCCCGGCTCATCCGCCATGCAACTGCGTGTGACGTCGGTCCGGGCGCCGTCGCTAATTTGCCACAGGACTGTTGCCGTAAACGCACAGTCGGGCGGCCGAGGGCGCCGTATAAGAGCCAAATCGAGCATGGGTTTCATCGGCATGACTCAATTTTCAGATCCGGCGCGCCAGGACGCCGCGGGCGACGCCGCGCAACTGCTTTCGCGGGTCGGCTACGTCGTCCTCGCGCTCGCGGCGCCGAGCGCCGTCGCGTTGTCCTCGCGCGCGATCTTCGTGCTGTTTCCGATCGGCGTCGCGCTGCTCATCGTCGCGGCGGCGCTGGACCCGGTGGCCGGATTTGTCGGGCGCATCGGCGACGTCGTCAAATCGCCGGTGAGTTGGGCGGCGCTGGCCTTGTTCGCCTGGGCCGCGCTTTCCCTCCTGTGGTCGCCGTTTCCCGCCTCGGGCGTGCCGCATCTGCTCAAACTCGCCGCGATCGCGCTGGCGACGCTCGTCGTCATGGCGAGCGCGCGCGAGCACATGCGCGCGACGGACCTCTATCTGTTTCCGATCGGCGTTCTCCTGACCATGGCGACGATCCTGGTTCTGTGGTTCGTGGCGCAGCAGGGCGCCGAGCCGGACAGCGGCCGCATCCTGCAAGGCTGCACGGCGATGGTGGTCATGCTGTTCCCCGCGTTGGGCGGGCTCGCCGCCCGCGGCCGCAACGGCTACGCGCGCACGCTGATGATGCTGGCGCTCGCCTACGTCTTCGCCATCGGCGCGGCCTCGACCGCCGCGGCGGTGCTCGTCGGTTTCGCCGTGCTGTCCTTCGCGATTTCCGACATTCGCCGGACCGTGGCCGACCTGAGTTGGCTGGCGACCGGTCTCATTCTGATTTCGCCGCTGATCCCGGCCGTCGCGCCGACCCTCTCGCATTGGCTGTTCCACGCCAAGCTGGTCGATCTCGCCGCGCCGTATCCCACGCTGGCCGCCGCCGCCAGGCTGATCCTGCACGACGAGGTTCGCCTGATGACCGGCCACGGCATCGACACGGTGGGCCGTGGCGTCGAGGCGGGGCTGCTGCCCGCGCTTTCGCCGCGCGTCGCGATGTTCGAAATCTGGTACGAGCTGGGGATCGTCGGAGCGCTGGCGGCGGCCGCCGCGGTCTGGCTCGGCTTTCGCGCCATCGGCGAAATGGCGCCGCGCCTCGCGCCCTATGTGGCGGCGACGTTCGCCTGCGATCTGACGCTCGGCTTCCTGTCGCAGGACATGACGCAGATGACCTGGGTGACCCTGCTCGCGATCAGCGCGATCGCCCTCGCCGCCGCGGCGCGCAGCCAATATCGCACCACCCGGCCGTCGGCCGCCCATCTCGCGCATATTTGAGCGGTCCGCCCGCGGGCGATCGGCAAAGCGTCAGCGCCGGCCCGGCGCGCTCGCCGGCCGGTGGATCGTGCGCGGTCGCTTGTATTCGACCACGACGGCGCGATTGCGGCCGGCGACCAGCGTCGCGCGGCCGCGCGACTGGGCGGCCTGCTTGGCCGCCAGAGCCCTGATTTCGTCAGCGGGCACGCCCATCAACGACGCGGCGATTTCGACGCGCTGCGCCAGGTCGTCGGTCAGGCTCTCCGCGGCGATCAACGCTTCCTCGATCGTCGGCGGATCCTTGCGAACGCGCCGTGCGCCCCATTTCGTCTTCCAGGTCGTGCTCATCGCGCCCTCGGTCATCTCCTGAGCTCGCCCAAACCCGAGCCTGCCGCCATTCACGGCCGAAGAAAATCATATATTTCACGCTAACAGATATGGTGCAGTGCAGCAATAAAAAAGGGCCGCTCGCGGAATATGGTTGAGGCTGGGCGATTCGGCTAGTGCGGCCTATTGACCGACCTCGCGCCGCGGCGGCTTTCTTGAGGGGCGCCGCGATCCGTGTCAGATTCTCGGCGGCCCTTCGCAACGCCCGGGGAATTTCGCATGTCCGCTGCCAGTCCATCCCTTCCGAGCGAAGGCGCCGCCGCGTCCGCCGCAGGGCGCCCGCGTCCCTTCGCCGCCTTCGCCGCCGAACTCGTCGCCCACGACGGCGCGCGCGCCGCGATCGACGCGGCGTATCGCGCGCCCGAGACGGACTGCCTGCCCGGCCTCATCGGCGCGGCGGAGCTGCCGGCGCCGGTCGCGGGCCAGGCGCGCGCGTTGGCGCGCAGCCTGATCGAGGGCCTGCGGGAGCGGCCGACGACGGGGCTGGTGCAGGGGCTGATGCGCGAATACGCGCTCTCCAGCCAGGAAGGCGTCGCCCTGATGTGCCTGGCCGAGGCGTTGCTGCGCGTTCCCGACGCCGCCACGCGCGACGCCCTGATCGCCGACAAGATCGGCGGCGGCGCCTGGCGCGCCCATGTCGGCCATTCGCCCTCGCCCTTCGTCAACGCCGCGACCTGGGGCCTGCTGATCACCGGCCAGCTCATCGGCGCGGTCGACGAAACGGGGCTGGCGGCGACGCTGACCCGCCTCATCGCCCGCTCCGGCGCGCCGATCATCCGCGCCGGCGTCGACACCGCCATGCGCGTGCTCGGCGAGCAATTCGTCTGCGGCCAGACCATCGAGGCGGCGATTGCCCACGCCAGGGCGCTGGAGGCGCGCGGCTATCGCTATTCCTACGACATGCTCGGCGAGGCCGCCGCGACCGCCGCCGACGCCGAGCGCTACCTCGCCTCCTACGAAGCGGCCCTGCGCGCGATCGGCGCGGCTTCGGCCGGGCGCGGCGTCTATGAAGGGCCGGGCCTCTCCATCAAGCTGTCGGCGCTGCATCCGCGCTATTGGCGCGGCCAGCGCCGGCGGGTGATGGACGAGCTCTTCCCGCGGGTGAAGCGCCTGGCGGTTCTCGCCCGCTCCTTCGACGTCGGGATCAACATCGACGCCGAGGAATCCGAGCGCCTCGATCTGTCGCTCGATCTCCTGGAGAAGCTGTGCCGCGACCCCGAGATGGAGGGCTGGAACGGCGTCGGCTTCGTGGTGCAGGCCTACCAGAAGCGCGCCTACGCGGCGCTCGGCTGGATCGTCGCGCTCGCCCGCGCGACGAAACGGCGGATCATGCTGCGCCTCGTCAAGGGCGCCTATTGGGACAGCGAGGTCAAGCGCGCCCAGGTCGACGGCTTGGAAGGCTTCCCGGTGTTCACGCGCAAGATCCACACCGACGTCGCCTACGTCGCCTGCGCCCGGCTGCTGCTGGAGGCGCCCGACGCGATCTTTCCGCAATTCGCCACCCACAACGCGCTGACCCTCGCCACGATCCACGCGATGGCGGGGAAGAACTTCTACGTCGGGCAATACGAGTTCCAGTGCCTGCACGGCATGGGCGAGCCGCTCTACGACAGGATCGTCGGCTCAGGCGGCGACAACCGGCCGTGCCGCGTCTACGCGCCGGTCGGCTCGCACGAGACGCTGCTGGCCTATCTCGTGCGCCGCCTGTTGGAGAACGGCGCCAACACCTCCTTCGTCAATCGCATCGCCGACGCCGCCGTTTCGGTCGACGAGTTGGTCGAAGAC
>Ga0181524_10002415_pt1 | contig 19228 bp, 10 predicted proteins | sample PEATcosm2014_Bin_34_FD_119761 | JGI IMG/M metagenome (GOLD analysis project Ga0181524, IMG submission 119761) | Peatland microbial communities from MTU Mesocosm Facility, Houghton, MI, USA - PEATcosm2014_Bin05_60_metaG | ecosystem: Environmental > Terrestrial > Soil > Wetlands > Peat | place...
CCGACACGTTCTATTGCATCGGCACGGCGGCGGGGCCGCATCCCTATCCCGCGATGGTGCGCGACTTCCAATGCGTGATCGGCAACGAGACGCGCGTGCAGATGCAGGAGGCGGAGGGGCGACTGCCCGACTCGCTGGTCGCCTGCATCGGCGGCGGCTCCAACGCGATCGGGCTGTTCCATCCCTTCCTCGACGATCGAAGCGTCGAGATGTACGGCGTCGAGGCGGCGGGCCTCGGCCTCGACGTGCCCGACGGCCATGCCGCCTCGCTGTCGGGCGGACGTCCCGGCGTGCTGCACGGCAATCGCACCTATCTCCTGATGGACGACGACGGCCAGATCAACGAGGGCCATTCGATTTCCGCCGGCCTCGATTATCCCGGCGTCGGCCCCGAACATGCGTGGCTCAAGGAATCGGGCCGGGTGAGCTATCTCTCGGCGACCGACAAGGAAGCGCTCGCCGCGTTCCAGCTGTGCTCGCGACTGGAAGGCATCATCCCCGCCCTGGAGCCCGCGCATGCGCTCGCCAAGGTGATCGAGCTCGCGCCCAAGAAGCCGCGCGACCACCTGATGGTGATGAACCTGTGCGGACGCGGCGACAAGGACATCTTCGCGGTGGCGGAGCTTCTGGGCGGGATGTGAGGCCGGTGGACGACGAAGCCGCGTGACCTACGAGGACTTCAATCACTTCTGCGCCGCTCTTCCCGCGACGAGCCATGTCGTTCAATGGGGCGGATCGCAGGTGTGGAAGGTCGGCGGCAAGGTGTTCGCGATCGGCGGATGGGACGAAAGCCTTCCGGCTTTCACGTTCAAGGTCAGCCCGCTTTCGTTCGAGATCTTGAAGGCGCTTCCGGGCCTGCGTCCGGCGCCCTATCTGGCCTCGCGCGGCATGAGCTGGATTCAGCATTATGCCGAGCCGGGCCTAAGCGACGATGACCTGAAGGCCTATTTGCGCGAGTCGCATCGCCTCGTCGCGCTCGGCCTCAGTCGACGCAGGCAGCGCGAATTGGGTCTGGGTTGACGAGCGCCCGCCCGGCTGAGCGAAAGTCGCGTTGCGCCTGTAATTCGTTTCCGTTAGTGGAGACGAGGCTGATGTCGTCCTGCCGCGCAGGGCGCTGGGGGCTTCGACTTCATGACGGCGCCGGTCTTCGTCAGTCATTCCTCGCGCGATCTGAAGCCGGTGCGCGCGCTGGTGGATGCGCTGGAAAAGCGCGGCGTCGCCTGCTGGATTTCCGAGCGCGACATCGCCGCCGGCGACAATTACGGCGACTCGATCGTCGACGCGATCGAGAAGGCCAGCGCCATGGTGCTGGTGTTCTCGAGCGCGGCCAACGATTCCGACGAAATCAAGAAGGAAGTCGCGCTCGCCAGCCAGCGCCGCATCACGGTCGTGCCGGTGCGCATCGAGGACGTCGCGCCGAGCAAGGCGTTCCGCTACGAACTGGCGACGCGCAACTGGATCGACATCTTCCCTGATTGGGACGCCGGCGTCGCCAAGCTCGGCGATCGGCTCGCCGCGATCCTCGCCCTGCCGCCGGACGAGCGCAAAGTCCCGGCGCCTCCCCCCGCGCCGCCGAAAGGCCCGAACGTCGCCGCCTACGGCCTCGGCGCGGTCGTCGCGCTCGCCGTCGTCGCCGCGGGGATCTGGTTCGCAATGCGCCCGACGCCCACGCCGCTGGCGCCGATCGTCACGCCCACCGTCTCCGCCTCGCCGAGCGCGGCCGCCAATTCGCCAGCGCCGGCGCCGTCGGTCGGCGCCGCGATGACCGTCGTCGCGACAATCGTCGCCGCCCCCACGGCCTCGCCGACCCTGGTCCCGGCGCCGACGCCGTCGCCGATCGAAACGCCCGCGCCGACGCCGACCCCCGTCGCCCCCACCCCCGCCGCCAAGCCGGCGGCGGCCGTTCCGATCGGCCCGCCGCCGGCGCTCGCCGCCAACGATCCGGGCGGCGAAGTCTTTAGGGAATGCGAGCAATGCCCGGAGATGGTCGTCCTGCCCGCCGGCAAGGCGATGCTGGGATCGCCGCCTGGCGAGCCGGGGCGACAGAGCAACGAGATGGCGCCGCACGAGATCGACATCGCCAAGCCCTTCGCGGTCGGGCGCGCCGCCGTGACGTTTAGGGAATGGGACGCCTGTTTCGCCGAAGGCGGCTGCGGCCGTCGACCCCTTGGCGATCTCGACTTCGGCCGCGACCGCCGCCCCGTCATTTTCGCGACCTGGAACGAAGCGCAGCTCTACATCGAATGGCTGAAGCGCAAGACCGGGCAGCCCTATCGCCTGCTCAGCGAGGCCGAATGGGAATATGCGGCCCGGGGCTGCACGAACCTGAAATGCCCCTATCAGCCGTTCTGGTTCGGCGCGATCACGCCGGAGGTCGCCGTTTACGATTGGCGGCGTTCCTACCAGGGCAGCCCGAAATCGTCCGAAGACCTCAAGACCGCGCCCGTCGACCGCGGCCCCGCCAACCCGTTCGGCCTTTACAACATGCTCGGCAATGTGCGCCAATGGACGCTCGATTGCTGGAGCGCGACGCCTGCCTCGACGCCTTCGGACGGCTCGCCGATCACGGCGGGAGATTGCACGGCGCACGCGACGCGCGGCGGCTCGTGGGCCGACCCGCCGGCCAAGCTGCGCGCCGCCGCGCGGGATTGGGAGGCGAGCGACGAGGGATCGGAAAAGATCGGGTTTCGCGTGGCCAGGCCGCTCGCGCCGTGAGCGCGCCGGCCGACGAACGACATGAGGTTCGGCATGACGAAGCGAGGGACGGATCGGATCGCGCGGGTCGTGTCGGCGCTCGCGGCGATCGCCCTGATCGGCTTCAGCCTGTTCGGCTCGCAAGCGGCGAACGCCCAGGCGACGAACGCTCACGCAGCGAACTCCCAGGCGGCGAACGGCCCGACGCGGCGCGCCTTCGTGCTCGGCGAGCAGCGTTATTCCGATCACAATATCCCGAGCCTCGAGCGATCGGACGCCGACGCCAGCGACATCGCCGCCGACCTCGAGCAGGTCGGCTTCGACAAGAAGAATATCACTCTGGCGACCGATTTGCGCGCCAAGGGTGATTTCGACAAGCGCTTCGCCGCCTTCCTCGCGACGGTGAAGGAAGGCGACACGGTGTTCTTCTACTATTCCGGGCACGGGCTCGGCGTCGAGGCGAACAACACCGACTACCTCCTGCTCAGCGACATCAAGAGCCTCTATTCCTATACTCGCGATCAAATGATCGAGGCCGATCGCCGGCGCGACGACATCATCTCCCTCAAGATGCCGTCGTTCGAGGGGGCCTATGAAAACGACGAGATCGCCAAGAACGGCGTCTCCGTCGCCGATCTGATGGCCTCGATCGCCGATAAGAAGCCGAAGATCGCCATTCTCATGCTCGACGCCTGCCGCTCGTTGATTGCAGCGACCACGGACGAGCGGGAAATCAAACGGAGCGCCACGTCGGGCAGCCGATTGTTGCCGACCAAGGATCTCGCCGCCGGCTCGATCGTGGTTTTCTCCGCTTCCTTCGGCGAAACCGCGATCGAGAGTTTCGGGTTCAGCGATCATCGGCGCAACTCCCTGTTCACCGAAGTCGTCAGGTCGGAGCTGCAACGACCGGGGCAGACTCTGATCGAACTGGCGCAGCGCGTCAGTCGCATGGTTCGCGCCTTCGCTCTGTCAGGCGGACGCCAGCAGGAGCCCGAATATTTCGAGAATCTGGGCGTCAACGACAATTTCGCCCTGGTCGATTCGGTCGGCGCCGAACGCTTCCCGTTCAGCCAACAACAATGCGAAGGCGCTCAGGTCGACTGGGAGGAGATCAGCCAGCAGCCCGAACGCGAGGCGCTGGAGCGGCATCGCCGCCGCTTCCATGATTGTCCGACCGCCGAGCTCGCGCGGCGCGCCCTCGTCAGCTTGATCGACGCCTCGGACGTGACGACGCCGACGATCGGCGCCGGCGCCAGGCCGATCGACGATTGCGACCGCCTCGCCGCCTCCGACAGCGATCCGGCGCGGCCCCCCGAGGTCCCCGGCGTGCCGCTCGCCAAGATCGATTTCGACGCCGCGGTCGCGGCCTGTGAAAAATCCATTCAGCGCAACGCGCGGGTTCCGCGGTTTCTGTTCAATCTCGGTCGCGCCAAATTCGCCGCGGCCAACGCCGTGCGGCTCGACGATCCCACGCGCAAACCGCTCATCACGGCTGCCCGCGCCGCCTACAACGACGCCGTCAACCGCGGCTATGTCGCGGCGCTCTATGACCTGGCGAGGCTGTCCGATTACGCCGACGCGACCGCCGAGGATCAGGACCAAGCCAACGCGCTGTTGTTGAAGGCCGCCAATCAAGAGTTTGCGCCGGCGATGTACGAGCTCGGCCGCCGATACGGCGACGGTTCCTTCGGCTTGCAGCGCGATCTCAGCGAAGCCTACCGGTGGATGGTCAAGGCCGCCGAGAGCGGCTCGGTGCCGGCGATGGTGGCGACGGCCCAGGCCTTGTTTTACGGCCAAGGCGTCGCGCAAAATCCGCGCCGCGCCGTCGAATGGGCGGAACGCGCCGCCGATGCCGGCTCCGACGACGCCAAGTTCTATCTCGGCTGGTACTACTTCCGCGGCTCCAGGGTCAAGAATTCCACCGGCGACATCGTTCCCAGCAGCATCCAATTGGACTATAGCCAAGCGTTGCTGTGGTGGGGGCGCGCCGCGGAAGACAACAATTCCACCGCCCAATACAATCTGGCCTACATGATGGAGCGCGGTCTGGGCCTGCCCAACCCGCAACCAGAAATCGCGGAACGCTATTATCGGCTGGCGGCGCACGGCGGCGACGAAGACGCCGAAATCGAGCTGGCGCGCCGGCTGCGGGCCGGCCGCATGTTGGTCAAGCCGGAGAACGGCGCGAACGAGGCGATGGACTTGTTGAGCCGCGCGCTGAGCCACGGTTCGGCGCGCGCGGCCGACATGCTCGCCGAGATCTACCGCGACGGCGAACTCGATCAAGCGAAAGATCCTTTGCTGGCGATGAAATACGCCTTTCTCGCCATCAAGCTTTCCACCCTGGCCGATCCGACGAAGCCGGACGGCAATCCGTTCTGGGAGATCGGCGCGGGCATTCTCCTGGCGGAAATGGCGGTCAACGGGCAGGCGGTCGACGTCAACGACCGCGCCCTGCTCAATCCCGACGAAGTCGATCGCCTGCAGCGCTTCTACGGCGCCGTCGATCCGGCGACGCGCAAGGTGAAGATCCGCATGCTCAGCGTTCCCTTCTGCGGCGGCGCGTTCCCCGAGCGCGTTTGGGTCTGGGACTGGGGCCGCTCCGAATCACCGACGGAGCCGCAGTTTCGCAGTCTCGAACGCGAGACGGGCTGCTACGACAACGACATCTTGCGCCGCACGCTGTCGGCCTCGTTCGATGCGGCGCACAAGGCGAAAGTCCCCTTCGCCGACCTCATCTACCAGCAGATCACCTCGGCGCAGGCGCAGCAGAACTCCCAGGCTCGGCCGCGCCATTGATCGAGGCGGCGGGCGTTGAACGCGCCCGCCGCGCGGCCTATATTGAATGATATGGGACGTCGGATCATCGGGAGATTTCCATGGTCGCGGGATCGTCACGGGTCGTCAGAGGCGCGGTCTCCCTCATTGCGGGCGCGCTGACCTTGAGCGTCGGCGTCGTCCTCGATCATCCCGCCGCGCTGGCGGGCAATCCGTTCGGAAACTTCGTCGGCGGGGCTATCGGCGGGTTTCTCGGGGGGGTTCCCTACCGCCAGCGCGCCTACGGCCCGTCGCACCGCGCTACGACGCCGAACGCCGCGCCGCAAGGCGCCGAAGCGCCGTCCCCGGCCGACTCCTCCCGCGCCCTCGCGTCGCTGGCGCCGCCGCCGACGCAACAACAACAGGCGATATTGAAATCGATGGTCGCCAGTCAATCGCTCGGCGCGGTGGGCGAATGGGACGATCTGGCGCAAATCGGCAAGGCGGACCAGGAAGCCGAGCGCGATTACACCGGCATGGTCGAGAAGCTGATCGAGGACATCAAGAGAAGGCAGACCTCCGGCAATGGGGCCAAGGAGGGCGACATCACCGAACACGCGATTCTCGAATCGCTCGATTCCTCGATTCACGAGGCCAACTTGCAGAAGTTCGAGACGTTTCTGGGCGAGAACTGGTCGCCAGAGCGGCTGCGGGTGATGATTCTCGAACGCGTCAACAACGAAATCGGCACCCTGTTCGAGGGCACCAATCACGGCGCGGTGACGATGAACGACCTCGATCTGATGATCAAGAAGGCCGGTCGCAACGTCTATTCGCGCCTGTTCGAGACCTCGGAACTGCTCGCGTCCAATCGCGGGTCGACGCTGTTCGTTCAGCGGCTCTACCAGACGCACGGCGATCTGGTGAGCGGCGACGTGCGCGAGAGCGCCGAGCAATTGCTTTCGCAAGCGTCCTCGTCCGGGGTCGCCCCGTTGGAGCCGCTGCTGCGCCGCGACCCCAACGCCTTCGCGCTGCGCTATCGCGCGCAACGCATCATCTTCGATTGCCTCTCGGATAACGTGGAGGCGATCAGTTCAAGCGAATCCGGCATGGCGACGTCGGCGGAAATCGCCAAGCGCGTTCTCGACGTCGATCACGACCAGTGCGCCAAATGGGTCGCCGCGCAATTGATCGGACCCGACGGCAAGCTGAAGGCGCAAGACCCGATGCCGCTGCGCGTGATCTGGACCGCCGAAGGCCCGAAGGACGATCCCTCGATGTACGGGCGCGCTTCGGATCAGCTTTAAGGCGGATCGGCGCGCTCTTATTCCTTCCCCGCCACGCCCGCCTCGGCGAACGTCGCCATGCCGTTGTGGCAGGCGACGGCGCACCTGACGATCCCGACCGCGAGCGCGGCGCCCGAGCCTTCGCCGAGGCGCATGCCGAGATTGACCAGCGGCGTCTTGCCGAGGCGGCGCAAGACCTCGGCGTGAGCGCTCTCGGCCGAGACGTGGCCGGCCAGGCAATGGTCGAGCGCGCTCGGGTCGAGCGCCTGCAACACCGCCGCCGCCGAGCAGACGACGAAGCCATCGAGCAACACCGGCACGCGCTGGACGCGCGCGGCGAGGATTGCGCCCGCCATCGCGGCGATTTCGCGCCCGCCGAGGCGGCGCAGGACTTCCAGCGGATCGCTCAAGGCGTCGCGATGCCGCGCGACCGCCGCGCGGACGGCGTCCGCCTTGCGCTTGAGCCCCGCGTCGTCGACGCCGGTGCCGCGGCCGACCCAATCCTCCGCCTCGCCGCCGTAGAGCGCGTGATAGATCGCGGCGGCGACCGTGGTGTTGCCGATGCCCATTTCGCCCAGGCAAAGGAGATCGGGTTGCGAGGCGATCGCCTCCATGCCGAAGGCCATCGTCGCCGCGCAGGCCTTTTCGTCGAGCGCCGGCTCCTGCGTGATGTCGCCGGTCGGCTGGTCGAGCGCGAGTTCGAACACTCTCAGCGAAATGTCGAGGGTTTTGCAAATCTGATTGATCGCCGCGCCGCCGCCGGAGAAATTGGCGACCATCGCCCGCGTCACGGATTGCGGGAACGGCGAGACGCCCTGGGCGACGACGCCGTGGTTGCCGGCGAAAACCGCGACGAGCGGCGCGTCGACATGCGGGCGCGCGGCGCCCTGCCAGGCCGCCAGCCATTGCGTGATCTCTTCGAGCCGCCCGAGCGAGCCCTCCGGCTTGGTCAGCTGCGCCTCGCGCGCTCGCACGGCGGCGAGCGCCGCCGCGTCGGGCTCGGGCATCGCGCCGATGAGGGCGCGGATATCGTCGAAAGGACGCGGCGAGGCGTTCATGGCGGGGGCCTCTTCTCGGGAAGCGTGAAGGCCCGCGGGTGGTAACGGAATTCTCTGGCGAAGGAAATGGCCCGCCGGCGCCCGACCTGCGTCGATTCGCCGCGGCGCTATTCGGCCGCCGGGCGCAGCGCCAGACAGCGCGTCAACAAGGCGCGCAACGGGGCCGGCTTCAGCGGCTTGTTGAGCAAGGCGACGTCCGCGCGCGCGGCCGCCTCGCGCACCTCCTGGCTGCGGTCGGCGGTGGCCAGAATCGCGGCGACGGGAAAGCCGACCCCTTCGCGCAGCGCGGCGATGACGGCGAGCCCATCGTCTTCGTCGAGGTGATAGTCGGCGATGATCGCGTCCGGCGCGCCGTCGAACGCCGCCAGCGCGTCGCGCGCGTCGCCGAGCCCGCGCGCGATGGCGACGCGGCAGCCCCATTTGCCCAGCAGCACGCGCATGCCGTCGAGCACGCGCGGCTCGTTATCGATCGCCAGAACGCGCAGGCCGCTCAGCGCCTCGCCCGCCAGCGCCGGCTCGGGCGCGGCGACGTCGGCGGCGAGCGCCGGGCTCGACGCGCCGAGCGGCGCGACGACCGCGAACGCCGAACCGTCGCCGAGCTTCGAGCGCAGCGTGACGACATGGCCGAGCACCCGTCCCAGCCGCTCGACGATGGAAAGGCCGAGCCCGAGGCCGCGCGCCGCCCGCATGCCTTGTTCGAGGCGCTGAAATTCCCCGAAGATCAGGCGCTGCTTGTCGACGGGAATGCCGAGCCCGGTGTCCCAGACCTCGATCCGCACCGCGCCTTCGATGCGGCGGCAGCCGACGAGCACGCGCCCTTTGAGCGTGTATTTGACGGCGTTGGAAACGAGATTTTGCAGCAACCGCCGCATCAGCCGGCGATCGGAGCGCACGCTCAGCGACGAAGCGACGAAGCGCAGCGCCAATCCCTTGGCGCGCGCCGTCGGCGCGAATTCGATTTCGAGCTGACGGAAAATGTCGTTGACGCGAAAATCGACGATTTCCGGCCGCGTCGCGCCGGCGTCGAGTCGGGAAATGTCGAGCAGAGCGCCCAGGATTTCCTCGACCGCCTCGAGCGAGGCGTCGACGTTGCGCGCCAGCGCGACGCGTTCGTCCGGGCCGGCGTCGGCCGCGCTCTCCGTCAGCGAACTCGCATAGAGCCGCGCCGCGTTGAGCGGCTGGAGGATGTCGTGGCCCGCTGCGGCGAGAAAGCGCGTCTTGGACAGATTGGCTTGCTCGGCCTCGGTCTTGGCGCGCGCCAGCGCCTGATTGAGACGTTCGAGCTCGGCCGTGCGCTCCTGCACGCGCCGCTCCAGCCGCTCGTTGGCCGCGGCGAGTTCCTCCTGGGCGAGCACGGTCTGCGTCACGTCGGTATAGGTCGTGACGATGCCGCCGTCGGGCAGCCGCGCCGAGCGGATTTCGATCACGCGCTGGGACGGATAGAGGCGCAGGCGCAACGGCTCGTCGTCGTTGAGCAGGCTCTCGATGCGCTCGGCGACGAAGTCGTCGGACGACCCCGGCCCATAAGCGCCGCGCGAGGCGTTGAAGCGCACGATCTCGTCGAGCCCGACGCCGAGCCTGAGCATCGAGGGCGGCAGATCGAACAGATCGGCGAATTCGCGGTTCCAGGTGGTCAACGCGAGATTGCTGTCGAACACCGTGATGCCCTGGCGCGCATGGTCGAGCGCATGTTGCAGTTGATCGCGGCTCGATTGAATCGCCGCCGAGGCGTCGTCGAGCAATTTGAGCGCCGACTTGCCCGACATCGCGCGCCGACGCAGCAGCAGCGAGAGCACCAGCCGCGAGGTCGAGGCGCCGATCGCCGGCGACAACAGATGCTCGGCGTGTCGGACGAGATGAGCGTCCGCTTCGTCGCTGGCGGAGAGAAAGAGCCCGCGCTCGCCCATGAACGCCTCGAACGCGCGCCGCGCCCGCGCCGCGCCGAGGTAGCGCGCGACGGTGGCCTCCAACTCGCCCGTCGTCGCCGAGGCGCGCCACAGGCGGAAGGCTTGGGGCTTACCGCCCGGCGCCGCGGCGACGAAGGCCATCGCCTGCACGCGCTCCAACGGCGTCGCCTTGCGCGTCAAGGAGACGAGAACGAAGGCTGCGACATTGACCCCGAGGGAAAGCGCGACGCCGCCGACCAGCGGATAGCCCGAGAACGCGATGAGCGAGGCCGGCCGAAGCCAGACGATTCCGAGCGGCCCGCCGGCGAGAAGATCGGCGAGCGCGCCGTCGGCGTTGAGGGAGGGCAAGAACAGCACGTAGAGCCAGACGAGCGACCCGAGGACCATGCCCGCGACGGCGCCGCGGGCGGTGCCCCGCCGCCACATCAGCCCGCCCAGGAACGCCGGTGCGATCTGCGCGATCGCGGCGAACGACAGAAGCCCGATCGAGGCGAGCGCCGCCCCGCTCGCCAGCTGCGCATAGAGATAGCCGAAGAAGAGAACGCCGAGGATCGCCGCGCGTCGCACGAACAGCACGCGCGCGCCGATTTCGCCGGCGGCCGCCGCTTCGGCTTGACCGGCGCGACGCCGCAGCAGGATCGGCATGACGAGATCGTTGGAGACTGTGATCGCGAGCGCGACGCTGTCGACCACGACCATGCCGGTCGCCGCGGAGAGCCCGCCGATCATCGTCGTCAGCGCGAGGCCGCGCGCGCCGGCGTTGAGCGGCAGGGCGAGAACCGTCAGATCGCGATCGATCGCCCCATCGGCGAAAGCCGCGAGCCCGGCGATCGCCAGCGGCGCGACGAACAGATTGATCAGCACGAGATAGGCGGGAAACAGCCAGGCCGCGGTGACGATGTCGCGCGCGTTGCGATTCTCGACGACGCTCACGTGGAACTGGCGCGGCAGCAGCAGGATCGCCGACGCCGAGAGCAGCGTCGTGGTCAGCCAGTTGGCGGGATCGGGGGCCGATCGGATCACCGCGCCGATGCGCGCGTCGGTCTCGGCGACGCGCGTCAATTCGCTGAGGCCGCCGGAAAGACCCCACACGACGAAGGCGCCCACTGCGAGAAAGGCCACCAGCTTGATGACGGATTCGACCGCGATGGCCAGGATCAGCCCGTCCTGATGCTCGGTCGGATCGATGCGCCGTGTGCCGAAAGCCATGGCGAAGGCCGCCAGCAGCAGCGTCACCGCGAGATAGAAGGTCGACGACGGCGCGCCGGGCGTCAGTCGACCGTGCTCGAACGAATCGACGACCATCAGGATGGTCTGGGTGATCGCCTTGAGCTGCAGCGCGATATAGGGCGCGGAGGCCATCAGCGCGATCAGCGCGGCGAGCGCCGCCACCGCCTGGGACTTGCCGTAGCGCGCGGACACGAAATCGGCGACCGTCGTCAAGTTCTGCGCGCGCGAGAGGGCGGCGATGCGCGCCATCAGCCGATGGCCGAACCCGACGACCAGGATCGGCCCGATATAGATCGGCAGAAAATCGAGCCCATGCGCCGAGGCGAGCCCGACCGAGCCGTAATAGGTCCAGGACGTGCAGTAGACGGCCAGACTCAGCGCATAGACCAGCGCGCGCTGCTTGCCTACGACGAACCGCCGCCCGCCGTGATCGCCCCACCAGGCCACCGCGAACAGGAAGCAGACATAGCCGATCGACGCGACGAAGACTGTCGAACCGTTCAGCATGGCGCGGCGTCGCGAGACGGATTGGCGGGCGGCATCGCGGCACAGTAGCGCCAAGCGCGGCTTCCGTCACGCGGACCCGAAATCGACGAGGGGCCGGCGCGGCTGGATCGCCCTCATGGAAAGGGCGCGCCCGAATCGACGACCGTCAGCGGCGGACGTGATGCTCGCGCCCTTGTCAACTCCTCATTGTGTCGCACCGGCCGCCAGTATATCCTGCCGTCGCTTTTAAGTGAGGGTGTCTAGCGTCAAGGCAAGCGCGTTGATCGGCGCGCGTGGGAGGCTCACGCAATGGTCGATACCACGGGGCGGCGACGGTTTCTGCTATTTCTCGTGAAGCCGGCGCATTACGACGACGACGGCTACGTGATCCAATGGGCGCGCTCGGCGCTCCCCTCCAATTCGCTCGCCTGCCTCTATGCCCTCGCCACAGACGCGGCCGAGCGGCAAGCGCTCGGCGAAGACGTCGACATCGAGATCTTCCCCATCGACGAGACCAACACGCGCGTCCGGCCCGAGCGCATCGCTGGGATGATCAAGGCGGCGGGCGGCTGCGGCATGGTCGGCATGGTCGGGGTGCAATCGAACCAGTTCCCCCATGCGATGGATTTGGCGCGCCCGCTCAGGGCCGCGGGCATACTCGTCTGCATCGGCGGATTTCACGTCTCCGGTTCTCTGGCCATGCTGCCCGAGACGCACGACAGCCTCAAGCAAGCGCTCGCGCTCGGAATTTCGCTGTTCGCCGGCGAAGCCGAGGGACGTTTCGACGACGTGCTTCGCGACGCCGCCGCCGGCGCGCTCAAACCCATCTACAACTTCCTGAACGACTTGCCGAACCTCGACGGCGCGCCTTTCCCGCTCCTGCCGGCCGAGCGGGTCGGGCGAACGATCGGCATGATTTCGAGCTTCGACGCGGGACGCGGCTGTCCGTTCCTGTGCTCGTTCTGCACGATCATCAACGTGCAGGGGCGCAAATCGCGCTATCGCTCTGCGGACGACATCGAACGCAGCGTGCGCGCCAATCACGCGCAGGGCGTGCGCTATTTTCTCATCACCGACGACAATTTGGCGCGCAACCGCAACTGGGAGGCGATCTTCGATCGGCTGATCGCGCTGCGCCGCGAAGGGATCAGGTCGCGCTTCGTCATTCAGGTCGACACGATGTGCCACAAGATTCCCGGCTTCATCGAGAAAGCGGGGGCCGCGGGCGTCAATCGCGTGTTCATCGGCCTCGAGAACATCAATCCCGACAGTCTCGTCGGAGCGGGCAAGAAGCAGAACCACATCGCCGACTATCGCGAGATGCTGCAGGCCTGGCGCAAGGCGCGCTGCGTCACCTATTGCGGCTATATCCTGGGCTTCCCCGGCGACACGCCCGAAACGATCGAGCGCGACATCAAGATCATCCAGCGCGAACTGCCGCTCGATATCCTCGAGTTTTCCTGCCTCACGCCGCTGCCGGGATCCGAGGATCACCAGCGCCTGACGGCTTCGGGGGCGTCCATCGACCCGGACCTCAACAAGTTCGATCTCGAACATGTCGTCACCGACCACCCGACGATGTCGCGCGAGGCGTGGCAGGACGCCTATCGCCAGGCTTGGCGCACCTATTACACCGAGGAGCACATCGTCACGGTGATCCGCCGCGCGGCGGCGAGCGGTATGCGCACCGATACGATGATGTTCCTGATGGTCTGGTTCTGGGCGAGCATGGAGCTCTACAATATTTATCCGCTCGAGTCGGGAATCCTCCGGCGCAAGGTGCGGCGCGACCGGCGCCCGGGACTGCCAATCGAAAGCGCGTGGACCTTCTATCCGCGCTACGTCTACGATCTCGTCAGCAAGCATCTGCGGCTCGCCCGCATGTTGTGGAAGATGTTCCGGATCGAACGCGTGATCGCGCGCGATCCCAAGGCGCGCGACTATACCGACGCGGCGCTGCGCACGGGTTCGCGCGACGATTACGACTCGCTCGAAATGTTCCAGACCAACGACGCGGCGCGCAAAGCCGGCGCCAAGGCCAAGCGCCTCTCCAAGGCGCCGGCGAGCGATCTGGCCGGCGCGCAGGCCCCGCGGCATAGCGCGCTTCAGGAAAGCGTCGACACGACGCGCGCGACGGCGGCTCAGGCGAGCGTCAGCCCGACGCGGGCATAGCCCGGTTCGCCCTCGCCCAGCGCGCTCAATCCCGGGACGTCGCCGACGCGCGCCGTCGCGGCTTTGCCGGTGTCGAAAAAGACGGCCGTCGGACGGCCGATCGGCGCGAAGCTCCAGGGAGACGTCTTGGCGACCGGCACGCTCGCCTGGGCGCGGAAATAGCGCAGGACCGCGTCGCGATTGGCGTCGGGCGCCCGCAGCGCGATCTTGGCGTCTTTGAGCGCGGGAAAAAACCCGCCGCCGTCGGCGCGGTAATTGTTGCAGACCACGACGAATTCTCGGCTCGGATCGATCGGCCGACCTTCGAAAGCGAGGTCGACGACGCGCCGCGCGCTCGCGTCGAGCTTGCCCTGATTATCGTAGCGCTGCGGCTGGGCGACGTCGATGCGATAGGTCACGCCGGCGACGACGTCGAAATTGAAGGTGGGAACGTGCCTGTTGACCAGCGCCTGCGGCCCGCTCGCCGAAGGGTCGACGCGATTGAAGACGCGCGCCGAGGATTCGAGCCATTCCTGGAGCTGCGCGCCGGTGACGAGCACCGCGACGACGGTGTTGTTGCCGTACATGTAGAGATCGGCGACCTCGCGCATCGGCACGGCGCCTTGGGCGATGTCGATGTAGCCGTCGGGCGTGTAGCCCGCCCGATAGGGCGCGACCGCCGACAGCACCGGCCGATCGGCGTAGGGCGTCGCGGCGAGCAGCGGGCGCGCATACCAGAGCTGCGCGGCGTTGACGAGCGCGGTGGCCGGGTCGTAGCCCGCCCAGACGAAGTAGCTGTGCACGGGCGCGTCGACCGCGCCGACGGGCTGTTCGACCCAGCTCAGCGTCGCCTTGTGCGCGGGGGCGATCGAAGCCGCCACCCTATCGTCGCGCGCCGCGAGCGACTCGAGCTTGCCTTGATCGCGCTTATAGATCGGCCGCGCTTCGACCATCGCCTTGTCGACGGCCCAGCGGCCGTCCTCGCGCTTGAGTTCGAGATCGACGACGCCGAGGTGGCTTCCCCAGAAGCCGGGCATGACCGCGGGGACGCCGTTGAGCCGTCCAGCGACCGCGTCGACGCCCTCCAGCCCTTCGTAGTCCTTGCCGGGAAACACCCGGTGCGAATGGCCGGTCATCACGACGTCGATGCCGGGCACGGCGGCGAGGTGGAAGGCGGCGCTCTCCTCGCCTTCGACATAGGGGCCGATCCTGATGCCGGCATGGCAGAGCGCCACCAGCACGTCGCATTGCCGGCGCAGCTCGGGAACGAAGCGCCGGGCGGCGCGCACGATGTCGCTCGTCTCGATCTTGCCTTCGAGCCGATCCTTGTCCCAGATCATGATCTGCGGCGGCACGAAGCCGATGACGCCGATCCGCAGCGTCGTCTCGGCGCCGCTTTCGTCCTTGACCTTGCGCTCCAGCACCGCGGTGGGCGGCAGGAACGGCGCGCCGCCGATGCGTTGGATATTGGCGCAGACGAACGGAAACGGCGCGCCCAAAAGCGCGCCCTCGAGGAAATCGAGGCCGTAGTTGAATTCGTGATTGCCGAGGCCGACCGCGTCATAGCCGAGCTGGCCCATGATCGCGACGATCGGATGCGGCGCGCTCGCGCTCGGGCGGGGCTGCTCGGCGACGTAATCGGCGAGCGGATTGCCTTGCAGGAAGTCGCCGTTGTCGAAAAGCAGCGTATTGGCGCTTTCGGCGCGCGCGGCTTCGATGAGCGTGGCGACCTTGGCGAAGCCGACGGTCGGATCGAGCTTGGCGTGGTAATAATCCCAATCGAGCACGAACATATGCAGATCGGACGTTTCCAGCAGGCGAAGCTTCACGCGCGCCGGCTCGCCCTCCGCGCGCGCGGGAACGGCGCCGAGCGCCGCGCCGGCGGCGAGCGAACCAACCCCCCCGAGAACCGTGCGGCGGGAAACGCCGGAACCGCTTGCGCTCATGCGAACACCATCCCTATTCGGCCGCGGCCGGCGCCCGCTGGCCCGACGGCGCCGAGGCGCGCGCGGCCTCAGCCTCAGCCTCAGCCTGTTGGCGCGGCGGCGCTTCGAACACGCCGTGCGAAGCCAGAACGATGGACTTGAACTCTTCGGTGAGGAAGTCGGCGATGCGGTGCAGCAGGTTATGGCCGAGCAGGCCATAGAGCGCGGTGCCGATGCCGATGGCGGTCGCCAGCAGCGCCGCGGCGATGCCGCGGCTCACCGCCGCAGGATCGGAAATGCCGCCCGAGGAGAGCGCGTTGAACGTCTCCATGATGCCGAGGATCGTGCCGAGCAGACCGAGCAGCGGCGCGGCGGTGACGATGGTGTCGAGAATCCACAGCCGCGCTCCGACGCGGCCGTTGACCTCGATGAACAGCGCGGCGGACAGATCTTCCAGCCGCTCGCGCTTGATTGCCGGCTCGTTGAGCGCCGCCACGTATTCCGCGACGCTCCGGGTCAGCAGATCGCGTCCTTTGAAGGACGGATCGTCGGCGCTGACGCCGGAGCGGTGCACCACCGCCGCCAGCCGGCTCGCTCTCCAGTTGAGCAGCCCGTAATAGACGAGCCGCTCGAGGATGACAAAGGTCAGCAGAACCAACGATCCCAGGAGGATGTTGATGCAGACCTGGTGGAAATACGCGGTGTCGATCGTCATGGTCAGAAGGCCGCCCGCGCCGTCAGCATCGCCGAGAAGCCCTCGCCCACGTAGTAGTAAGGAGTCGAGCTCTGGATCGTGCCGCCCTTGGTTCCGATCGTGGGCAGGGCGTTGGTGACGATGCTATTGATGCCCGTCATCTGGCGCGAGTTGAGGAGGTTCGACAGGCTGAGCTTGATCTCGGGCGCCTTGACGAAGCCGATATCGGAGAAGCGGTAGCCGATCGCGCCATTGAGACGGCCGAAGCCGGGCATCTCCTGGTCGTTCATGAAGCTCGAGTACTGCGCGCCCTGATACTTATAGGCGAGATTGCCGAACCAGTGACCGTCGTCGTAGTCGAGGCCGAAGCCGGCCGAGAAATTGGGCGCGCCCGGCAGCTGCTTGCCTTTGGTCGGCAGGAAGTCGTTGATGTTGTTGCCGGCCAGCACCGACGCGGCCGGCATGTTGTCGAGGATTTCCGTACGCATCAACTCGGCCGACACATAGGGACGGAAGTTGTTGATCGGCCGCGTGCCGAATTCGCCATCGACGCCATAGGTGAGCAGACCGCCGGCGTTCATCGTGACGCTGACCTGGCTGTTGGAGCCCGACGGATCCAGCTCGTAGGTCGAGACCTGATAGTTGGTGAAGTGGCCGAGGAATGCGCTGACCGAGGTCGCGAACAGCGAGCCCTGATAGCGGTGGCCGATTTCGAACATCTCGCCGTATTCCGGCGGCGGCACGCTGATCGGCGCGATCGTGCCGGCCGTCGAGGAGAAGGTTTGCGCGAGCGTATAGTTCGGCGCCGAGTGGAACGTCGTGGCGACGCTCGCCCAGAACTGGTTCTGGTCGTTGGGCTTGAAGCGCACGCCGACCGTCGGCAGCAACGAGTTGTTGTCGAGCGTGTCGGAGGGAATCGCGCCCGGCATGTAGTCGTCGACCGTGCGGTGGACCAGCACTTCCTTGACGCCGGACTCGAGGGTCCATTGCGGGGCGAAATTCCAGGTGTCGCCGACGAAGAACATGTTCGTCATCGTCGTGGTGAGCGTGTCGCGCTTCTCCATCGGCCCGGTCGGGCAGGCGACGGTCGCGCCCGTCGTCTTGGTCACGTAATTGTAAAGCTGGCAGGTCGTTCCCACCGGCAGGTACAATTTGCCTGTGTCGACGAACGGATCGGCGACGCTGCCGTCGGCGTTGAGCGCCGCGAAGGGTCCGGTCTGCGCCTGCGTCGCGTATTCGAACCAATAGCCGGCCACGATCTTGTGGTCGCCGACCGTGTAAGTGAGCTTGTTAATGACGCCCGGACGATTGGTCACGGTAACCGACGGATCATAGTCGTATTGCCCGGTGAAGCCGGCGTTGGTGATTTTCAGGTCGCCCCAATACATCGCCTTGCTGGACATGGCGGTGACGCCGCCGCCGTTGCCGTCGCCGTACCAGTAGTAGGGAATCGTATCGAAGGTGAGGTTGCTGTTGATCGTGAAGTTCGAGGGCGCGCTGAGGATCAGGTTGTCGAACGGGTTGATCTTGTAGCCGTAGTAGGTCGAGGTGTTCGCCGCGCCCAAATACGAGGGCTTCACATCGGACTGGAACTGGGGCAACGAGAGGGTGTTGTAGAAGTTGTTCATTTCGTGGTTGTAGATGGCGGAAAAGCGGATCGTATTGCCGGGGCTGACGTCCCAAACCGTCTTCAGCTCGAAATTGTCGCGTTCGTCGCGGCCCGGGCCGGTCCAGTGATCCTCGCCCATGTGGGAATAGCTGACATAGGCGCGCACGTTGCCGACCTGACCCGAATCGACGCGCGCGAATTCGCGGAACATGTCGTGCGAACCGGCGGAGAAGTCGACGAGCGCGCCGTAGGTCTTGGAGGGATCGCGCATATAGATGTTGATGACGCCGCCCGCCGCGCCGATGTGCGGCGAGTCGAGATCGGGCGCGCCCTGGGCCACGGAGATCTGCGAAATGTTCTCGGAGTCGACGTATTCCTGCGGGTAGAGCGCGTAATTGCCGGAGTCGTTGATCGGCATGCCTTCGATCGTCAGGCCGATGTGGTCGGAGTTGAAGCCGCGCATCTTGATATTGCCGCCGTTCAGGCCGACGTTGTCGCTGCTCGTCTCGATCACGCCCGGCAGCAGGTCGATCATCTGATAGGGGTTGGCGGTCGGCGGCAGCTTGTCGATCGCGTCGCGCGTCACCGTCGAGCGGCTTTTCGTAGCGTCCTCTTCGATCATATAGCCGCCGCCGAGATCCTGGCGGTTGACGCCGCCCGGCGTCACGGAGCCGCTCCGCCCCTGGCCGGCGCCCTGCGCCTGGATCGTTCCGAAATCGGTCGGCGAGGCCGTCAGGCCGGGCTCAGCGAGCGGAACCGCTCCCTGTTGCGTCGGCGCCGCGGGCGTGGCCGGAGCGGGCGCGGTCTGCGCCAGCGCCGCCCCGGAGAATGCGACGCCGCTCATCAGCGCCGCCGCCAAAAGACGAAAATACATGTTCAGCCCCTCTTTTTTCGAATTTAAAACTCAATCCGTCCGATCGCCGAGGTTGCGCCGCCTAACAGCGACCCACAGCCGGAATAAAGAACGCTCGCGCGCGCCGCCGCATCGAGGATCGGCGAACCCGAACTCGAGGCGACGCCCACCGCGACAATGGCCCCGCCCGACAACGAGACGCTCACGCCGACGACGCCGTGAGGATTCTCGAGGCGCGCCTCTTTGGAGGTGGGGTAGCGCGTATGCGCGCGAAGGCAGGCCTGGAAAGCCGTCAAGGCGCTTCCCGAGGCTCGAGGCGCCACGGCTGCGGCGTGCGGCGAGGCTCCCGACGACGTCGTCGCCTCGCGCTCGCGCGGCTCGGTCTCGACCCGCGGCTTTGGCGGCGCCGGCTTCGGCGGCGCCGGCTTCGGCGGCGCTGGAGGCGGCGGCGCTGGAGGCGGCGGCTTGGGCGGAGACGGAGCCGGCGGAGGCGGAGGCGGAGGCGGCGGAGGCGGAGGGGGAGGCGGCGGAGCTTCCGGCGTTTCCGGCAGCGGCGGAGGAGGAGGCGTCTCGGCCGG